>JAABUQ010007875.1_pt1 | contig 15201 bp, 11 predicted proteins | sample 5560001 | NCBI WGS metagenome assembly JAABUQ01 (sample SAMN10711888, study PRJNA513371) | rock metagenome | isolation source: Antarctica rocks | place: Antarctica: Victoria Land, Finger Mt nord | collected 2015-12-18 | reverse complement strand
TTCAATAAGCTCGGCGACACGACCAATCCCATCCTGAGCCTCTACAAAGTCGCCGGCGGTAAGGCCGTCTTCGTCGATCAAATCAATCTCAAGGTCTGATCGCGCGACTTGGACGTTTTCTTCCAGCAGATCGTCAACGGGCTCTCCCTCGGCGGCATCTACGCGCTGATCGCGCTCGGCTATACGATGGTGTACGGCATGATCGAACTCATCAACTTCGCGCACGGCGACGTGTATACGCTGGGAACGTTCTTCTCACTCGCCATCCTCACCGCGCTCGGCGTCAGCGGTGAAGTGCACGGCATCGCGCTCGTGGGCGTCGTGCTCGTCACGATCCTCGCATCGATGCTGCTGTGTGGCATCGTCGGCATCCTCATCGAACGACTCGCGTATCGGCGTTTGCGCAACGCCCCGCGGCTCGCGCCGCTCATCACCGCAATCGGTATGTCGTTCATCCTGGAGAACGTGATGCAACTCTGGCGCGGGCCCTCGCCCGTGCCGTTTCCCGACGTGTTCCCCAATCCCGCGCTTTCGTTTGGGAACGTGGAGATCTCACTCAAACAATCCCTGGTCATCGCGTTCGCGGTCATCATGATGGTCGCGCTGCAACTCTTCATCACCAAAACGAAGATGGGCAAAGCGATGCGCGCGACGGCGCAAGATCGCGACGCGGCGCAGCTCATGGGTATCAACGTCAATACGACGATCGCCATGACGTTTCTCATCGGCAGCGCGCTTGCGGGTGCGGCCGGCTTCGCGAGCGGCGTGTATTACGGCACGACGTGGTTCTTCAACGGCTTTCAAGCCGGGCTCAAGGCGTTCACGGCGGCCGTTCTCGGTGGAATCGGCAACATTCCCGGTGCCATGCTCGGTGGGTTTCTGATCGGCCTCATCGAGGCGATCGGCACGCAGTATATTCCGCAGGGCGCGCAGTGGTCGAACGTCCTCGTCTTCTCGGTGCTCGTGCTCGTGCTGATCTTCCGGCCGGCCGGATTACTCGGGGAATCGCTCCCCGAAAAAGTGTGACCGCCCTTCGCAAGCGCGTGCCGACGCGCGGGCTCGTCGCGCTCTTGGGCGTCGTACTGCTCGCGTTTCCGTGGCTCGACCACAACAATTCGCACATCGATTTTTTAGCCAACGCCGGGGCGTTCATTCTGCTGGCGCTCGGGCTCAACATCGTCGTCGGTTTTGCGGGACTGCTCGATCTGGGATATGCGGCATTCTTCGCGATCGGTTCGTACGCGTATGCGATGCTCGCGAGCCAACAGTTCGGCATCCACATTCCGTTTTGGGTGATGCTCCTGGTCGCGTCGTTGATCGCGGGGATTTTTGGCGTGCTGCTCGGTGCGCCGACGTTGCGCTTGCGCGGCGATTACCTCGCAATCGTCACGCTCGGATTCGGCGAGATCGTGCCCCAGACGTTCCTCAACCTCACGCAGTACACCAACGGTCCCAACGGCATCAGTTCGCTCGATCAGCCGTCGCTCTTCGGAAAGCCCTTCGGCTTCAGCGCGACGCCGTATTATTACGTGTTACTCGGGCTCATCGTGATCGGGATCTTCGTCGCGAGCAATCTCGAGCGCAGCCGCCTCGGTCGCGCGTGGATGGCGATTCGCGAGGACGAACTCGCCGCGCGCCATATGGGCATCAACACGACGACGGCAAAGCTGTCGGCGTTCGCACTCGGCGCCTCGTTCAGCGGACTCGCGGGTGTTGCGTATGCGGCGAAACTGTCGCTCGTCTCGCCCGATCAATTTCAATTCAACGTGAGCGTCCTCGTCCTCTCGATGCTCGTGCTCGGTGGCATGGGCAACATCGCGGGCGTCATCGTTGGCAGCTTCGTGCTCTCGTTCATCAACAGTTTTCTTCTCCCGCAATCGACGAATCTCGCGCATTCGATCGGGCTCGCGAACGTGGACTTTACGAATTACCGCTTCATGCTCTACGGCGTGATCCTCGTGCTGATGATGCTGTTTCGGCCCGAGGGCCTTATCCCGAGCCGTCAGCGCAAAGCCGAGTTCCGCGAAGCTCTTGCCGACCCTGGCCTTGCGGCGCAAGAGCAGAGCGAATACCAGGGCGGAGCGCGCGCGTAGTGGCGGCACCGTTTTTCGAACTCACGAACGTGCGGCGAACGTTCGGCGGACTCGTCGCCGTCAACGATCTCTCGTTCAAGATCGATAGCGGCGCGATCGTCGCGATAATCGGTCCCAACGGCGCGGGGAAGTCGACCGTCTTCAACCTCATCACGGGCATCTACGCGCCGACATCGGGAACGATCGATCTCGAAGGTCGAAGTCTCGGCGGTCTCCCGACCGATCGCGTTACCGCGCGTGGCATCGCACGCACCTTTCAAAACATTCGGCTCTTCGCGTTCATGTCCGCGCTCGACAACGTGATGACCGGCAACCACACGCGTATGCGCGCGAGCATGTTCGATTCGCTCCTGCACACGCCGCGCCAGCGCGCGGAAGAGCGTCGCGTGCGCGAGCGTTCGCGCGAACTCTTGCGCTTCGTCGACCTCGCGGGCGATGCAGATAATTATGCGCGTAATCTCCCCTACGGCAGCCAGCGCCGGCTCGAGATCGCGCGCGCGCTCGCAAGCGAACCGAAGTTGCTCCTGCTCGACGAACCCGCAGCCGGAATGAACCCACGCGAAAAAGACGATTTGATCGGGCTCATCTCGCGCATCCGCGACACGGGTGTGACGGTGTTTCTCATCGAGCACGATATGAATTTGGTCATGCAGGTGAGCGAGCGCATCACCGTGCTCGATCACGGCGAGAAGATCGCCGAAGGGAGCCCGACCGACGTGCGCAACGACGAAGCGGTGATCGAAGCGTACCTCGGTCGGTCGGACGATGCGAGCGCGCACGGCGGCGCGGCATAGTGGCACTGCTCGAGGTCGACGCCATCGACGCCGCCTACGGGCGCATCCGCGCGCTGCAAGGCGTTTCGCTGCGCGTCGAGGCCGGCGAGATCGTCACGCTCATCGGCGCGAACGGTGCGGGAAAGACGACGACGCTGCGCGCGATCAGCGGGCTCGTCAAACCAACCAAGGGCGCGATCCGCTTCGCCGGCGAGGATCTTTCCCGCGATACGCCCGATCGCATCGTTCGTCGCGGAGTCGGCCATTCGCCCGAGGGGCGACGCGTCTTCGCGCGGATGACGGTGCGAGAAAATCTCGAACTCGGCGCGTACACGCGCTCGTCCGCGAGCGAGATCGCGCACGATTTCGATCGCGTGCTGACGATCTTCCCGCGATTGAAAGAACGCATCGCGCAGAAGAGCGGGACGCTTTCGGGCGGCGAGCAGCAGATGCTCGCGATGGCGCGCGCGCTGATGTCGCGGCCGAAATTACTCATGCTCGACGAACCGTCCCTCGGACTCTCGCCGATCCTCGTGCAGACGATTTTCGGCGTCATCCGGGAGATCAACACGAGCGGCACGACGGTGCTGCTGATCGAGCAGAACGCGCGCCAAGCGCTCTCGATCGCGACGCGCGGATACGTGCTCGAAGTGGGACGGATCGTCCACGAAGATACGGCGGCGAACTTGATGGCGAGCGAAGCAGTGCGCGCGGCATACTTGGGTGGGGCGGCGTAGCCGTTCCCGAGGTGAGGAACCCGTCGAAACGCTGACCATCGAACCGCTCGGCGTTCCCGTACGCGGCGAGGTGCGCGTACCGGGTTCGAAAAGCATCACCAACCGCGCGTTGCTCCTTGCGGCATTGGCTGACGGCCCGTCGATGCTCGAGGGCGCGCTCGAGAGCGACGACACGACGATTTTCGCGGGTGCGCTTGCGGCGCTGGGCATCGAAGTCGCGCACGATCGTCGCAGCGAAACCTTCGCAGTCGTGGGAACGGGCGGTGCGATTCCGGAGCGCGCGGCCGATATCTTCGTCGGGAACGCGGGAACCGCGGCGCGCTTCATCACGGCCTTCGCGGCGCTCGGGAACGGTACGTTCCGCTTCGACGGCGTGCCGGCCATGCGCGCGCGACCGATCGGCGATTTACTCGACGTGTTGCGCGCGCAGGGCGCACGTGTGTCGTGCACGGGTGAGGCGAACCGTTTTCCATTCGTCTTGTACGCGAGCGGTTTGCCGGGCGGCGAGATCACGATCGACGCGCAGAAGACGAGTCAGCAGATCTCCGCGCTGTCGATGGTCGCGCCGTACGCACGTGCGGGCATGCGCCTGACCCTGGCGGGCGAACTCGTGTCCGAACCGTACGTGGACATGACGTGCGACATGATGGCGGACTGGGGCGTTCCGGTCGAGCGCCCGTCGTCGCGCGAACTCGTGGTCGAGCCGGGCGGGCGATACACGGCACGAACGTACGCGATCGAACCCGACGCGTCGAGCGCGTCGTATTTTTTCGCCGCGGCGGCGGCGAGCGGCGGGCGCGTTGCGGTACGCGGCACGAGCCTGCGATCGTTGCAGGGCGATACGCAATTCGTGCGCGTGCTCGAACGCATGGGCGCGCGCGTGGAAGAAAGCGGCGGCGCGATCGTCGTTACCGGTCCGCGGAAGTTACGCGGCATCGATGTCGACATGAATGCGATCTCCGATACCGCGCCGACGCTCGCCGCGATCGCGCCGTTCGCGGACGCGCCGGTGCGGATCACCGGCGTCGAGCACATGCGCTGGAAAGAAACCGACCGCATCGCCGCGATGACGACGGAACTTCGCAAGCTCGGCGCGCGGGTCGACGAAGCCCCGGACGGCATGACGATCCATCCGGGACCGCTCGCGCGCGCGCGCGTCGCGACGTACGACGATCATCGCATGGCGATGTCGCTCGCGATCGCGGGCGCGCTCGGCGACGGCGCGATCATCGAAGATCCCGCATGTACCAGCAAGACGTTCGCAACGTTCTGGGGCGCCCTCGCCGACCTGTCGCGACAGTCGAAAGCACGCGCGTAACGCGTTTCGCTTGACCTGAGCAGGATCATTTGGTATCCATTGTATACAGTATGCCGTATGCCGCGAGGCGCGGGGTGCTCACAGAACGAGGGGTGTCTATGGCTCGTATGATGGCGGTCGACGCGGCGGTGTTCATTTTGCAGCGGGAAGGCGTCGATACGGCTTTCGGCGTGCCGGGAGCGGCGATCAATCCGTTTTATGCCGCGCTGCGGCGGAGCGGCGCGATCCGCCACATCCTGGCTCGACACGTCGAGGGCGCCTCGCATATGGCGGACGGGTATAGCCGGGCGCGAGCCGGCAACATCGGCGTCTGCATCGGGACTTCCGGACCCGCAGGCACTGACATGGTGACTGGTTTGTATACCGCAGCGGCCGACTCGATTCCGATCCTGTGCATCACGGGCCAAGCGCCGCGGGCGCGCCTCTACAAAGAAGATTTTCAAGCCGTCGACATCGAGACGATTGCGAAGCCGGTCACCAAATGGGCCGTGTGTGTACGCGAACCGGCACTCATGCCGATGGTGTTCCAGCAGGCGTTCCACGTCATGCGTTCGGGCCGGCCGGGCCCGGTGCTCATCGATATGCCAGTCGATGTACAGACGGCTGAGATCGAGTTCGATATCTCGACCTACGAGCCGCTTGTGGTGTACAAACCGGCGGCGACGCGCGCGCAGGCACGACGCGCCCTCGAGATGCTCAACACGGCGGAGCGGCCGTTGATCGTTGCCGGGGGCGGCATCATCAACGCCGACGCGAGCGATCTGCTCGTCGAATTTTCCGAAATGACCGGAGTGCCGGTCGTTCCCACACTCATGGGCTGGGGTACGATTCCCGACGATCACGATCTCATGGCCGGAATGGTCGGAATCCAGACGAGTCACCGGTACGGGAACGCGACATTCCTCGAGTCCGATTTCGTGTTCGGCATCGGGAACCGCTGGGCCAATCGCCACACTGGCTCGATCGACGTCTACACCAAGGGACGCACGTTCGTTCACGTCGACATCGAGCCAACGCAGATCGGTCGCGTCTTCGGGCCCGACTTCGGCATCGTGTCGGATGCGCGCGCGGCGCTCGAACTCTTCGTCGATGTCGCACGCGAGATGCGCGCGGCCGGCGTGCTCAAAGACCGCTCGGCATGGGCCCAAGCGTGCCTGCACCGTAAGGGTACGATGCTGCGGCGTACTAACTTCGATCAAACGCCGCTCAAACCGCAGCGCGTGTATCAAGAGATGAACGACGTGCTCGACCGAGACACGTGCTACGTCACGACGATCGGCCTCTCTCAGATCGCCGGCGCCCAGTTCCTGCACGTTTATCAACCGCGCAATTGGATCAACTGCGGTCAGGCCGGACCACTGGGCTGGACGCTGCCGGCGGCGCTCGGCGCGCGCGCCGCCGATCCGCACAAGAAGATCGTCGCGCTCTCCGGCGACTACGACTTTCAATTCATGATCGAAGAATTGGCGGTCGGCGCGCAACACAAGTTGCCGTATCTGCACGTCGTCGTGAACAATTCGTACCTCGGTCTCATCCGCCAGGCTCAGCGCGGCTTCGAGATGGACTTCGAGGTCAGCTTGGCGTTCGATAACGTCAACGCTCGAGCCGACACAGGAGCGGTTCCCGGTTACGGCGTCGACCATGTCGCGGTTGCCGAGGGCCTCGGCTGCAAGGCGATCCGCGTCAAAACAGTGGCCGAGTTCCCGGCCGCATTCGCCCGCGCACAAGTCCTCATGGACGAGCACAAGGTCCCCGTCGTGCTCGAGTTCATCCTCGAGCGCGTGACCAACATCTCGATGGGCGCCGAAGTGGACAGCATCAACGAGTTCGAGGAGATCTTGTGTCTCGATCCGTCGCTCTCGCTGAGCACGAGCCAAGACATGGACGCCGCCGGTCTGCAAACCACTCGCGAAGAGTCGCTCGTGCGGCGCTGACGCGCCCGGGCGATAGGAGTCGATACGTGCCGAAATTTGCCGCTAACCTCACGATGCTCTTCACCGAGGTCCCGTTCCTCGACCGCTTTGCTGCTGCCGCCGATGCCGGTTTCGCGGGCGTCGAGTTTCTGTTCCCATACAACTACGCTGCAGCCGAGATTGCGGAGCGGCTCGCCACGAGCGGGCTGATGCTGGTGTTGCACAATCTCCCGGCCGGCGATTGGGCCGCCGGTGAGCGGGGCATCGCCTCCCACCCCGACCGCATTGCGGAGTTTCGTAGCGGCATCGCCCGAGCGATCGACTACGCGTCGGCCTTGCGTTGTCCGCGCGTCAATTGTCTGGCCGGAATTCTGCCGGCGGCCACGAGTTCACAGGTCGCCCGCGCAACGCTCGTGGACAATCTGCGTTATGCTGCCGAAGCCCTCGACACGTGGGGCATCGAGCTGTTGCTCGAGCCGGTTAACAGTCGCGACATCCCGGGCTTCTTCGTCGACCGGCCGCGCCAGGCGTTCGAGATCATCGCGGACGTCGGCTCGGACAACCTCAAGCTACAGTACGATGTCTATCACGCGCAGGTGATGGACGGCGATCTCGCGCTCACGATCGAGACGGAGTTCGCGCGCATCGGTCATCTCCAAATCGCCGACAATCCCGGGCGGCACGAGCCGGGCACGGGTGAAATCAACTATCCGTTTTTGTTCGACCGCATCGACGAACTCGGCTACGCGGGTTGGATCGGCTGCGAATACAAACCGCGCGCGACGACGACGGTCGGTCTGAATTGGTTGCCGAACGGCGCGCGCCGTTCACCGACGTTCGCCGGAACGCGGGAGGCGCACGAATGAAGATCGGCTTCATTGGCCTGGGGATCATGGGCCGACCGATGGCCGGTCATCTGCAGCAAGCGGGTCATCAGCTTTTCTTGCACGCGCGTCGCGCCGTCCCCAAGGACCTCACCGCCAGCGGCGGGGTCGCGTGTGCGTCTGCGCGCGAGGTTGCCGCTCGGGCCGACGTCGTCATCACGATGGTGCCGGACACGCCAGACGTCGCCGCGGTCCTCTTCGACGACGATGGTGTCGCCGCTGGCCTGGCGCCGGACAAGATCGTCATCGACATGAGTTCGATTTCTCCGACCCGGACCAAGGCGTTCGCCGCGCGCATCGGTGCGCTCGGCGCGCACTATTTCGACGCGCCCGTATCGGGCGGTGAAGTCGGTGCCAAGGCGGCGACGCTCACGATCATGGTCGGCGGTCCGGCCGAGCACTTCGAGCGCATCGAGCCGCTGCTGCGCACGATGGGAAAGAACGTGACGCTCATCGGCGGCCACGGCGATGGCCAAACCGCAAAGGTTGCTAACCAAATCATCGTTGCGCTGACGATCGAAGCGATCGGCGAAGCCTTGCTGTTTGCGTCGAAAGCGGGCGCGGACCCCGCGAAGGTGCGCGACGCGCTCATGGGCGGGTTCGCTTCGTCGCGCGTCCTCGAAGTTCACGGCCAGCGAATGATTGAGCGTAACTTCGAGCCCGGCTTCCGCATCGCGCTGCATCAGAAAGATCTCAGCCTCGCGCTTTTCGGCGCGCGCGAGTTGGGCGTCGCGCTGCCCAACACGGCGACCTGTCAGGAGCTCTTCAATACCTGCGTCGCCAATGGCGGGGCTGCGTGGGATCATTCGGCGCTGGTGCGCGCGCTCGAGCTCATGGCGAACCACCCGATCGCCTAATTAGGCGGCGTCGCCCTCGCCGATGACCGCGGCTCGCGTGTTCATGATATGGCGCGACGTCGCATGCGCGATCGCCACCTCGTCGCGCGCCTTCATCGCCGCGAGCATCTGCGCGTGCTCGTCAACCGTGCCTTGGCGGCGCTCGAGGCTCGCGAGCGCGAGGTAACGCCAGGGCAAGATGTCGGCCCGCAGATCGCCGAGGATGCGTTTGAGCCGGATACCGTCGGCGTGCGCGAGGATCCGATCGTGGAAGGCCGTGTCGAGCCGCTCCATCTCGGCGGGATCGTCGACGTGCTTGCGCATCCGGTCGATGAGTCGATCGAGCTCGACGTAGTCACGCAGGGTCATGGCGCGCGCGGCGCGGCGCGCGGCGAGCGATTCGAGCGATTCGCGAATTTCGAAGATGCACGTGACTTCCGAGCGTTTGAGTTCCCGCACGACGAAACCGCGCGTCCCACGCGGTTCGATCAATCCTTCGCTTTCGAGCCGGCGCAGTGCTTCGCGTACCGGGGTTCGGCTCGCGCCCAATCGCGTCGCGATGTCGAGTTCGATGACGGGCATTCCCGCAGGCATGTCTCCCGCAAAGATCGCCGTCCGCAAACGGTCGTAAACCTGATCGCGCAATGATGGCGGACGCTCGAGTCCGCCGTCGAGAGGACGCGCCTGCGCCCGCGTTCGCGTTGCTGCCATGCGCGCAAGTGTACGCCGATTCGTCGCTCGCTTCAAGTATTCTGTATCCTGTATCCCTAAAGCCTGATGTCAGAAGAAAACGACGTTAGGCTGGTAAGTGACTGGTGAGCTTCATCAGCGTCGTTTTGCCGTCGTTTCCTAGCAGGCGCGACGCCGACCGTTGAGCACGACGCCACGCCGGTAAGGCTTGGGCGAGTAATTTCGTGCCGCTCGCCGACACGAGAACCGATCGGCCTCGGCCGTCCGATCCAGCGTGTCCTTCGGCGATCCAGCCGTTCTGTTCCATGATGCGAAGATTACGCGTGAGCGTCGATGCATCGAGGTGCAGTTTCTTGCCGACCTCGCTTCGCCGTACCGGCCCCATGTACGCGATCGCAGCGAGCAGGATCAACTGACTGGCTTGCAAGCCGAAGGGCCGCAACTCTTCGTCGTACATGCTCGTGAGATCGCGCGCGACCATACGGGCGCGCGACATCAGGCAACCTTCGACGACTTCTTCGGCAGCTTCGCGGGCGTTCGACACGTTATATTATTGCATATGCAAACTGAACGAGTCAAGCGCCGGGGCCGTCCGCCTAGCCGACGCTCGTCGCGCGCGTCGCCGTAAGGTGGTGGGCGCCGTAGACCGCTTCGCCGCCGACGACGGTCGTCAGAATCTCGTAATTGTCATCCCACACCGCGATGTCGGCGCGTTTGCCGATCGCGATCGTGCCGCATTCGCGCGCGATACCGAGCAAATGCGCGGGCGCGGCGGTCGCGCAGACGATCGCCCTTTCGAATGGAATCGAGGCGTACGACATCAGATTGCGCACCGCGCGATCGATGTGGAGCGCGGAACCCGCGATCGTGCCGTCTTCCGCCCGCACGACGCCGCCTTCGATGCGGTAGCCGGAGCCGGCGGGCGCCATGTAGTCGGTTGCGAGGACGAGACGCTCGCCGAGCGTTCGGTAGAGCACGTCGATCATCACCGGCGCGACGTGGTAGCCGTCGCAGATGACCTGCACCGTCGTTCGCGTTTCTTGCATGAACGCGGCCAGCAACGACGGCTCGCGGTGATCGAGGGGCGGCATCGCGTTGAACGCGTGCGTGAGCGTACGAAATCCGAGCGCGATCGCGAGCATGCCGTCGCGATATTTCGCCGACGTATGGCCTGCCGAACACACGATGCCCTGATCGAAGAAGAAGCGCGTGACGTCATCGACGCCGTCGACCTCGGGCGCCATCGACACCATGACGAGCGCACCGCGGCACGATTCCAACAGCGCCTTCGCCCGCTCGAGCGTCGCCGGCAGCAGCCAGTCGTGACGGTGCACGCGTCGAAATTTCGGATTGAGGAACGGGCCTTCGAAGTGGATGCCCAGGCACCGTGCGCCCGTGATCGTCCGCTGCTCGGCGAGTGCGTGTGCGGCCTCGGCGGCCTCGCTCGCCGCGTGCAGCATCGATTCCCAGGGAGCGGTCATGATCGTTGCCACGAAGCCCGTCGCACCTTGCTCCGCGTACGAATGCGACGCCACATCGACCGCGCTGCCTTGATCGCGATTGAAGAGCACGTCGCCGGCGCCGTTGGTGTGCACGTCGATCATGCCGGGCGAGACGGTGCAGCCTTCAGGTAGACGGAAATCGGCCGGACCCTCTTCGTCGAGGATCGCCGCGATGTGCCCGTTCTCGATGACGATACGTCCTCGTCGCACATCTCCCGTACCCAGGGCGATGCGTGCGGGACCGAGCGTAAAGGAGCGTAGCACGTGCGTTGGTTCGGGACGCTCGAGGGCCGAACCTCGGGTTCGTCTTACCGGCCGAAAAACCGACCGAGGCCGCGGCGTTTCGTCACGGAAACATCGGCGTTCGCCGGCGCCGGGAGGGCTGCCGCGTCGCGACGCGCGCGTTCGGCCAGGCGGTGCATGTGCTCGTCGGCATGCGCGTGCAGCGTTTCGCGCAGGGCGCCCAGTTCGTTCCATGCGGCCGGCGCACGTTTGGTCTGCATCGCTTCGAAATAGTCGAGCGCCGAAATCGTAAAGACGCGCGCGACGGCGATCGCACGTTCGCGCAAATATCGGCCGGCGAGTTCCACGACCGTCCGCCGTTCGCTCGCGCTCTCGTTGTCGGCGATCGTATGTGCCAGGAGCATCGGCTTGCCGAATTCCGCGACGCGTGCGTAGATGCCGAGCTCGCGATCGGAAAGTTGGCGCGAGAAGAGCCCGACGATTTCGCTGCCCTGGCGCGCCGCGGCGAGTGCGATCGCTTCGGCTTCGTCGTCGCCGCTATCGAACGCGGGTGCGTGGACGAGGACGAGTTCGCGCGGCATCCGCCACGGCGTTTCGATCAAGACCGGCGAGTGCGCGGCCTGCGCCATCGCGTCGCTCGTCGCAATCTCGTGCCAGGCGCCCTCGCGTTCGAGCGCGTACGCGCGCTCCGCCGCGCCGTAGCGCACGTGCACCGGAAAGCGTGCTTCCGCGCCGCCCTCGTCTTGGAGGATGCGCGTACCCGCGATCGCGTTGATCAAGCTGGATTTCCCGCGCCGCAGCGCGCCGAGCACGACCACGCGATAGCGCTCGGGACGCAAGCCGCGATCGTACGCATCCGCATCGAAACTTTCGTGCGCGCCGTTGCCGTTCGTGAACGACGCACCCGTCGCGGATCCGTCCGACGCGCGGCCTCCGAGTGACTCGGTTGCGATTGCCGCCTGCGTGGCGCGCCGCTGCTCGTCGAGCTCCGCGAGCGCGCTTTCGATTGCCGAGAGGCTCGCCGCGACGGTGCCGAGGCGGGTCGATGCCGCGACGCGCGCGTCCGCATCGTGCGCGAGCGCAAGCGCGCGTTCGATCGGCTCGAGCGTTTCCGCGCGCGCGAGCGCGCGTTCGCGTTCGATCGCGCTGGCCGCATCGTCGTAAATGCCCGCGAGCTTCGATGCGAGGTCGCGGGCGAACGCGGCGACCTCGGCTTCGAAGGCGGGAAAGAGCGCGGCACCGAGATCGCGTCCGAGTTCGCGCTTCATGTACGTCCCGTACGGGGCACTCGCAAACGCGCGCGCGACCGCATGCACGAACGTGACCGTCGGGCCACCGATCGCGGCGAGCACGATCGTCGATGCGATGCCGCTCGCGAGATCGCGCGACCAGGCGCCCGTGCCGGGAATGCCGCCGAGGCGTAGCGCGGCGAGATCGGCGACGCGGACGTCGGTGCGCGAGCGTGCGATCCGTTCGAGCGCACGTGCGACGTGACCGGCGACGTCGCGTGCGAACGCGCGCCAAACGGGCGCGGCCGTCGCATCGACGAGGCTATGAAATTTGCCGCGGTCGCGAATACGCTCGATATCCGCAACGTCGATCGCCGCCGCGAGCGCGCGCGTCGCGCGTTCGGCGAGTTCTGTGCCCTGCGCGCGAATCCACACGCCGCGTTCCGTGCCCGCGCGTACCACGTCATCGCGTTCGCGGCCGAGGGCGCGTTCGCGTTCGACGAGGTCGCCCCACGCGCGCTCGCGTTCGGTCGCAAGCACGTCCGCGCTCGTTTCGGCAAGGACCGCGGCACGTCGTACGCGCGCGGCGGTCTTCGCGCTCAATTCGTGCAGAACCGCGAGCGTGCTATCGACGCGCGCGCCCTGCGCGCGTCGTTGGAGCGACTGTTGCAATCCGGCGAGGAGCTCTGGAAAACCGCTGCGTTCGCGCGCGTCCGCATCGTCGTCGAGCGTGCCCGCCGCATAATCGCGCGCGGAGACGCTGAACACTTCGGCATCGGGTGCGTGCGTTCGGGCGCGGTCGACGATGCGCGCGCGCGCAGCTTGCCAGGCTTCGCGGCCGTCGGCCTCCGGCATGCGCCACAAATCGATCTTGGTTTGCACGATGAAGATCGTGCGCACGTGCTCGCCGATCAGCCCGAGAAACGACGCGTCGCCCTCGCTGAACGGCTGTTGCGTATCGATGAGGTAGAGGACGGCATCCGTGCGCGGGAGATACCCGAGGGTCGCGCGCCGGTGCGCCGGATTGAGCGATGCGAGCCCGGGCGTGTCGGCAATGATGAACCCGCTTTTCAGGAAAGGCGAATCGACCGAGACGACCACGAACGACGGCGCGGAATCTTCGTCCGCGGTCGCATCGTGCAACGCGCCGCGCTCGTCGTTCTTTCCGACGGCGACGAAACGCGAGAGCCGGTCCATGGGGATGCGCTCTTCCCGGCCCGACGGGTATTTCGCGACGGCGGAAACTCCGGCGCCGTACGCGAGTTCGGTGATCGTCGCCGTCGAGGGGTTTATATCGGTCGCGAGGAGCCCCGCGATGCGGTCGCCGGTCTCGTAGCGAACTTTGCCGAGCAGGGCGTTGAGCAGATACGATTTCCCGCTCGAAAATTCGCCGACCACGGCGACCGTGAAGCGGCGGACGAGCCGCTCACGCGTCGCGCGCAACAGTTCGAGATCGTCGTGCCGTGTCGGCCACGCTTCGAGGGCATCGCCGCCCAGCAGCGCTTCGACGTCGTCGAGGGTGGCGACCAGCGCCGGGGGTGCGTCGGGCATCGCCTACGATGATGCGCGATGCGCGTCCCGGCGAAGCGGACTTACGTCTGAGCTGCCGCCGCGCCGTGCTAACCGCGGATGAGCGCGAGCGCCTCGTCGCGATGCCGCTCCATCAGTTCCTTCGTATCGCCCTCGACGTTGAGACGTAGGAGCGGCTCGGTATTCGACGGGCGGACGTTCATCCACCAATCGGAATACTGGATGGTGATGCCGTCGAGATGGTCGATCTCGGCATCGTGATAGTGTGTCTGCAACTGCGCGAGTTTCCCGGGGATGTCGTGAACGCGACTGTTGATCTCGCCCGAACGCGATCGACGGTCGATCGGGGCGACGACCTCCGAAACGGGCTTGCCGGCGTCGCTGAAGACCTCGAGGCACTGCAAGAGCGCGATCATTCCCGAATCGGCGAACCAGTTGTCGCGGAAATAGAAATGGCCCGAATGCTCGCCGCCGAACACGATGTCTTCGTCGCGCATCGTTTTTTTGATCAGCGAATGGCCGACTTGCGAGCGCACGGGGACGCCGTCGGCAGCGAGGATCGCTTCGGGAACGCTGCGGCTGCAAATGAGATTGTAGAGGATCTTACCGTGCGGCACGCGTTTGAGCGTGTTGATCGCGACGAGCGCGGTCACGATATCGCCGCCGATGAGGTCGCCCTTCTCGTCGACGATGAACATCCGGTCCGCATCGCCGTCGAAGGCGACGCCGATGTCGCATCCGTTCTCGAGCACCGCTTTCTGCAGATCGATCATATTCTCGGGCTCGATTGGACTCGCGGGATGGTTCGGGAACGTACCATCGAGTTCGAAGAAGAGCGGCGTCACCGCGCACGGCAGATGCTCGAACACGTACGGCACCGTGAGGCCCGCCATGCCGTTGCCGGCGTCGATCGCAATCTTGAACGGCTTGATGGCATGACGATCCACGAACGTCAAACAATGTTCGGCGAACGCGTCGAGCACGTCGCGATGCGAGACCGTGCCGGGTTTCGCTGCAGGCGCGTCATACGTGCCGCTCGCAATGCGATCCCGGATCGCGCGCAAGCCCGTGTCGAAGGAGATCGCTTGTGCGCGATCGCGCGTGAGTTTCATTCCGTTGTAGGTCGCGGGATTGTGCGACGCCGTGATCATCACGCCGCCCGCATAGTCGTACTTCCCGACCGCAAAATAGAGCGCGTCGGTCGACACGAGGCCGATATCGACGACATCGGCACCCTGCTCGTTCGCGCCGCGCGCGAAGGCCTCGAAAAGCCCGATGCCCGAAGGTCGCATATCGCGGCCGACGACGACCGACGTCACCTTCAATTCATCGACGAACGCGCGACCGATCGCGTATGCGAGATCTTCGTCGAGTTCGCCGGGGCTGATGCCGCGGATATCGTAACTCTTGAAGATGTCGGGGACGTTGACGGTCGCCATGGCGGGCGCCGTTC
>JAABUQ010007874.1_pt1 | contig 15204 bp, 15 predicted proteins | sample 5560001 | NCBI WGS metagenome assembly JAABUQ01 (sample SAMN10711888, study PRJNA513371) | rock metagenome | isolation source: Antarctica rocks | place: Antarctica: Victoria Land, Finger Mt nord | collected 2015-12-18 | reverse complement strand
GATCGTCGGCAGCGTCGAGTTGCCTGGAAACCGCATGGCGGTCAGCCTGCCGTTGTCGCTGACCTCGGTAGGCTCGATGGCGTGGGAACCTTGGGCGGCATAGCGCCAGTTGCGAGGACCATAGAAGTAGTCCACCGCGAGGCGGGCTTCCGCCTGCCGCTCACTGGCCCCGGCCGCAAGCCGGTTGCGAGCTGCAATGGCAGCCTCCCGCACGTCGCCGGGATAGACGAACGCGATGGCGTACGGTGTAGCAGCGCCGGCCGCAGGTGCCGGAACTGAACCATTCAGGCTGGCGACTTGCGCCGAGCTGGTGGACGGCGTGGCGCGGGCGATCAGCTCGAACTGGTAGCTTCTAACCGTGCCATCCGCACGAGAGGTCACCACCTGCATGTTCGTGGGTGTGCGGACCTCGATGGGCTTGATGAACAGCAGGTTGCCGGTGGGCTGCGGCAACCACGCTTCGCTGTCACCAATCGCGATGTGGGTGATAGTCTCCCCGACCGCGAACATGATCTGGGTGGAGGTGAACGTGCTGCCGACGACACGAACGATGTCGTTGGGATTGTAGGACACCGTCCGCACCCGGGCGTCCCAGCGGCCGGCGCGGGGTTCCTGAACGGCATGGGCCGGCCCGACAACCACGGTGCCGACCAAGAGAGCGAGGGCGACAGTGGAGACTGACCGCATCATTGTGCATTCTCCTGATCTTCCCGAAAGCTCGTGACGAGGAAGCCGCGGGGGTTGATGTTGACGGCGCTGCCGCTGATTGGCCCGTGGGCGAAATCGAATGCGATGGTTGCGACCATGCTCAACTTAGGCAGCAGAAGATCACCCTTGCGGACAGACTGCACATAGCGGACCTGCGCCAGCTTAGGCCCGATGAAAGAAGTGCTGACCCAACTCAGTGTCGCCTGGCCGGTGCGACCCAAGACTACTTGTGGGCTTAGAGGATTGGAACCGCGGAACCATTCGTCGTAGCGCCGTTGCACATCCGCCGTGCTCATAAGGCTCACAACGTCATAGTTGAACTGCGCCTCGGCAAACGAGTAACCCTGCCGGTGGAGGACGTATTGCCAGAGCCAGTGGCGGTTCTCTGCCTCCGTCGCAGCCATTTCGCCGCCGGCCACGTCATATATGCGGTCCGTCATCCCGGTTGCGTTGTCCACCCGGAATGCGACAGCCGGAGGGGGAGGGCGGGTTGCCACAACGACAAGAGCGAAGCCAAGGACACCGGCCAAGATGCTGGCGCCGGCTGCAACAGTCCAGGCGATACCTGACCCTCGATAGGCCCGCTTGAGGCGATCCCCTTCATAGCTGGATACCTGCGCGAAATATGCCGCAAGCAACTCGGGATCATTCAGGACCGGCCGAGCGCGAAACGCTTCATCCGGCGTCGGTTGACCTTTGGTGATGGCGTTCATGCTCCGGGCCTCCCGCGCACGACGGCCGATGTCGTCAGCTCATTCGGGCCAGACAACCAGTGACCGACGTTGAGCTGCCGAACGGGACCAGTGGCGACTGGAAGCGGGCGCTCCGCGCACGCCGCAGCCAGGAGAGGCAGGAAAGCGACGAAGGCGAGACGTAGGATCACCGTATTTTCCTTGTTTTGAATATGGGTGGGGGGAACAGCGGACGTGGATAGGCGAAACCCTCCCGCTATTCAGCGGGAGGGGGCGAGCCGCGGGAGAGAGAGCCGCCAGTTGATGGACCGATGCGTTGGCGTAGGGCAGCAACTCCCCTGTCGATTGTTTTGTCTGCGGCACGGCCGGTTGCAGCGGCAGCCTGGCCCGCAAATCTGCCACTTGCCGCAACGCCCCGGGCAATGGCTCCGGTGTGGAATTGCAGTCCGCCCGACAAGGCAGTTGCAAAGCCGGGAAGCTGGAATGCGATGATTGCGGAGAAGATAAAGAAGATCATCCCTGATAACAGAACGCGAAGCTGCTCGAATTGGTTCGGCCCCTTGTAGAGTATGATCTTCTGGATAATCTGGGTTTCTACTTGAATGGTTAATGTTACGAGCAAGACGGTTACGACCTGCAAGATGACGCAAGAGATCATCGCCCCGATCCACCGTTCGAAGATCGGCTTCGTGGCTGGGAAAAGCACGAGCCCCAGCAACAATGGGCCAATCGCAATAAACAGGCCGAGAATTACGTGCGAGAGAAACCAAATTGCGAATGCTACGATACATGCAACCATTGCAGCAACCCAAAATACAAGGATAACGATCTCTTCGCCTACATCCCAATAATCGAGAAGCTTCCACACGCTTAAGCCGGCCTGAAACGCTTGTGACCATACGGCATCGAAAGAGTTTGCATTGATAGTCACACTTCCACTACTAGCGGCGGTGACGGCAGCAGTGATGTCATTGGGTAGCACAGTCAGAAAGAAGTCCGTCACCCAGGTCGCATACACGCTGCCGTTCGTTGCAAACCAAGCAACGACACAGAATTTGATAGCACGACCTACAAGACCACTCATGGCCTCGCCACCTTGCCCGCGTAGGATGAGGAGGCCAGTTAAAGCAATATACAAAACGAGCGCAGTTTGCAACGGCGCAGCAGCATAGCTTATAAGCGCCGTTACAAGAGTACTTACCGTCAAAAGGAACGGAGTCTCTATCTCGGCAAAGATATACTGGAAGATTTGTAGATCGCCCATAAGCCTTCATCCAGTCATATCTAGCGTCGGCCGGAGCCTTGCTGATCCATAAGGAACGATTGTCGAGCGGGACCACACCCAGCACTCTGCTGCTGTTGAGGATTCATACGTCCACAATACGCAAGCTTCATCGTGCGATCATTCGGCCTCTTGGACCAGTACTCAGGGGTATCAGGATCGCTCATGTCCACGCCGGCGCTGCCGCGACGGCTTTGACCCGTTGCAGCAATCAAGTCGCCCTTCTTGGCGTTGATGCAGTCCGGTGACTGTGCCAAATGCCCGGGGTCATTGAGGCAGATACGGCGCACTTGGGTTCGTTCGGAGGGATGCGACGCATACCACTCAACCGTCCGCAGGTACTCAGGCGGCAAAGGTTGTGCCCTAGCAGCTCCGACGATGGGCAGGAGGGAGAGGACAGACCCTGCCGCTAGGATTTGCACCGTGCAAATCCTGACGACACGCCGGAGGCCGGCAACTTGACGGGCTACCGGCATACGAAGGTCCCGGGGTTCTGCAAACAGGAGCGGATGTCGGCAGTCAGAGGGAGGGTCAGCGGTCGCCCACCGATGTAGCGACAGACCAGAAGGATGCCCACAGGATCAGGCGTCTTCCAAAGATTGATGCCCCGGTTGCCCGGGTTCGACTGCGTGGGCGCAAGGCTCATGTCGTTGGCCGGGTTGCCCTGATAGAGCGTGCCGCCCCATTGAGCCAGCGCATGTCCCTCGGACGTGTTGGGACATCCGACCTCCGCTTGAGCAGTGGCAGCAGTGAAGATGAACGCCACGGCGAGCGCCGCGGCCTTAATGCGAAACGACATGGAAAGCTGTCCCCGTGTTTGCCGCGCCCGTGGTGTTGTTCCACGAGATAGTGCGGGTGTGAGCCGGTTGACCCAACCACTGATCTTCAACCTGAATGCCTTGGGCGTTCTGCCCGAGGTAGATTGCAGCATGGCTGCTGCCATCAGTGGCATTTGCATAGTGACCGGAACCATCAAACGTGGCGATGGCGGTGCCGGGTTGGATGCTCGTATTCCCCTGAACCGCATCGCCCTGCGTCCATGTTTTGGTCAAGCCCACATTCGGGTCAGCCGCTTGTACCAGCGCCACACACTGCCCCGTGCCGACGTTCTGGCCGAGGTATTGCGAAGCATTGGTGGACACCGAGGCAGTTCCGTCCGAGGAGGCTGATGCTAGGGACACACCGCCAGCGCCCGAGCTGGAGGCAGGTTGGGCGCAGGGATCGCTCCCGGAGCTGCCCGAGCTGGCCGTTCCATTCAGAACAGCGTCGATGTAGCACCGCCGGCTTTCCCGGCGCTGTTGTTCGTAGTTGCGAACCTGGCTCTGCTGCCAGGTGGAGATGGCAGAGGCTTGGGTTTGTTGGTTAGCGATGTAGCTTTGCTCCAACTGCACCCGAGCAGAGATGTCAGCCACACCCTTGGCGTCCGGGGCGCTGGCAAGCGCCCCTTCAAGGTTTTGTAGCAGCTTAGTATGGTCGGCGGCCGACTGATAAAGCTGATCCACCATTGATTGCGTGCCGGCGATGCTCGCAGCATTGTTTGCCATCGAGTTAGCGTTGGCGTCCCCACCAGGAGGCGAATATACCCGGTTCTGGTTCAGGTATTGCTGACCGAGGCTGCTTAGGCTTCCCATGTTGAGGGACCCGTTCAGTCCCGACCCATTCATCAGGGCACCAATAGAGCCACTGCTGCTCCCCAACGGGTTGCGGAACTGGCTGACGTTCAATGCTGACCCGAGCTGGCCCAGCATCTGGTCCGGCATGTGAGCCACAGATGCATATATGTTCTGCATCTGCGTGAGCTGCTGTTCCAACGTCTGTATCTGCTGCGCGAGCTGCTGGATTTGCTGCGCTCCTTGCAGAACAGCCTTGCCGGTATTTAAAAGGTTGGCACCATCCGTAACTGGTATTTGGGCGTGCGCCGCCACGACCTGGAACAACGCTAACCCACACACACCCGCTAGTAAGAACTTTCGCATGATCTGCTTTCCTCCTTTCCTCTTGTCCACTTTCACGCTGCCGCTTCGCGCCACCTGCGCCTATAGACTGGCAACCAATCGTCCGGCTCCGGTCCCAACTCGGACATAAGGCGTTCCATGAGCCTCACCCGCTTGGGGTTGCCTGAAAGCACAGCAACGAACTCTTCGAGGCCGGACAGGTCCAGCTCGCAAGCAACAGAGATGTTGCCTTGCTTGAGCAAGAAGCGCCGTCCGCCTTGCGTCAGCTCCTCTTTGATGGCCGCAAATTCCGGTCGCGTCAGCTTGAGCCCATCCACGTAATCGGCAGCATCCGCACGATCATTCGGCATCAGTATTTGAGTTGGGCATTGCTCGATGATGGAATGCGCGATCGGGCTGTTCAGGGCATCACGCGGGCTTTGGGTCGCAAGGATCACGGCACCGTTTAATTTACGGATCGTCTTGAGCTTGTCGTTCACCAGGTCGCGGAAGTCAGGATCAGCCAGAGCCTTCCAGAATTCGTCTATGGCGACAACGAGCCGGCGCCCGTCCACCAGGGCCTCGATGCGGTGGAATAGATACGCCATCACCGGCCCGCGTGTGGTCGGATCGTCCAACACTGCCGTCATGTCGAAGCCCAGGAAAGGTGCATCCAGGCGCACCAGGTCGGCATCCCCATCCAGCACCCATCCTAGGTCTTGCCCGGCGCACCAGCGTTCCAGCCGCGCACCAGGCCCTTCGGCATCAGCTTGTCCGAGGAAGGCCCGCAGCTCGCTAAAGGAGCGATCTGCAGCCGGGAGCTGCATGACCTGCCGCAACCCTTGTTCGAGCCGGCGCTGGATGTCCGGCTTCAACACCTCTCCCTCGCTTGTGACCAAGCTGGTCACGAGCTGCTTGAGGAACTGGATGTTACCGGGGGAGGCGTCCAACGCCTTGAGCGGTGCCAAGCCAGACGGCACACCGGACGGCAGGACGAGGTAGGTTCCGCCCAGCGCGCGGCCGAGGACTTCGCCGCCGCGGTCCTTGTCAAAAAACACCACCGTCGCGCCCTGCTTCTCGATCAGCGCCAGCAGGAACCCGAGCATGACGGTCTTACCCGAGCCTGACGGCCCGCACAGGAAGATATTGCCCAGGTCTGTCACCAGGGCCGTTTGCGCGTGCAGATGGTAGCGGTATGACGTTCCGCCCGTCGTGCGGAATATGGTCAGAGGCTCGCCCCAATGGCCGCGCCTGGCCCCGAGCGGGTAATTGTGCATGGACGACATGGCTGCGAAGTTGCGGCTGGTGAGCGCGCCCGGCCGGCTCCGCAGGCGCATGTTGCCGGGAAGCTGACCCCAGAACACGGCTTCGAGGCCCCAATCCTCGCGCGTCACAGCCGCACCGCTTTCCGCAAGGTCACGCTTGGCCTGCGGTGCCACCTCTGCCAGTGCCGCTAGGCTGTCAGCGAACACAACGAGCGTCAGGTGATGATCGCCCATCACGAACGCATTGGATTGCAACAGGTCGGCCGCTTCGGTCAGTGCCTCCGTCTGGCTTGAGGCCTTGTCGGAGGCAACCACCATCTGGTTTTGCTTGCGGGTCATAACGTCTTGTGCGGACTGCTTGGCGAGGAAGCCGAAGGTCTGCGTCAACACGCAGCAGTAGGGCGATCTCAGGATGGCGTTGAACATGCCGGGCGTGGTGGTGGAGGGGTATTCCCGCAGCCCGAAACCGGCAGCGTAGATGGAGTGCCCGGCACCGCGTATCTCAATGGCTTCCTTGCCGACGATGACGCGATCCGTGTAGATCGCCCCGCCCATGTGCCCGTTAACGAGAGGCACCGGGTGACGATCCCCGGTCAGGATGAGGTGCAACGCCTCGCCAATCTCGCTGAACAGCACGCCTCGATCATTCTGACGCAGCGCCAACCGCCGCGGTCCATAGGGTTGCAGGTCCGCTATCAGGGTTGCAACGACGGCCTCCAGCCGGTCCACATCCTTTGTCGATGCCGAAGTCGTCCGAGCGGTGTCACCCCGGCGACGCCGGTTCAGCAAGCCAGAGACGCGCTTGCCCGACGCCTGGGAGGGCCGAAGTATGACAGACAGATAAAGTTCGTTGCGGTAGAGGCGATTATCGAGAAGGCGTGCCCGATAGGCAGCATCGAGGGCAGACGCGAAAATACTACGGCAGGAGCCAGTCGGATACTCGCTTGCATCGGCCATGGTCCGAACGACGTGGCTGCACAGCACCAGCCGGTCAGACGCAATGTTTCGGAGCAGCACGTTCAGGCTCGAATGCCTCGCGTTCACGCTGTCATCGTCGGCGGTTTCCCAGGAGATGCCGCCCAGTTGCAGCATCACCAACTTGTCGCCGTTATCCAGCAGCATGACGCCCGGCGCTGCGTGCCCGAGGTAGGGCACGTAGGTGTCGGGCTCACGTTCGCGCGCACTCGAACCCTTAAACATGGATGCGGACCTCACGTGAGTTGCGGGCGCGGCTAAGAGGGAGCGGGCTGACAGAAGAACCACCCCACCGAGCCGAGTTACGCCCACGACCTTTAGTGTCCATCCAAAGGCGAGCGACACTAAAGAAATTGTAGTCGTGGCTGATGAAGGCACGAATGATGTAGTGGAAGACAACACCGATAAGCATGTAACAAGGATTTTTCATAAGAATGAAAAATATCGTGGTTGCAATAAGGTTGATGCAGCACGCCTCGATAGGCACGCCCTGCCACATGGCAGGGCGTGTGCAGGCGAGAAACAGCACGTCCTCAGTGAGGTCGCGCTGTGACATCAGGCGCCGCTGCCGTTGATCTTGCCGACGATCCAGGCGGCCGAGAAGATCATGGCGACGCCAAGGACAACGCCGCCCAACGTGCGGGGGGACATAGAACCGAACATCACGCCGAGACCGCACACGGCTACGGCGATGATGGCAATAGCGGTCCCAGTCGTGCCCGTAATCAAGGTGACGATGTTGGTCAGAAACGTGTCGAGGCTGCCAGTGCCGCCAGCCGCGGCCTGCGCCGACGCCGGGTGCAGCGAGAGCAGCACCATAGTGGCGGCGACAGCCGGAACCAGCCTATTGGTCTTGGTCTTGCGAGATTGCAGGCGTTCACCAACGGCGGCGAGATTAGAGCCAACAGCCAGAAGCCGATTGCTAGTGTTAGAAAGGGACAGAGAGGCGGATGCCGTGAGTGCCTGGCCCATCGGGGTGAGATAGTTCATGCGATCAGGTCCTTGTTCTGGTTGATGGACGGTGACAGGCCAAAGGAACGAGCGCGGCCAGGATTTGCACGGTGCAAATCCTGGAGGGAGCGCGCGTGACGGCGGGGGTGGCCTGCCCCCCCCCGCGCCGATGGAACAGGCAGAACGGCGCTGCATCAGCGATACTCGTTCGCCTTGCGATTGGTGTCAGCCCGCAGCAAGACCAGCCCGCTTGAACCCGGGACCGGGCCTGGCGTCGCCAGCGGAGCCGGCGCGACCGGAGCTGCGGCCACTCGGTTAAAGCTATACGCAGCGGCGGCTTGCCCATGTGTAGCCCTGGCCTGACCGTAAACGTCCCAGCTCGCAGGAGGGGGCGGCAGCGGCTGCACCAGGACGGGGACGTTACCACCTAGGGGACCTGGCACAGATGCCCCGACTTCCCCTGATGCCTGTATGCGGTTCAAGACCTGTTCGACGCCGGCTGCGTAGGCAGCGCCGCGTTCAGTGGACCCGGTGTTGTAGCGCCGATGGGCGAGGGTCCAGACCGTCCGCACGTCGTCCGCATAGTGGTCGGCGCCAGCCGACATGCTTTTGCAGGCGTCAAACGCGGCTTCGAGGGTCAGGCCATGATGGGCGAGCTGGCCGGAGTTGACCTGCATCAGCCCGAGGTCAATAGATCGGCCTTGCGCGAGCAGCGCCGCCGCCTGTGCCGCAGCCTCTTGCGAAGTCGCGGAGTGGATCGCGGCGGCGGGCAAGCCGCGGGCGCGATCAGCGTTGACGCCTATGATGAGAGGGTCGCCGCCACTCTCATGAATGGCGATGGCGGCCAGGCGGGCTTGGAACTCCGTGCCGTCCAGCGCAGCGCCGCACCGTGGGTCAGCGGCGAGTGCCAGAACGGCGGCCAGGGTCAGGGCGGTCGCGCTCACACCACTGCCCCCCATGGGAGGACAGACTTACTCCGCTTCCAGACCAGGGTTCTCTGCAAGCACGGGAGGTTCGCGCATTGGCCATTCCCAAGCAGCCTTGCCGGTTGCAGCCGGACCTGGTTCAACGTCCTAAAGGGAGCGCCCGAGGCCAGGCTGATCCCGGTATGTGGTTGCATAACGACACCCTGACATATCAGTCAGAGATGATCTACCACACGTTTAGTTCAAGATTCTAGAGCTTACATTTGGTAAATGTAATGCAACCCTACTCAGGAAGGGGTGTCGGACCCTGGATCGTCCTCTTCACCTGCAACCAGCGCGTGCGCCCGCCGGAGAAGGTCGGTCACACGGTCGCTATCCTGTACTGCCGCAGAGAGCAACTGGCCGAGCTGGGCAACCTTCGCCTCTACCCCGCCTGCTGTTGGTCCCACGTCCACCAGCAAAGCCATCGGAGAGATCCCGAGCGCCGCGGCAACACGGGCCAAGGTTCTCAGCGTGATGTTTGTCTCGCCTGCCTCGACGCCAACGATGTAGGACTGTCCTGTTCCAATGGCTGCTGCTACGTCCGACTGCTTGAGTTTGGCGCGTAGCCGTGCCGCCTTTATGCGGGTCCCTACAAGGGCTAGGAGAGGTTCTGGTTCACTGGCCTCGCCTGCAATGTTGGGTCGCTTCGCCATGCAAGCCAGTCCTCTTCGTGCCACGCGCAGTCAGGCCGCCCCCAGGCTGGATTCCAGCCTCGAAGAGCAGCACCTCCTTCGTCGTCTCAATAACGACAAACTTACGGGGGAATGTCTAGCTACACTCACGGATAAACGACATGCATCAGTGAGCCGGCGGCGAGGGCGTCAACCCAAAGTAGAGGATGCAGGCCCCAGTCAGACGACCATCACGCTACCTGTTCCGAGAGGCATCCGGTGCCAGGGCTAGGCATCGGGCGTCTGAACGCGCCGTTTGATATCCCTGACAAGGGAGCTGATCAAAGCCATGACCGCCCCATCCTCTGCCGGATGCTCCCCAAAGTACCCCTGAATAGCGCTGCACTTTGCCAGGATGCCGACATCGGTATAGGCGGGGACTTCGCCAATTCGTAGGAGTGACGCGCGCCACTGGCGGCCAGAAGCTACAACCCGACGCTGGGCTTCAGCTATGTCCTGCCCATCATCCGGGTTGGCTTCCAACTCTTCGAGGGTGTGACAACCCGCGTAGTAGCTGGCGAGGAGGTCAAGGAACTCGGCGCTCTCCTCCACGAGAACGGCATCCTTCAAGTCTTCCTCACGCATCGCGCTCACCAAGTGGGTTGGCCGTTTGAGTGTTGGTCTGTTGAGGGCCTTCGTAGGCCGCAGCGCCGAACCGGAAGAGGATGCGCGGGGTGTCCACAAGCACCGCCAGCCGGTCGCTTTCTGCTGGCACCCAATGGGTAAGCGCCCGCAGGGCTGCGTCGGGTCTGTCAAGGTGTTCATAGCCGGTGTGCGGCCAGTCGCTTCCCCACACGAGCCGGTCGGAACCATACGTGCTTAGGAGATGCAGCGCCGCGGTTGCAGCAACGTGCCCGCCCGGTTTAGCAGTTCCATTGCGATAGGCGCCGGACAGCTTGACCCAAACGCATCGCGTCCCGCCCAGGGTGAGCAGGTAGCGGAAGCCCGTGCATTTGACGCCTAGGGTTTGGTCTGGCCGCCCAAAGTGATCCACCAGCACCCGCACCCCGGCCCCGAGCAGGGCCGGCATGATGCGCGGGAGCCGCGGTGCTTCAACTTGCAGCTCTACCAACCAGCCCAGCTCGGCAAGCCGGCGCAGGTGCGCCTGGATTTCGGCATGGGCAAAAGCTGGGTCAGGCAGCCCGATCAAGTTGAGCCTGACGCCGACGACGCCGATGCTGTCGAGGGCGGCCAGTTCCTCAGCAGGAATGCCTACCGGAAGGACCGCGACACCACGAAGCCGTCCAGGCGCCTGCCGGATCGCGCGGAACAGGTAACGGTTATCGGTGCCGAGGAACGAGGGTTGCACCAGGACACCATGCGAGATGCCGTTCCCATCCAGCATCGCCAGGTATGCGGAGATCGGCGCATCATAAACCGGCGTGTAGCGCCTCCCCTCAGCCATCCTCAGCGTGCGCGTGAAGACGTGCCCGTGCGTGTCAACGCCGGTAAAATTCCTGTCCAGCAACGGAGCTTCCAAGGTCATCGCAGGGCTGTCCACGGCAGCCATGCGGGCGGAAAAGTCAGGCAACAGCATCGCGAGCGGTCCTGGTGGACATGGGTAAGGGCGATGCCTTGGGACCCAAGGCGATGCCCTGGGTTTCAGGCAGCAGCAGGAGGGCAACCAGGACGAGGGCGTAGCTAAGAGCGGCATCAATGCCGATGGCCGTGCCCAGCTCCATTGAACCGCTCATCCAACCGATCAAGGCTGGCAGCCCAGCGGAGACGACGCGGCCTGCGTTATAGCAGAACCCCACGCCTGATCCCCGGATGCCATCGGGATACAACTCGGAAAACAGCGTCCCCATGCTGGCCGGGATGCCCGCAGCACAGAATCCGAGGGGGAAGCCCAGCAGCAGCATCGTAGTGGGGCCAATCGGCAGCAGCAGGTAGATGATGGTGATCGTGACGCAGCCGACTGCGAACAACGCCACGGTGCGCCGCCGTCCAATCCGGTCGAGGAGCTGACCCGCGGCGAGGCAACCGCAGCCGAAGGCCACGATGATGACGCCGAGGTAGGCGCCAGTGCCCATCACGGACAAGCCGCGCTCGGTTTTGAGGAAGGTCGGCAGCCAGGTGAACAGGCCATAAAACCCGCCATGAGCGCCCAGCCCGAACAGGATGCCAACCAGCGTGGTGCGGAGCGTGGCGGGCTGGAAAATACCCAGGAGCGCACGGCCGACACCTACACGCGGTGCCGCCGCGGGGTCGCGCACCGGCTCCGGCACCTTGCGGCGGACATAGAGGACCAGAAGCGCCGGTAGCAGCCCAGCAGCGAACATGACGCGCCAGGCCATATCCGCGGGCAACACCGAGAAGGTTCCGGCATACAGCAGCACCGCGGCGCCCCAGCCAATGGCCCAGCCGCCTTGCACGGCGCCAAGCGCCTTGCCGCGGTTCTCCGGGCGGATCACTTCCGCCATCAGCACCGCGCCAACCGCCCACTCCGCGCCGAAACCGAGGCCTTGCAGCCCCTTCGCAACTAGAAGCTGCTCGAAGGTATTGGTGAAGGCACTGGCGAACGTAGCCACTGCAAACCAGAGGACCGTGACCTGCAACGCACGGACGCGCCCGATGCGGTCTGCCAGCGCGCCGCCGAACCAGCCGCCCAGGGCGGACGTGAGCAGGGTGATGCTGCCGATCAGCCCAGCCTCAGTCCGACTGACATGCCAACTCGCAACGAGGGTGGGGATCACCAGGCTGAACATCTGCACATCGAGAGCGTCCAGCGCCCAGCCACCAAGGCAGGCCCAAAATGTCCGCCGTTCCACTGGCGAGCTTTGATGTAGCCACTGGAACAAAATCGCCCTCCCTACAGGTCGTTGCTGGTTGGTTCCAGTCACCTATAGGATAGAGGAATCCTGCTCTTCACGGTGCCGTCAAGTGACATTTAACGGGGGTTAGCGGATATCTACCTTGTAACGAAAGTCGGACCCTGCCCCGCGCGAGCGTCGCCATTCGATAGGGCGGTCATCGTACCCCAGGGCCAGGCGCTCAATCAGCACGACCGGGCGCCCCACGACCATGCCAAGCAGTTCGGCATCGCCTTCATCGGCTACGTCGATTGTGATCGTTTCCTCTGCCCTCGCAACGATCTCTCCGCACAGGCTCTCATAGATTGGATAGAGAAGTTGCGGCTCCATCTCAGGCATTGTGAGGACCGCCGCAAACCGGGACTCCTCAAGCCAGATCTCTTCGGACAGAACGGGCAGCCCGTCATGGGAACGCAGGCGCCGCAGCCGGACTACCCGTGTGCCACCTTCCAAGTGCAAGGCGTCTGTCACCTCACGCGGGCCGACCACCGCATCCCGGCTCAGGATGCGGCTTTTCGGCATACGCCGGTCGCCTGCCGATCCAAAGTACCGGATGAACCGCACAAAGGCCGTCCCAAAGTCGGGCCGCCTCACGAACGACCCGCTGCCTTGGATGCGCTCGATCAACCCCTTGCCGACGAGATGGTCAAGCGCCTTCCTGACCGTACCAAGAGCAACCTTGTACCTCGCAGACAGCTCAGCTTCGGTCGGAATGGCCTCGCCCGGGCGCAGCTTGTTCTGCGCTATGTCCGAGGCAAGCTGGTCGCTCAAGCGTCGGTGGATGGGTCGCCGGTCGTCTAGGTCGTCACTCATGGCACCTGTCTGCCATCCCGAAGCAGATTGTAAAATGCCCAGGCCGCATCGTAGCGGCACGCACAGGATTAACGTTGCAAGCCCAATGCCACGACCCCGGAGCCTGCACCGCCACGTACCTTGACATCAGGCGCATGTAATATGGGCGTGGCATACCCTTGCTGATATCAGTTCTAGGGCGTTAGACTGGCAGCGTGTCGGCGTCGTGCTGACGACGACGCATGGACGCGCGCTGTTAAAACAGCAACAATCGCAGTCAGAATGACGAGGAGTGCCGGCCACCGCGTAGTTTGACCCACGAGAGCGAGCCGGAAACGGAAAAAGCCGCCCCTGGCAGGGCGGCTTTCCGAGAGGCTTCAAACCCCAGCCCTGACAGGCTGAACATAGGCGATTGAGTGAACACGAGAGTAAGGGCGGCTTTGAAAGCCGTCAAGGCTCTCGACGCCGGGTTTGTGCCCTCTCCGAAGGCCCGTCCCAACCAAGGACGAGAGCATGGACACGCACACCGCACCGCCAACAGGCCGGCGCAAGATCACCCCACCTCAGCTCCGGGCCGAGGCTGCCCGGGGCGTTCCTTTTCCCCCGAGCAGCCCCGGCCGGGCATTGGCCGCCTTCAAACGGGCTGCTGCGGCGTTGGGCGTGCCGCGGCGGGTAGTGGACCTGGTGGACTGCCTGATGAGCTACAGCCAGCCCCAGGATTGGGCAGGCGGCCCTGGCCTTGGTCCCATCGTCTGGCCGTCTGACGCGGAGCTGGAGGACCGCCTATGCGTGGGTCCGAGCCAGCGCAAGGCCATTGTGCGCGCTGCGCTCGATGCGGGCTATGTGCGCCTGCGCCGCAGCCCGACCGGCAAGCGATGGGGATACCGCGACAAAGACGGACGCGGGGCGTGCATCGTGGACGCCTTCGGCTTCGACCTGGCGCCCCTGGCAGAGCGCACGCCGGAGTTTGAGCGCGTGACGGCCGAGTGGGAGGCACGCCGCGAGGAGGGGAAGCGGTTGCGGCGCGAGATCACCAGCTCGCGCAACCACGTCCTGTCCCTGGTGGACCTGGCGACAGCGCAGAACCTGGACGGCGCCGGTTGGCCCGAGGTCGCCGCCCAGGCTGACGCCTTGTGGCGCGAGCGGGGCGCGCAGCGCGATCCCCTCCCCCTGGTGCCCATCGCTGCGCGGCTGCGGGCACTGTGCGTCCATGTCCAGGAGCAGGTAACGGCGGTCCTAGCGGCTGTGGAAGTCGTGAAGAACGCCCCCGCGGGGGCGGAATACCGGCCCCACCTTACAACTACAAACCAACTTTCTATCGCACCTGCGAATACAAACCCAGCCAATGGAGCAGAGCCTGATCGGTCCATTGCTGAACAGGAGAAGGGCAGTGACGGCCAGGCTAATCAACCAGCGGTGCCGCAGCAGCCGCGAGTCGGACCGACTCGGGAGAGCGAGGTGCAGGCCAGCGCACTTCGAGGGTTCGTGGTGACGCCGGCGTTCATCCAGGCGATCGCACCCGCCTTTCGGGACTGGACCAGCAGCGCCCGAGCTGGTTGGGACGAGCTGGACCAGGCCGCGGCCCATGTCCAGTCAGCTCTAGGCATCTCCCCCCACGCATGGGGGCAGGCGTGCATCGCACTCGGCACCAGGGAGGCAATCACGGCCTTGGCGGCGATCTGCGCCCGCCATGCTACCGGCCAAGTGCGTTCACCAGGGGGGCTGTTGCGGAAGATGGTGGAGCTGCACCAGACAGGTGAATTGCGACTGGACCGGACCCTGTTCGGGCTGGCTGACAAGGTTCGCAAAGAAGCGGGAGCTGCTGGCGCCAGCCGGCCGGGCCGAGCGTGACGGCCTCTTGCAAAAGGCTCTTGCCATAGGTGACGGTTTGGCAAGAGAGTTATGCAGTAGGGGATGGGGTGCCGCCGGGCGGGCTTGCATAACCGGCCGTTTCTGAGGGGGGCCTACGTGGACGAGCAGGCGGATGTAAATAAGCGTAGAACCGGGACCCCTCCCGAAATCGGCGGCAACAGGCTGATTTAACGGCGAGAAGTGGCGGACAAGTGGGGTCCCGATCGACGCCGAGCGGGACCCCATCCTTGGGGCGTTTCCCTGTATGCGATCAATGCAGTAGGCCGGGTTCCAGCGGGGTC
>JAABUQ010007873.1_pt1 | contig 15204 bp, 13 predicted proteins | sample 5560001 | NCBI WGS metagenome assembly JAABUQ01 (sample SAMN10711888, study PRJNA513371) | rock metagenome | isolation source: Antarctica rocks | place: Antarctica: Victoria Land, Finger Mt nord | collected 2015-12-18 | reverse complement strand
TACTGGATAAAACACCTGTAAAACAGCTATTTACAAACATAGATTACAAAGATGTCAAAGAACGAAATTATAACCAATTGACTATCAACCCATTTTAAGTGGACAGCCATGATTTGATGTATTTAATAATATATTGTTTTGGCAGAAAACAAAAAAGCTGTAAATCAAGGATTTACAGCTTTCTGAATGATTTAACATTGATTTTTGTAGCCCGTAGGGGAATCGAACCCCTGTTTCTAGAATGAAAATCTAACGTCCTAACCCCTAGACGAACGGGCCAATTACCTTTTATTTTGGGAAGGCGAAGATAGAAGTAAAATGGTAAATCTAAAAAATATTAAAAAATAAATTTTTACGGAATGCGCTGCTGTAAAACTCCATTCAAATTACTTTGTTGGTGCTTTAATGCCGGGTTAATCTTATTGTACCAAAATTAAAACCTGGCTTTTATACAAATGCTTCTTTTATGGGGATAAAATTCAATATGCGTTTTTTAATAAAATCTACGATCATTTGTTTGCTTCTTGCATTAATTTTTGATCAAACTAAAGCACAGACCGACAGCATCGAAAGGCAAAAAAAGGCAGACAGCCAAGATTTGTTCCAAAGTAAATATGAAGAATATAAAGCGGGCAAAAACATTTCAGGCCTGGTTGCAGTAGCCGACCACAACCATTACCCTTTGCCGGAAAAAGTTTTAACCTGGCAAAAACAATTGCAATTAAGCGACAGGCAAAAAGTGGCAATAGGCCAGATCAATACCGGATTGCAAAGAAAAGTTAAAGAAATGAATGGCTTTTTAATTACTAATGAAAAGGCAATAGACAGCCTTTTCAAGTATAAAAAAGTAAATAATGGCATGCTGATTTTTTATACCAACCGCTATGGTCTATACCAGGGCGAGCTGAGGAACGCATTGCTGCAAGCTTGCATAAAAACAGAAGCTGAACTAACTGTAACACAGATCAGAAAATATGATGCTTTGTTGCAGGATTAGTAGCGTCAATTACAAATGCGATTTGATACCTTTGCAGCCGATTAACTGAACATGAAGATTACATTTGATTTTGAGAAGCCTTTAGGGGAACTACAGCAGCAGATTGAAAAAGTGGAGCAGGTAGAAGAAAAAACAAAGGTTGACATGTCGCCCACATTGACAGAACTACGTGAAAGCCTTCAGCTAAAAAAAGAAGAAATCTACGGTAATTTGAACGGCTGGCAAAATGTCCAGATCTCGCGGCATACTGAACGTCCTTATACTTTGCAGTACATTGAATCTATCAGTACTGATTTTACCGAGCTGCACGGCGACCGAAATATGGGCGACGACAAAGCAATTATTGGTGGTTTTGGTTTGATCAACGGGCAAACTGTAATGTTTATCGGGCATCAAAAGGGCAGCAACACTAAAATGCGCCAGTACCGTAATTTCGGCATGGCCAACCCCGAAGGTTACCGTAAAGCGCTCCGCCTGATGAAACTGGCAGAGAAATTTAACAAACCGGTAATTACATTTATCGACACGCCGGGCGCTTACCCGGGCTTAGAAGCTGAAGAACGCGGACAAGGCGAAGCGATTGCGCGCAACCTGATGGAAATGTCGGTTTTAAGAGTGCCTATTATTTGTGTGATTATTGGCGAAGGTGCTTCCGGCGGTGCACTGGGCATTGGCATCGGCGACCGCGTTTATATGCTGGAACATACCTGGTATTCGGTTATTTCGCCTGAATCCTGTTCTTCTATTTTATGGAGAACATGGGACAATAAAGAAAAAGCTGCTGAAGTACTAAAACTAACTTCTACAGAAATGTATAAAAACAAGCTGATTGACGGCATTATCAAAGAACCGCTTGGAGGCGCACATCAAGACCCGGACACTATGATTGCTACGGTAAAAGAAGTATTACTGCAAGACCTGGAAGAACTGAAAGCTAAAAACATTGACGAATTAGTAAGCGAACGGATCGACAAATTCTGTTCGATGGGCGTGGTTATTGATGAAAGTGAATTCCGACTGCCGGAAGCGTCAAAAGAAAACTAAAATTATAATTTAATAAAAGGTCCCGGAAGTATTCCAGGACTTTTTTCTGATGCTTCTTTTAGCGGGGCAAAATCATTGCGATTGTTGTTGCGAGGTGCCTACCTTAAGCTGATTCTCGTTTGGTTGCGGAGCGGCCCGTTGTGGCAAAGGTTGAAACATGCTGCTGAATTTCAGCTGATATTCGTTTATTAAAGCAGAGACTTTCTTGTTCAACGCTGCCTCTTTATTGTCCTCCGTAAGTTTGATCAGCTCATTTAATACCGAAATGCACAGCTGTATGTCCCGCGACTGCATACGACGGTTGTTGTCATCCATAGAAGCATAATAATTCAACTGATCAGAAACGTAGCCCATGATCTGATTTACTGTCTTTTCCCCTATTGGCTTGTCGTTTATTTGATAGGCCAAATCCGCAAGATAAAATTTGCGGATGGCCACATCGGTATAAGGATTAAGGTCCGGCATTACCGCTTCATAACGGTCCAAAACATTCCTGGCCAGGTCAGGGTGCCCCTCTTTATACAAGTTTTCCGCCAGGGTTAAAAACGTCCTTAAGATCACCGGGTAAAACATCGTCCTTGATTCATGATCCAGGTAACGGGCATTTTTCATGTTTCCCCACTTAAACTTTTTCATCACGTTGTTGTACATCTTCATGGTATTGCTCCTTTCGGTGGCACCGCCTGCCCCTGCCGTTGTATCCGGTTTAAAAGGCTCCAAACGATAAGCAAAACCTTCATTGTACATGTATTTATCCAGGCCCATCATGTTATCGTTGCCAACGGTAATGGCAAAATAAACCGGCCGCTTCCAGTTGTTGTGCGTCAGGATATCCATCATGGCCAGGTTATCTTTGGTTACATAATTGCCCGGATATTTCCAATCGATCTCCGGCAAGATCCGGCCTTTGTCTGCTTCCGTAGCCGTTCCTGAGTGGATAACGGCATCTGCATTGACCGTTAATTTCAGGTTTTTTGTTGGAAGATAATTCATGCTTTGCCCATTCTCATATTCTACTTTTGCGCGGGCATCATCCGAAGTGATAAAATCAAAAACATCTTTTAGTTCTACATTTCCCGGCAGTTTGGAGTCATTATAATAAGTAACATCGCGTACACCTGCTTCAAACTTCTCGTTCGGCATGGTGATCGGCAGCGGTGCAGATTCGTTCATTTTCTGTTTCATCTGGCGGATGTACCAGTCCGTCCCCAGCAAACTTAAATTAACGATACGAACATCCGGTCGAACGTTTTCAACTTCCTGCAAATACCAAAGCGGGTACGTGTCGTTATCTCCATAAGTAAACAAAATTGCGTTTGGCGCGCAAGAATTGAGGTAGTTAAAAGCCATATCTGGTGGTGTGGTTTTGGTCGAACGGTCATGGTCGTCCCATTCCTGGAAAGCCATGAGCACCGGCACGCAAAGCAGGCAAAGTACGGTTGCGCCAACAGAAGCAATTTGTGCCGAAGTAATTTTTCGCAATTTTTCGGCCATAAACAAAGTCCCGATCCCGATCCAGATGGCAAACGCATAGAACGAACCGGCATAAGCATAATCCCGTTCCCGCGGCTGCAACGGATCCTGGTTAAGGTACAGCAAAATGGCAAAACCGGTAAAAAAGAACAGCAAGCCGACTACACCTGCATCTTTCTGGTTTCTTTTGAAGTGGTAAAAAGCGCCGATCAAACCCAGGATCAGCGGCAGGAAAAACATACGGTTGTACGCTTTGTCTGCCGTTATTGAAGGTGGCAGGGCACTCTGGTTTCCCAAACGCATGGCATCAATCGGTTTGATCCCGCTGATCCAGTTGCCGTCCGTAGCATTATTATTCTGTCCGTCGGCATCATTCTGCCTTCCCACAAAGTTCCACAGTAAGTAACGTGTGTACATCTGGTTCACCTGCCAACTAAAAAAGAAGCCCAGGTCATCGGCAAAAGTCGGGCTTTGTCCTTCGCCAATGTGCATCCAGTCTTTATAAAAACCAACGTGTTCAGCTTTATCGCTAAACATTCTCGGGAACAGCGTATTTCTGTCGTAAATCAGGTTTTGCTTCTTTCCGGCAACTTCATATTTTTCTTTTCCCTTACGGTAAATGGTTGCGCCTTCTTTTTGATCTACTGCTTTAGAATCATAATACTGTCCATATAATAAAGGCGTATCACCATATTGGTCCCGATTTAGGTAGCTGAGCAAAGCAAAAGCATTGTCTGGCTGGCTGTTGTTTAAATTGGTATGTGCTTTTGCACGGATGATCAGCATGGCAAAAGAACTGTAGCCAAAAAGGATGAACACGGTACAGGTAAGGATCATGTTGAGGGCAGCCCTTTTCTCCCTGATCTTAACTACATATTCTAAAAAGGCAACTATCGCAATGCCTACAATAGCCCCAAAAATGCCGCCGCTGATACCAAGCACCAAAATAAAAGCAATGGCCGAAATTAAAATGGTTTGTTTTACCGGTTTGATGGTATAAATGATACCTGCCGTCATGGTAATGATGATCAGGATAAAAAACACCGTTGCGCCGCTCCAAAAACCGAGATTAAAGGTATTTACAAAAAGCAGGTCGGCATAAGCGGCCCCTTTAACCACATATTGGATAATTCCCCATAAAACCGCAGCTACAATAATTACACCTATAAAAAGGGCGGCAATAGTGCCTTTTGCGGTTGTTTTTGGTGTCCGGCGGAAGTAATAAACACAAGCAATTGCCGGAATAGCCAGCAAATTTAACAGGTGGATACCGATAGACAAACCCATTACATAAGCAATAAAAATGATCCATTTATCGGCTCCGGGCTCATCGGCGTGGGCATCCCATTTCATGATCGCCCAAAAAACAATCGCCGTACACAAAGACGACAGGGCGTAAACCTCTGCTTCTACCGCAGAAAACCAGAAAGTATCAGACCAGGCGTATGCCAGTGCACCAACCAAACCCGCTCCAATGATCAGCGTAGTGGTGGCCGTATCAAACTCCAATGCTCTTTTTACCAGTATTTTTTTGGCGAGTGCTGTAATCGTCCAGAATAAAAACATGATCGTTGCCGCACTGGCCAGCGCAGAACTGAGATTAATACAGTAAGCCACTTGCTTTCTATTTGCAGCAAGCAAAGAAAACAATTTACCGATCATGGTAAAGAGCGGTGCGCCAGGCTGATGGGCCACCTGCAAACGGTACGCGCAGGCTATAAATTCGCCACAATCCCAGAAACTGCCATAAGGTTCCAGCGTTAAAATATAGGTAAGTGCTGCAATTAAAAAGGCCAGCCAGCCAAACAAATTATTGATCTTTTGATACTTCATGGAAGGTAGGGTTTCAGGCATATTTTTCTGGTGCCGAAATTAATAAACTATAATGAAGTTTAAAGCAGTATGAAATTTACTTTAACAGGTTTTAACACTTTTAAAACAGTATGCTTCTATTAGCAGGATAAGAAATATGAAAAAATGGGTTTGAATTTTAATTTATCGTCCTATATTTGCATTCCTTTTCAGATTTAAAATCAAAGAAGGGTAAATTGCCCGATAGTATAAAGGTAGTACGACGGTTTTTGGTATCGTTTGTCTAGGTTCGAATCCTGGTCGGGCAACTTTAAAAAGCAGATAAGCTTGAGTAATGGCTGTCTGCTTTTTACATTAAAAGACTGTTTAACATTTTTACTCACCATGCCGTTACAGTTCAATCCCATTAAATTATTTTCAGGTTCAGGAACGCTGGAACTTTCCAGAAAGATCGCAGAATCTTACGGAAAGGATTTGGGGGAAGTGATCTTATCACGATTTAGCGACGGTGAATTTCAACCCTATTTTAATGAATCAGTTCGCGGTTCGGATGTTTTTCTCATCCAGTCCACCAATCCGCCAACGGATAATTTAATGGAATTGCTGATGATGATCGATGCAGCCCGCCGCGCCTCTGCACATTATGTTACCGCAGTAATCCCTTATTTTGGCTTGGCCCGCCAGGACAGGAAAGATAAACCGCGTGTGGCCATTGGTGCCAAACTGGTCGCTAATCTGCTTACTGCTGCTGGTATCAACCGTATCATGACGATGGACTTGCATGCGGCACAGATCCAGGGCTTTTTTGATATCCCGGTAGATCACCTGGATGCTTCTGTTATTTTCGTTCCTTATATCAAAAGTTTGAACCTGCCTAACATTACTATCGCTTCCCCGGATATGGGCGGCTCTTACCGGGCACGTAGTTTTGCCAAGTTTTTTAACGCCGAAGTGGTAATTTGTGATAAACAACGCAAACGGGCCAACGAAATAGAGTCAATGACCGTTATTGGCGATGTAACAGGCCAGCATATTGTTTTGATTGACGATATGTGCGATACAGCGCGTACTTTAGCCAAAGCAGCCGGACTGATCATGGACCGTGGCGCGCTAAGTGTACGGGCAGTTTGTACACATCCTATTTTATCCGGTGATGCTTATAATACCATTGAAAATTCTGCTTTAACCGAACTGATCGTTACCGACACCATTCCTTTAAAACAGCAAAGCAGCAAAATACGCATACTTTCGGCAGCAAATTTATTTGCCAGCGCCATTGCCAATGTAAACGAACATGGTTCTATCAGTCAGCTATTTAGTGTAGGGTAGAAAAGCTATCAGCATTCAGCCCTCAGCTTTCGGCTCCTTGCATTCGCTGATTGCCGAAAGCTGATGGCTGACACCAAAAAGAACAAACAAATACAAACAATAAACAAACAACAAAAATGAAATCAATTGCTATTAGCGGTTCTCCAAGAGAGAACGTAGGGAAAAGAGACGCTAAAGAGCTGCGTTATGAAGGCAAAGTGCCTGCAGTTCTTTATGGTGGGCCGGCACAAACCCATTTTGCGGTGTCTGCAGCTGATTTGAAACCGGTGATTTACACACCAGAGGTTCATTTCATCGACTTGGAAGTGGCAGGCGTAAAAAGCCAGGCAATTATCCAGGCCACACAGTTCCACCCGGTAACCGACCAGTTACTGCACATCGACTTTTTACTGCTGGATGAAACCAAACCCATCACAATGGAAATCCCGATCCTGCTGACCGGAACTTCACCGGGCGTAAAAACAGGTGGTAAATTAGTGCAGAAATTGCGCAAATTACGTGTAAAAGGTTTACCAAAAGATCATTTAGATACCATCGATGTAAGCATAGAAACGCTGGAAGTTGGCAAATCGGTTAAAGTGGGCGAAATTAAATTGCCCAACTTAACCATTACCAATGCACTTGAAGATACCATCGTATCGGTAACTACTTCCCGTGCATTGCGCCAGGCAGAGCAGGAAGCAGCAACACCAGGTAAAAAATAAATTTTCTTTCTCATCCGAAAAGCCTTTAGCATAAAAACTAAAGGCTTTTTTTATGCCTGTAAAAACAGTATTACCTTTGGCAAAATGAAATATTTAATTGTTGGCTTGGGCAACATCGGGCCGGAGTATAAAGACACGCGGCACAATATCGGTTTTATGGTGTTGGATGAATTGGCCAGGCAGGAATCGGCACAGTTCTTCAACATGCGCCTGGCTTATTACACAGAAGTTAATTACAAAGCGCGCACCCTGCATCTCATCAAACCAACCACTTACATGAACCTAAGCGGAAAAGCTTTGAGTTATTGGATGAAAGAACTAAAAATCCCGGTAGAAAACGTGCTGGTGATTGTAGATGACCTGGCTTTGCCGCTCGGCACTTTGCGCCTGAAACCAAAAGGCAGTGCAGCCGGGCACAACGGTTTAAAACACATCGAACTTACTTTGGGCAACAGCGATTACGCGCGTTTACGTTTCGGCATCAGCGACCACTTCCCGAAAGGCCGGCAGGTAGATTATGTTTTAAGCGGATTTGACAAAGACGAACAATTGGAACTGCCTGCTTTGATTGACCGCTCTATCGAAATGATCAAAAGTTTTGCAACGGTTGGAACGGAATTGACGATGACGAAGTTTAACAAGTAAAAGAAGCTAAAATGGCAAATGAAACCTATCATCGAAACAAAACCTTTTCGGCTATTGATTTTGCCGGAAAAGAATTATTGGGAAGGGAATTTGAACAATGTATTTTTCAGAAAGTTGATTTCAGCAATTGCAAAATCCAAAATTGCATTTTTTCGGATTGTGTATTGGAAGATTGTAATCTAAGTTTGGCACAATTGGTCAATACCGGTTTAAGCGGTGTGAAATTTAAAAACTGCAAATTGCTGGGTTTGGATTTTAACAAAGTCCGTAATTTCTCTTTTTCGGTAACCTTTGATAATTGTATTTTGGATTATACTTCTTTTATCGGCAAAAAATTAAGGAACACGCTTTTCAAAAAATGCCGGATGCAAGAAGCCAACTTCGAAGAAAGTGATTTGACAGGAAGTGTTTTTGCAGATTGTGACCTCAGCAGAACTATTTTCAACAATACAATTTTGAATGAAGTTGATTTTACTTCTGCCTACAACTTCTCTATTGATCCTGAAAAGAACAAAATGAAAAAGGCAAAATTTTCGGTAATGGGGTTGCAGGGTTTGTTAGAAAAATACAATCTGGATATTGTTGAATAGGAAAACATTTTATGCTTCTTTTACCAGGCAAAAATCGGTGTAATCATTTCCAAAAATCTTTTTGATCCAAAAATAGGGCAAGTAACAAGCAGATTACTTTGCTAACAGCCTTATTTTTTTAAATTAGCAGTTTAATTTCTTGTTCGATGAAAAAAATATACCTTTTCCTGCTGCTTGCCGGTTTGTTTTGTGGTTCTGCATCTGCACAAAGCGATTATGCCAAAGAAAATTACAACAAAAAAGATGTGTACATTACGATGCGCGATGGCATTAAGCTTTTTACTTCCATTTATACACCAAAAGATGCTTCCCCGCAAAAAAAATATCCGATGATTATGCAGCGCACTTGTTACAGCGTGGCACCTTACGGGGCAGACAAAACCCCAAGGATTTTAGGGCCGTCGGAATTGATGATGAAAGAAGGATATATTGTGATTTATCAGGATGTACGCGGCCGTTACAAAAGCGAAGGCAGTTGGACAAACATGACACCGATCATCGACCAGAAAAAGAGCAAAAAAGATGTAGATGAAGCATCAGATACTTACGACACGATTGACTGGTTAGTAAAAAACGTTGCCAATAACAATGGTAAAGTTGGACAATGGGGCATTTCTTATCCGGGTTTTTATACGGCTGCCGGTATTTTAAGCAATCATCCGGCGCTAAAAGCTTCTTCCCCGCAGGCACCTATTTCCGATTTCTTTTTTGACGATTTCCACCACAACGGTTCTTTGTTGGAATCTTACTTTTTTACTTACCCTGTTTTTGGCGTGCAAAAAACGGATACCACCAGCAAAGCCTGGTACGTAAACCAAATGTTCAATCCCGGCACGCGTGATGGTTACCAGTTTTTGTTGGATATGGGGCCATTAAGCAATGCAGATAAATATTACAAGGACAATTTCTTTTGGCAGGAAACCATCAACCACCCTAATTATGATGATTTCTGGCAGAAAAGGAGTTTGCCGCGCCATTTTAATAAAGTAAAACCTGCGGTGATGTTTGTAGGCGGCTGGTTTGATGCAGAAGACCTTTCCGGGCCGCTGGATATGTTTAAAAAGATCCATAAAACCGATCCAAGCGCTTACAATACGATTGTGATGGGGCCGTTCGGCCATGGCCGCTGGTCGCGCGAAACCGGCCACACCCAGCACAGCAATGTTTATTTTGGAGACAGCATTGCTACTTTCTACCAGAAAAATATTGAAGCCAAATTTTTCAACCACTTTTTAAAAGGCAACGGCGATAAAAACTCCGGTTTGCCCGAAGCTTACATGTACAATACCGGCAAAAAAGAGTGGGAAACTTTTACACAATGGCCTGCTCCAAACGCAACCCATCAAAAATTATATCTGAACGCGGATGGCAAGATCAGCATGAGTGCCCCTGCTTCAACCGGTTCCATGTCTTACCTCAGCGATCCGGCAAAACCGGTTCCTTACACCGAAGACAACACGACGACGATGGGTTTTACGCCGCACAATTACATGAGCGAAGACCAGCGTTTTGCCGGCCGCCGTCCGGATGTTTTGGTTTATCAAACCGATGTTTTGCAGGAGGACCTGACTTTAGGCGGAGAAATCCTCTCTCACTTAAAAATTGCAACTACCGGAACTGATGCTGATTTTATTGTGAAACTGATCGATGTGTTCCCGCCGGACGAACCCAACAACCAATACAATCCAAACAAGAACATTCTGATGAGCAACTATTGGGAGATGGTGCGTTCGGAAGTGATGCCGGCACGTTTCCGCAACAGTTTTGAAAAACCGGAAGCCCTGGTTGCCAATCAAAAAACCGATGTAAACGTGCGCTTGCAGGACGTGCTGCACACGTTTAAAAAAGGCCATCGTTTGATGGTCCAGGTGCAAAGCACTTGTTTCCCGCTGTTTGCCCGAAACCCGCAGAAATTTGTGGAGAACCCGTATAAAGCAGCGGCAAGCGATTACATCAAAGCAACGGAAACTGTTTTTAACGATAGTTTTATTGATGTGGAGGTTTTAAAATAAGAATGAGAAGCAGAATTGAATTTAACAATTTATTAGTACGTTTACACCTAAAAATATTAGTATTTTTATAAAAGCAAAATACGTATATATTAAGTGTTATGGCCATAAATCATACACAAGGTAGAAAAATGTTTAAACTTATCATTAATTTTGAATACAATAACATCCGAACACGAGCTTAAAAACTCTGAAAAAAACAAGCTCTACAGATCAGACAGAGAATTTCATGACTAGTATAGATTTGTACTTTCATATCCTCCTCATCTTGTTAGACATTATATAAAAGAATTTGGATTGACTTGTAATGATATTATTCTTGATCCTTTTTGTGGAACTGGAACAACTTTGATAGAGGCCAAATTACAAAATATTCCTTCTATTGGTATTGAGGCAAATCATTTCGTTCATTTTGCAAGTTCTGTAAAAACTGATTGGAATATTGATCCGACTATTTTAATGGAATGCGTAAATAAAATAAAAGAGGGCACAATTAGGCAACTTGTTAAACAAGGTATTTCAGACAATCCTGAATTATTTTCAAAACCAACTATTGAATTACGTAAATTAAAAAATGAACAAGAGAAATTAATTTTAAAGAACTCAATAAGCCCTTTGCCACTTCATAAGTCTCTTATTCTACTTGACCAAATAAACAAATATAAGACGACTAATTTCTACAAGTATTTAATAATAGCTTTCGGTAACTCATTGGTTTATCAGATTAGTAACCTTCGTTTTGGACCAGAAGTTGGAGTAGGAAAAATCAAACCCGATGCTATTGTTGTAGAAGTTTGGACTAGACAAATGAAAAAAATTTGTGACGACCTTGAATCTGTGCGTGGAAAATATTTTGTGGAATCAGAATCTATTTTTTCTGATTCAAGAAACTTAAAAGATTTATTGAACGGAAGAAAAATATCGGCAGTGATAACGTCACCGCCATATCCAAATGAAAAAGACTACACAAGAACAACCAGATTAGAATCCGTAATATTAGGATTCATAAATAACAAAGAAGAATTAAGAACTCTTAAAAAATCTTTATTACGTTCAAACACAAGAGGGGTTTATAAAGGTGATAATGATGATGACTACATAAAAGGTTTTCCAGAAATCCAACGAATAGCAGAGGAAATAGAAAATCGAAGGATTGAACTTGGAAAAACTTCAGGATTTGAACGTTTATACCACAAAGTAACCAAGTTGTATTTTGGTGGTATTGCCAAGCATTTAATTGAATTACAATCGATACTAAAACCAAATGCGCAATTAGCTTATGTAGTTGGAGACCAGGCCTCTTTCCTTCGTGTTATGATACCTACTGGAAATCTCATAGCTGAAATAGCACAATCCTTGGGATATGAACTTGAAAGAATTGACTTATTTAGGACAAGGTTTTCTACAGTAACAAAAACCAACCTAAATGAAGAAGTAGTTATTTTGCGATGGAAAGGTTAAAAACAAATTAGATCATGTCTAAAACAAATCGCTATGCACAAATTATAGAAGCGATCTTCTTAAATTCATACAAAATTGGAACTACCGAAATACTTTTTAATAGAGAAGATATTGAACAAACAGCAGAAAGACTGGAAATAAAACTCCCAAAAAATTTGGGAGACATTTTATATTCTTTTCGTTACAGAACTGCGTTTCCTAAAAGTATAGTTGATACGGCATCTGAAGGATCTGAGTGGATTATCAGACCAGCAGGTAGAGGTTTATATAAATTTTCTTTGATAAAGCAAATTTATTTTAAGCCAACAGAACACTTAGCAGAAACTAAAATCCCTGATGCGACACCAGGGATCATAATAAAATATGCGATGAGTGACGAACAAGCACTTTTAGCTAAAGTTCGTTACAATCGTCTTATTAATGTATTTACAGGATTAACTTGTTACTCTTTACAAAACCATTTAAGAACAACAGTTCCAGAAATAGGACAAGTTGAAACGGATGAAATTTATATCGGGATTGATAAAAGAGGAGTTCATTATATTATACCTGTTCAAGCAAAAGGAGGTACAGACAAATTAGGGATTGTCCAAATCGAACAAGACTTTGCAATTGGTGCTTCTAAATTTCCAACTTTGATTTGTAAACCTATTGCAGCACAATTCATAAGCAATGGAACAATAGCGCTTTTTGAATTTCAGTTAACTGAAAATGCTATCACTATCACTTCGGAAAAACATTATCGGCTGGTTTCGCAAGAGGATTTAACAGGTGAAGATTTAGAAAAATATAAGTTGAGAACTAATTAAACAAATAATTTAAAGTTAGCAACATGAATTTTAAGATGTACTATTTGTTTCTACCCTTTTTAATATTTAAGACTATTGATATATCGGCACAACTCCTTCAACCCAAACCAGCATTTACCCGCGCCGATACTTTACGCGGCATGTTAACGCCGCTGCGCACTTGTTACGACATCAATTATTATCATCTAGATGTGAAAGTTGATATCGACCAGAAGTTTATTAGCGGCAGCAATGAGTTTAGGTTTACAGCGACCCAGGATTTTAAAAGATTACAGTTTGATCTGTTTGCCAATTTAAAAATAGAAAAAGTAATCTTCCATGGGAAGAAGCTAACCTACACCCATGAAGCTAACGCTGTTTTCCTCTCCTTCCCCAACACCATAAAAAGAGGCATAAAAGAAGCATTTACGGTTTATTATTCCGGCAACCCGGTTGTGGCCAAACGCGCTCCCTGGGACGGCGGTTTTGTTTTTACCAAAGATACTGAAGGTAAGCCCTGGGTGGCCACGGCTTGTGAAGGTTTGGGCGCCAGTGTTTGGTGGCCGAACAAAGACCATTTATCAGACGAAGTGGACAGCATGCTCATTAGTATCAGTGTGCCTCAAGGCTTAAAAGATGTTTCCAACGGAAGGCTGCGCAAAGTAACGGAACTGAATGATGGTTTTACGCGTTTCGACTGGGCCGTTGTAAACCCGATCAACAATTATGATGTGGAAGCCAACATCGGTAATTATGTTCATTTTGATGATGTTTTTCAGGGCGAAAAAGGAAAGCTTAGTTTAGATTATTGGGTTCTCCCCCAAAACCTCGACAAGGCCAAAAAACAGTTTGGCGAAAATGTTAAACCCATGCTTACCGCTTTTGAGCACTGGTTTGGCCCCTACCCTTTTTATGAAGACGGTTACAAACTGATCGAAACGCCTTACCTCGGTATGGAGCACCAGAGCGGCGTGGCTTACGGTAACCATTATCAAAACGGTTATCTTGGCCGCGACCTTTCCGGTACGGGTTGGGGCATGAAATGGGATTTTATTGTGGTGCACGAAAGCGGGCACGAATGGTTTGGCAACAACATTACGATGAAAGATGCCGCAGATATGTGGATCCACGAAAGCTTTACCAATTACTCCGAATCGCTTTTTGTAGAGCAGCAATTCGGGAAACAAGCCGGTCTGGAATACGTGCATGGTACGCGCCGCGCTATTCAAAATGATGAACCCATTATCGGTCCTTACAATGTAAACAAAGAAGGTTCGGGCGATATGTATTACAAAGGCGGCAATCTGCTGAACATGATCCGGACGATCATCAATGATGATGAAAAATGGCGGGATATTTTACGTGGTTTAAACAAAACCTTTTACCACCAAACAGTTACTACCGAGGATATTGTGGGTTACATCAACAAACAATCCGGCCTAAATTTAACTCCGGTTTTTGATCAATATCTTCGTTATAAAAACATTCCTACTTTAGAGTTTCGCTTTCAGGACAAACAACTTTTGGGCAGATGGATAGCCGATGTAAACGGTTTTACCATGCCGGTAAGGATCAGGGTAAAAGGCGGCGAATATCAGTTCTTTAATTTAGGTACTTCTTTTACCCCTATAAATTTATCCACAGCAACAAAAGACAATATTGAGGTGGATACTTTTAATTACTATATTGGTGTGCTGATTGATTAAATTTTGATTGTGTAGTAATTAAAGGAATCGTTAAAATCCTTCCTAAAGTTATCTCCGGCTATAGCATATTCCCTACAGGTAGGAGATGCTTCTTTTACCCCATAAAAATTAGTGTCCTTACCATTAAACAATACATGCTGCTGCAACAAAACAGCAGAGCATCGAGCATATTTATCAAAGTGTTGAAATAACATTAAAGAAACATTTTTACATAAACTGTTTAGAAAAACAGGAGTGGAAAAATAATTAAATTAAAAAGCAATCAAACGTAAAAAAAACTAATTTAGCACTTTGTATCAAAATAAATACTTAAAACTTCAACTACAGTATGAAAAAAAACTACTTATTGTTCAGGCATACCCTATGGCCATGCCTGGTTTTACTACTCCTTTCCCTGCCTGTTTTTGCTCAAACAAGAACAATAACAGGTAAGGTAACAGATGGCGGCGCCGAAACCGGCCCGCTTCCGGGTGTTTCTGTGCAAATAAAAGGCCAAGCTTCCCAGGGCAAACGCATTAAAATTTCAGTATTTTAAGTAAAAAGTTGTTGTCCCATCCGGCGAGCAGCCTTCTTCCCTTGACACCAATTTTGACAGATGTTTCATTTCTCAGTATAGATAGCGCTATTTTATTGATAAGAGAGAAGT
>JAABUQ010007872.1_pt1 | contig 15206 bp, 12 predicted proteins | sample 5560001 | NCBI WGS metagenome assembly JAABUQ01 (sample SAMN10711888, study PRJNA513371) | rock metagenome | isolation source: Antarctica rocks | place: Antarctica: Victoria Land, Finger Mt nord | collected 2015-12-18 | reverse complement strand
TCCTTCCCCCTCACCGAACAGAAATAGAAACAACCACACCCCCCCTCCCCAATTCAACCAACCACTTCCCCCGTGAAATTACCCTAGTGGTAAGAGCAGCAACGCCCGTAAACGCCTCGCTATCTGTGCTCTTGGATTGGCCGTGAGTCGTTTTGAAGAAGAGAAGAGAGGAAATAGGAAAAGAGGGGGTGCGAGAGACTTTCCCACCTGCCGCGCGGATGGATGTGGAGGCCCTTCTCCCCCTGACCCAAAAACCCAACTCTTCTCCACCGCTCTAGGCAACTCCATCCTTCCACACACCAAACCCCACCCCTCCACGCATCAAACAAACCCCAACCCACGCAAGCAAATGCTACCCCACACAACTAAAGATATTAACGTACCCCCCCCCCACGGACCCCGCAGCGAGCATCATGCGATGCGGGTGGAAAGCGGAGCAGGCGATGGGGGTGGAGCGGGCGGTGGAGAGGAATGGGGAGTAAGGCTGGATGGTGTTGAGGAAGGCGCCGTTGGTGTTGAAGAGGGTGAGGGTGTGGTGGTCTGAGCCGCTGGGTTGGGGGGGGGGGTGTTAGCGGGGACGAGGGGGGGTTGGGTGGGGTTTGGTCTGGGAAAGGGGGGGGGAGGGGGGGAGGTTGAGGTATTACTGAAGTGGAAGGGGCGGGGGGGATGCAGGGCTAGGAGAGAGAAAGGGTATAGGAACGGAAAAGGGGGGAAGACCCACGTAGCAAAGACAGGGGCGTGCTCATGCACACTCAACGTCCTGAGCGTGTTCCCTGTGGCCACCACCTCGCGCAAGGGCGCGTCGGAGCGAATATCCCACAGCTTGACCTCCCCGTTCCTGCTCCCTGACACCAGCTCCCGGAGGCCGCCTCGCTGCATGTGCACGTTCGTGATCCATTGTTTGTGCTGGCGCCAGACTTTCACCATGGCCAAGGCGGGTTTGAGGCGTTGGTCGAAGACGCGGACGGCGCCGTCGCCGTACCCGGCGCAGAAGACGTTGCCGGCGACTTGGTCCGAGGTTAGCGAGGTGATGCAGGAGCCTGAGCGAGCGGGGATGTCCTGGGGTTTGATTAGCTGGTGTCAAGTGGGTTGCTTACGGGTCGAAGGGGTGGACTTGCATTTGCGCATATCTCTGTTGCGGCATTCCACACCTTGATGGTTTTGACATCGCCCGCGACGAGGAGCTTCCCTTGCCCTTGCTGCCAATCGAAGACGAGACCTGCGTTGCGGGTACTGGGGACCATTTCTGTCAAAGCTCGGAAGGCGGATACGAGCTCGACTTCTTTCTCTGAGTCGTAGTTGCGGAAGATTTTGACGACGCCGTCAGAAGAACCGGTCATGAGGAGAGCTTGGTCGTCTTCGTTAATGAAACGTGCTTCATTGATTTTGGAGCCGCGGGGGTTGCCGTTTGAGAAGCGGCTCATGCGTGCTCGTTGGGCCCAGTTCCAGACGCTGTGCTAGATTAATTTTGGCTTTTGGAGAGGAACATGGGGGGCTTACCAGATGCTGTCACGATCGTCGGCAATGGCGAGGTGGTCTTCGAATTGATGAAAGGACATCTTCGCGGGTGGGCCGCCATTGTTGAAGAACCCGGCGTCGATGTCCCACCGGCTTGTCCCGGCAATTCCCTTCAGAGGCTGTGTCGTGGCCAATGTCTTCTCATTCCTGATTCTTCTCCACAGTCTCGAGTTGTAGTCATCGCTACCTGGCTCATCGGGCTCGTTTGGTTTCATCTGTGGCTCTCGGAAGTACTCGATCGACCATTCAAGGAAGCCACTCTTTACCGGCATTTCCATAGCTTCACTCTCATCACGCTCTTTTAAACCTTTAGGAAGTGGGACTTTAGCCTTTTGGTATTTGGTTGCTGGGGTCGTAGGATCGTATTGGTCTGGCGGAGCGCTCCACTCTGCAGGTATCCCTTGACGTATTGGTCCTGACAATCGCTTCTGTTGCCCCTTTTCTTGGGCTTGGGCAGCATTCATGTTCGAGACAAGGTTCTCTGAGGAGCCCGAGGCTCCCACAAGATACTTCAATGCGGCTGCAACGCTTGCTGTCCGTCTCATGCCAACCGATAAGTATCCCTCGCCTTTTTGAGTCCCATGGTTACCGTTTACCATAGGAGATGGAGCTGGTTTGATGGAAGGTGCCGCGGAGGGTTGACGAGAGCCAGCAGAGGATTGTCGCGATATGTCAAGGATATTATTGATGACACGTTGAGTCTGGCCAGCTAATGGAGAGCTCAGCAATGCGTGGTGCACGTAGTCAACAATTGTGCTAGCTGTGTGAGCAACGTCTGGGTGAGGATCGACAGACATGATGATCAAATGGTACCACATTGTTCCTTGAACGCTGTCCTGTGAGATTTTGACTGGACTCGGGTCTGGGTCGTCATGATGAAGACCATTCATTTTGGCTCGTAAAGCATGCTCTGACGTTCTCGCGCTAAGCAGATGATCTCTCTCTTCCACTAAAGTCTCATAGGCAGCCACCATGAACTTGTTCTGATATCTCTTCACAAAAGTGGAGTAGAAGACGAGAAGCTCTTTCCGGACCATGGCGTTACCATCAGCCGTCATGGCTATCAGAGCCGAGGCAATGAGCTCTTCGTTTTGTGCGACCTGCTCGGTAAGGTCTGGGATGCCCAAGAAGCTGGTCAGCGCATGAATTGCTGCTGCTCGTACTTCTGGCACAGGATCAATCACAAGTTCACATAGGCGATGATGTGCGAGGCAGCGAATGCCCACCCATTTGGCTTCGGGGAAATTATTCCACAGCATGCTGATGCAAAGGCAAGACCATTGGCGTAAAAGAGGACTCTCGGCATCTTGAAGATGGGTGATGCACGACTCCATCAACTCAGATGACAGACATGCGTGCTGCGCTTGCTCAAAGTCTCGGCAGAACATGGCGATCAAGAATGCTGACATTGCCCGGTGCTCTTCGATATTGCCAATTGGAATGGTATAGCGTGGGAGAAGGACGTTGGTGAAGTATTGATATCCGTTGTCTCTGATCAGGTCATTCTGAGCCTCCCCTGGAGCGACAGCTATGATGCGTGCCCAGATGAAGATCAGGATTGGCCGAAGCTCATGCGCAGGGGACTGTAACAATTTGACGACGTATGGAAAGATGCCGATTATAAGAGAGAGATTGACCGCCCAAGGCCCCAGATCGAGAAATTTGCTCAAGAGAACTAGCGCCTTGAGTCTGTGAGCTTGGCTAAGTAACACCTGGAGTACAATGGGAAGTTGGGTCGGCGGTTCCCTCTTCGGTGCTCCCGATAAAAGATATGCCTCAAAAGCCGTCAGTTGTTCTGCGAAGAAGGAAGAATGCTTGTATTCATAAGGTTCGCCTCCAGCATCACTGGCCAGCATTGCTGGCAATTGAGATATTACCATCTCAACAGCTAAATCCCAGGACTCCCACAGGATATGGTCATGAGTAGACGGTATCTCTGGAACTGATTCCGGATGACATCCATTTGCTGTCAATATTCTTTCAGCAACAAGAAAATTGCGGAATAGCGCTGCGACCATAAGATCTTGACGAAACAGCTTGCGAAAAAGGTTTCGAGGTAGTGCATTCCAGGCTATGGTATCGGTAATGGCAGTCAATATCCAATTTAGCTCTCCCATTGGACTTCTTCGTTCCGCCACTCTGCCTGGGAGTTTCGTCAAGTCTTGAAAGGTCAAGCCATAATGTAGTGGATTTCTCAAGACGTGATATCTGAGTGAAATTTCAATCGGTGTGCTGAGGCAGCATGTGAACAAGTCTGCAGGCAAGTCTGGATTTGTGGGTAGCTGTTCATTCTTGCCGCATGCTGCAAGTTGTAGATTGTTGCCGTACATTTGGAGCTGTGCGGTCGGGTCACGGTCTCTAGCTTCGGCATTCTCAGTTTCGTGCTTTTCAATGTATTTCTCAAAGTTGGAAATAATGTTCCCAGCGTGAGAGCAGTCGAATATGTAAAGACTTGGGCCTCCAAGCCACGTTTGCAAATCGTAGAGTGCGATTGGGATATATTGAGTGTAATCCCTGTTGAAAACCCATATTTCCCCCGATGGGGTTGGCAAAGGTACACCGTGGCCATTGTAATAGAACAAGACACGTTCTTCCTTTGCATTGCGACGTAGTGAGCTACAGAATTTGCGAGTCTCCTCGATGGAAGGGTCGAGGTATTGCTTGTACCTGGTTTTGATGCTTAGACTCTCGAACTGCTCCTGGAGCTTCTTTCCAATGGCCTCTAATATCTTTGGGTTTGCTATTGTCATGGATGTCGGGTCAATCCAGCATTCGGTGGTGGCTGATGGGCTCGTCTTGACCACATCGGGTGGATCCACTCCAAGGTTGAGACAAACCACGAGGGCTGCCGAGACAGTCTTGGTACGGTCTCTATGAGACCAATCTTGGGGCGGCTTAAGACTCTCTTCATCTTTTGGTTTGCCACCAGTTTCATGTCGTTTGTCAGTATAATACATGTAGAAGGCCTAGCAGGGGCAGAAATCAGCAACGCTTCCAAAATAAGCGCCTAAGCCGACAGGTGCATTACACACCGAGCTCAGCAAATGGAGGTACTCCTCTGAATTATACTGATCCTCCCAGCCATGTCTCAATTCCCAGTTCTGCTCTGTTGTATCCTGGTAGGCCTCGAAAAAGCCACGGCTGAGATCTTGCTCGGTCCTCGCCCGGACCAACTTCCCTGCATGTGGTTGGCTCGCGCCAGCTTGCCTGAGAGCGAGGTTTCTCTCTGAACTGTCACTTCGTTCGCGCTCCTTATTCTCAATGTTGGCCAGATCCTCAGTCAAGGGACCCTTGGTTTGGTTTGAATTATTATCTAAGCGACGGCGATTACGGGAAGATGACGAGGTCCCTTGATTTGCCATGTTGCCATTGTGTGCTACATGCGAGAATCTTTCCTCGTCCCGCCGGAGCGGTGCACTGTTGCCTTGCACGTGAGCTCCATTACTCATGCCATTGCGAAGCAGAGGCGCTGAGGGCTGTGATGCTATGAGCGCCATGACTCAGATTCACTAAAGTAGTAACAGCTCTGTCAGTCGTCATCCTGAGCAAACCATATTCTCCATATGTGCTCCTTCACTCACTTACCTAGGTCCCCATTCACGCCCAGTGACAATGACCATCCTGCAGACACCGAAATGCTTGGTAAGGGGCCTTTCGTCCAGTCGGTCCCTCCGGAATTGACGAAGGGCCTTTCACGCTCGCCTCACCGTACAGCGCCGGTGTGGCTATATAAAGCCGCTGTAATCCAGGTAAATGGTTATTCACCCACAATCAAGTGTTGATGATTGAGGCTCTGTCGGTCTCCGGCCTTACTTTCCCCCTAGCGCAAGGAACCCCACCTAAGGAGCGACATTATCAATGAGATATCAATACCTTGGCACCAGGATATCGCTTTTACTCTGAAGTCATTTTCAGCATTTCAACCATAAACACCCCGTACTCTTTACAGCTAATGGAAGAGACTTGGAATTCCTAGCAATGGAGCATTTGAGAGAAAGCACGAGCCATTCCTACTGCAACCTTGATCGACTTCTATATTTAGAATATAGTAGAAGGTTGGCGTGTTGGGCATCCAGCATTCCTGGAGGCATAAAGTTTCGCATAATCTCGAGATTATGCACCCTCTACCATGTGGGGGGGGGTTTCTGTCGCCTGCCATGTTCCATTACTGTTCTTACTATAGCCCCTGTGACTCGGGTACACTTCTCGACATCCAAGGAAGAGGAAGTGTTTCGAAACATGCATCATCGGCATTTTGAAAGCGTGATCATTCCCAGCAGGAAACTTGCCGCAGAGGCAGTGCTGCTGAAGACGGCATATCTCTAAACGTTTAGCACTGTTCCCTCAACATTCCCACGGGATATGTATTGGTTGATGTTCCTCTCTGGCTTTGCTGAGCAATCTGTTGACAGAGGCGGCAGGAAAGTACACGTAGATATTAGAGAAGCATGAGGTGACAAAGAGCAAAGCACAATGTTCCAGATCTGTGACGAGTCTCATTTGAATGATTTTGAGGCTCTAGTGCGTCTTGGCAGGAGTGACCCCTGAGCGGATCTTGTAAAGTAGGAAAAATACACCAGAGGATGAGAGCAGAATTGGTGATGACAATGGGTAGCGGCAGCTTTGAGCAAAGGCGTAGAATGTGTTAGTCAAACATGTGGGGTAGAATGATATCATTTAGGTAGATAGGTAGATACATAGCATTAGGAAAGTGACCAGCTGTGACCATTCAGCTTTCTGGCCTACCTACAGTACCTAAAGCAACCGACCGCCAAAACCCTTTTCGGACCCTCTTCCAAGTATTCCGTACCTATACTTCGTACCTATACCAACCTACCTTACTCTTTTCACACCAACTACATCTTCACCATTTCTATCACCACCACTCCCTCGCGTCTATGCCATTGTGCGCATTTCCTATCGTCGCATCCTTCTGCCTTCCCTCCACCTCGACTCCTCGTGTCTTGATGGGTCGGCTAAGATTTGGGATTCCACCACAACTTTCGCAGCCTTGCCGCAGCTCCTGACTTCTGTGTTCAGTTCGTCGCCACTCGCTCGATTGACTGTCGCATACTAGGCAGGCCAGTCTCCTGTTTCGAGTCGCACATCTTTTGCATTTGCACACATTTCCTGCGCCGAGGCAGCACTGGTGGGTCGTTGGATTGGTCAGTAGAGAAATATTTTTGGAGGACGGAGCCGCCCAGCCATGTCGTTTCTCTTTGGCAAGAAAAAGTCGGACAAGCAAGAAAAGTCGGGCGCGCCCCTCTCAACACGAGATGGCCCACCCACAGGAGGTACAGCCACTCCAGTACCTGGTGTTAATGGAGTCAGGTCGAAAGTTCAGAGCCCTGCACCTGGGCCAAATGGGCCAAATGGGCCAAGCGTGAACAATTCGGCCAACTCTGTCGAAGTTACCAATACACCAAGTCCGGAACATGGGCGTGAACCTCGCGGCGCTATCGATCATGATTTACAGGTACGTCTCTCTTGCGGCGTGCAGACTGCCTTGGACCAATCTCAATGCGCCTTTTGTGCGCTCCGGACTGCCATTTGCAATCTCTCCTGCAGCAAAAACAATGCTAATCTGTGGCTGCGAATATAGCATGGACCGCCACGGCCGATGCCGACAGGACCTCCGCCGGGAGTCAATCCAGCTGCTCTTTATCCATGGTCTCAACGACGCTTGACATTCACATCTTCACAGCCAAATCCATTCCCTCGATATGGCGCAGCTGTGAATGCCGTCTCGTCGAAAGAGGGGGAAATATACCTGATGGGTGGTCTTGTCAATGGTTCTACCGTTAAGGGTGACCTCTGGATGATTGAGTCTGGTGGATCCAATCTGGCTTGTTATCCTGTGGGGACCACCTTCGAAGGGCCCGGCCCTCGTGTCGGCCATGCAAGCTTGCTTGTTGGAAATGCATTCATCGTCTTCGGTGGAGATACAAAGATGGACGAAGGAGACAAGCTGGATGATACGCTCTATCTCCTCAATACATGTGGGTTCAGGCCTCCACGAAGAATCAACGCGAAATATTGATTTGTATAGCTACGCGCCATTGGTCGCGATCAATGCCTCCAGGGCCCCGGCCTGCAGGTCGATATGGCCACACGCTAAACATCCTCGGCTCGAAAATCTATGTCTTTGGTGGACAAGTTGAAGGCTACTTTTTTAACGATTTAATTGCGTTTGACTTGAATGCCCTGCAAAATTCCAACAGCAAGTGGGAAATGCTCATCCAGAACAGCAGCGAAGGAGGGCCTCTAGAAGGTCAGATACCTCCAGCAAGGACAAACCATACAATTGTCAGCTGGAACGATAAACTATACTTGTAAGATGATTCTTTCGGCCTATCTGCTTTGTCTCCATCTAATCAGCTTTTAGATTCGGCGGCACGAACGGAACCCAATGGTTCAGCGATGTTTGGTCGTACGATCCCAAGCAAGTAGCCTGGACCCAGCTGGACTGTATTGGCTACATCCCCGCAGCTCGAGAAGGGCATTCTGCCGCCCTCGTCAATGATGTAATGTATATATTTGGTGGACGAACGGAAGAAGGGACAGACCTAGGTGACTTGGCAGCATTCAGAATTACCTCCCGCCGTTGGTATACCTTCCAAAACATGGGCCCGTCACCATCACCGAGGTCTGGACACAGCATGACATCGTATGGAAAGCAAATCATTGTCCTAGCAGGAGAGCCAAGCTCAACACCTCGAGATTCTGGCGAATTGAGCCTGGTCTATGTTCTTGACACTGGCAAAATTCGATACCCAAACGACCAACAGATACAGCAGACGCCTTCTGGAGAGCGCGTGCCTGGAAATCGAAGACCAAGTCAAGAGCGAGGGGGTCCAGGCATGGGACCAGGACCCAGAGCAATCAACGGTCCAAATGGGGGACCCGAAAACCTCAACAGAAAGTATAGCGACTCGAGAGAGAGCATCGTTGGGGTCCCCCGAGGACCAGGACAAGGACCTGGGCCTGGAATGGGACCAGGGACTGCTGGGCGTGGGCAAGATCCAATGATGGTCAACGGGGGCTCGCAGCCTGGTCAAAATTCCAGACTCCCAAGAGCCTCCACGGGACAGCCTCCGCCAGGCCCCCCCCAACAGCAGCAGCCGCACCCACCAAGGTCTAATGGAGCACCACCGAGTGGCTCCAGAAGTCGAACACCGACAAGAGAAGGCCAGGGTCGAGCATACGGGCCTCCACTTGACACAAATCGAGGACTTTCTTTTGAAAGAGAAAACGCTTCACCTCCCGTAACATCGCCAATTGGAAGGGATGGTCCAAGGCAAGGTCCTACTGCCAGAGCGATGAGCCCTGCCGTCAATGGACTTCATACCCCTACGCAACAGGCCATGCAACAGCCAATGCAGACCGCAATGCAGCCCCCTTCTAGGCTTCCTGGTCAGGGAATTGAGGATGAGGATCCCATCAGATACGATCCCAATGCTTCCAGATCTAGATCTCGTCAAGGCGCTTCGAGTGCTGCCCTGACCGATGAAAGCAGTCAAGTTCCGAATGCCGTGCAACAAAGATTTATCAGCAATCCATATGAAGGGCCTGATCTTTCATACCGAAACCATACACCGCAGAGATCGGATCCGTCAGTCCCATTACAACAGCTTCAACAACTGCAAAGTCAGCATGACGGACTTCGAGGCGAACATGACGGATTACAGAATCAGCATGAAGGGCTTCGCACGGAGCACGAGGGTCTTCGAGGTCAGCATAGGGACGTATTGGACGAACTTGACGCAGCAAAGAGCCGGAACGCGTGGTATGCGTCGGAGTTGGTCTTGGCAAAGAAAGCTGGGTATCAGCAGAATATATCCCAGAGCCCGACGTTAGACCAAAAAGCTGCTCAGTCTCTCGATGATGAGGATAAGCCGCTCCTTGAAGCATTGATCACAATGCGTGCTCAACTCTCAGAAGTACAAAGCTCAATTGCTGATCGCGAGAATGTGGCCGCGCAAGAGGTGGCTGAGATGGAGCAGCAACGAGACAGCGCTGTCCGAGAAGCGGTCTACGCCAAGGCCAAGCTCGCAGCGCACGGAGGGAGCCATGCTGGTACTCCTCAATCCGAATCCATGTCGAGGGATCTCAGCAATGACGATCGATCGACTGACATTGGAAGGAAGCTAGCGCTTGCTTTGGCCACTCAGAACGAGCTACGAATGATCATTGCTACCATGATTAATGACATACAAAATGAACGACAAGCACGAGAATTAGCGGAAGGGTCAGCGGATGCAGCCCATAAGCGAGCTACAGAGTTTGATCAGTCTCGCAACCCCGGAGAGCTCGAGACTCTTCGTACAGAGTTACACCAAACCGGGAAGATTGCTAGGGATGAAGCAGCTGCGAAGTCGGAGGCTCACTCGCGTGCGCAGTTGCTTGCTGTGGAGAAGGAAGATCTGTCACGGAAATTGGCGGAGGCTTTGGAGAATTCCAAGCAGCATAACACTACCTTCGCAGCTCTCCGTGAAGCTGTAATTTCATCAACCGACAAGGCCAACTTGCTTGAGAAGAAGCTGGACGAAGAGCGGAGGCAGAGAGAATTGATCGACCGGAAACTCGTACAATTGCGAGCAGAGCATGAAGAGAGAACCGCCGAACTCGATGAGACCACCCGCAAGCTGAGAGATGCTGAAGAGATGGTAACCACCAACGCCGCCGAAGCCAAAACACACCGGCAAGCCGTTGTGGCTGGTCTTGACAAGCTCAGTAGCCGAAGCGTGAGCAATGTCAGCAACAATACCGAGGACGAGCGTGTTCCAGTGCTGAAGCAACAAGTTGAGAGCGCACACGCTTTGGTCAGGAAGAATCAGGCAGACGCCGACAACGCCGCAGAGAAGCTCCGAAGAGCGGAAGAACGCATCGCCGGCCTGGAAGCTTACCAAGAGCAGTCCAGTCGTGAAGGCCTTACTGTACGAAGACAGCTTCAAGATGCTGTCAAAGGTTCGCAAGCATTGCAAGGCAAACATAGTGCACTCCAGCAGCAGCTCGAATCCAACCAGCGAGACGCAAGAGCACTGTCGGTCAAGCATAGCGCGCTCAAGGACCTTCTTGAGGAGAGGGGCATTTCCCAGCCTGGGACATCCCGAAACATGGACAGCCCTGCTTCACGTTTTGATACCCCTGATAATCCTCGTGTCAGAGAACTTGAGCAGCAATTGGAAGCTAGCGTGCAAGCACATCAAGAAACCAAGTCGTCCATTGAAACCAGGGAATTGGAAGCAGATCGGACGTACCGAGAGAAGCTTGAACTTTTGGAGAACGACTACACATCCGCTGTGCACTACGTCAAGGGCACTGAGAAAATGCTCAAGCGGATGAAAGACGAGCTCACAAAGTACAAAATGCAAAACGAGCGCCTACAATCTGATCTCGACACAGCCCAGCGTTCTGGATCCGATCGTTCGCTGGAGCCACAAGCGGCTGCAGAATGGGAGCAAGAACGACAATTGCTACGCAAAGAGATTGGCGAGATGCAACGCAGTGTCAAAGACTCCGTCTCGGAACTCGAGCACCAAATGACTCAAATCCGCTCCGAACTCCTCACCGCGCAAAAAGATCGCGATCACTACCGCCAGTCCACGGAAGCAACCCAGCAACAGCTCACAACAGCCACTCAACAAGCCCGCAACGAACTTGACCAACTCAAATCCGAGAACAACATGCTCGAAACCCGCGCCGTAGAAGCCGAACAAAGAGTTACCCTCCTCCTTGACCAAGTCGGCACATCCGTAGGAAACTACCGCCGGCAATCCCAAAACATGCACGCCAACGGGCACTCCCGCAATCAAAGTAACGTCTCCACCACCTCAACCAACCCTCCCCTCTTCTCCCGCGGCCTCCACTCCCACACAACTAGCATGGACCCCTCCTCCTTTCCCCCCGTCCCCGAAGCCCTCTCCACCTCCAACCCCACCACCCGCACTCTGGACACAACCACCACCTCCACGGGCGCCGCCGGCGAAGCCACAGAAAACAATCGCAACTCCGTCGCCCTCGACTCCTTAGCCTCGGAGCTCGAAACCTTGAGGTCCCACTGGGCAGACACCCACCGCAGCTACCGTCTCAGCAACCAATTCGACTTTGAGCGCTCAGCCCCCAACTCCGCCACCGGCGCAGGAAGCATGAGCGATTCCCTAGCAAATTGGCGCAAACGGCTTGACGCCGAGGAAGCCGAAAAAGCCACCTCCTCGCACCCGAGCACTAACCCCGGGAGCCAAGGTATGATTATGGGCGGTATTCCCGGGCCAGGCGGCATCCACATGGGCGGCGGGAACAGCTTCGCTAAGCATACGCACACGGGGGAGGAGAGTAGCGAGGAGGAACTGGAACGGCCGGATCGGGAGAGTGGGGTAATTCGGCCGAATGAGAAGATGCCCGGGGGGCTGGGCGGGTTGAGCGATGAGGAGGATGAGAGTGACGAGGAGATTGGACGGAGGGTGCAGGGGCGTGGGATGGGGGGGGGGTAATCGAATTTCGGATTTAGGATTTAGGATTTGGGATCTTGGGGATGATGGGGAGGGGTTTGGGGGGGGGGAAAGAGCAGGGGGGGGGGCTATTTGGATTGAGTGGGTGTATACAATTTTCTACTGGCCGGGTGCGGGCGTTGGGTTTGCCCTTGAATTTTCTTGTTCTTTTTTTTTTCCTTCTGTGCTGTGGTGAGCTTTGGACATAGTCGTGGGCGGGCTCCCTGCTTTTCTCTTTTTTTTCCCTTTTGTTCCTCGGAGCTTAGAGATTTGGGGGAATGAATGCTGGTGCTGGGGGTGTGGGCTGTTGTTGCGGGCAGTGGAAGTGTAGTTATGTTGTTGTGTAGTTGTGTAGGAGGGTAGAAAAGGAAACGAGAATAATGTATATCATAAATCATCCGCCTTGCTGTATATGCCTCGTGAGACAGTATCTATTATAATCTCTTTGTAAAACTCCAAGGCAATAAAGTAACGAGAATCTCGGTCGCAATTGCCCTGGGCAGTATGCGGGCTGTGATTATATGGCTAGGCTCTCCAACTGTAGCATAGTGATGAAGATTGTTTGTTGTATTGTACATTTTGGCAACAATTGGTAGTGCGAACCTCGGACCTTGTAATGGGGCCTAAACATCGCCTGAAACTCGAATTTATAAGACGATAAGCATCATTGATCTCTTGTTGTAGCGATGTAAATGCCAACAATCGCAGCCTCTGCTCGCAAGTAGTCCAATAGCAAACACAAGCACCAGGTAAAATCGCCATGATCCAAGACAGACCGACTCGCCCCAATTCACCACAACCATTGCATTCAAATTGTTCATTTTAACATTTCGATGGGTGACGAGGTTCGCCATACGCCCCGAAAGATAATCGTTTCAGAGTCTGAGAAGCTGCTATAAGATACAGATGACATTGAGGATACCTTTTCACAGATCAAACGGGGCATTCCAGAAACCCCAAAGGCGAATGCCTTCACCTGCAACTCCTCCGGCTATATTCTCACTGTGGATTATCCAAGATAGACCAATTGTGCGGTGTCTTAGACGCGAGTCGGCGCACTGTTGGAAGTCTAGGAGATATCTTTTTGGCCATAGGCTGTACGCGGCTCAATATCGCTGAATCGAGCTCAAGGTCAAACTATTGAGACTATACCCTCGGTTCATCGTTTATCAAAATGTCGATATTCTCCATGTTGCTTCCCTTGTACTGCTACCCCTTTGGTTTTTTGCTGCTGTGTTCCTTGATATCTAGGTACCCTCTATGGTGCTTTATGCTATTCCATCTTTCTATCCCGAACTATTTGTTGACGATCGTCGAATGCACCAAAGGAAATCATGTCAAACCCTTATGATTTGCTGCGACAATGCTTCCTCATAAGATTGACTCTTTTACCCCTATTATTCGGCCAAAATGTCCACCCTGGATCTTATGGTGACATGACAGATTTCGGCAACGTTCTCAACGACGTGCGCTACGCAGTGACCGAGACTCAGATGATGGCAACAACTGTTCTCAAAAACATCAATGATTGGTCGGAGAAAGGGGGAATTGTGTATAGAGCTAAGAGTTATGATGAAGCGGTCGAATAGTGGCATGTTCAGGGTACTCTGGATACGTATTTCGGGTTGAACAAGCCTAAATTTGATCGGCGGCTGAAGACTTATACAGGTAGAGTGCATCCCAACATCAGCCTAGATATAGCATCCGCGATGGGATATATTCTACTGACGTAAAGCCCTTCTTAGATAATCTCGACAAATTCGCAGCAGCCAATTGGAACATCAGGGGCACCGGCAATCCAAACATCATATGCCAGAAAGCCACTCTCCTCTGCCGAAGCTGGACATATCATAGCGCCATAGACAGAAAGCGGCTGCCTTACATGTACAATGGCCAGCGCAGCTTTCGGTATTTTGGTAGGTGCAAAGACGCAAAGCCAAAACCCTCTTGTCAGATCACTCCGGAGAAAGAACCACGTTGACGTCCCGCATCCATCCTTCAGACGCAGTAAACACTTTTTGGTTCCCCGCCAGCTTCAAACCCTGCGACGTCGGCGAAGGTGGCCTCACGTGGCCCCTCGAAGACGGCTCCGCCGTCGTTCTGATCTGCGTGCATACCGCTTCAGAGGCCCGCGTGCACGGTGTCACGAACATTAAAAAGGGATACACCATCGATTGGTCCTCGGACCAATACAAAAACGACGACAGGCATCTGATCAATGCCTGAGGTATATCGCTGATGGGGACGGTGTTCCATGAACTCTGGCACGCGGTGGCGAAACGTGAGCGTCCCTAGTCGTACCGACGAGTTTTCAAGGAATGGAGAGCGAGGGCTGACGAGCGGCTTTGGTGATTGTAATAAAGGATCTGAAGCTGCTACAGTTCATCACCGTACGAGGCGAGACCCAGAGAGTAGCATATGAATACGAAGGGTCAACTGCGCTCGAGCGCCAGGATGTGACCCAGACGCCGGGGAACGTGGATAATTCAAATTGGTCCACCATAGGTAAAGCTCTTTAGCCTCCCTTACCCCCCTCTGTCAAATGGCCCTATCCAGATCCACAGACCAGCAATCTCCATCATTTCGAGCACAGAAGCTTCGCTAACCTAATGAACATCTCAGCGCTCTACCTCCGCTCCACCCTCTTCACAAGCGACCACACCGAGGAACTGGGATCCAACATCCCAAAAGACGTTCTAAAAACCCTTCCCCCACACTGAGCGTCCTAACCCACTTCTACCATCTCGATTCAAACCCACCATATCTCAACACCACACCACACCATCCCAGCCTCCAGCAGTGATCCCAGCCCCCTCCATAACCCCCTCCGACACCTCCGCATCTCCTCGCCGTCTACAAAAACACGACGAACACAGCCACCAAAATCTCGAGCTACCAAGCCTCTATAGCGCATCATAAAGTAACTACCTTAACTAATCGATCCATATCTGAGCTTTCAAACCTCGCACCACCACCATCATTAGTTTAGCTGGCTGGGCGCTCCTCTCGACTTTTCCCTCTCGATGGCATCGCCACTTGATGTTTTCGTCCGGGTATGGCTGAGTTGTAGGAGAGATGTTGTAGGAGAGATGTGGGTGGGTAGTAGATAGATGGCAGTGATTGACTTTATCGGACGGTGATCGCCTTGTTGATTTCGGCGGCGTTCGGGGGGCTGGGATGCGCTGTGTGAGGGAAGTG
>JAABUQ010007871.1_pt1 | contig 15208 bp, 14 predicted proteins | sample 5560001 | NCBI WGS metagenome assembly JAABUQ01 (sample SAMN10711888, study PRJNA513371) | rock metagenome | isolation source: Antarctica rocks | place: Antarctica: Victoria Land, Finger Mt nord | collected 2015-12-18 | reverse complement strand
GAGGGTCGGAACGCTCATTCGTCCGTCAGCCGCGGCGACCCGCGACGAGAGAACTCGATCAGCGTTTCAATCCTGATAAGCCGACGATCATGCTCGCGCAATTCACTAGATAGATTGTCCGCCACCTTCGCAAGACGATCCACCCGCTCCGCGAGTGTCAGACTGCGTTGCAGCAACCCGAAAGCCCGGTCGACAAGGCTCATGCGGCCTTCGCTAGATCATGAGTGGCGCGAAGTTCAGCCAGCGTCCGCTCAGCCGACGCCAAGGCACGATCGATATTCGCCTCGGCCTCAGCCATCGACTCCTCGACCTTCTCGGCGAGCCCTTCAAGGAAAACATCATCGAACGACGCGCCGCCGAAACTACGATATGCAAACCGCAGCATCTCGCCGACGCTCATACCGAGACCTCGCGCCTTTTCGGTCATTAGCCGTTTTTCTTCCTCGCTGACGAGGATCGTGAGTCGTTGGGTGCGCATCTGGGACTGCATGATCATGAGATGATCATGCAGTCTTCCGCCAGTCAAGATCACTGGTGGTCCAGCAGGCCCAGCACGCGCTTGGCGACGACGTTGAGGTTGATCTCGCTGGTGCCGCCCTCGATGGAATTGCCCTTCGACCGCAGCCAGGCGCGGGTCTCACGCAGTTCGGCGGGCTCGAAGCCTTCGCCCGACCAGCCCAGGCCTTGCGTGCCCATCGCTTCGACCATCAGCTCGTGCTTGTGCTGGTTCAGGCTGGCGGCGGCGTACTTGATGATCGACACCGCGGGGCTCGGCCCGCTTGACGCCTTGGACTCCTGCTCCGCCCGGCGGACGGTCAGTGTGAAGGCGCGGGCGTCCATCTTGTGCGCGGCGATCCGCGCGCGCAGGTCGCCGTCGGCGATCCGCCCCTCGACCTCGCCGCCGTAAGTCTTGGCCACATCCTCCAGCTCCATCCCCGCCCCGCCGCCGAAGCCGCCGGCGGAGATGTTCTGGCGCTCGTACTGCAGCAGGCGCTTGGCGATCTCCCAACCGCCGTTCAGCTTGCCGACCAGCTGGTCCTTGGGCACACGCACGTCGGTGAAGAAGGTTTCGCAGAAGGGCGAGGACCCCGAGATCAGCTTGATCGGCCGCGCCTCGACCCCCGGAGACGCCATGTCGAACAGCAGGAAGCTGATGCCCTCGTGCTTGCTCGAGGTGTCGGTGCGCACCAGGCAGAACACCCAGTCGGCCTGGTCGGCATAGCTGGTCCACACTTTTTGGCCGTTGACGACGTAGGCGTCGCCGTCGTCGACCGCCCGGGTCTGCAGGGAGGCGAGGTCGGAGCCCGCGCCCGGCTCGCTGTAGCCCTGGCACCAGCGGGTCTCGCCGCGCACGATGCCGGGCAGGAAGCGACGCTTCTGCGCCTCGGTAGCGTATTCCAGCAGCACGGGGCCCAGCATCCAGACGCCGAAGCTGGCCAGCGCCGGACGTGCGCCGATCCGCGCCAGCTCCGCGCCCAGCACCCGCGCCTCTTCCGCGCTCAGCCCGCCGCCGCCGTACTCGCGCGGCCAGGTCGGGGCGGTCCAGCCGCGCTCGGCCATGCGGTCCAGCCACAGCTTGGAGTCGGGGTTCTTCCACACGGCGCCGCGGCCGCCCCAGGGCGTCTCGTCCTCGGCCATCGGCGTGCGCATCGACGGCGAGCAGTTCGCCTCCAGCCAGGCGCGGGTCTCGGTGCGGAAGGCGTCCAGGTCGGCCATGCGAGTCCTGTAAGGCGAATGAGACCTCACCCTTTCACGAGCCGCCTCGCGTCTCAAGCGCCGGGCCTACGCGATCAGACTCAATCGATCGGCCCGAGCCGTCGAGTAAGTGCGAAAGTCAGGCCGTCGGCGGCGGGTCTTGCGGCCACAGCTTGGCCCACAACTCGCTGACCGCGGGCAGGTGCCGCAGCATGCCCTCGTCGCGCACCTCGTTGCGGTCGTAGGCGGCGAATTCATCGGCCTTGCGCAGCCCGTCCGGATAGCCTCGCCTGATCTTCAGGTCCCAGTCGACCAAGGATCGCGTGAAGTAGTGGTTCACCCGCAGCGGCGACAAGACGATCTGCACCGTCACGCCCGGGTTCTGCCAACCCGGCGGCTCGGACAAAACATTCACGACGGGACCCGCGATCGACATGAAATGGGAGTTGTAAACCTCTCCCACCGTCGATGGCCGCGCAATCGTCTTGCAGTGCGCATTAGGCCCGAAATGATCCGGGGCGCGGTGCAAGTAGTTCTCGATCACGAGCCCACTCGGGCGCTCCACATGTCCGCTGGAACCGAACATGGCCCAGTTCAGCACGACGGCGGACTGGCCGGCGTAGCGCGACAGCACCTCTGGGATCGCCTCTCCTGTCGGAGAGAAAACGAACTCGTCGGCGTCGATGAAGGCGATCCAATCGAATTCGGCGGCGAACCGAGCCGCGGCGTCGGCGATGGCCGCTACCTGATAATGATGGTCGGACCGGGGCCACTCCACCACACGGACATCGGCCCCCCGTCCTGCGGCGCGAGCCATCTCCGCGGCGCCGTCCGACGAGGCGTTGTCGTAGATGATGCAGCAGTCGAACCCGACTGCGAGATGGTAGGCTATCCAGTCGCGGACCAGCCAGGCCTCGTCCTTCATGACCGCGCAAACGGCTGTCTTCATCGGTCCCGCCATTCCTCGCCGCAGGGCCCGTGCTCGCCGACGTCGACCGCTTGAGCTTAGGCGTCGGCTGCTTCCGTCGTCAACGCGGCGGCCCCGTCGTCGAGAAGAGATCATGCTTAACGCGGCGTTTACGAGCGCCGGGCGATTCTGCGGCGTGCTCCGAGGCGAGGACCAAGGGTTCAAGCTTACGGGCCTATATCTAGGGACGACGCCGCTCTTACACCCAAGGCCTGGGCGGGTTAGCCTGCAGAGAACGTTTGAGTCGGACGACGGCCGCGCGCGGCCTCGTGGGGGAGCGGCGGATGACCTCGGGCGGACCGTGGAGCGTTAAGGGGGTCGACCCGCAGGCGCGGGAGATCGCCAAGGATCTCGCCCGACGCTCGGGCATGACGCTCGGCGAGTGGCTGAACCAGGTGATCGTCGAGGGCGGCGAGCCCGAGGCCCCGCCGTTTCAGGCGCCGTATCGCGAGCCGTTCGCCGCCGATCAGGGCGCGCAACGCTCGCCCCTACCTCCGCGACCCGAGGCGCTGGGCCGGCCGCCGCAGGGCTATGCCGACGCCTACCGCCCCGAGCCGCACCCGAGCTTCGACGTGCGCCAGGTCGAGCTGGAGCGGATCACCGAGGCGCTGCAGGCCCTGTCGGCGCGGATGGAAGCGGCCGAGCACCGCTCCACGCTGGCGATCAGCGGGGTGGACCAGTCGGTCATGGGCGTGCTGTCGCGGCTGGAGGGGGCCGAGCACGACCAGGTGGCCGTCGCCCAGCGCTTCGAGACCGCCATCGAGGCCCTGCACCAGGCCCAGGGCAGGACCGCCGACCGCCTGCGCCGGATGGAAGCCGAGGACGGGCCGCGGGTCGAGGCCCTGCGTGCGCTGGAAGGCGCGCTGGGCCGTGTCGCCACTCAGGTGCAGGACACCGAGCGCCGCGCCGCCTCTCAGGCTGAGACCCTGTCAAATCGAATCGACGCACGCCAGAATGAACTCGAGGCCGGGGTCGACGCCCGCCGGCAGGAGCTGGACGCCCGCAGCAAGGAGGCGGAGTCCCGTTTGGAGACTCGGCTGAAGGAGGGCGAGAGCCACGTGGCCGCCGTCGCCGAGGCCCTGCGCGACGAAGCCGCAGGCCAGTCGCGCCGCATGAACCGGCTGGAGGCCGCGGCGTCCCAGGCGCCCGAGACCTACGCCGACGCCGCCATGGTCGAGAGCGCGCTGACCCGCATGGCCAGCCGGCTGGACCAGGCCGACACGCGGCAGGCCGAGGCCGCCCGCCAACTCGCCGCCCGCTTCGCCGCTCTGGACGCCCGCCTCGGCGCCGCGGAAGGCCGGATGGGCGAGACGGACGCCTCGGCGGTCCAGCGACGCTTCGAGCAGCTGGCTGCCGAACTGGCGCAGAAGGTCGAGGCCTCGCGCGGCGAACTGGCCGCTCAGCTGCGCGAAGCCGCCGCCGGGCGCATCGACCAGATCGAGCAGGCCCTGCGCGGCGCGTCGGGGCAGGTGGAGCGGAGCGAGCAGCGCTCCGCCCAGGCCATAGACCGCATGGGCCAGGAGGTGCTGCGCGTCGCCCAGAGCCTCGCTCAACGCGTCGCCCAGTCAGAGACTCGCAACGCCCAGGCCGTCGCCAAGGCGGGCGGCGAGATGGCCCGCGTCGCCGACGCGGTCGAGGAGCGCGCCCGCCGCGCCGACCAGACCCAAGCCGAGGCGCTGGAGCGGCTCAGCACCGAGATCGGCCGCATCGCCGGCTCGCTGGCCGACCGCATCGCCGGCTCCGAACGGCGCGCCGCCGCCGCCATCGACGACGTGGGCGAGCAGGTCGCCCGCGCCGCCGAGCGCATCGACCAGCGCTACGAAAACGCCAGCGCCGAGCTGGCCGAACGCATCCGTCAGAGCGAGGAGCGCACCGGCCGACTGCTCGACGAGGCGCGAGAGCGACTCGACCAACGGCTGGCGAGCGCCGAACGCGGCCGCCACGTCGAGGCCCTCTCCGTCGCCCCACAGCCCTCGCCCCTCCTCGCGCCCACTGTGATGGCCGCGTCGACGCGTACGGACCCGCACGATCCGTTCACGGGCGCCGCCCCGATCGCGCCGCTCGCCGAGAACGCGCACGACGAAAGTGTGTTCGCGGGCTTCGACGACCACGACAGTTTCGAGGGCGCGCCGGCGAGCGCCGAACCCATTTCGGCTCCGGCCCTCGCCGTTCCCGCTCTGACCGCTTCCGCCCAGGGCGACGCGGCACGCGAGACCAGCATCGAGCCGTTCGGTAGTTCGGGCGACCCCGACTCCGGCTTGTTCGAGCCTGCCGCGCCGCTTGCTCCGGTTTCCGCGTCCGCCTCGTCGCGAGGCTCCACCCGCGACCTGCTCGAGTCCGCTCGCGCCGCCGCGCGGGAGGCGGCGGGCGCCGGCCGCTCCGGCTCCGTCGCCGCGCCGCTGTTCGAGCCCGAGGCGATCAGCCGCCGCTTCGGCCTGAGCCTGCCCCGCCGCAAGAAGAAGGATCCGACGGGCCGCGATATGCTGGTCGCGGGCGGCACGGCGGTCGCTCTCACCGCCACGGTCCTTGGCGCATGGGGGCTGTACGCGCCCCATCTCGACGGTCACGATCGCAAGGCGGCCGCTTCCGACACCTCCGCCTCCGCCAGCCTGACCCCCACCGCCGCGCCGCCCGCGGCCAAGCGCGCCGACCTGGCCGAGGCGCCCGCCGATATGACGCCCCCGGAGCCGGCGACCAGGTCGCCCGAACTGGCGGCGGTGGCGCTCAGCCCGCCCGCGGGCCTGATCCCGCCGGCCTCCGCCCCGACCCGCGCCGAGCCCCGCGCCGCTGCCCAAGCCGACGTTCGCAAGCTCGCCGCCGCTCCCGCTCCCGCGCCCACGGCCACGGCCACGGCCACGGCAACTTCGGCGATCGCAAACGTCGGCGCGCCGTCGACGGCCCTGCTCTACAGCAATGCGGTTCGGCGGCTGGGGGTGGGTGACCGGGGCGGGCTGGCCGACCTGCAGCGCGCCGCCAATCTCGGCCACGCCCCGGCCCAGTTCTACTTGGCCAAGCTGTACGAAGACGGCGGCGCGGGGCTGAAGAAGGATCCCGCCCAGGCCCGTCGCTGGTATCAGCGCGCCGCCGATGCGGGCGACGCCAAGGCGATGTACAACCTCGGCATGGCCTACTACGACGGCGACGGCGGCGAGCGGAGCCTGCCCGCCGCCGCGGGCTGGTTCCACCGCTCCGCCGACCTCGGCCTGCGCGACGGCCAGTACAACCTAGCTCAGCTGTACCAGAGCGGCGCGGGGGTCGCACAGAACCCCGCCGAAGCTTACAAATGGTATCTGATCGCGGCGGCCCAGGGCGACGTCGACGCCCGCCGGGCCGCGGTGGCGCTGAAGCCGACCCTGTCGCCCGAAGCCCAGGCGCTGGCCGAACGCAGCGCCGCCTCGGTCCGCACCGCCCGCGCCGCCCCCGTCGGAGACGCGACCGACCGCTGACGGTCGCGTCCGAGCTTAAGGAGAGGTCGCATGGCCCGGCGTAGGATTACGATCGGGGCGCCCGAACTGCTCGGCTACGCCGGCCTGATCCCCTTTTTCGCGTCGGCCCTGGCGCTGTGGGCCGCTCCGATTGAGTTCAGGCCGCAGGCCCTATTCATCTTGCTGATTTATGCCGCGACCATTCTGTCGTTTCTGGGCGGAGCGCGGTGGGGAATCGAGGCCGGACGGCCTGGCGCGCCTCGCGCGGGGGTGTTGGCGGGCTCGGTGCTGCCCCCGCTGGCGGCCTGGGCCATCATCGTGTTGGCGCCGCAGGTCGGGCCGACCATGCGTTTGCTGGCGCTGATGTCGGCCTTCGCCCTGCTCGGGTTTTGGGACCTGGCGTCGGCCTCGGTCCCGCCCTGGTACCGCGGCCTGCGGCTCAGCCTGACGCTGGGAGCCGAGGTGGCGATGGGCCTAGCCCTCGCCTGGGTTCTGCACCCGCGCTGAGCGCGAGGGCGCCCGCCCTCACCCTAGGAAAGGATCGCGCATCAGGATGGTGTCTTCGCGTTCGGGGCTGGTGGAGAGCAGGGCGACCGGAGCGCCGATCAGCTCCTCGATTCGCCGGACATACTTGATTGCATCGGCGTTCAGGTCGCGGAAGCTGCGCACCCGCGCGGTGCTCTCCGACCAGCCGGCCAGCTCTTCGTACACCGGCTCGGCGGCGGCCTGATCCTTGAGGCTGGACGGCAGGTGGTCCAACACCCGGTCGCCGATGTGGTAGCCGACGCAGATTTTCAGCGACTTCAGCCCGTCCAGCACGTCGAGCTTAGTCAGGGCCACCCCGTCCATGCCGTTGATCGCCACCGACTGGCGCACCAGCACCGCGTCGAACCAGCCGCAGCGGCGCGGGCGCCCGGTGTTGACCCCGACTTCGCGGCCGACGGTGGCGAGATGGCGGCCGACCTCGTCGGACAGCTCGCAGGCGAACGGCCCCTCGCCAACGCGGGTGGTGTAGGCCTTGACGATGCCCAGCACATAGCCGACCCGGCCCGGTCCCAGGCCCGATCCCGCCGCCGCCTGCCCCGCCACGGTGTTGGAGCTGGTGACATAGGGGTAGGTGCCGTGGTCGACGTCGAGGAAGGCGCCCTGGGCGCCCTCGAACAGCACGCGCTTGCCCGCTCGCACCGCCTCGTCCAGCATCCGCCAGGCCGGCCGGGCGAAGGGCAGGATGCGCGGGGCGACCGCGAGCAAGTCGTTCAGCAGCTGGTCGGGGTCGACCGGCGCCAGGCCGAGGCCACGCCGCAGGGGGGCGTGGTGGGCCAGCAGGCGCTCGATCTTGGCCTCCAGCACCGAGGTATCGGCCAGGTCGCACACGCGGATGGCGCGGCGCCCGACCTTGTCCTCATAGGCCGGGCCGATGCCCCGCCCGGTGGTGCCGATGCGGGTGACGCCGCCGCTGCGGATCGGCGCCGCCGCCTCGCGCGCGACGTCCAGCTCGGGGTGTATCGGCAGGATGAGGCAGGCATTGTCGGCGACGGTCAGCAGGTCGGGGGTGACCACCACGCCCTGCGCCTCGATCCGCGCGATCTCGTCGATCAGGTGCCAGGGGTCGACCACCACCCCGTTGCCGATGACGCTGGGCTTGCCCTGCACCACGCCCGACGGCAGCAGGGCCAGCTTGTAAGTCGTCCCGTCTACAACCAGCGTATGGCCGGCGTTGTGGCCTCCTTGGAAGCGGACGACAACATCGGCCCGCGCGCACAGCCAATCGACGATCTTGCCCTTGCCCTCATCGCCCCACTGAGCCCCGACGACCGCGACGTTGGCCAAATCAGCGCCCGAACTTGTAGTTGAGGCGGAAGCCCACGTCGTCGAGGCCCTGGTTTTTGCCCTGGTGCAGGATCTGGCCGTTGGACAGGTGCACGTAGGAGACCTCGGCGCTCAGCCGCGGGGTGATCCGGTAGCCGAACGCGAGTTCAGGCTCGAACAGGTCCTGCGAGCCGAAATCGATGCGGGTGGCGGCGATGTGCGCCCGGCGGGCGCGCTCGGCCGCCGAGACGTTCGGGTCCGTCGAGCTGCCGACGTCGGCTTGGCCGGTGGTGTAGGCGAAGCCGATGCCCGAGCGGATGTAGCCCCGACCGCCGGTGAAGGGCAGGCTGAACGGCCAGTCGACGCCGACCGCGATGAAGTCGGTCGGCACGTCGGTGTTGGCCGAGACCATGACGTGCACGGCGGGCTTCAAAATCCAGCTCAGCTGCTGGATGCGGCCGGTGCGATAGCCCAGCATGAAGTCGGCCCCGCCCTCGGGCTGCTTGGTGCCGAGGCCGTGGGCGTAGACCCCGCCGAACACCTCGTCAGCCTGAGCGCTCGTGCCCATCAGCGCCGCCCCGACGAGCGCAGCCGCGCTCAGAACCCAAGCCCGCATGACTTTATCCCTCGTGGTTGCGGCGTTGCGCCGGGCCTTATGAACCGACCCGGGCGCGCCGCCAAGGTTCGCCAGCCAGGGATCAGCGAGGCCCGAACTTGTAGACCGCCCGCACCCCGAAATTGTCCAACCCGGGGTTGCGATCGCTGAAGATGCCGGCGTTGCTGTAATGGTCGTAGGCCAGCTCCACCGCCCAGCGCCGGTCGAGGGTCAGGCCGAAAATCAGGTTGGGGTTGAACAGCAGGTCGGAGCCCAACGCCTTGCGCGTGCTCCGAACGTCCTGCCGCTCGGCTATTTCATCGACGGTCAGGCCGGGCTGGGTCAGGCTCGGATAGTGGCGATAGCCGTCCTGCAGCGTCAGGCCCAAGCCGATGCCAATGTAGAACCGTCCCTTGAAGAAGTGCTTGCGGGTCAACGCCCCCACCGTGAAGAAATCGGTGCGGTCTTGCAGGCTGACCTGCGCCTTTCCGTACAGGATCGGCTTCAACACGAACCACAGATTGTCGAACCGGCGGGTGCGATAATCGAACTGGACGTCGTAGGTGTCGTTCTCGTGCGAGCGGCCCGACAATCCGGAGCTCACGTCGTGAGCGAACAAGCCGAACAGCACCTCGTCGGCGCGAGCGGCCCGGGGCGCGGCGGCCAGGCTTACCGCGGTTCCGAACCCGGCGGCGATGGCGATCCCCCGACGCATTCGCCGCCTCCCGATCCCGAGCCGCCGCCCGTCTAACCCCTTCACCTCAGAACGCCAACGCCCGCACCTCTTTGACGTGAGCCAGGTCACGCACGCGCGTCAGCATCGTGTCGTCCAGCACCTGATCCACGCCGACGAGAGCGATGGCGTCACCCCCCGCCGCCGTTCGCCCGAGATTGAAGGTGGCGATGTTGACCCCCGCCTCGCCCAGCACGCCGCCCAGCGCGCCGATGAAGCCCGGCTTGTCGAGATTGTTGACGTACAGCATGGCCGGCGCGAACGGCGCGTCCAGCTCCATGCCCTTCACCTCGACCACCCGAGCGGCGCTTCCGACCACCGTGCCCGCAAAGGCGCGCTGGCCCATGTCGGTGGTCAGGGTGATGCGGACGACGCTGTCGTAGACGGGCGATCGCTCCTGCCGCACCTCGCTGACGGTGATCCCGCGCGCGCGGGCCACCTCGGGCGCCGAGACCATGTTGATCTCGGCCAGCATGGGCCGCAGCACGCCCGCCAGCGCCGCCGCGGTCATCGGCCTGACGTTCAGCCCCGCCACCTCGCCGAGGTAGGCGATCTCGACCCCCTTCAGGCTGTCGACCATCTGGCCGGCGAAGGCGCCCAGCCGCTCCGCCAGGGCGACGAAGGGTTTGAGCTTGGGCGCCTCCTCGGCGGTGATAGACGGGCTGTTCAGCGCGTTGGTCACCGCGCCGGTCAGCAGGTAGTCGCTCATCTGCTCGGCGACCTGCAGGGCCACGTTCTCCTGCGCCTCCAGTGTCGAGGCGCCGAGGTGGGGGGTGGCGATGAAGTTGGGCGCGCCGAACAGGGGGTTGTCGGTGGCGGGCTCGGTGACGAACACATCGAAGGCCGCGCCCCCGACCTGCCCGCTCTCCAGAGCCGCCCGCAGGGCAGCCTCGTCGACCAAGCCCCCCCGGGCGCAGTTGACGATCCGCACCCCGCGCTTGGTCTTGGCTAGCGCCTCGGCCGACAGCACGCCCCGGGTCTTGTCGGTCAGCGGCGTGTGCAGGGTGATGACGTCGGCCCGGGCCAGCAAGTCGTCCAGCTCGACCTTCTCGACGCTGATCTCCATCGCGCGCTCGGGCGACAGGAATGGATCGTAGGCGACCACCTTCATCTTCAGCCCCAGCGCACGGTCGGCGACGATCGAACCGATATTGCCGCAGCCGATGACGCCCAGCGTCTTGGCGTAAAGCTCGGTCCCCATGAAGCGGTTCTTCTCCCATTTGCCCGCGCGGGTGGAGGCGTCGGCCTCGGGCAGCTGGCGGGCCAGGGCGAAGATCAGGGCGATAGCGTGCTCGGCGGTGGTGATCGAGTTGCCGAACGGCGTGTTCATGACCACGATCCCCGCGGCGGTGGCGGCGGGGATGTCGACGTTGTCGACGCCGATCCCGGCCCGGCCGATGACCTTGAGGTTGCTGGCGGCGGCGATCACGTCCTTGTCGGCCTTCGTCGCCGAGCGTACCGCAAGCCCGTCGTATTGGCCGATGATGGCGATGAGCTCGTCCTTTTTCAGGCCGGTTTTCAAGTCGGCCTCGACTCCGCGTTGTTTGAAGATGTCGAGCGCGGCGGGCGAGAGCTTGTCGGCGATGAGCACGCGCGGCATAATGACTACCTGGACAGACCGAAAAGGCGGCGCTTCTTGGGCGCGGTGGGCGGGGCCGACGCGGCGAGGAGGGAGACGCCGCTTCTGAGCGTGTCATGAGGCTTGTTCGAGAGATCGATCACGTCCAGAGGACGGTCAAACGCGAAGCCGTCCAGCGCCTTGCGCAGCGCCGCTTGGACGATCGTCCAATCGCCTGCATGATCCACGCCCACCATCCAGGTCGGCTGAAGCTGGTCACCGCGTATCGCCGACATCAACCACGCGCCCCGGACGGTAGGCTCATCCCGGAAAGCGGCGGTGAGGCGCTTGATCAATGCGTCCGGCCTCTGAGCCGGGTGTGTGAGCAGCAGCTGGACCGGCTGGTCGAGCGTAGTGGTCACCATGCCGTCGAGCAGGGCCGCCAAGTCCTCGCGAGACCACACTACACCGTAATCCGCGCCGGGGTTCAGTGCGACGGGTCCCGGCCGCAGCCACTCAAGCAGCGCGCGGCCGTTGTTGGCCATCATCAAGAGGGCTTGCTCAGACCCTTCTGTGAACAGCGCTGCCGTGAGCTGCTCCGGGGAGGTGAACAAGGCGGCCGCGGCTTCACCCGACGTCAAGGCGACGCTGCGGACGCCGGGCACCCGCCCCGCTTCGTCCGGCGGCCCCGTAGGAGACACGTAGGCCTCGGACGCGAGCAAAGCCCGGCCGAAGGCGGGACGCTGGGCGGGGTCGCCCGCCGCCACCATCAGCAGCCGCTCGAGATCGTTCACAGGCTCAAACACGACGCTCGGTCCAAAACTCCGCCGAGACCATGGCGAAGGCCCAGTCCAGCCAAGGGGTCAGGGCGTCGAGGTCGCCATGCTCGACGGTGGCGCCGCACCAGATACGCAGACCGGGCGGGGCGTCGCGATAGCCGCCGACATCCAGCGCCGCGCCCTCCTTCTCAAGCAGGGAAGCGAGCTTCCTGGCGAACTCGGCCTGGGCGTCGGGCGACAGCGCGGTCACCCGCGGGTCGACCACCTTGAGGCAGACGCTGGTGTTGCTGCGAGTCTGCGACGTTTCCGCCAGGAACTCGATCCACGGCGTGCGCTCGACCCAGCGCTCCAGCACCGCCAGGTTGGCGTCGGCGCGGCGATGCAGCTCGGCCAGCCCGCCGATCCCCCCCGCCCAGCGCAGGGCGTCCAAATAGTCCTCCACACACAGCATGGAGGGCGTGTTGATGGTCGCGCCCTCGAAGATTTCGGCATTCAGCCTGCCGCCCCCCCCGGCGACAGGCTTGGTCAGGCGGAACAGCTTGGGCAGGGGCCAGGCCGGGCTGTAACTCTCCAGCCGCTGCACCGCACGCGGCGACAGGATCAGCATGCCGTGCGCCGCCTCGCCCCCCAGCACCTTCTGCCACGAGAAGGTCACGACATCGAGCTTGGCCCAGTCGAGGGCTTGCGCGAACGCGGCGCTGGTGGCGTCGCAGATGGTGACGCCGGTCCGGTCAGCGGCGATGAACTCCGCGTTCGGCACGCGCACGCCCGACGTGGTGCCGTTCCAGGTGAACACCAGATCGGCGTCGGGCCGCACGCGCGTGAGGTCCGGCAGGGCGCCATAGGGGGCGTCCAGCACCTCGCAGTCATTCAGCTTCAGCTGCTTGACCGCGTCGGTCGCCCAATCCTTGCCGAAGCTCTCGAACGCCAGCAGCTGCACGGGGCGACCGCCCAGCATCGACCACATGGCCATTTCGACCGCGCCGGTGTCGCTGGCGGGGACAATGCCGATCAGGAAGTCGGGCGGGACCTGCAGCATCTCGCGGGTGCGGTCGATCGCTTCCTTCAGCCGCGCCTTACCTGGCTTAGAGCGATGAGAGCGACCGAGCACCGCGCCGCTGAGCTGATCGGGGCTCCACCCGGGGCGCTTGGCGCACGGACCGGAGGAGAAATCGGGGCGCGCAGGGCGCATGCCGGGCTTGGCGGGCGGCGCCGCGTCGGTCGTAGTCATGTGTTCCCATCCTTGCAGATGGACTGCGCCTCGTTGGGAAGGCGTGGCCCGTCGTCCACTAGCGCCGGTTCGCCCGCCGCTGCAAGCGCGCGCGATGAACCTTCGGTGAAGCGGCCGTGGCGGCGATGGTTCAGTCGATGCGAGGCTTACTGCCGGTGCGCGAGCGTCGGTGATCCCGAGCGGCGGTCGCGCGTTGTCGCATCGGCGCGATCGAAAGCGTGGCTGCCCATGCTCGAACTTCACTCGGGGGTCTCGCCGAATTCTATCAAGAAGGACGACTGTCATGAAGATCCTGTTGGCCGGACTCGCGGCCGCCTCCGCCCTCACCGCCATCGCGGCCCCCGCGGTCGCCCAGCCGTATGGCTATGGCTACGGCTACCATCACCCGCATTTCGGGTACGGTTATCGCCGCGGACCGGGGTTCTATGGGCGGCGCCGGTTTTACCATCCCTACTATGTCCGGCATTGCTTCTTCCGCCACGGCTACCGCGTCTGCCGCTGAGGCTGAATCATCGAGGCTCGGCCCGGCGTCAGAGCCGCAGCCGGGCCTCGGCCACCGTCACCGCTCGGCCGCCGAGCATCACCCGGTCCCCGCGGGTCTCGACGATCAGGTCGCCGCCCCGGTCAGGATAGGCCTGGTGAAAGCGTAGCCGCGGCCGACCCAGGCGCGCGCTGAACAGCGGGCCAAGGACGCAATGCGCGGAGCCCGTCGTCGGGTCTTCGGATATGCCCGAACCGGGCGCGAAAAACCGGCTGACGACGTCGTACCCGCGGCCCGCCTCTGCCAATGCCGCCACCGACAAATTGCCTGGCCCGCGCGTCGCCTCGCCGCCGATCCTTGCCAACTTGGGGAGGTCGGGCGTGCAGGCCCGCACCGCTGCTTCGTCAGCCAGCACGACCACCAGGTACTGCCCCGCCCACACTTCGAGCGGCTCAAAGCCAAGGGCTTCCGCGAGCCCGTCCGGGACCGCGGTGCGCTGGGGCGGGTCGGCGGGGAAGTCCATGCTGTAGCCTTCCCCGCTACGCTCGACGTCCAGCGGCCCCGACCGGGTGTCGAATGTGGCGCGCTCGGCCGTCAGCCCCAGCTCGGCGAACAACACGTGAGCGGAGGCTAAGGTGGCGTGGCCGCACAGGGGCACCTCAATCGTCGGGGTGAACCAGCGCAGGCCGAAGCGCGCGGGTTCCGCGGGGTTTCGCAGCAGGTAGGCGGTCTCGGCCTGGTTGTTCTCCTGCGCCAGCGCCTGCATCCAGGACGCCTCCGGCCAGCGGTCGAACGGTTCGACCACACAGGCCGGGTTGCCCTTGAACGGGGCGGCGGCAAAGGCGTCCACAGTCCACTGGCGCACGGCTCAGGCTTCCTCTTCCCCGACGCCAGGGTCGGCGTCGGCAAGCCCACACCTATCCAGCAGTTGGCGCACGCGCCAGGCGTGGTCCAGCGGCCCGTGACCGGCGCCGAAACCCGGGGCATGGCGGATGGCGCCCTGGACGTACGCCCGCGCCTGCTCCACCGCCGTCTCGAGCGGCCGGCCCTGCGCTAGCAACGCCGCACAGGCTGAGGCGAGGGTGCATCCGGTGCCGTGTGTGTGGTGTGTCTCGATGCGGCTGCTGTCGAACCGCGTCTCGCCGCCGGGTGTCATCAGCAGGTCGACCACGAGCGGCCCGGGAACGTGCCCGCCCTTCATCAGCACCGCGGCCGCGCCCATCGTCAGCAGCCGCTCTCCGGCCCGGCGCAGGTCGTCGATGGTCTGCACCACCAGCCCGGTCAGGGCGGCGGCCTCGGGCGCGTTGGGGGTCAGCAACGCCGAGAGCGGGATCAGCCGCGCCCGTACGGCCTCGACCGCGTCGGGATCGAGCAGCAGGGCGCCGCCTTTGGCCACCATCACAGGGTCGACCACAGAGGGCAGGCCCGAGCCGGCGATCAGCTCGGCAACCAGCTCGACCACCTCGCGCGAACCCAGCATCCCGGTCTTGACGACGTCCGCGCCGAGGTCGTCCAGCACCGCCCGTGCCTGCGCCGCGACCAGGGCGGGCGGCAAGGGATGCACCGCCTGCACTCCCAGCGAGTTTTGCACCGTTACGGCGGTGATGGCGGTCGCCGCGTAGCCGCCCAGCGCAGTAACCGCCTTGACATCCCCCTGAACTCCCGCCCCCCCGCCCGAGTCCGACCCCGCGACGATCAGCACCCGGCCGAGATGAGCCGTCAATGGAACTTAATGAAGGCGATCAGGCCCGCGTTGGCAGCGAACAGCACCCCCATGCCCGTCAGCAGTATGCCGACGGTCCAACGCTGCTGGTCTCGTACGTCGTCGCGCAGACGATCAATACGCTGGTCAATATAAATACGTAGATCGACGATATCGCCCTTCAGCTCGATGCAAAGTTCGGCGATGTCGCCCTTTAGCTCGGTGCGCAGTTC
>JAABUQ010007870.1_pt1 | contig 15210 bp, 17 predicted proteins | sample 5560001 | NCBI WGS metagenome assembly JAABUQ01 (sample SAMN10711888, study PRJNA513371) | rock metagenome | isolation source: Antarctica rocks | place: Antarctica: Victoria Land, Finger Mt nord | collected 2015-12-18 | reverse complement strand
CGGTCTCGTCGGCGTCGAAAGAGAGCGGCGGCAGGAAGTAGCCCGGCCGCAGGACGTATCCGAGCCCCGCCTCGCCCTCGATCGGGGCCCCCTGCCCCGCCAGCGTCGCGATGTCGCGATAGACCGTGCGCAGCGAGACGCCCAAGCTCTCGGCGAGCGTCTTTGCCGTGACCGGCCGGCGCCGGCCGGTCAGCGATTGAAGCAACGCCAGCAGCCGGGCCGAGCGGGACATGTCAGCCCATGTGTCGGTGCAGGAATTCCAACGTGCGCTCGCGGGCGAGGTCGCGGGCGGCCGGGTCGAAGCTGTCGCGCTCGTCGCAGCCGAAGCCGTGCCCGACGCCGGGATAGACGAAGATCTCGACGCCGGGCTGGGCCTGGCGGATCGAGTCCACGTCGGTGAGCGGAATGCCGCGGTCGAGTTCGCCGAAATGGAGCTGGACCGGGCAGTGCGGCGCCTCGGCGCGGGTCGCGGCAATGCCGCCGCCATACCAGCCGACGGCAGCCTTGAAGCGGGTCGAGCGGGTCGCGCCCCACCACGCGATGGTGCCGCCCCAGCAATAGCCGACGATTCCGATCGGGCCCGAGCCTATGGAGCCGGAGCCGAGGGCGGCGGCGGCCGCCTCGACGTCGGCCATGGTGCCGGCTTCGGGCACCTTGCTGCGCCACTCGCGGCCGGCGGTGACGTCGTCCGGGGTGTAGCCGAGTTCGAGGCCGCGCTGGACGCGGTCGAACAAAGCGGGGGCGATCACCGAGAAACCCTCGGCGGCGAAGGCGTCGCAGACCGAGCGCAGGTGATGGTTCACGCCGAAGATCTCTTGAATGACGACGAGGGAGCGGCCGGGCTGGTCGGGGCCGGCGCGGTAGGCACCGAGGCGGTGGCCGTCGGCGGCCTGGAGTTCGATGGTGCTCATCTCGCGTTCCCTTGAAGGTGGTGGCACCATGGCCGGATGGGTGAGATCGTCAACCTGCGCCGGGTGCGCAAGCAGAAGGTGCGCGCGGCGGCGGCGGCGGATGCTGCGGCGAACCGGGCGGCGTTCGGCGAGAGCAAGGCGGAGCGGGCGGGGCGTGCGAAGCTCGAGGCGGTAGAGCGGGGGCGCTTGGAGGGGGCTCGGTTGATCGGCGCTGGCCCTGGCCCCGGCCCTTTTCCGGAGGGAGAAGTAGAAGGTGAAGGGGATTAGATTGGGTGGGCGTGGGGCGCGAATTCTCGGGCTAGGACTTCGTAGATCGGGCGTTTGAAGCCGACGGCGAGGGTGGGCAGGTCGGCGAGGTCGGCCCAGCGCCAGGCGGCGAATTCGGGGTGGGGGTCCAGATCCAGGCGGATGTCGCTGTCATGACCCTCGAAACGGAGCGCGAACCAGCGTTGGCGCTGGCCGCGAAAGCGGGTGCGGAGGGGGCCGGGGAGATCGGGCGGGAAGTCGTAGGCGAGCCATTCGGCGTGCTCGGCGATGATGGTGGCCTTGGCGGTGCCGATCTCTTCCTCAAGTTCGCGCAGGACGGCCAACCGCGGGTCCTCATCGGGGTCGATGCCGCCTTGCGGGAGCTGCCAGCCGCCGGCCGCACCCTCGGCATTCACGAAATTGGCCCGGCGGGCGACGAACAGCTTGCCTTCCCGATTGAACAGCGCGGCGCCGACGTTGGGGCGATACGGCAGGTCGCTCAATGGACGGTCTCTCCGTTGTCGGCTTCGGCCGTGGCGGCGCGATCGACCAGGGCGCTGACCGGCACGAGCGCGATGCCGCGATCGCCGAGGGTCTTGGCCCAGGCGGCGATGCGCTCGACGGTCACGGGGCGGAGCGGGCCGGCGAGGCCGAGGGCGACGCCTTTCTCGCGGGCGATGCGCTCGAGCCCGGCGAGCTTGGCCTCGATTTCGGCCCGGGCGGGCGGATCGTCGATCACGAGGTCGACGGTGCGGCCGGGAATACTCGGCAGGAGATCGGTGGTGCGGCCGGGCCGGGGGTCGACGTAGAGCAGGCCGCGGCGTTTGAGTTCCTCGAGCACGGCCTTGAGGTTGCTGGTCTGGTCGGCGAAGCGTTCGCCGCGCATGGCGTCGAGCGCGCCGACGGCGCCGACGTAGCCCTGGATCCGGCTCAGCGCCCATTCGAGGTTGTGCGCGTTCTGCTCGGGCGCGACGCCGGTGAGCAAGGAGCGGCTGCCGGCGTCGCTGAGCGGGTAGCCCTGGGGCTCCATCGGGATGGAGACGAGCATTTCGTGGCCCGCCTTGCGGCAGGCGGCCTGCATCGGGTCGGTGTTGGTCGCGTAGGGGGAGAAGGCGAGCGAGATCGGGCCGGGGAGGCTGGCGATCGCGTTGGCGGTATCATTGACCGACATGCCGAGTCCGGTGATCAGAAGGGCGATCCGGGGCCGGCGTTCGGCGGGGTCGGAGGGGCGGGCGTAGACGACGCGAGAGACGCGGCCGCCGGGTCCGATTTTCGGGAGGGTGGCGGTCGGGAAGGCCTTGGAAGCCTCCAACAAGGCCGGCAGCGGGGCGGCGACGCCGAAAGATGGCGCGGCGAGCGGGTCATGGCTTGGAGCGTCGGTCTGTGCGGCGCGCTGGAGGGTGGCCGGGGCGGGCTCGGGCGGGCCTAACGCCTGCAAGGTCCCGCCCAGCGCCGCGAAGGCGACGATGATGAATGCCCAGAACGCGCCGAGCCGCCGCCAACCCGACCGGCGGGGGAGGCGGCCGGCGGTCAAGGCTTAGCGCGACGCGCGCCGTTGCTGCGCCATGCTCTCGACGACGGCAATGGCTTCCTTGAGCTGGAAGTCGGTCTCCGGCTTGGCGAGGTCGAACGCCGGGGCGCCTTCGGGCGGCATCTTGGGGATCTCGCGGGCGATCGGCGGCAGGTCGGTGCGGGGCGTGGCCGCATCGGGCTGGGCCGTGCCGCCCTGGTTGCGGAGCGCGCCGCGAAGGTCGGATTCGCGCTCGGGGCCGAAACGCGGGGTTTCGGTGCGGGAGGCGGCGACTTCGATCTCGGGGGTGATGCCGAGACCCTGGATCGAGCGGCCGGACGGCGTGTAGTAGCGCGCCGTGGTCAGGCGCATCGCGCCGTTGCCGGGCAGCGGCATGACGGTCTGGACCGAGCCCTTGCCGAAAGTCTTGGTGCCGACGAGGACGGCGCGGCGCTGGTCCTGCAGCGCGCCGGCGACGATCTCGCTGGCCGAGGCGGAGCCGCCGTTGATCAGGACGACGAGCGGGACGTCCTTTGCGATGTCGCCGGGCTTGGCGTCCCAGCGCTGGCTGTCCTGCGGATGGCGGGCGCGGGTGGAGACGATCTCGCCCTGGTCGAGGAAGTCGTCGGACACGGCGACCGCCTGGTCGAGCAAGCCGCCGGGGTTGTTGCGCAAATCGAGCACGAGGCCCTTGAGCGAACCGCCGGCCTTTTGCTTGAGGTCGGCGACGGCCTTGCGCAGGGCCGGGTCGGTCTGTTCGTTGAACGAGGTCAGGCGGACGTAGCCGATGTTGTCGGGCTCGAGACGCGAGCGGGCGACCTGGATGTGGATGACCTCGCGCTGCATGGTCAGCTCGACCGGCTTGTCGACGTTCTCGCGCTTGATGGTGAGCTTGATGGCGCTGCCGGGCGGCCCGCGCATCTTGTCGACGGCCTCGTTGAGGGTGAGGCCCTGGACGGTCTGGCCGTCGAGCATGGTGATGAGGTCGCCGGCCTTGACGCCGGCCTTGGCGGCCGGGGTTTCGTCGATCGGGGAGACGACCTTGATGAGGCCGTTCTCCGCCTGGACTTCGAGGCCGAGGCCGCCGAACTCGCCGCGAGTCTGCACCTGCATGTCGCGGAAAGCCTTGGCGTTCATGTACGAGCTGTGCGGATCGAGGCCGGTGAGCATACCATTGATGGCGTTCTCGACGAGTTCGCGGTCGTTGACCGGCTCGACGTAATCGGCGCGGATCCGTTCGAACACGTCGCCGAACAGGGTGAGCAGCCGGTAGGTCTCGGCGCGGTTGTTATCCTGCGCCCGGGCCTCGGCGACGGCCAAGGCGAACGGGAAATGTCGTTCCAACATCGAGGCCCCGGGGCCTGCGACCATGCCCGCGACGAACGCCGCACCCAGCAACAACCCGCTACGCATCTTCATGCTCGAACCGATCCTCTTGCACTCACGCCCGAATGCCTCGAGCAAGGCTTACCCCAGCCCGGCCATCTTTGTCACATGGTTAACTTGCGGCCGCCAAATTAAGCCTGTGTAGGGAATTGGTCACGATGTCGGGCGTAGGAAGGGGGCGGGATCGACCGGTCGGCCATCGTAGCGCAATTCGACGGTCAGCGCCGGGCGAGCGCCGGTGTCGGCCGGGTTCCAGTCGGGCATGGTGCCGAGCGGCTCGCCGGGCTGGACGGTGTCGCCGGGCTGGGTGTCGAGCGCGGCGAGGCCGGCGAGGACGAAGTGGTAGCCGGCGCCGCAGTCGAGGATGACGAGCACGCCGTAGCTGCGGAACGGCCCGGCGAAGGCGACGCGGCCGGCGCAAGGCGCGACCACCCTGCCCTTCGGCGGCGCCCGAAACGCGAGTCCGTGGGCGGGGCCGGCCTCGGTCGGGTCCCCCCAACGGCGAACCAGCGGGCCGCTGACCGGCAGCACGGCGCCGCCGCCTTGGCGCATGCCGGGGCCGGCGGGGGCGGCGATCTGGGCCTGGCGCTGGCGGGTGATAGCGAGCGCCTGGTCGCGGCGCTGGCGTTCGGCGCGCTCGGCGTCATGCTCGAGCAATGCTTGAGTGCGGGCGCGCGATGCGGCCATGGTTTCCAGTGCGGCGCCGACGGTCTCGGCGTGGACGGCTTCGGCGGCGGAGCGGCGGGCCTGGTCGGCGGCGGCGTCCTCAATGCGCGAGCGGGTGGCCCGCGCGAGGGCAAGCTGGCGGTCGAGGAGGGCGGATTGGGTGGCCTGGGCGGCCTGGGCCTCGCGCAGCCGGGGCAACGCCGCGTCCAGCGCGCGCTGGGCGGCGTCGACTTGCGCGAGTTCGGCGCGCAGTTCGACGGCCTGGCGTTCGACGGTGCGGATCAGGCCGTGCAGGACGGTCAGCCCGCGGATGGCTTGTTCCGGGGAGGCGGGGACGGCGAGCAGGGTTTCGGCGGGGAACAGGCCGAGGCGTTCGGCGAGCGGGAGAAGCGGGCCGATCGCGGCGGCGCGGTCGCGCAAGCGGGCCTCGGCGGCGCGGCGTCGCTCGTCGAGCCCGGCCACGCGCTGGGCCGCTTCGGTGACGGCGTTCTCGGCCTCGCGTAGGTTGGCGGCGGCGCGGACGCTGGCATCGGACAGGCGCTGCTCGTCGGCGCGTGCCTGGTCGAGCGGCGGATCGGGCGCGGGAGCGGCCGCGGCAAGTGCGGCCAGGAGAAGAAGGAGCGGCCGGGCCGCCATCGATTACGTCAGCAAGGGCCCTCTCCCCCCGGGAGAGGGTGGGGTGAGGGTCTGTCCACGAGCTGCGCGATTACGTGTCATGGGGCGAAGGCCGCTCAACCCGGCCCTCTCCCGGAGAGAGAGGGAGAAGCGGGAGAGAACAGGAGGGAATGGCCGGTCATTTCTGGGGGTTGGGGAATGGCCATGAGGGCGAGGAGGGTGGGGGCGACGTCGGCGAGGCGGCCGTTGGCGAGAGGGGTTTGGCCGTGGAAGAGGACGACGGGGACGACGTTGGTGGTGTGGGCGGTGTGGGGGCCGCCGGTGGCCGGGTCGCGCATGAGTTCGCAGTTGCCGTGATCGGCGGTGACGAGGAGGGCGCCGCCGACCTGTTCGATCGCGTCCATGATGCGGCCGAGGCCGTCGTCGACGGCTTCGACGGCGCGGATGGCGGCGCCGAGCTTGCCGGTGTGGCCGACCATGTCGGGGTTGGCGAAGTTGAGCACGATCAGGTCGTATCGGCCGGAATGGATGGCGGCGACGGCTTTTTCGGCGAGTTCGGGCTCTGACATTTCGGGCTGCAGGTCGTAGGTGGCGACCTTGGGCGAGGCGACCATGGTGCGGTCCTCGCCGTCGAAGGGCTCCTCGCGGCCGCCGTTGAGGAAGTAGGTGACGTGGGGGTATTTCTCGGTCTCGGCCATGCGGAGCTGCGTGCGGCCGGCGGCGGCGACGACTTCGCCGAGGATGTGGCCGCTGTGCTGCGAGGCGAAGACGGTGCCGAGCAGCGGGGCGAGGGCGTCGCTGTAGTGGGTCAGGCCGATCGCGGCGGCCCAGGCGATGCGGCGGGAACGCTTGAAGCCGTCGAACGCGGGGTCGACCAGCGCGGACAGGATTTCGCGGACCCGGTCGGCGCGGAAATTGAAGCAGAACAGACCGTCGCCGTCCTTCATGCCGCGATGCGAGCCGACGATGGCGGGGACGACGAATTCGTCGGTGACGCCCTCGCCGTAGGCGTGGTCCATGACCGAGGCGGCGTCGGCATAGGCGGGGCCGTGGGCGTTCGCGAGGGCGTTGTAGGCCTTTTCGACCCGGTCCCAGCGGTGATCACGGTCCATGGCGTAGTAGCGGCCGCTGACGGTGGCGATGCGGGCCTCGTCGGGCAGTGCCGCTTGCAGACGGTCGAGGTCGGCGGCGCCGGATTGGGGCGGGGTGTCGCGGCCGTCGGTGAAGGCGTGGATCGCGACCGGAACGCCGGCGCGGGCGACGATGCGGGCGATGGCGGCAGCATGATCCTGGTGCGCGTGGACGCCGCCGGGCGAGACAAGGCCGACAAGATGGCAGGTGCCGCCGGAAGCCTTGAGCGCGTCGATCAGCCCGGCGACGACCGGGCTGCGGGCGAGGCTGCCGTCGGCGACGGCCAGGCCGATGCGCGGGAGGTCCTGCATGACGACACGGCCGGCGCCGATGTTCATGTGGCCGACCTCGGAATTGCCCATCTGGCCCTCGGGCAGACCGACGTCGAGGCCGGAGGTGTACAGGAAGGCGGAGGGGGCCAGCATCAGACGGTCGAAGGCCGGGGTCCTGGCCTGGCGGATGGCGTTGTCGGCGCCGTCCTCGCGCCAGCCCCAGCCATCGAGGATCACCAACATTACGGGACGGGGGCGGGGTGCGGTCGACATGTCCGCGCAGGTATGGCGCGGGCGGTGTGGACGGGCAAGCGGCGGGGCTGGCGTCCGACCGGAAGGCGGCCGGACGCCGAGGCGGTGGCTACGGGCTGCGCCGCAGACGCTCCAACTCGTCCTTCAAGCGCAGTTTCTCGAGTTTGAGCCGGTTCAACGCATTATCGTCCGGTCGGGGGCGGCGGTCCTCGTCGTGGATCCTGTGCTCGAGCGACGCATGCCGCCCCTTGAGGCTTTCGATGTGGGATTCCAGGCTCATGATTCCTCCTGATCGGTGGAACACGGTGGGGCGGAGGCAACCGCGGCCACCGCCTCGGAGCGTTATCCATTTGCGATGGAAGTGCCAGCTAATTGCAATGGTACTGCCAGCTAAAAATTGGCTCGGGCGCAAAACGCATGGTATGCACCAGGCATGTTGACCGATCGCGACTCGATGCTGCGCCATCTGCAGGAACTGCGCAGCGAGCACCGGGATCTCGACACCGTCATTGCGCGTCTCGCGGAGGGCGGCGGGGATCAACTACACCTGCAGCGGCTCAAAAAACGCAAATTGTTGCTGAAAGACGAGCTGGCCTGGCTGGAGAGCCGGCTGATCCCGGACAACATCGCCTGATGGCAAGACCTGTGGTGGCGGTGATCATGGGCAGTCAGTCGGACTGGCCCACGATGCAACATGCCATCGAGACGCTGGATCGGCTGGGGGTGACGCATACGGTGCAGATCGTGTCGGCGCATCGCACGCCCGACCGGCTGGCGGCGTTCGCCCGGTCGGCGCGCGACCAGGGCTTCAAGGTGATCATCGCCGGCGCGGGCGGGGCGGCGCATCTGCCGGGGATGTGCGCGGCCTGGACGACTCTGCCGGTGCTGGGCGTGCCGATCCTGTCGGCGTCGCTGGCCGGCGTCGATAGCCTGCTCTCGATCGTGCAGATGCCCGGCGGCGTGCCGGTGGGGACGTTGGCGATCGGCAAGCCGGGGGCGATTAACGCCGGGCTGCTGGCGGCCGGGATCCTCGCGCTGGCCGACCCGGAGCTCGCGGCCCGGCTCGACGCTTTCCGCGCCGCCCAGACCGAGGCCGTGACGGCCGAGGTCGACCGGTCCGCCTGATGCCGGCGCTGCCGCCCAATTCGACGATCGGGATCATCGGCGGCGGCCAACTCGGCCGCATGTCCGCCATGGCGGCGGCCACCCTCGGCTATCGCTGCCACATTCTGACCCCCGAGACCGACAGCCCGGCAGCCCAAGTCGCCGCCGCGGCGACGGTCGCCGAGTACGAGGACCAGGCGGCGCTGCGCCGGTTCGCCGCCGCGGTCGATGTGATCACGTTCGAGTTCGAGAACGTGAGTGCGGCCGGGCTGGACCTGCTGGCGTCGTTGCGACCGGTGCGGCCGGCGCCGTCGGTGCTGCGGATCAGCCAGGACCGGGTGGTGGAGAAGAGCTTCCTGCGCGGCGCGGGCGTGCCGACCGCGCCGTGGGCAGCGGTGGGGAGCCTGCACGAGCTGCAGAGCGCGGTGGCGCTGATCGGGCTGCCGGCGGTGCTGAAGACGACGCGGCTCGGGTATGACGGCAAGGGGCAGGCGGTGCTGCGCGAGGCGGGGGACCTCGCGTCGACGTGGGAGGCGTTAGCGCCGAAGCCATTGATTTTAGAGGGATTCGTGCCGTTCGCGTGCGAGATGAGCGTGATCGTGGCGCGGGGGGCGGATGGCAGCGGGTCGGTGTTCGATGCGGCGGAAAATCGGCATCGCGACGGGATCCTCGACCTGACGCTGGCGCCGGCGCGGGTGCGGCCGGGGACGGCGGCCGAGGCGGGGCGGGTGGCGTGGCGGGTCGCGGAGACGCTGGAGCTGGTGGGGCTGCTGGCGGTCGAGATGTTCGTCGACCAGGGGGGGCGGGTGCTGGTCAACGAGATCGCGCCGCGGCCGCATAATTCGGGGCATTGGACCATCGAGGCGTGTCCGGCGAGCCAGTTCGATCTGCATGTGCGGGCGGTGGCCGGGCTGCCGTTGCCGCCGGGAATGCGGCATGCGGATGCGCTGATGAAAAACCTGGTGGGCCCGGACGAGGTGGCGCTGTGGCCGCAGATCGTGGCCACGCCCGGGCTGATCCCGCATCTTTACGGCAAGACGGAAGCGCGCGCCGGGCGCAAGATGGGGCATGTCACGCGGCTGTTCGCATTGGGCGGACTGCCGGCGGACGATGGGATCGGGACGGCGCTGGGCTGTCTGGCGCCCCGGAGGTGAGATGCTCTCATTATTGATGGCGGCGGTGTTCTTCGCGGTGATCCATGTCGGCGTCTCGGGCACGCGGGTGCGGGACGGCCTGGTCCGGAGCGTGACGCTGCGGGGCTACATGATCGGGTATTCGGTGGTTTCCGTGGCGGGGATCGTCTGGTTGATCAACGCCTATCGGGGGGCGGAGTATCAGCCGCTATGGGTGGCGCCGGAAGCGTGGAAGCTGGTGGCGGACGTGCTGATGCTGCCGGCGTTCATGCTCGTCGTGATCGGGCTGGCGACGCCGAACCCGACGGCGGTGGCGCAGGAACGGCTGGCCGAGCAGGCGCCGCGAGGGATCGTGCAGGTGACGCGGCATCCGTTCCTGATGGGGGTGGCGCTGTGGGCGGTGCTGCATCTGGTGTCCAACGGCGACGTGGCGTCGGTGCTGTTCTTCGGCACGTTCGCGCTGGTGGCGCTGGCGGGGGCGCCGTCGATCGATGCGAAGCGGCGGCGCTCGCTGGGGGCGGCGACGTGGGACGCGTTTGCGTCGCGGACCTCGATCGTGCCGTTCGGGGCGATCGCGGCGCGGCGGGCGGGGTTTGATGCGGGGGCGATCGGCTGGTGGCGGATCGGGATCGGGGTGCTGGCCTACGTGCTGTTCATCGGCGGGCATCGGCACATCATCGGGGTGTCACCGTTCCCGCACTGGTAGCGCGGCTGCGACGTTGCCAGGATCTGGTGGCGTCGAGCGCGACGCCGTGGTCGCGGCAGAGGTCTGGGAGCAAGCCGCGCCGCAGCATCCGGTATTCGGCGGTGCGCCAGACCGCGTGGTCCGGTACCATGGCCGCGAAGTCGCCTGGCGCGGTAGCGTGGAGCGCGAGATGGGTCGTGCCCGGCGGCAGATCGGCGATCAAGCGGCGCCATCGCCCGGCGAGAGCGGCGGGAGCGACCGGCAGGGTGCCGCGGCAATGGTCGATGATCGGGGCACCCTGGGCGTCGAGGGCGGCGAGGGTCGCTCGATACAGCGCAGGGTCGGGCGCCCAGTCGATCGAGCGCGGCAGGACGGGGAAAAGGGCGAATTCCTCGGCGAGTCGGAGCTGGATCTCGAGCAAGCCGGGCAGCATGGCGGCGGCCATGTGCGCGTCCACATGGGTCGGTTGCAGCCCGGCGGCGATCGCGCGCTCGATCTGCGCCCGCATCTCGGCCTCGGCGGCTTCCGGCACGACGTGGCGGCCCAAGCTCGCGATATCGGGCCAAAAATAGCCGTCGGTGTCGATCAGGCCGGAGGTGCGGCTCGTGGTCGAGATCGGCGCCCAGCGGCAGGTGCGCCACTCGCTGGTGAGGGTAAGATGGACGCCGATGTCGAGATCGCGGCCGGCGGCGGCGTCGGCCAGATGGCGGAACCAGGCGCCCGGGACCATGACGGAGCCGCAGGTGACGGCGCCCTGCCCTACCAGCTCGAGAAAGGCTCGATTGGCGCCGAGCGAGGCCCCGAGGTCGTCGATGTGCGGGATGACGGCGCGGTTCAGGTGCGGGCTCGTTCTAGGATGTCGACGACGAGGTCGATATCGGCCTCGCTGGTTTGGCCGTGGGTGACGCAGGCGCGGACGACGTCTTGGCCGCTGAACTTGGCGGCGGAGAGCCAGGCTTGGCCCTCTTCGAGCACGCGGGCGACGATTGTACGTATTGGGGCGGGGCCGTCGGGTGGCTGGGCGCAAACGACGGCCATGGCCGGATCGTTGACGACGCGCCAGCCGTGGCGCTCGAGCCCGGCGGCGAGGCGTCGGCCGAGGCCCACGGCGCGTTCGACGTGGGCCGCGTAGCCCGGCCATCCGGCGGCGCCGAGGGCGAGGAAGAGGCGCAGACCCATGAAGCGGCGCGACCATTGCAAGGTGGTGAGGTAGGGGTCGGCGGCGGGCGTGTGCGAGGGCATGAAGCTGGTGCGGACGTTGAACGACTGGTTCAGGATGGCCGGGCAGGCGACGAGGATCATGCCGCAGCCCATGGTGGTCGCGAGCCATTTATGGGCGTCGATAGTGATGGAATCCGCGGCATGGATGCCGGCGAGCATGGGGCGCAGGCGGTCGGAGACGAGCAGCGCGCCGCCCCAGGCTGCGTCGACATGGAACCAGGCGCCGGTGTCGTCGGCGATGCGGCGCAGGGCGGCGAGGTCGTCGATGGCGCCCGCATTGGTGGTGCCCGCGGTGGCCACGATCATAACCGGGACGGCGCCGTCGGCTTGGTCCTTGCCGATCATGGCGGCGAGTTCGGCCGCGTTGATCCGGCCGAGCGCGTCGGTCGGGACCAGGCGGGCGGCGGAGCGGCCAAGGCCCGCGGCATGGGCGATCTTGATCCAGGCGAGATGGCTGTCGGCGGAGATGTAGAAGGTGGGCGTTCCGGCAAAGGCGCGGCTGCCGTGTTCCGCGAAGCCGGGCGCGGACGCGGTCAGGGCGCAGATCAGGGCGGTGGCGTTGGCTTCCGAGCCGCCGGAGGTGAAGTGCCCGGCGCCCGCGTCGCCGATACCGGCGCGGCGGGCGAAGGCGCGGGTGACGTGGGCTTCGATGGCGACGGCGGCGGGGGACGTCGTGGCGGTGGCGAGTTGGGGGTTGAAGGTGGTTACGATGCGGTCGGCCAGGCGCGCGGGCAGGCTGGGGGCCGGGTTGAAGAGGCCGAGATAGCGCGGGTGCGTCATGTGGACGACGCCGTGTTCGAGCTGCTCGATGGTCCAGTCGCAGAGCTCGGCCAGGGAGCGGGGCTGCGCGAAATCCATGGCAGCCAGGGCGGCGTCGAACGCCGCGCGGTCGAAGTCGGGGACGGCCTTGCCGGCGCGGACACGGCGGTCGGCTTCGGCGAGCCGCGCGGTCAGCCGGTCCTCGGCGTCGCGAGTGACCGGATCGGGCGGGAACAGCGCGCCGCTCACGGCGAGAACAGCGTGGTGGGCTGGGTTGCAGCGCTCAGGTGGGCGAGCCAGGCGCCGAACAGGCGGATGGCGTGGGGTTGCCAGTGCGCGGCCGGGACGCGGGCGGCGTCGAGTGCGGTCAGGGCGGCGGCGGAGCGGGTGTGGCGGGTGAGTTCGGCTTCGGTCGCGGGGTCGAGATAGGCGCGGGGCGGTTGCGGCCAGTCGGCGCGGTCGCCGCCGAGATAGCGCCTGATGTCGCGGCGATATTCTCGGAGCAGCGTGTCGGCCGCGTATTCCGGGTGACCCTGGAGCATGAGGAAGCGACTGCGGCCGGCAGAGCGCTCGAAGCAATCGACGCCGAATCCGGCATCGCAATGCGCGATAACGGTGTACCCGGCGCGCGCGAGGTCGCCGGCGTCGAGATCGTTGCAGCGGGAGTGTGGGACTGCCCATGACGCCGGGGTGCCGTCGAGCAAAGGATGCGGCGACGGGGCGGTGCAGGAGAGCAGGCCGGACAATTTTTTGCTGAGCCGTCGTCGCGCCACGCCGTCGAGACGGTAGGCGGCGGCGTGGGCGGCGAGGCAGGAGAAGATCGCCATGTCGGTGTGTTCGGTGGCCCAGTCGACGAGGCGGGCGAGGAGCGGCCAGGAGGGTTCGTCGTCGAGGCGGTCGGCGCGGGGCTCGGCGCCGGTGACGATGAGGCCGTCGAGGCGGGTGCGCCAGAGGGTCTCGATGGGGGCGTGGCCGGCGGCGGCGGCGGCGGCGAAGCGCCTTATGTGGACGTGGAGGCCCGGCGACGCGCCGAGCAGTAGGGCGGTGAACTGCTCGTCGGTCGCGCGCCTTGCGGCGTCGGGCATGTTGTTGACCAGGCCGATGGTCAGCCTGGCCGCGCCTGGCTCGGGAGCGTGGCTGAGCGCGTTCACCGCCGGGTCAATTCTGGCCGGCGGCGCGGGTGGCGGCGGTCAGCGCCTGGTCGAGATCGGCGAGGATATCGTCGATATGTTCGATGCCGACGCTGAGGCGGATGGCTTCGGAACGGACGCCGGCGCGGAGCTGTTCCTGGGGGCTCATCTGGCGGTGGGTGGTCGAGGCGGGGTGGCAGGCAAGCGATTTGGTGTCGCCGATGTTGACGAGGCGTTTGACGAGGTTGAGGGCGTTGTAGAAGGCCATTCCGCCAGCGACGTCGCCCTGGACGCCAAACGTCATGAGGCCGCAGGCGCGGCCGCCGAGATAACGCTGGATTTGCGGATAATACGGACTGTCGGGGAAGCCGGCGTAGTTGACCCAGGCGACGCGCTTGTCGTCGCTCAGGGCGGTCGCGACCCGGCGCGCATTCTCGACGTGGCGGTCGACGCGCAACGCGACGGTTTCGACGCCTTGCAGGAGCAGGAAGGCGCTCAGGGCCGGCAGGGCGGCGCCGCTGGTGCGCAGGCTGAAGTTGCGGCAACGCTCGATGAAGGCGGTGGGGCCGAAATGATCGGCGTAGACGAGGCCATGGTAGGAGGGGTCGGGCTCGGTGAGCATGGCGAAGCGTTTGGGCTGCGCGGACCAATCGAAGCGGCCACCGTCGACGATGCAGCCGCCGAGGGTGGTGCCGTGGCCGCCGAGATATTTGGTGAGCGAATGGACGACGATGTCGGCGCCGAAGGCGATCGGCTGAACGAGGATCGGCGAGGCGACGGTGTTGTCGACCATGAGCGGAACGCCGGCGGCGTGGGCGATCGCGGCGAGGCCTTCGAGGTCGGCAACGTTGCCGGCCGGATTGCCGACGCTCTCGCAGTAGACCGCGATGGTGTCGGCGTCGATCAGGCGGGCGATGTCGTCGGGGCGGTCGCTGTCGGCGAAGCGGACGTGGATGCCGATCCGGGGCAGAACGTGGGCGAACAGGGTGTGAGTGGTGCCATATAGTTGCGACACCGATACAATATTGCGGCCTACCTCGGCGATGGCGAGGATGGCGGCGTGCACGGCGGCTTGGCCGGAGGCCAGACAGAGCGCGCCCGAGCCGCCTTCGAGGGCGGCGATGCGGCGTTCGAGCACATTGACGGTCGGGTTGCTGATCCGGCTGTAGCGATATCCTTCGGCTTCCAGATTGAACAGGGCCGCCGCGTGCTCGGCGCTGTCGAACTCGTAGGCGACGGTCTGATAGATCGGGACGGCGACGGCGCGGACGGGACGGTCGGCCTCGTATCCGGCATGCAGGGCCAACGTTTCCGCGCGCATCTCTCCACTCCAGCTAAAAGCCTCGTGTGACGCCGATATTCCCACAAGATCTTTTACACTTCCTTAACGAGCCTCGCCATACGATGCACCAGACGAAACGATGCCGGCGAAATCGCTGGCGGCTGAAAGTAATGTTCGATTATCGATCTGTTTAAGGGAGTGCCGCCAATGAGCTTGACGTCCGAGCACGAGTATGTCCACACGATCCACGCGATCGGTGGTCTCGCCTGGGAGAGCCTGGACGAGCAGCGATGCGTCGAGGCCGCATGGGCGTACTATTTCTTTTCGGTACAGTTTCGCGAGAATCTGCTTATTGCACGCCGGCTGCATCCGGGCGACGACAAGCTGATGGATCTCGAGCGCGGGGAATGCGCGACCGACAATCTGTCGCCCTGGCCGGGCGTGGCGGCGGCGGGCGAGGGGATGAACCATGACGAGTTCATGCGGCGCGCGCTGCTACTGTCGCCGCTCGATCCCGAGCGGCAGCAGGATTTCGCCGAACGCGGCGAGGCATATCTGTATGCGACCCGCGCGGTCCACGACGCGGTGCGCGCGATGAGCATCGCAAGCTATGAGGATGGCGGGCTCGAGCACGTGTTCGAGGCGATGCTGCGGATGCCGGGTTCGGCCAACCCGACCGTGGCGGCGTTTCGGCATTTCCTATCCGAGCACATCCGCTTCGACAGCAACCCGGACGAAGGGCACGGCGCGCTTGCCCGTCATCTGATGCCGGACGACCGAATCAAGCCGCTATGGGACGCGTTCTACGACTTGCTGGCCGCGTTCGTGCCGTCGCTGACGGCCCGGGAGACGCATACGGCCTGAGCACAGACGGCGTTCATCGCGACGGATCCCCTCGCCGCTCGCA
>JAABUQ010007869.1_pt1 | contig 15215 bp, 15 predicted proteins | sample 5560001 | NCBI WGS metagenome assembly JAABUQ01 (sample SAMN10711888, study PRJNA513371) | rock metagenome | isolation source: Antarctica rocks | place: Antarctica: Victoria Land, Finger Mt nord | collected 2015-12-18 | reverse complement strand
TCGATCACGTTGCCGAGACTCTTCGACATCTTTTCGCCTTCGTTTGTGATCCAGCCGTGGGCGAAGATGCGCGTCGGCGCTTCGAGGCCCGCGCTCCAGAGCATCGCCGGCCAGATAAGGGTGTGGAAGCGCGCGATCTCCTTGCCGATCAGGTGCATTCCCGGCCAGAAGCGCGCGAAGAGACCCTCACGGTCTTCCGGCCAGCCGAGCGCGCTAATGTAGTTGATCAACGCGTCGTACCAGACGTAGAGGACGCCGCCGCCGGGCAGCGGCACGCCCCAATCGAACGACGACCGGCTGATCGAGAGATCCTCGAGCCCGCCTTCGAGCACGGCCATCATCTCGTTGTAGCGCGACTGCGGGCGTAGGAAGCCGGGATTCGAACGGAAGTGCTCGATGAGGCGGTCACGATACGCGGAGAGCCGGAAGAACCAGTTCTTCTCCGAGAGCCACTGGACGGGACGACGACATTCGGGGTTGGGACATCGGCCGTCGATGAGCTTCGCCTCCGGCCAAAACGTCTCGTCGTTCGTGCAGTACCAGCCCTCGTAGGTGCCCTCGTACACGTCGCCGCTCGCGCGCATCCGCTCAAAGAGCGCGAGGCAGGCATGCTCGTGCCGCTCCTCGGTCGTGCGGATAAAATCATCGAACTGCGCATCGAGCGCTACAGCGAGTTCTCGCCACTCCGGCGCGAGCTCGTCGACGTAGGCTTGTGGGGTTTTGCCGGCGGCTTCGGCGGCGGCGGCGACTTTTTGTCCATGTTCATCGGTCCCCGTGAGCGAGCGCGCGGGGCCGTTGGCGCGCGCCGTCCGGACCAGCACGTCCGCCGCGATCGTCGTGTATGCGTGGCCGACATGCGGATCGCCGCTGATGTAATAAATCGGCGTCGTGACGTAGAACGGGGACTCCATAGCTCGCGCTAGCGACCCCCCGCTTCGTCCCCGCGGTTGCGCTTTCGTTTCGATATCTGGGCATAGAGGACCGCACGCGTCCCCGCACCCGAAGCAGCGAGCGTGCGCGCGGCGGCCGCGACGCTCAGGCCGTCGGCGAGCAGCGCGTCGATTGCCGCTTCAAGGCCGGCGTCGTCCGGCACGGCGTCCGTCCCCACCGTCGTGGCGCTTGGTGCGCCGTCTGCGCCCGTTCTGTCGGCTGCATGCGTTGCGGCACCGCCGATCACGAGCGCGCACTCGCCGCGGACGGGCTGCTCCAGCGCTTCGAGGACGTCGTCGGCCGTGCCCGCGACCTGCTGCTCGTGCAGTTTGGTGAGTTCGCGGACGAGAAACACGCGCGCGGCCGGCGCTTCGGCGGCGAGCGCGCGCAACGTCGCGACGATCCGGTGCGGTGATTCGTACCAGATGCTCGGCGCGGCGGCGCTCACGGCTGCGCGGAGCGCCTCCCGCCGCGCGGAGGTCGCCCGCGGAACGAAGCCTTCGAACGTGAAGCGCGCGAGCGGGAAGCCGGAGAGCACCGCCGCGCAAACGAACGCCGCCGCGCCCGGCAGCACCTCGACCCCGATCCCTGCGGCGCGGGCCGCCGCGACGAGCGCGCTGCCGGGATCGGAGATCCCCGGCGTCCCGGCGTCGGTCACCACCGCGACCGGCTCGTCGCGCGCGCGCTCGAGGATCGCTTCGGTCGTCGTGGCCGCGTTGTGCTCGTGGTAGGTCCAGAGCGCTTTGCCCGTGATCTCGTACGCCGAGAGCAGGCGGCGCGTCACCCGCGTGTCTTCCGCGACGATGAGCGTCGCCGCGCGCAGCACGTCGAGCGCGCGCAACGTGACGTCGCGGAGGTTGCCGAGCGGCGTCGGAACGAACGTCAGGCCCATGAAGAGCGATTCGCCGCAGCAATCGACGAACGCTCGGCAGATCGAACTGCGCGGTCACATCATCGACAGTGGGATCTTCAGCCGCGTCCTCTCGATGCTCACCGACCACCCGACCGCCGAGTACACGATCGAAGAAGTTCTCTTCGGACAACACGTCGACGAGGAGAGCTACGCCCGGCTGCTCGTCGCGGACACCGACCCCGACGCGCTCATCGAGGTGCTCGACCGGCTCCGCGACGTCGGCGCGACGGTGATCGCCGACGACGACGTGACGCTCTCGCCGGCGCCGGCCAACGGCATTTATCCCGACGCGTTCTACGCGACGACGAACATGGACACCGACGTCCGCCTGGACGGCGAATGGCGCCGCGTGGGTGCGCCGGAGATGGACTGCGCGATCGTGGTGCGCGACGGCATGGCGAGCACGATCGCGTTCTGCGACGTCCAAGCCGGCGACCCGATCGTCGTCGGCCACGCGGGGATTCGCGTTCACCCGGTCGAGCGGCCGCGACGGCGAGCGGTCTTCGAGTTCATGGCAAGCCAAGTGTCGAGCGAGAAACCGCGCGCCGCGCTCATCGCTGAGATTGCGCGCGAGCTCGTCGCGACGCGAGCGGCCGGGAAGAAAATTCTGGTCGTTGGTGGTCCGGCGATCGTTCATACCGGCGCCGGCCACTATCTCGCCGAGCTGATCCGCGACGGTTTCGTCGACGTGCTCTTCGCGGGAAACGCGCTCGCCGTGCACGACATCGAATCGCAGTTGTTCGGCACATCGCTCGGCATCGATTTGCGCGACGCGTTTCCGGCCGACGAGGGACACATTCACCATTTGCGCGCCGTCAACCGGATTCGCGCCGCCGGCGGTATCCGGGGTGCGATTGCGAGCGGGACGCTCACGAGCGGCATCTTCTACGAGGCGTACGCGCGGGGGTTGCCGGTCGTCCTCGCCGGTTCGATCCGCGACGACGGTCCGATTCCCGACGTCATCACCGATGCGATCGACGCGCAACGCGCGATGCGTGCCGCGGCGCAAGGCGTCGGTATGGCGCTCATGATCTGTACCCTGCTGCATTCGATCGCGGTCGGAAACCTCTTGCCCGCGAGTTGCAAAACGGTCTGCATCGATATCAACCCAGCGAGCGTCACGAAGCTGACGGATCGCGGCTCACATCAGACGATCGGCGTCGTCATGGACGCCGCCTCGTTTTTGCGCGAGCTCTCGCTGAGCACCCACGCGGTAACCTAACACGGAGGCTCGGGTGATCGCGCGCGCGCGTCGAAGGTCGCGAGGTGCCGTTGCTACCGGTCGTTGGGCGTTTCATGGCGAGATGAAACGATGAGTATCGTTCCGGCCGGTGATAACCCGGTCGCGCACCTCGGCGTCTCGGTCCATCGCGCAACTCCGGGCGGCCAAATTCGGACCACCACGCGCACCGGCGCGATCGCCGTTGATCTCACGCCGCGCGGCGTCGATCGCGCGCGTCGCGTCGCGCGCTACGAGTTGCGGGTCGCGAACGAGACCGCGTTACCGCTCGCGGCGTTCGCCTACGCGGTGAAGCGCAAGACGAACGAACCGCCGGTGACCTGCCTCGCGCTCGCGGTGCGCGCGCATAGCGCCGTCCTACTCGGCTTCGAGGTCGCTCTTCTTCGCCGCACCACGTTCGAGCGGGTCGCGGTCGAGATCCGCGGCGACGACATCTTGCTGACGGTCGACGCGCTGCCGCCGCCGCCGATCCCGGAGTTTCCGCGCCGGATATTCGGCTTGGCTGGGGCAGCGCTCGTCGCTGCCGCCGCGATCGCGTTTGCCCTCGAGCGGCCGCGCATCGTCGGGCTCTCGGTTCCCAACGTCGCACTCGCGGGAAGCCGCATCGACGCCGTCTACGCGGCGCGCGGCAACGGGCGGCTGCGCTACGAACTCGACGGTTCAGACGGCACGGTGCTCGGCGGCGGCACGCTCGACCATCGCGACGGGTCGTTCCCGCTCGCGCTCGCCGCCGGCGCTTCGCGGACGTACGTCGTGCGGCTGGCAATCGAAGGCGCGTTGGGCAGCGACGTGCGCGTTGCGACCGTCGAGTCGCAAAGGCGGCCGGTGGCGCGGACGGTCACGCGCGTCGAGCATCCGGCGCGGATCGCGTCGCTCGCGGTCGAGCACGACCGCGTCGTCGCGGATGCGCCGATCGTCGTGTACTACGATATCGACGCCGCGGGCGGAACGATCCGGCTGCTCGACCGCAACGGCGTCGCATGGGGAGGCGCGCCCGTCAACCGCGGTGCCGGATCCGTTCGGCTCAACGCACCCTCGTACGCCCAACCGCGCGAGCTGAGCGTGGCGCTGCGCGCGGTAACCGGTGCCTCGCGCGCGGAGTCGAGCGTCGGAGTGTTGGTGTTGCCGAAGACGAGCCCATCGCCGAGCGCCTCGCCGAAGCCGTCCCCGTCGCGTCCGGCACCCACCCCGGAGCCCAACGGCATCGCCTTTCCCGCGATCTCGCGGGCACCGTTCTCGTTGCCTTCGCGGCCGGTGCACGCGGGCGATACCGTTCGCATCGGCATCGTCACGCCGCGCAACGGTTTGCGACTGGCCGTCACGGCGCCCGACGGTCACGACGTCATCAACGAACTCGTCGGCGACCGTCGCGAGATCGCGTTGCGGCTGCCCGGGTCTCCTCGTAATACTCGCTACACCGTCGTCGCCACGTTCAACCGGGGCTACGGCGAGGAAACGATGGTGCGCGAACTTCACGTCGCGCCATAATGCGATGAGCTGAGTCTCGCCGGTCCGTGTGCCGATAGAGTAAAGAAGCCCATGAGCAAGGACGCACACGGGAGGTGAACCGGCTCCCCAAACTCGCGCCGGTGATCGTTCGTCGCACGCGTATCGAATCGTGGTTCACGCACCATGCGTCGACGCCGCTTCGACTTATCGCCGCGCCGGCCGGTTCGGGAAAAACGACCGCTGCGGTTGCGTACTTGCGCTCGCAAAATCGGCGGCGTGTGTACCACGCGATGACGCCGGGCGACGGCGTTCCCGCGCTTCGCGCAACGTTCGCCGCAGTAGCGCGCACGACGTTGAGCGGTTACGACGAGATCGTCAACGCGCTCGAAGACGTTGAACCGTGCGACGTTGTTCTCGACGAAATCGACGTGGCGGATACGCCGGCCCTGGAAGAGCTGGTCGCGTTCGTGCACGATGTCCCAGCGCACGTCGCGATCATCGCGATCGCGCGATCGCGCGAGACGATCGCCGATGGCCGGTTATTCACCGGCGGCCTCGCGGCGCTCTGCGACGAGGAGAAGCTTACGTTCACGCCGGCCGAGATCGCGCAACTCGCCGAAGCGCTCGGCGTTTCATACTCCGGGTCGGATATCACGCGTCTGCTCGATGCCTCCGAAGGTTGGGCGGTCGTCGTCAGCGGCGCGATCCGCGAGGCGGCGTCAACGAACACGAGCCTCGGCGGCGCGCACGAGCGGTGGCGCCGCACCGGCGCGCGTTCCTTCGCCGGATTCATCGAAGCGGAACTCAGTCGCGCGGATGCTTGCGACCGGGACGCCGTCCGTCGCCTCATGAGCGGCGCGACGCTTGACGACCCGGCGACGCTCCAGCGACTCGCGGCGCGCGGTCTTTTCGTGCGCGAGACCGCCGAGGGGTTCGAGCCGTCTCGCGCGCTCGCGATCACGCGTGGCGGGCGCGCGCCGCGCATCGATCGTGCGGTGAACGCGCTTGCGCCGATGACGCTACGTCTTTTTGGGCGTTTCGAAGCGCGGATCGGGGAACGCAACGTCGCCTGGATGCGGCGGCGCGATCAGCAGATCGTTCAATACCTCGCGCTGCGCGAGGGCGGACGCGCGACACGGACGGAGCTTCAAGAACGCTTTTGGCCGAACGTCGACCGCTCGGCGGCCGCGCAGAATTTGCGCACGGCGTGCAGCACCATTCGCCGCGCGCTCGCCGCGCTCGTCGGTTATGCGGACGTCGAGCAGTACTTCCGCGTCAAGTACGAGGTTGCGCTGAACACGGATCTCGTGATCAGCGACGTCAGCCGGTTCGAGGCGCATTTGCGCGACGGGGCGAGCGCGTACGACGAGCAATCGTACAACCGCACGATCGACGAATACACCGCAGCCGAACGGTTGTATGCACCGCTCCTCTGCGGCGAGGTCGCCGACGCGCACATCGCGCTTCGTGCACGCGAACTCGCCGCGGCTCATCAGCTCGCGCTTGAGCGATTAGCGGAGACGTTGTTCAAGCGCGGCGATTACGCGCTCGCAGGCCGGTACGCGCGACGCGTCGTTGACATGCGCGCGCCGAATGCATCGATGACGCCGCTGTTAGGCTCGATCGAGCATCCTGCGACTCGGCCGTCAGCCGTTGCGGCGAACGAAGAGGACGTAGCGACGATCGCTATAGAGTTGTTTCCAAGCGTGATCGTGGGCGAGCGCCGGCGCGAGGTGCGCGGTTCGCTCCGCGACGATCGCGTCGACACGACGGCCGGCTAACCGCCGTCGCCATCCGGGACGCAGGCGAACGATGGTCTCGAAATCCGACCATACGGCGGCGGGATACGGATCGCAACGCCCATCAAGGTAGACGGCCGTTCGGGCCGAGCCGAGGGCCTCGCTGCACCACGCAAAGTCCGCACAAAGAAGGTGATGACGGCCCGGCGTTCGATCGAGCGCCGCGATCGCTGCGCGCGGCGGATCGTAGTTCGGGTGGGCCGGCGGCTGCGCCAAGAGGACAATCAACCCGCTCGCCGCGATGACACCGAGCGTCCCGGCGAGCCGTTCGAGAACAACGTCGCGAGCGTTCGGTTCGCTCAATCGGCGAAGTCCGGCATCGATAACCGGCGCAACGAGCGGTGCGGCAACGATCGCGAACGTGGCGATGTTCCGCGCGGCCGTCAGCATGAGCGCGAGCGCGACGAGAAAGCCGACGGCGTCTGCCGGGCGCCGCTGGAACGCTCGGCCGGCAAAGCCTCCCATGAGCGCGAGCGGCAGGGAACCAAACAGCAACGACGCCTCATCGAGTGCCGCCGGCTGCCATTCGCGAATATCGGCGCGCATCGGTGCGCCTGAGACGCCGATTGCGTACGTCACGAGATGCCAGCCGAACGGATTGCAACACACCGCGCCGAGCATGCCCGCGAAGAGACCCGCGCGCCTCAACGCCGTTCGCCGATCACCGTTCGCCGCCGCGCCGGCCGCCGTAAAGGCCGCGAATACGGGCGCGATAACGACGCTCGCGTGCAAGTTCGCCCACAAAGCAACGATCGGTATCGCACACCACGCCCGTCCGTCTTCGAAATCGAGCAGAAACAAAACCAGCGCGAAGAGCGGCCACGCGATGACCTGCGCGCGAACGCCGAACGATTCGAGGATCGCAATCCCGCAAAGCGCCGTCACGGTCGCAACCGCGATCGGTGATGCGCCGCGTCGCCGGGCGCGCTCGCCGACAAGGACGAGCGTCAGGAGCGCGCACAGCGCCGAGCCGGCCGCGAACCACGTAAAACCTTGGGCGGTGCCCGCGAGCGCGGCGGCGATCGAGAACGCCCACTCATGCGCCGTCCACGGAGCGTTCTGCGCGCTGAACGTTTCGGCGTGAAGCGCGTCGGGGATGCGGCCCGCGTGCAAGATCGTGCTTCCGAGCCACCGTTGCCAACGATAATCGCCGTCGTGCGGCGTGGCCACGAGCGTCGCGCCGGCGAAGGCGCCCGCAAAGAGAACGATGATGGCGTATGCCAGCTTCACGGGGTACCTCGCATTACGGGCCGACGAGCGTTAAACGGTCGCCGATCGAGACGCCGGACGCCGCGACGAATCCCGCGCCGCACTCGAGGACGGCATGCGCATTCGGCGCGCGTAAGACCGCACGATTCGTCGCCGCTGGCGCCTCGATCCCGACGATGCATCCATCCGCGTCGAAGAACAGGACGTCGATTCGCGCGCGCATGCCGAGCGTATGAATTGCCGAGCAGCGATCGAACCACAAGCCTTCATCGATGCCGACTTCGCGGCGCGAAAGATAACCGATCGTGCGCGTCCACGGCATGATCGCGCGGCGGATACCGGCGTTGAGGACGCGCCCGGATCGCGAATCGACGAGCTTCACCGGTGCCAGATCGGTAGTGCTTGGTAGGCGATTCCAATGCCGATGGATGCGGCGAGATACGGCGCGAAGGCGATCGGACGGCGCGTGCGGCTACCGCGAACGCCCCGGCTACAAATGACCGCCGCGATGCAAGCGATGCCGAACGCGAGAACGGCGTTCTGCATGCCGAGCACGGCACCACCCAGGGCGGCGAGCTTCACGTCGCCCCAACCCATGCCCATGCCTTTCGAGAGAAACGCCGCAGCGGCGAACGGCACGAACGGCACGATCGCGGCGATGATTACGTCGTAACGGTGGCTCGCGATGCCGTACGCCAAAACGGCGATCAACGGAACGAGCGTAAACATGTCCGGAACGATGCCGCGCGCAACATCGCAATACCAGCAGGCGACGAGCGCCGTCCAAATGACGGCGGAAAGCACGATCGTGTCGAGCGGCGCACCTCGCAATACGACGATGCTCCCGAGCAGTGCGCACGCAGCGATCAGATACGTCGACGGAGGCTCGGCCGTGGCCGGGCCGTCATCGAAAGCCACGATCGACTCGCATGCGCGCCGAGCAAGAAGAACGCCCGCGAATCCCGCCGCGGCGAAGATGGCGAGGCCGACGAGCATTCGCCCGACGAGCTCGATCATCGCGAGTAGAAGTCCGCCGCGACGGCTCCGAAAATCATTGCGAAGAGCGCGGGCAGCATGAAAAGTACCATCGGGAAGACCATCTTGACCGGCAATTGCGCGGCGATCTCTTCGGCGCGCATCATGCGCCGTTCACGGGCCTCGACCGAGAGCTCCTCAAGAACCTGCGCAATGTTTCCGCCGAGCTTCTCGGACTGGATCATCGCGGTGACCGTCGTCGAGAGATCGATCTGCTGAGCGCGCTGGGCCATCGCGGAAAGCGCTTCACTGCGCGAGCGGCCGAGCCGGATGTCGGAGAGCGCGAGCTTCAGTTCTTCGTTGAGCGGCCCGGAGACGGCGTCGACGGACGTCGCGAGCGCGCCGTTGAGCGCGATGCCGGCCTCGACCGTCGTCGAGACCATGTCGAGAAAGTTCGGGATCTCGCTCTGAATCAGCAGTTTTCGTTGCGCGATCTCCGAGTTCAGCATGAAGTTCGGCGCCGCCAGACCTGCGATCGGCAGGAGCGCTGCAAGCACGATGAAGATCGTTTCGTGGTGGTGCGTGACATACAGCACCGCAACCCCGATGACTGCGCCGACGACGCCGGATACGATTGATCGGATCACCATCTTGAGCGGCGTGATGTCGTACCAACCGGCCTCCGCCAATCGGCGTTCGAGCTTGTTGCGCCCTGCATCGTCGAGGACGCGCTCGAGAACGGAAAAACGCTCGGCGCCGTCGCGCGGTGCGAAACCTTCGAGATCTTGAAGATGCTTGTGAATGTTGCTTTTGCGCCCCGCAAACGCCGTTACGAGCGCAAAGAGCGAGGCCGCACCGCAGATGGCGATGAGCGTAACCATGAGTTGTAACGACATCCCTACACCGTGAACTTCATCATCTTGCTTAAGACGAACGCGCCGGCGGCTTCGAGGCCCGCAACGATCATCAGCGCGATATGGCCGATGTTCGTATGTAACATCGCATCGCGCATGTGCGGCTCGGCAACGAGAATAAACGTTCCGACCAGCAACGGCAGCGCGGTAATCACCCAGCCGCTCATGCGCGCCTCGGCGCTGAGCGCTTTGACCTTACGCGCGATCCGGCGACGATCTTTGATCGTCGCGGCGAGATTCTCTAAAACCTTGCCGAGATTACCGCCCGTTTGCGACTGGATTCGAATCGCGCGGACCATCATGACGCTTTCGGCGCTAGGCATGCGTTCCGAAAGCTTGTCAAGCGCATCATAGATGGGCATCCCGATGTTCGTATGCCCGATCACGGTCATAAACTCGGTGCGCGCCGGATCGTCCATCTCGTCGATGACGATGACGAGCGCCTGCCGCAAGCCCAAGCCGACGCGCAAACCGCTTGAAATCAGGCGCAGCGCCAGCTCCAGCTGACGGTTGAACGCTTCCAGACGCGCGCGGATACGGCGCTCGATCCAAGCGCCGCAACCGAGAAACGCTATAACCAGCGCGACCGGAAAGACGACTAACCCGCGAATAAGGTCCGGCTTGGCGAGCACCATGTAGGCGACCCAGACGATCGAGGCAACCGCAAAGATGCTCAGTAGCAGCTTCTCCGAGCTAATATCGATTGCCGCGCGAACTAGGCCGAGCTTGTACGTCGCCATGATCGGGAGGATTCTCGCGCTGATGCGGTCCCAAAACGTATGAAAAAGGAGCGCGACGGCACCCGTTACGCCAAGAAAAATCGCGTACGGAGCGACTGCCGTTACCATGCCTCGGCGAGCTCGCTGAGCTTGGCGAGATTGCGAATGTCGTAGGAGATGCCGTACTCGTCGAATCGCTTGAGGCAATTCGGCTGGACACCGCTAAAAACGAAGTCGCCCATAACGTGACTCTCTTTGTCCAAACCGCGCGGCTTATACCGCACGATCTCTTGCATGGTGACGACGTCGCCTTCCATGCCGACCACCTCGGAGATGCTAATGATTTTCCGCGAGCCGTCGCGCATGCGTGCCGTCTGAATGATGATATCGAGCGCGCCTTGAATCTGCTCGCGAATGGCGCGAATCGGTAGATCAAAACCGGCCATCATGACCATCGTCTCGATTCGGGAAATTGCGTCCCGGGCACTGTTCGCGTGAACCGTGGTGAGTGAACCGTCGTGACCCGTGTTCATCGCCTGCAGCATGTCGAGCGCTTCGCCGCCGCGGCACTCGCCGACGATGATTCGATCGGGACGCATGCGAAGTGCGTTCTTTACAAGGTCGCGAATCCGAATCTCGCCACGCCCTTCGATATTTGCGGGACGTGCTTCAAGGCGGACGACGTGATCTTGCGCGAGGTAGAGTTCTGCCGCGTCTTCGATCGTGACGATTCGTTCGTCGTTGGGCAGAAAGCTCGATAGAATATTGAGGAACGTCGTTTTACCTGAACCCGTGCCGCCGCTGATGACGACGTTGAGGCGCGCTTCAACGGCCGCTCGCAGGAAGTCGACCATCGGGTCGCAGATCGCGCCCAAGCGGATAAGGTCTTCAATCTGCATCCGGCGCGTTCCGAATCGGCGAATCGTGAGGGTCGGACCGTCGAGCGCAAGCGGTTCGATGACGGCGTTGATACGCGATCCGTCTTGCAGGCGTCCGTCGACCATGGGCTGGGATTCGTCGATCCGTCGGCCGATCGGCGCGATCATGCGCTCGATGACGAGCCGTAACTGGCGATCGTCGCTAAAACGTTTGCGCGTCATCTCGATCTTGCCCGCGCGCTCAACGAAGATGCGCTCGTGCCCGTTCACCATGATCTCGGTGACTTCCGGATCGCGCATGAGGTCTTCGATGGGTCCGAAACCGAGAGCTTCGTCGAGAATCTCTTCGCGAAGTCGCGCGATCTCTTCGGCCGAGCCGGCGTTCGGGCGATCATGCAGCAGCCCTCCGACGATGCCGCTGACTTCGTTGCGGAGCTCGCCCATTTTCTGAGCATCGGTCCCGGCGCGGCTCGCCGCCAAGAGGTCCATGCGCGTTGCGAGCGCAGCGTGAATCTCAGCTTTGAGAGAATCGCGCTCGTCGCGTTCGGCACGCGAGAACGGTACGACCTTCGGCCGATTGTTGTTCGGAGTCGGCGGCGCGGATGGGTCGGCGGGTTGCCCGTACGGACGGCGGTTGCCGTTCCGGCGATCGCCGATCGGCACCTTCGAGCTCGGCTGAAGCGGCCCGAGCGGTTGCGCGTCGGGCATGAGCAGTAACGACTCGGCAAGCGCGTCCACGCTGCGCGGATGACGCTTGTCGGAACGGAGCGGGATCTCCGCAACCAACGGCGCACCCAGCGCCGACTCGATGTCGCTGCGCGGTAGTTCGGGCCGTACGTCGCGGTGGTTCGCAATGAGGCCGACTCGCGAGCCGGGAATGCCGAACTTCGTAAGCTCGTTGAGCATCGCTTTTGCGCCGGTGACGCCGAGAACGGTCGGCTCGCAGACGAGCAAAAACTTTGTCGCGCGAACGACGAACGGACGAACGGCAGCGGCGAAGGGCTGCGGCGCGTCGACGACGATCGCCGTTCCATCGGTTCCGGCGAGCGTCGAAGCGAGATCTTCGATATCTTCGACTTTGATCGTGAAGGCGGCCTGAATGCTCGGCGCCATTTCGACTGCGGTGATTCCGCCCGCAACGTTTGCGACCGAGACGTTTCCTTCGGTTCGTGCGGCATCGAAGGTGCGAACGGCGTCCAGCAGCACCGCGATGCTGCGGCGGCCCGAGAAGTCCGCGTCAACGATCGTCACCGGTTGACGACGACGAATCGAGCGCGCGATCTCGATCGAGAGCGTGGTGGACCCCGATCCGCCCTTCGCGCCGATTAGGATGAAGGTCGACGCGCTCATCGGCCGGCTACGTCGTTACTGTTTCGATCGGCGGAGCCACCGGCGACGACGTGGTCTCCATCGATGATCTGCGGTGAAGGATCGCGCACGATGTGGATCGGCGCGGGGACGCGGGCGGCCGGCGTTGCGGCCGCGGGCTGCGGAGCAATCGGCGCCGCAGCGGGCGCTACGGGAGCCGCGGCGGGCGCGGGCATCGCTAAGCGCATGGGCTGCTGCGACGGGAAGTGAAGCGATTCGCTTACCTCCGAGCGCGCCGGCTCTTTCGGCGAACGGAGCGCAAGGCGGAGGACCGTATTCACGTCTGCGAGCGCCAGGAGGTCCGCTTGTTTCGGTGTCACCTGCAATGTCACCGTTGTGAAATTTTGTGCGTCAGGTCCCGGCGTTGCCGCGGCGGTCTCCATCGCGTTGCCCATCGCAAGGACGGTTACGTCGCGTAAGATCGCGTAGGCATGGGGCTCATCGTTCTGATGCGCGGAGACCACCGCGATAACGTCGACGTGATCGCCAGGCTGAACGAGTCCGGCGACGCCTTTGACGCGATCGATCGGTATGGACACGGCGCGCGTTCCAACACGCATTCGAACGGGTAACCCGACGTCGGTTGGCCGGCCGATTTTCGAGTTCGTTACCGTGGAGTTGGCCGGAATTGTGATCAGCGAGATCGAGCCGGCGAGTTTGCTCGGATTCGTTACCGCATCCGGTTCGATCGTTGACGACGGTCGCATAACGCGATCGAACATGTCGAGCGTTAGCGTGCTTCGCGCCGGAATGTCATGACGTGCGACAATCACCGGCTTAGGAGCGTCGGCGGTGGCGTTCGCGTGGTTGAGCGACCCGAGGTAGTTGAAGGTCAGCAAACCCGTGCCGAGGGCGAGGACTCCCGCGATCGAGAGCGTCATCGTTCTAGTGTTCATAGCGGTAATCTCAACGCCGGCGCGACGGTCTTTGCCAGCGCGAGCAACCCGGCACCGCTTGCGATTGCAATCGCGTACGGCATTGTTGCTCCTCGCGCGGGTACCGCGACGGCCGAGACGCGGTACGACGAAGTGGCGATCATGGCGCGCGTTCCGCGAACGGTTGCGGCGAAGCGCCCTTGGATTGCGGCAAAAGCAAGGCCGAGAATTCCGCCCGCCGCCGCCGTGTAAAGAATAAGATCAAGCGCATCGGCGTATCCGACCGCTGCCGCTCCCGCTGCCAGCATTTTCACATCCCCGCCACCCAAAAGGCCGCACGAGAACGCGAGAAAACCAATAGCGAAGACCGTGGTACAGGCGATGAGTGCGCCGCCAAACTCGGAAGCGCTGCGACTTGCATGGAACGCAAGCGAAACGAACACGAGTGATATCGTAAGCCAGTTCGGGATTCGTCGCCGCGTGACGTCAGTCACGACCGCGACCGCGCACGCGGCGAGCAAAACCCAGAGCAACGGTGCAATCATTGTCAGATCCTTGGACCGAGAGACGTTTTACGGGACCCCGCCCATTTGATTGGCGACGTTGTTGATGGTCGTCTTTGCGTTCGTGCCGAGCAGTGTGAGGGCAGCGATCGCGGCGACGGAGACCAGAGCAACAATCAGCGCGTACTCGACGAGCGTTGCGCCTTCGTCATCAATAAGTAAAGCCGAGAGCGTTTTCAGCATGGTTGTTCTTCCGTGAATGATAGTGATCGCGTGACCGCGATCTAGTGCATCTGGTTGGCGACGTTGTTGATCGTGTTTTTTGCGTTCGTGCCGAGAAGCGTCAGCGCTGCGATGGCTGCAACGGAGACAAGGGCCACGATCAGGGCGTACTCGACGAGGGTCGCGCCTTCGTCGTCGCGCAGCAGGGCAAGCAGATTCTTGATCATTCGATCCTCCATGAAGTAGTGTGAAGAGTTAAACAAGCGTGATTTAGTAGAAGACCTTAGGTGTGTTATCGGCCGGCATCGTGTGCTTCGCGTTCGGTGCGATAATCGTGATGGTGCCGGTTGCTGGACGGATCGCCCCGAGCGACGATGCCGTGAACGTGAGTTGGGCGTCCCGAAAGTACAGGGGGGCGATTGTGATGGAGCGTTTGAACGCTCCGGTTTCATCGCTCGTGAGGGACGTTCGCGAGACAAGGACGTCGGGTATATCTCGCGAGATCCGACCGGTAATGGTAACGGTAATGGGGATCGAAGGCGGCGCCTTGCCAGAAACAACCACCGCTTCTCGACTGTCATCGGCCGTTAACGTCAGAGATATAGTCCCGGTAAGCGGGGCCGCCTGGGCGGACGCCGTTCCCGCCGCCGCCGGCACCGCGTCTACCGCATTCGGATAGCGCGAGGCAAGCGAGCGCAAGCGATCAACGATCGCCGGAGAGATAACGAGGTCGTCGCGGACGAACCGCGGCGCCTCCGCGGCGAACTCGACGCGATCGTTCACTTCGAACTTGTGGTCACCGGGGCGGAACACGACTGTCAGCCCGGGGCGCGCGATGCTAATCGCCGATTGCGGGCCGAGGAACGCGTACGTATATCCGAGTTCACTTGCGACTTGCCCCAACGCCCGGTCGCTTTGAGCGAACGCGCCTTGATGACATGCGATAAGTAGCGCCAGGATGCCGATGAAGATTCGTAGACGAGCGAACACGTGAGTACCTCCGCAGGGATAACGTAGCATTTCTGCCACGGCTTGACTCACGGTTTATCGTCCCAAAAGCAATTTTTACTTAACGTCCACGCGATGTTAACGCGTTAACGCCGATCTGTTCTGCATAATGCGCAGAGGGAGTTCACCTGTCGTGTACACCCTAGGAAGGGATGACTTACCGATGAAGTCCATTATTCGTTTGCTCGCCGCCGCGATCGTCTTTGCGTTGTG
>JAABUQ010007868.1_pt1 | contig 15215 bp, 18 predicted proteins | sample 5560001 | NCBI WGS metagenome assembly JAABUQ01 (sample SAMN10711888, study PRJNA513371) | rock metagenome | isolation source: Antarctica rocks | place: Antarctica: Victoria Land, Finger Mt nord | collected 2015-12-18 | reverse complement strand
CGAGTACGCGCGCCGCTATCAGACCGTTCGGGCTGGCTGGACGAGCTGATCCACGACCGCTATCGGGGTGAGTTCGCTCATCCTGTGGTTTGACGCGCCGCCTGGCGGCCCACTAGGTTATGCACCGCCAGGCGATACGACCGCATGACCCAGGCTTGCATTCCGCCTTCCTACGCACACCACTGACCCGCCTCGCGCTCGCGCTGACGCTTCTGATCTGCATGGCCGCGTGTGCTCCTGCTCTGCCAACGAGCGCACCCGCTGCCGCCCAACCGCCGACGGCAGCGCCGCAAGCGGCGACAGCTCAGCCGAAGCCAGCCGCCGTTGCCAGCCCGAGTGCATTGGCTTCTGCATCACCCAGCGCGGGAGTTGCCGCCAAGCCAGCCGCGAGCCCGGCGGCGTCGGTGTCCCCGAGCCCAGTCGCCGCCGCTCAACCCACCGCTGTGCCGCGCACGGGCAGCGCGACGGACCTGATTCTGGCGACGACCACCAGCACCCAGGACAGCGGTCTGCTGGACGTGCTCATCCCGCTCTTCCAGCAGCAGACCGGCTATCAGGTCAAAACCGTCAGTGTCGGCACGGGCGCCGCGCTCGCACTTGCCGCACGCGGTGACGCCGATGTGGTCCTGGTGCACGCCCCCGCCAGTGAAGTGCAGTGGATGCAGCAGGGCAACGGCACCGAACGCCTGCTCGTCATGCACAACGATTTCCTCATCATCGGTCCCGAGGGTGATCCAGCCCACATCAAAGGCGACACATCCGCCCTCGACGCGATGAAGAGGATCGCCGCAGCCAATGCACCGTTCGTCTCGCGCGGCGACAATTCTGGAACCCAGCAACTCGAGCTCGGCTTGTGGCAGACGGCCGGCATCGTCCCCAAAGGCCAGACCTGGTACATCGAGAGTGGCACGAGCATGGGCCAAACGCTGATCATCGCCGACCAGAAGCAGGCATATACGATCAGCGACCGCGCCACCTGGCCGGCCTACACAGGCAAAATCCAGTTGCCCATCCTGGTCGAGCGCGATCCCGCGCTGCTGAACGTGTACCACGTCATGCCTGTCAATCCGGACAAGTTTCCCAACGTCAAGATCAACGCGGCGGGTGGCAAGGCGTTCGCCGACTTCATGGTTGCCCCCGACACCCAGACCGTCATTGGCGACTATGGTAGAGACAAATACGGCCAGCAGTTGTTCGTGCCTGACGCGGGCAAGTCGGAGGCTGACGTCGGGCTTTAGCTGCCAGCCGGCCGCCAAAGAGCACTAGTCGCGCCGAGCAACGCGTTCGCGCAGAACGCCAGCAAAAGCAAAATAAAACCAAGTGCCAGCGCAAGTGCGAAATCACCGCGACTCGACTCGAGCGCGATCGCCGTAGTCAGAATGCGCGTCTGGCCGACGATGTTGCCGCCGACCATAAGGCTGGCGCCGACTTCACTGATTGCTCGGCCAAATCCCGCGGCGACGGCGACCAGGACGTGGGGCAGCGCCGCATGTGCAAGCTCGCGCCCGATGCGCATTTCGCCAGCGCCATCCGCGCGCATCGCCAGGGCGAGGTCCGTGTCGAGCAGGCTGATCGCCGCCCGGGTGAACCCGGCAACCAGGGGTGTTGCCACCAGCACCTGGGCCAGGATCATGGCCTGCGGTGTGAACAGCAGCGGAGCGCGATGTGTGGAATCTGTTCTCGGCGTAAGAAGAAAGTAGTGCGGTGCTCGGGAAGACGAAACGCTCCGATGAGGGCCTGCGCCTCGTCCCCAAGCAACCAATCCAAGAATGCTTCGGCGCCGCCTTCGTTCACATCTGCGGCTCGGCGCGGGTTGACCGGGACGGCCGAGAACACGCTCAACAAATGTGGGTCATTTTCGGTGATGCTGGTCAGCTGTGGCCGAGCCGTCAAATGTGTCGCGCGCTCCAGGAGCGTATAAGTGCTGAGCTTGGCTGCTTCGCGGGCCACGGCCGCACCGTCAGAGTTGGCTGTATCTGTCGTGCAATACCACGGCGTGCCATCGGGCTCGATACCAGCGGCAGTCCACAACTCCTGCTCCAGCCGCTTTGCGCTCGGCCGATCGTCACGGCTCAGGAATAGTGCGCCACTGTTGGCTATGCATCGCAGCGCTGTAACCGAATCGGTGCTGTCGTGAGCCCGGGCTGGATCATCGGCCGGTCCAACGATGAGAAAGTCAATCGCGGCAAAGGGATACCGACCCAGGCCCCAGCCGCCGGCGACGAAGCGCTCCTCAAGTATGGGCGTGTGGGAAATCACCGCATCTATGCCGCCCCGTTTGGCCAGATCTAACAGGCTGTTGAAATAACGCCGCAACGATCCGCTGACCACAACATGGTGTATGTATAGCTTTCAGAAATACCACTACAGGTTGTATGTCGCGGCAACCACGCCGAGTATTTCAACACCCTGCTAAGGCCGCTCCGGCTGCGAGCACTTCACGCTTGACAACGATAGATGTCCGACGCGTGAAGACCGACTCGAGGGCGGTCAGCAGACCGGCGTCGATCGGTGCGATCGCGCTCGCGATGCGGAGCGGGCGGCGGTCATGCATGGCCGCACAACACGGTATGCGGCGGCCTTGCCCGCGTAAAAAGCAAGGCACTCCTGGCCAGAATGTCGCATCGTTTACACCGCCCAGGGTCATCGGCCTCGCTTGTGTGATGTGCATCCCGTGCCCAGCGCACGGTTTCCGATGGGACGAGGCTCTTGAGCAGTGGCTTGACACGAGCATCGATCTCGTCGGCCGATGCGTCTGACCTCTTTGAGGTTCTTGCCGGCCGGATTGTCCAGTTCCCAATCTTCGTAATTCGCGCAGCTCGTCAGCACGGCCGTCGCGTGCTTTGTCGTTCGCATCCTCTGGCCACTTGCCGTTGACGTCGGGCAGGACGTCGTGGTGCCCCGTGAGACCGCTGACGTGGGCGTTTACGAGGTCGAGCGTGCCCGAGGCTGAAACGAAACAACAGGTGCTGTTCCTCAGTACCCACAACTCGGCTCGCAGTCAGATGGCCGAAGGCTCGCCGCGGGCGCTCGGCGGCGAGCGCTTCGATGCGTTCTTCGCCGGGACTGAAGCGACGAGGGTGCGGCCGCTAGCAGTTCGCGCCATCGCCGAGCTTGGCATCGACATCTCGGAACAAGCGAGCAAAACGCCGAGCGCTTCCTCGCGACTCCCCATCGAGTCCACCCATGGTCATTTCACGCCCAAGATGCTACGAGTAGGGTTTTCCCGCGTCGATGTGATATAGGTCGCACACCGGAGACTTCGCGTACGCTTCCCTCTGATGTGGGGGCGGAGCGTGGACACCAACGGATCGGCGCAGTTGAGCATAGGCGAGGTGGCGCGGCGGGCCGGTGTGCGGACGTCTGCGATCAGGTACTACGAAGCCGCCGGGCTGCTGACCGCGCCGGCCAGGCAAGGCGGCCAGCGGCGCTACGATGCGTCTGTCTTCCGGCGCCTCGCGGTATTGCAGGTAGCGCAGGAGGCTGGATTCACCATTGCCGAGATCCGTGAGTTGCTCACTGGCTTGGACGGGGAGAGTGTCGAATTAGGAACTGCCTGGCGGAGAGTAGCCGAGCGCAAGTTACCCAAAGTTCGGGCGCTCGCGGAGCGTGCACGCGAGATGGAGCGCTGGCTCGAGCAGGGCTTGGGATGCGAGTGCCTCGATCTGAACCAGTGCCAGATTGTGCTCCGCAGGGCTGCGCCAATGGAGGCACGCGTTGCCGCGCCGACCAGACGTCCGAGTGGGTGGCAGCGCCAGCGCGGTAAGCGACCCGCATCCACTGTGGCGGCGCCTGCAGAGTCAGCCCGTAAGTGACTCTGATTCAAGAGACGTTCGCCGCACCGAGAAATTCATCCAGCAGCGGTGCCGCATCCTCGGGGCCCGTAACAGTCAGGATCACCTCGCCTTCCGCATGGGTGATGTGGAGTGAGAGGAACGGGCAGCACTCGCGTTCGAGTTCGACCAGGTCCTCCAGGGCCCGCAGAACGTCAGGATCGGCCCGATACCGTAACTCCACGCTTCGTGATGAGCGCTTAGCGGACGACGAAAGTGCTCGCCTGGCGAGGGCCAGCCACGCCTCGATGCGATCGCGATAGGCGATGCCATCGAGCAGGCACGCAATACGTGGGGAATCCGACATGGCTGATGGCAACGCGTTCGAGACTATCGCTTCGCCGAACGACGGTGAAGCGCTCTCGTTGGACGTGGAACTTCTGTCGTTCGACGTGGACATAAACTAACGGCCTTCTTAGAAGCAGGAGATGCGCCGGACCGTAGAAGCTCACGTGCACGTGAAGTCAAGTGGTTTGTCTGTCTGCGCTGTCTTGAGTCGCGCGATTGGCTACACGAGCGAGCGGCGTTCAAGGTCAAGTCCCGGTTATCGACCAGTTGCTCTGACCATGGTGCTCGCGCGCGTTCTACCTTTCCAACGTCGCCTACGGGGACGGCACTCGTCGGTGCGCCCCTCAGAAGGTAAGCTCAGCAGGCTTCATGACAGGATCACGAGCCCGGTCCCCATCCCTTGGCCAACTCCTACAACGTGGCCTGTGGTTGGAGTACGCCACCCTGGGATGGAATATCGTCGGTTGCGGGATTGTCCTCGCTGCTGCATGGTTGGCGCATTCAGTTGCGCTGGCTGGATTCGGGCTCGACTCGGTCATCGAGATCTTCGCTTCGATAATCGTGGTCTGGCAGTTGAAGGGCAGCGCGACTCCGCATCGCGAGCGCAGGGCCCTCCGTCTTATTGGCGCGGCCTTTTTCGCACTGGCACTCTATATCCTGGCGCAATCCGCATACACGCTGCTCACCGGCGCACGACCCGAACCATCGTCGGGCGGCATCCTTTGGCTGGCGCTGACATTCGTGGCAATGATGGCACTCGCGTGCGGCAAGGGGCGCACCGGCAAGGCACTCAATAACCCCGTGCTGCAGACCGAAGCACATGTGACGATCGTTGATGCATACCTCGCTGGGGCAGTACTGGTCGGCCTGATTCTCAACGCTTCTCTGGGCTGGTGGTGGGCCGATCCGCTGGCTGGATTGGTCATCGTCTACTACGGCCTGAAAGAAGGTCTGCATGCATGGCATGACAAGGGCTGATTATCAGGCCATCCAAGTGGCAGTCCCACGCGTTTGATGTCTACAAGCAAGTGGAGTGCGTCACCCGGCGACCTGCGCTCCAATCGCAGTCAAGAGGACGCTGCGGCGGCCAGGACGCTCGCGGTAGTGACGTGAAGCCGGTAGCGATCGATCCATTCCGCGTTGAATCGGAACCGGTGGATCTCCTCAAGAGCGATGCAATGGCCGCTCGGCTTGAGAGTCAACTCTAGCTGGATCAGTGCCACCACTTCAGATATTCGATCCTAGCACGCTCGGCCGAACGCGCGACTATGTTAGATACGCATGATCGCTGATCTCCTGGCGGATGCGGTCGGCGTGATATTCCGCCTCGCGAAACAGCGCCGGCAAGTGGTGGTGGTCGAGCGCGTACGACATTTCGGTGCCCTGTCGTCGAGCTTTGACCAGACGGCGGTCGCGAAGAAGGCGAAGCCCGTGCGAGACTGCGGACTCCGACACGCCGACCAGGACGGCGAGGTCGCGTACGCATAGAGGGTAAGAACCGCGCCGCAAAGCCGAAGGCGAGCACAGCCGAGCATGACTGCCCCGAGCTCCGACGCACAGTGCTGACGACCAGTTCGCCAGCACAGTAGTCGTGATTGCCTGTGGGCCATGCGGCGCCAGCGTGGCCGCTCCGCGCCCAAGGCAGTTGCTAAATTAGCTGCTGGTCCTTCCAAAAGTCGTCAGCCGCTCTGTACAATTCGGGGAACAACGGAGACACGCCAGCGGGAGCCCAGGGAGCTGGGCTGAGATGGGGGCCGTTTTCGCCTTCGACCGCACAACCTGATCTGGGTAATGCCAGCGTAGGGATGAGCTATGGACACACTCAAACGGGCGCGGACGCCTGACGACAAGTGGGAGCCGGATTCACCAGAGAGGCTTCTGGTCGCGGCGAACGTCTCTCACGAGTACGCCATGGGTCGGGAGATTCTGCCCGTGCTGTCGGACGTGAGCATCACTGTTGCACGCTCGCGGTTCGCTGCCGTGATCGGTCCGTCAGGATCCGGCAAGAGCACGTTGCTCGCCTTGATTGCCGGACTCGAACAGCCGTCGCGCGGCACGATCCACGTCGAGGGATCGAGCCAGCGGCTTGGCCGGGTGGGCTATATGCCCCAGCGCGACCTGCTGCACCCGTGGCTCGACACACTCAGCAATGCCAGTGTGGGGATTGAAGTACGTGGAGTTCCGCGCGCCGAGGCACGCGCCGCGGCCGCGGCGCTGCTGTTGCAATTCGGCCTGGCTGGTTTCGAGCACGCGCGGCCCCACGAGCTCTCAGGCGGAATGCGTCAGCGCGTCGCCCTGGCCCGAACAATCCTCGCGGCCGGCAATCTGGTACTACTCGATGAGCCATTCGGTGCACTCGACGCCCTCACGCGACTGCATATGCAGCGCTGGCTCATGGAGACCTGGCCATCCCTAGGCCGTACGGGATTGATGGTGACGCACGACGTCGACGAGGCGCTGTTGCTGGCAGACGACATCTTCGTGCTTTCAGCTCGACCCGGTCGGCTTGTCGCACATGTGCGCGTCCCGTTCGAGCGTCCGCGCAGCCCGGCGTTGCCGGCTCTCCAGGCGTTTGCGTCGCTCAAACTTCGTCTCCTCTCTCACCTGGGCGCGACCGAGGAGAGCAACTGATGCTCGGACCAGTAGGACGCTACCTGCCGCCGCTCGGGTTGGCTGCCGCACTTCTGATCGCGTGGCAAGCCTACGTGCGCCTCGCAAAGGTGCCAGCGACACTCCTGCCAGCACCGTCGGACATTGTGACGGGCAGCCTGCAGTCGGCCGATGTTCTGGCGGTGCATGCAACGCAGACCCTTGCGGAAACGATCGCCGGGTTTGTGCTCGCGGTGTTGGTCGCCGCTGCGGTCGCGGCCGCGACAGATCTGTCGCAACTGGTGAAGCGCGCGCTTTTACCGCTGCTCGTTGTGTCCCAAACCGTTCCCATGGTCGCGCTCGCACCGCTGCTGGTGCTGTGGTTTGGCTTCGGCATCCTGCCAAAGGTGCTCGTGGTGGCGCTTGTCTGCTTCTTCCCAATAGTCGTAGCCACCGCATACGGATTGGCTTCGACCGATGTCGAGCTGATCAAGCTCTACCGCACGTTTGGAGCGAGCAGACGGCACATTTTCTTCCGCGTCCGCGTGCCGACCGCGCTTCCGTCCGTATTCGCGGGACTTCGAATCGCCGTCACCTACAGCGTGGTCGGTGCAATTTTTGGCGAGTACGCCGGCGCGTTCCAGGGATTGGGCGTGCTGCTCCAGACCACCAAGAACGCGTATCGCACGGACCTGATGTTCGGGACGATCGTGGTTACTGCCACGCTGAGCCTGTGTCTGTACGGATTCGTCACGCTCCTGGAGCGCCTGCTCATTCCCTGGTCGATCGTGCCTGAAGGCGATCGTCAGTGGCGCGGCGCGGCCGGGAATCCCACGTCCTGAGGAGCTTGCATGAAAAAGAGTGCACGTGTTTGTGGGTTGTTCCTGGCGCTACTGGCAATCGTTGCCTGTACGCCCGGGCGACCCCCAGTTCCCGCGGCGGCTACCGCTACACCGCGTACCGCGTTAAAGGTCGCCCTGGATTGGGTACCGAACACCAACCATACGGGCATCTTCGTTGCGAAGCAGCAAGGCTGGTACGACGCGGAGGGTCTCGACGTAACGATCTTGCCGTACGCCGAGGGCAACTCGCCCGACGTCCAGGTGGCGGCTGGTAAGGCCGATTTCGGCATCGCCACGGAGCAGGCGGTTGTGCTGGCCCGCGCCGCCGGCCGCTCGGTAACGTCCGTGGCGGCGATCATCCAGAAGAACACGTCTGCTTTTGTGACGCTCAAGGAGTCTGGACTCGATCGCCCGTCGAAACTGCAAGGCACGCGCTACGCAGGCTTCGGCTCACCCTTCGAAGAGCCCGTCATCGAAGCTGTTCTGAAGTGCGACGGCGCTCCGGATGGGAAGGTCCAGAACATCACCACCAACGTCTTCGGCTTCGATGCGCTGGTTGCCAAGCAAGCGGATTTCGTGTGGATCTTCCAGGGCTGGGAGGGCGTCCAGGCCAGGCGCAAGGACATCCAACTCAATGCGATGTCCCCGTTGGACTATTGCGTGCCCAACTACTACTCACCGGTGCTGGTTACCGGCGACCAGGTTTTGAAGGACAAACCTGATGCAGTACGACGATTTATGAGCGCGACATCGCGCGGCTTTCAACTCGCTACGTCCGACCCCGATCAAGCCGCCGACCTGCTGATGCAAGCCGCGCCGAGCGGCAGCTTTCCCGACACTGAGCTCGTCAAAGCGTCCGCCACCTGGCTCGCGCCGAAATATGCCGAGGGCAGAACGCGCTGGGGCGAGCAGGACCTCCAAGTCTGGACCGACTATCCGAAGTTCATGCTCAAATCGGGCGGTGTCAAAGACGCCCGGGGTGCGCCTGTCCCCGGTGACCTGGAGTATGGTGCCATGTTCACGAACGAGTATCTTCCCAAATGAACCTGACCGCTACGCAAACACAGTCGATCTCCGTTCGGCTCCGTGAAGCCGCGCGACCGATCTGGCAGAAACAACTCGAGCACCCGTTCGTGCAGGCGCTGTGCGATGGGACACTGCCGGCCGAGGTATTCGAGTTCTATATTCGACAGGACGCCCTCTTTCTCGACCAGATGGTCAAGGCGTTTGCGTACGCCGTCACGAAGGCGGGCAGACCCGAGGACATGCAGCACTTTGGCGAACGACTGCTGCACACGCTCCAGGTCGAGAAAGCGCTGCATTTTACCTACGCGCAGACGTTTGGTCTGAGCGTGGACCAGATGCGTCAAACGCCCATGGCGCCAACCAATTACGCGTACACCAGGCACCTGCTGAGCATCGCCCAGTCGCAGTCGCTGGCGGCGCTGATTACTGCCGTATTACCGTGCGCCTGGATCTACTCCGAGGTCGGCCAGCACTTCACCACCCTGCTCGGTGGTCCACCGAGTCCCACCCACCCATATTGCGCGTGGATCGGTACCTATTCGACGCCCGAGTTTGCGGAGGTGGGTGCGTGGTTGCGGGCGCGCCTGGAGGAACTCACTGCGGATGCTGGTGAGCGCGAGTTGCAAACGCTCGAGGACATCTTCCTCACCAGCAGCCGCTACGAGTACATGTTCTGGGACATGGCATGGCGCGGGGAGCAGTGGCCGGTGTAAGTCCGCCAGTTTGGCTGCTAGAGTGCTAGCACACGTTGTTAGGCGCGGCAGCGCCACTGCGTTCGATCGTCCTTTGTTCGTGGCGATCCTCGACCAGAGAAGGTTGTGCATGTCCACGAGACTGTGGCTCGGCCGTACCTAGCACCATGGACTGTCGGGCATCCAGTCTAGTCGAAGGCGGAAACGACCAGAGCGGCGGCGCGTTTTAACCTCCGAAGAGCACGGGCAGCATCTCGGAGCGTTCAGCAAGAAACAGGAAGCCCACTATTATGCTGCTGAGGCTGGTCAGGATTCCCAGCGCGAGCTGGCCGCCTGGCACTCGGAGCGAGCCTAACAACCCGCTCACCCAAAGCAGTGCAACGGTCAAATCCGAGGCGATCAGACCGGCCACAAAGGCCAGCAAGACGAGTGCTGCCGCGTGACTGGACCCCGCAGCCGCGGCCGTGGCGAACAGAACGACCTGTGTCGGCGTTTCGGCGCCAGTCCCATGCAGGACGCCGACGCCCATCGCGGCCCGCAACGACAACGTGCGTGACAGTGGAGTGTGCACGTGCTCTCGATTGCGGTGGCGGAGCCGACTCAGGACGTGGAGGAGCGTCGACCAGCGACCCGCGAACTGGTACGCGGATCCCTGTCGCCACACCTGAACGAGGACCAGGCCACCCATCAGGACCAGGGTGGCTCCCACGACGATTTCCGACGCTCGATCAAGTTCTGGCGGTAATTGCAAGCCAAGCACACCCACCAGTACGCCGAGCACCAGGATCACGGCTCCGTGGCCGAGGCAGTACCAGAGGGCCAGGCCGAGGGAACGCCGGGCACGCTGGCCCGTCACGCTCACGAGATCGCCGATTGCGCTGAGGTGGTCCCAATCCAGACCGTGTCGCACCCCGAGCAAAGATGCGAAGACGATCGCGCCGAGAATAGGGAGGTCCGTCATCAGGCCAGGTGGGCAGCGAGTGACGCGACTTGCAAGCCATCGAGCTGCAACGTTGACTCCAGCACGTCTGCGAGGACGTCGTATGGATCTGATGCCGGTGCGGCGGCACTGTGCCAGGCGAAGCCGCGAGACGCGGCCAGAGCCCGTAGCAGCGCGTGGCGCGGTTCGGGTCGTTCGAGCAACCCGTGCAAAGAGGTGCCGACCACGGGCATATGAATGGAGGCGCTTCCTTCGGGGCCGTCCTGAACCTCCAGGAGCGGGCGGTCCCACGCGTCGGCACTGGTGCGACCCACGTGGATCTCGTAGCCCTCAACCGGTTGGTCCGCCAGAGAACCCCAGACGCCCTGGCCGTGTCCGATCACTCGTCCGCGCGTGCGAACCAGACGTTTGTTCGTCGCCAGTTCGGTCTCAACGGGCAGCAGATCGAGGCCACGTGCGGTGAGGTGATCCGATTCCAGTCGGTACGGATCATGGACCGCCCGGCCGAGCATCTGGTACCCGCCGCAAACGCCCAGCACGGGAGTTCCGTGCGCTGCCAGCCAGCGGATCCGGTCAGCCAGACCCCGTTCGACCAACCACAGCAGGTCCGGGATTGTTGCTTTGGAGCCGGGCAGAATCACCAGGTCCGGAGCCCGGAGCTCCGCGTGCCGAGAAACGTAGCGGACCTGCACGCCGGATTCGGCGGCCAGCGGTCCGAATTCGTCGAAGTTGGACAGGTGCGGCAGACGAATCACCGCGACATCCACCAGTGCATCGTGTACCTCGCGCTGGAACAGGCTGGCAGCGTCCTCCTCCGGTAACTGCAGGTCCTGCACATAGGGGACGACACCAACCACCGGAACACCAGTGCGTTGTCGTAGCAGTGCCGGAGCCGGCGCCAGGAGTGATGCATCGCCCCGAAACTTGTTGAGCACAAAGCCGCGTACGAGTGCACGTTCGTCAGGTACCAGCCACTCCCACGTGCCCAATAGAGACGCGAACGCGCCGCCGCGGTCGATGTCGCCGACTAGCAAGACCTCGGCTTGAGCGTGGATCGCGACCCGCATATTGACAATATCGCGCTCACGCAGATTGATTTCGGCCGGACTACCCGCTCCTTCGGCAATGACAACATCGAAATTTGTCCTGAGCCGGTCCAGCGCGTCGGTAACCACCGACCAGAGCCCCCGGCGATCGCGGCCGAAATACTCGCGCGCGGTCATCGAGCCACGCGCCTCGCCACGCACGACGACCTGACTCGTGCCGCCCTGGGGCTTGAGCAGGATCGGGTTCATGTCGATGGTGGGCTCGATCCGCGCGGCCACCGCCTGGGAGAACTGGGCGCGGCCGATCTCCCCACCGCCGGGGCAGACCGCCGCATTGTTCGACATGTTCTGGGCCTTGAACGGGGCGACCCGCAGCCCACGTCTGGCGAACAAGCGGCACAATCCAGCGACCATGGTGCTCTTGCCGGCCGAAGACGCGGTGCCCTGCACCATGAGGACCGGCGCCAGGCGGTCGGTCTCAGTCATGAACGGACTCGCGCGATTGTCTCGAGCAGACGTTCGCATTCCTCAGGCGAGCGACAGGCAATCCGCACGCAATCGGGCAAGCCGAAAGACGCGCAGTCGCGCACCACAATCCCATGCGGCAGCAGCGCTCGCCGAAATCGAGCGCCATCGCCGACACGGACCAGAACGAAATTTGCCAGCGACGGTTCGACGGATAAGCCGAGCTTTGTCAGCCCGTTGCTCAGCAGGCCGCGCGCTTCTCCGACAAGACAACGTGCCCGCCGCACGTGCTCCTCGGCGGCCGGCTCCAGCGCCGCCAGGCCCGCCCGCAGTGCGCCCGCGTTGACACTCCAGGGCGGCCGCACGCGTTCGACCGCGCTGGCGACCGCGGGCTCGGCGAGGAGGTAGCCCAGCCGCAGGCCGGGCACAGCGTGGTCTTTGGTCATCGAGCGGAGGATGATCAGGTTGCCGTATGCGAGGAGCGCTTCGCTGCGCCACCGCTCGCCGACAAACGAGGCGTACGCCTCGTCCAGTACGACCAGCCGGTGGGGCTCTTCCTGCAGCAGACGCTCGATCTCCTCCGCCGGGCGGTACGTGCCAGTCGGGTTATTGGGATTACAGAGAAACAGTGCGCGTAGCGGACGGTCGAAATCGGGATCGCCGAGCTCAATTGGCGTCGCGCCCACCACGCGTACTGCGCGGGCGTACTCCCCAAACGTCGGCCCGACGATCCCAACCAGATCGCCGGTTCGGAAACACGCCAGCGCGATGAGCCACATCAGCTCAGCCGAGCCGTTGCCGAGCATTACCTGGTCCGATGCCACGCCTGCCTGCTGCGCCAGACGGCACCGTAGCGGCCGCTCGTCGTCGCCTGGATAGCGACTCCAGTCCGTCTCGCGAACCGCCTCCAATACCGACGGCGCCGGTCCGAGTGGATTGGTATTGACGCTGAAGTCGAGCACGGCACTGGGATCGAGCCCGAACTCGGCAAGCTCCGTCGCGGCCACCGAGCCGTGAACGACCGGCTCCAACTCGAGAATGTCCGGCCGCACCAGGCCAGCCCGCTCAGCCACGCTTCACCACGCGGACTGTCATGGACAGCGCAGCTGACAACCACAGCGCGCGCGCGACGAGCCTCCGTGCACACGCGATTGACTGCGCATCCGGGACTCGGGCCCCGGCATTCAGCACGTAGTGGCTCTCCTTCTCCAGGCGTACGCCTAACCCGCCGGCCGCACAGGCCATGCTCTGCCCAGCGTTGGGGCTCGCGGTGCGGCCACCGTCACAACGCCACGCCTCAAAAGCTGCTCGCCAGCGACGACCCGCCGCACAGCACAGTGCGAGCGCTCCGAGCCGAGCAGGCAAGTAGTTCAGCAGGTCGTCCAGACGAGCGGCGGCTTTGCCCAATTCCTCAAAGCGCTGCGTGCGATAGCCCCACATCGCGTCGGCGGTGTTGACCGCGCGGTATGCGTACGCGCCGCCGAGGCCAAACAGGCTGTAGGCAAGCAGTGGTGCCAACCACGAGTCCACCAGGTTTTCGGCCAGCGACTCGATCGCCGCCGCGGCAACGAGCGCGGCGCCCAGGTGCTCGGTTGGCCGACTCACGAGCGACCTGAGTTTGACGCGCGCAAGGGCGTGATCATCCTGCGCCAGAGCAGTCTCGACGTCGCGACCCGACGCGAGTAAGGCTCGGCCCGCGAACGCGGGCTTGAGGATCAGCGCGTGCAGCGGCCAGGGCACACCCCGCTCGACTGCTCGCGCCAGGCAGGCCCAACCCAGTGGCACCGCCACCGCGACGCAGATGCCGTACACCAATCGGGGGGTGCCACTACCCGGTGCCCGAAGTTCAAGCCAGTCGAGCACTCGCCCCATCCAGACCACCGGATGGATTGGCGCCGGCGGCTCACCGCACAGCGCATCGAGCGCCAGAGCCAGCGCGAGGGGTGCCGCGCGCTTCAGAATTCGATCCCCCGCTGCGCCTTGATGCCCTTCTGGAGGGGATGCTTGATCGGTTGGATCTCGGAGACCAGGTCGGCCACGTCGACGAGCTCGGGCGGTGCATTGCGTCCGGTGAGCACCAGGTGCAGCTCGGACGGTTTCCCACGCACCAGCTCGAGCAGCTCGTCCAGAGGGATGAGGCCGGCTTTGACGGCGCCGAGGATCTCGTCCAGCACGATCACGTCATAGTCACCTTCGGCAACAATCGTGCGTGCGACCTGCCAACCATGACTAGCCGCCGCCGCGTGGTCCTCGATCGGAATTCGTGGATTGCGTAAGCGCTCGATGGTGAATCCGCGACCAGTCACCTCCAGGTCCACGCCAGGCAAACCGCGCAGGACTTCCCGCTCGCCACTCTTCCACTGACCCTTGATGAATTGCAGGAAGAACACACGCATGTGGTTGCCAACGGCACGTACGGTCAGTCCGACGGCGGCCGTGGTTTTGCCCTTGCCGTTGCCGGTATAGACCAGGGTGAGGCCTTGTCGGGGCGGGCGCGCTGATGGGCTGGTCATGGGTTGCTTCGTTTAAAACCTCCGAGACTGGTTTCCGACGGTGGCGGCGAGCGTTGCATCTGGGCGAGCACCGACGGACAGATCCGCGACATGCACGTACTCGGCGCCGAGCTCAAAGGCCAGCGTCCGCGCACGGCCCAGACGCACCGCGCCGTCCTCGGTATCGACCACGACCGCGGCAACGCCGGCTGCGCGGATTGCACGCGCCTGAGCCAGGGCATCGGCGTACGGATCGCCACCGGCCAGGGCGACGTTCGCGCGGCCATCCGAGATGAGCACCATGGTTCGGATCGCAGCGCGATCACGGACTACCCCGCCCCGTGCCAGCAGCGCTTCAGCGCGGCTCAGCGCCAGCGCCAGCGGCGTGCGACCGCCGGTCGGCAGCGCACGCAAGCGAAGAGACGCCAGCTGTACGCTACTGGTTGGCGGCAGCAGAACCTCGGCGGCACTGCCGCGGAACGCAATCAGGGCCACTTCGTCGCGCGTTTGATAGGCGCGCATGAGTAGCGACAGAGCCGCGCCTTTTGCCAACGCCATCCGACGCCGCGCGGCCATTGAGCCGCTGGCATCGACGACGAAGACCGTCAGGGCTCCGACTGGCGTCTGGCGCACTTTGAAGCGCAGGTCCGTTGATTGCACCTGGATCCGGTGAGCATCCGTCGGGGCGCGCCTGTGAGTCTGCTGTGGAGCCGCTGCGAGCAGGGTGGCCGCCACGTCCAGCGCACTCGTTCGGGTCGGGCTGCTGCGCACGTGCCGTCCGCGCGGACTCTGTACGGTGGTCTTGGCGCGTCGCGTTGAGCCCGCCGCCTCGCCGGTGCGCGGCGCTCTCGCGGGTGGCCGTGCTGGCGCTACTACCGGAGCCGTAGCAATTTCGAAGACCTGCTCCACCGGCTCCGGCGCTTCGGCGCTAGTGTCCATCGCGCCCGACGGGTCCGTCGCCGTGCACGGTTCCATCCCACCTGGCGCCGGCTCGCGCGGCGG
>JAABUQ010007867.1_pt1 | contig 15215 bp, 11 predicted proteins | sample 5560001 | NCBI WGS metagenome assembly JAABUQ01 (sample SAMN10711888, study PRJNA513371) | rock metagenome | isolation source: Antarctica rocks | place: Antarctica: Victoria Land, Finger Mt nord | collected 2015-12-18 | reverse complement strand
ATGCTTGTTCTCTCCGGCGGCCGATCCATACCATAAACAGCGAGGTATATGGGGAATACCGACCACCCGCTTGACGAGATGCGTCTCGTCCGAGGATGATGGGGTGGTGGGAAGGCCTTGAGCGATTCTACCCGGACAATCGGCGTGCTATATTCCCCCTGGGGGATCCTCCATGCCTTGTCACGAGAAAAGTAGGCGATTGCTCGAAGCTGCGGCTGTAATTCTCGCGGAATCGGCCGGGCAAACCCTGAACATCGTGTCGCTAAACAAGGCAATTTTCTATCTCGACCTTGTCAGCCTTCGCGATATTGGCGAGACATTCACTCAGAATGTTTTCGTCGCCCTCTCCAAAGGTCCAGTCGTCGCCAAATACAACAAGAGGCTTGTAAAAGCCCTCGCCGACGAAGGTATCGCTACGCAGTCGAACGCTGGGCTTGCCCGACCTGTAACGTTACAGAAGCTCCCGACGTTCCTTGAATTGACCGAACGGGTCAATGGATCTGCCCGGGAGATTGCCCAATGGATCTCGGGGAAGACATCGGCTGAAGCGTCTGACTTCTCGCACGACAACATCGGATGGGCGCTCGCCTACCGGGAGGGTCTACAGGGGTGCGGAATGGCAGCCCCAATCAACATGCACCTCGCGATGCAGCAGATTGTCGAGGACGATCCTTGGCTTTCTGTGCCCTTCACCCGCGATTCCGATACTGCATTCCACGCGGCCGATTTGGATCAGGGTAATGTGTGGTGAGGTATAAACCTGAAGATGGATCTTGGACCGTATTAAGTAGCGCGAAGGGGATTAAGCAAGTCCGCGATCAACTCAGTAATGAGCTATATGAAGATACAAAAAAAGCGTTAAAATTGATGTTGTGTGACTATTTTTCGCTTGGTGCATGCACAACCAAGCTCGGTAGATCTATCTCCCCGATGGGCGCAACGACTGGCGGCGGAAAGATTCTCAAGGTGCGGTGGGGGCTGCCAGGCAGAGGAAAAAGCGGCGGCCTACGTTTGGCAGTCGTAGCTTATTGTGAGGAGCGACGAGTTGTAATCGCCGAAGCATTCATGCGAAGTGAAGATCCGGACGACAATACGTTTTTCTCTTCGGTAGTCACGCTTCCATAATACGAAGTTTTCAGCGGACCCGATTTGCAGACTGCTGAAGTCGATGAATGCGGCGCGGGGGCGGGACCGCTCGATGGCCGACGCGGGATCTTCGGGGCGAGGCCGGGGGGTGAGCGCGATGCGAAGGCCGGGACAAGATCCTCGGGCGCGGCGGGCGGGGGGCTGGGCCCTGGTCGCAATGGTGGCCCTGGCGACCGTCGGGGTGGCCACCTGGGCGCAGGACGGCATGCCCGGCGCAGCCCCAAAGGGGGCGGCCAGGGAACGGCCCGCCAGGGGCAAGGAGAAAGAGAAAGCGCCCAAGGCGAAGAAGGGGGGCCAGCGCGTCCCCGGCGCGATTCCTAAAGGGGCGCTGGGCAAGGGGGCGGCCGACCCTCTGGCCCAGGCCGAAGGCCGCGGGGGGCGGCCGGCCGACGCCCCGAACTGGCCCTTCCACTACAAATTCAAGCTCTCCGGCGAGGGGGGCGCCGTGCTGGACGCCCTGTACTTCCCCTCGAAGCTCGGACCGGACGCCCCGGTCATCCTGTTTGTCCACGAGAAGGGCGGCGCCGGCAGGGAGTTCGAGGCCCCCATCGACGAATTGAAGGGCAAGGGGCTGGCCGAAAGCTTGCAAATTCAGGGATACGCGTCCCTGGTCGTCGACTTCCGCGGCATGGCGATCGGCCCGCGCGGGGAGGCCGCGCAGAAGGACTGGCGGGGGCGCGTCGGCGACCTCCAGGCGGCGTACCAGTTCCTGGTCGACCGTCACAACCGGACCGAACTGAATCTGGCGAAGCTCGCCGTGGTGGCCCTGGGCGAGGGGGCGAACCTCGCGGCCCTCTGGGCGGTCACGCCCGGCGCCGCCACCACTGGCGAGGCGCGCATCAGCGACCTGGGCGCCCTGGTGCTCGTGTCTCCGGTGGCCGCCCTGGGCGCCGCCCGGTTCGAATCGACCCTCGCCCCCCTGGCGCCGAGGGTGCCCCTGCTCCTGCTGGCCGGGGAGCGCGACGCCGCTTCCAAGGAGCCGATCAAGGCCGCCCGCGCACTCGTCGAGCGCCAGCGCCTCAGCAAGGTCGTGACCTACCCCACGGCCCTGCACGGCGCCAAGCTCTTGCGGTTCACTCCCCAGGCCCCCGGCGCGATCCTGAAATTCCTCGACTCGACCCTCAAGCCCCGCAAGGACGAGTGGGAGCCCCGTTACAACCTCACCCCGGTCGCCTTCTCCGATTCCACCGTCGTCCAGCCCAAGGACCAGGGTGAGCCCGAGAAGAAGGAGAAGGATATAGATAAGGAGAAGGCCGCCCCCGAGAAGAAGGCCAACCAGCCCGATCCCAAGGGGAACAAGCCCCCCGCCAGGAAGGCGGAGAGGCGCTAAGGGACGGGTCCGCGAGCCGTCGAGCCGGCGGGATCGTCCTGCCTGAGACTGCTAAACCCTCACGAGCCGCGCCGACCCGATGGTCCGCGCGGCTCGTGAGGGTGGCCTGGCCCGATCCCATCCCGCCCGTCGCATTGCGATCAGAGCTTGGGGAGAACCGGCGGCTTCGGGGGCGGCATCGGCTTCTCTTTCTTCTTGCGCTTGGCTTCGGCGTCGCCGCCCATGCCTTCCTTGGGGGGTGGCGGGGCGGTGGTCTCGACCCACTTGAAGCCGAAGGGGTCTTTCAGCTCGCGCTGGGCCAGCAGGAACCAGGGGGTGCCGGGGTGGTCGTTCATGACACGCTGAAGGAGCATCCGGGCCTCGGCGGCGGCGGCGGCGGCCTTGTCGCTGTAGCGGACCTCGGTGTCGGGGACCAGCCGCCAGGCGTTGGAGCCGGGCTTGCTGAACTTGGGTTTGTCCTTCTTCATCTTGGCGCAGGCCCAGTTGTATTCGTAGCAACGCAGCTTCATGGCCAGGAGCCGGCCGCGGGCCAGGTCGTAGTGGGCCTGCCAGCGGCGGGAGGTTTCGCGGTCGCGGAACTTGGCGGCCAGCGCGATCGGCCCCAGCGCCTGGTCGACGGTGTAGGCGATCCGGGCCACGACAGTCTGGTTCTGGGCCATCACGTCCACGAACTGCGGGCCGTCGGCGGCCGGGAAGTTCATGCCGGGCTGCCCGGGGAGGTTCTGCTGGGTGATCTGGCCGGCCTGCATGACGGCGAAGCGGATCGGGTGCTTTTCGGGGTCCACCGCGGCCATGTACTGGGCCTTGCTGACCCAGTCAGGCTTGTACTCGCGCATGCCGGCGGGGTCGAAGGTCAGTCGGTTGGGGCCCATGCGCGTGACGAAGTAGATGCCGCCGGTGGCGCCGGCCATGCGGCTTAACGCGTAGGGGCCGAAGCCGGCGTCCATCACGTCGTACTGCTCGCCATCGAACCAGAAGGGGATGCGCACCTGCTCGATGGCGACGCTCTCGGGCCCCTGGCGGACCGGCAGGTTGTAGTACATCTGCCCGGACTTGGGGTCCTTGTAATTCATGTGGCCGTCGGCCCTGCCGAAGAGGGCCGGCGAGCCCAGGACGAAGACCGGCATCTTGACGGCATTGGCCGCGTGGATGGCGTCCTCCAGCTTGTCCTCATCGTCGCCGACCTCGTCGGTCACGACGATGGTCAGGACGTGGTAGGGCTTGCCGTCGCGCTTGTACTTGCCCCAGCGGCGGGCGATCTCGGCGACGGTGGCGAACGTCGACTCGACGCCGGTGTCGTCCAGCGGAACCGCGTTGATGGCGCTGGCGATGACATTGGGGTCGGACGTCGGCTCGGTCGTCATCAGCTTGCGGTCGTGGCCAAAGGCGGCGACGAGCGTCAGCAGGCCGTCCCGCGAGGCCTTGCCGTCGTGGTCGTACTCGCGGATGTGGTTGTAGACCTGCTGGATGTGCTTGGAGAGGCGCTCGCGCTCGGCGACCAGGCTGCCGGAGGCGTCGAAGGCCCAGACCACCAGGGTCCGACCCTGCTCGGTCTGGCGGAGGATCTCGATGGCCAGGCGGTCGACGGCCCCTTCCACCCCGCCGACGTGCTCCGAGCCGCTGCCTTTGATCGAGACGGCCTGGTCCAGCCGCGTCGCCGTCGGCAGGATGTAGTGGGCGCTCGACTTCTCCGCCGGCTTCAGGGTCTCCAGCGGGATCGCCTCGGTGGAGGGGTTGGCGATGATGACGGCCGAGACGCTCGGGGCGAACGAGCCGGCGGACTTCAACATGGTCGTCGCGCCGTCGGTGGAGGCGATCGCCGTCGAGTCGTCGATCTTGTCCATGTTCGGCAGATCGGCGGCGGCCATCTCCGCGCGGATCTCGGGGCCCTTGACCGTGTTGATGTTGTAGCCGATGGTCGCGAAGGCCGCGAGGATGGCCAGGTGGGTCGCCAGACTGATCCCGATGGCCGGCACTTGCAGGCCGATCCGGTCGCCCAGCCATCTGGCCAGGTCAGGATGTGTTTCCTTCAACCGCAGGAGAGCGTTGCGCCACACGGTTCCTGGCCCCCCGGTTCGGGCCCCCCGCGGGGCCTCCGTTCACCTTCGACCCTCGCGCCGAACTCCCATCCCACGGTCCGGTCCGTTGCGGGAAAGGCGCCTCTTCGATATTAAACTTTATGGATGCCTGAAGCAAGCCGTCGTGCGTGGAGATTTTCCGACAGGCTGCCGCTCTCGACGTCCGGAGGTTCACTGATTTTCTCCGCGGAGCTGGGACAGGGGCTCCGCCCCGGAACCTGCCGCCTGACGCCAAAGCTCAGCGGACCCGGCCGCGGACCGAAGCGACGAGAGCAGAATGAGCGCCGCCCATGGCCGAGTCCGCTGCAGCGCGAGGTTAGGCCACACGAGCTTGCAAGAAGCCAGCAACCAAGTCCCTCATGGACAATTGCTGTAGGGTGGCGCACTGTGCTGAGCAGTCCGAAGGGCCAGTTCACGACGGAATCGCGCGAGAACCTGCTGGGTTTGACTGTAGGTCGGGTCGTAGGTGAGTTGCCCGGACGAACTCCGATAGAAGACTGAGGCGTCGGGGTCGTAGAGCGAAGCCTGAGGGTCATGCTGCACGCCGGCCCAAGTCGCCTGGGGCATCGAACCGGGGAATAAGGCCGGATCGAGGACGTTGATCTCCGAACTGCTCCCCGTGTTGACCAACAGCGTCGGGGCGACATGCCAGCCCCAGCGGACGCTACAGCGGGGATCATTTCGAGTTGCCACCATGAGGTTGCCGTAGATCCAAACTTTGCGGGACTGGACCAGCTTTTGGGGGGCAGGCCAGGGATGCTCCTTGTGGCCGATCCGCGGCGATTCCGGGGGCGGAGTCCCGACCTCGGTCATCCAGCAATCCGACTCCCCTCTCCAGAATCGAGAGCGACACCCACCCCGGGAACATCGGCAAGGACGGCCCCGGATCACGACAGGAGGAATTCCAGGTCGTCGCGGCTCAGGGTGCGGATCAGCCGGTTGTCGGCGTTGAGGATGGCGTCGGCCAGGTCACGCTTGCGCTGCTGGAGTTCCAGGATCTTCTGCTCGACGGTGTCGCGGGCGATCAGGCGGTAGGCGAAGACCCGCTGGGTCTGGCCGATGCGGTGCGAGCGGTCGATGGCCTGGGCCTCGACGGCCGGGTTCCACCAGGGGTCGAGCAGGTAGACGTACTCGGCGGCCGTCAAATTCAGGCCGAGGCCGCCGGCCTTCAGGCTAATCAGGAAGATGGGACAGTCCGGGTCGTTCTGGAATCGCTCGACGCGCTCGATGCGGTTGCGGGTGCGGCCGTCGAGGTACTCGTAGCGTAGCCCTTGCTCGTCGAGCCGGGTCTTGACCAGGGCCAGGAGGCTGGTGAACTGGGAGAAGACCAGGGCCTTGTGGCCTTCCTCGACGACCTCGGCCAGGTGGGGCAGCAGCAGGTCGAGCTTGGCCGAGGGCTCCCCGGCGCGGGCCGGGTCGATCAGGCCGGGGTGGCAGGCGGCCTGGCGGAGGCGCAGAAGGGCCTCCAGGACCTCGATCTTCGACTTCTTCAGTTCGTCGGACCCCTTGCGCAACAGGGCCTGGCGGTAGTGGGCCCGCAGTTCCTCGTAGCAGCGGCGCTGAGCCGGCTCCATCGTGCAGGAGAGGGTCAGCTCGGTCTTCTCGGGCAGGTCCTTGACGACCTGCCCCTTGGTCCGCCGCAGGATGAACGGCTTCAGCGCGCGGGCCAGGGTCGCGCGCCCCTCGGCGTCGGCGGCGTTGCCGGCCGAGAGGCGCTTGAACACCGAGGAGGTGCCGAGCATGCCGGGGTTCAGGAACTCAAAAATCGACCAGAGTTCCCCGAGGTGGTTCTCGATCGGCGTGCCGCTCATGGCCAGGCGCTGGCGGCCCCGCAGGAGGCGCGCGGCCTTGGCCGCCTGCGACGTGGCGTTCTTGATCGCCTGGGCCTCGTCGAGGATCACCGCGTCGAATTCCGTCTGGTTCAGCTCCGCCGCGTCGGTGCGCAGGATGCCGTAGGTGGTGATGACCAGGTCATGCTCGGCGAACTTCGCGCGGAGGGCCGTGCGCCTCGTCCCGGCGTAGTCGAGCACGCGGAGGTCCGGGGTGAACTTGGCCGCCTCCTGGATCCAGTTATAGACGAGCGAGCGGGGGACCACGATCAGCGAAGGCCCCGGCGTCTGGCCGCGCTCCAGCTTGCGGCGCTGCAGGAGCGCCAGCACCTGGATGGTCTTGCCCAGGCCCATGTCATCGGCCAGGATGCCGCCGAGCTCGAAGCGGCGGAGATAGTCGAGCCAGCCGAGCCCCTCGCGCTGGTAGGGGCGCAGCTCGCCCCGGAAGCCTTCGGGGGCCTCCAGCGACTCGACCCCGCCGAAACCGTGGAGTTGCTCGCGGACGCGGGCGAAGGCGTCGTCGCAGCGGATCTCCGGCTGGGCGGCCAGCAGGGCGTCGAGCAGGCCGGCCTGGGCGCGGCCGAACCGCAGGCCGCCCCCTTCGGAATCGGCCATCTCGGCCAGCAGACCGTACTTCTTGAGCCAGTCCTCGGGCAGCATGCCCATTGACCCGTCGCCCAGGGTCACCATGTCGTCGCCCCGGCGGGCGGCGTCCAGCAGTTCCGGCAGGGGCACGCCCTGGCCGCCGCCGAAGTCGACCTGGCCCCCCAGCTCGAACCAGTCGATGCCGGTGGTGACGGCCAGCTTGAACTCCGCGGCCGGGCGGATCAGCTTCCCCTCGGCCTCGACGATCCATCCCGAGCCGACCAGTTCGCGGGTCGCCCTGGCCATCTGCTTGGGGGGCAGTTCCAGCGTGCCGGGCTCGACCCGGAAATCCTTGGCCTCCTTGAAACCCAGCTCGACGAGCTGCGCCGCCGCGGCGGCCTCGACCGGCTCGTCGCGGTGGATGATCCGGCGCTGTTCGCTCTGCACGGCGATGCGCCCAGCCTGGGCGAATGGGACGCGGGCGCCCTCGTAGTCGAACTCCAGGTCGGCCAGGACGCGGTCGGAGCCCCAGTTCTGCCTCGGGGTGCGCAGGGTCAGCCGGGGTCGAGGGCGCAGGTCCACCTCCTCCAGGCGGAGCGACTCGATGAGCTCCGAGGGGGGGATTCGCGAGTCGGCCAGGACCTTGCCGAGCATCGCGTCGTGCTGGGCCTCGGGCAGCGCGATCTCCTTCTCCTGGCGCAGGCGGGAGGCCCAGAGCAGCAGGCCGACGTCGTCGAACCGGGAGGCGCGGCCGGCCCCCAGGATCACCAGGCCAGGCAGGAGGACCAGCGGCTCGGCCAGGTCCATGCGCTGGTCTTCCCGACGCAAGGAGCCCCGCCAGCTCCAGCGCTTGCCGCCGGGGTCGCTGCGCACGTCGATGGCGAACCGCCAGGGGGCGCCGTCGTCCCAACGCAGCAAGGGTGGGTCGTCCTCCCCCTCGGTGCGCCGCAGGCGTGTTCGCCCGGCGCGGCAGAGGCGCTCGAAGATTGCCATCTGCTTGTCGGGGTCGATGACGTAGCGGCGGGTCGAGGGGGGCGGCCCCTGGGCCTCGGCCCCCGGTGCGCTTCCGCCGGCACCCACGCCAACGCTTGCCGCCTGGGCCTCGTCCAGCAGGGCCAGCAGCAGGCGATCGTCGGGGTCGGGCCGCCAGGCACCGGGCGCCTGGCCGTTCCACCAGGGCTTCAAGGGGCCGCGATCGCCGTTGGCACGCCGCTCGCGCCTGGCCAGGTCGATGACGATCTGACCCTGGGCGAGCGTCGCCGGGGCGTCGACGACGTAGACCAGCAAGCGCTTCGCCGGCTTGGGAGGCGCCGGCGTCGGCGCGATCGCCGGGGCCGCCCGGCGGACGGGCTTCTGGCCCCTGGGTGCCGGCGGGCGGCCGGTGGGCGGCGGGTGGCCCGGGCCAGCTCCGTGGGGCGAGGCCGGCTTGCCCGCCTGCGGATGTCGCCCCTGGGGCACCTGGCCGCCACGCTCGGCATGACGGTTCCCCGGGCCCTGGCCCTGGCCCTGACCCTGAACATGACCTTGGGGCTTCTGATGGTTCTTGCCCTTGCCCGCCGGGCGCTGAGCCTGGTGATGCCCCTGGGGCGGAGGAGGTGGGCCGTTTCCCCCACCCTGGTGGGGGAGGCGCGGCTGCGGCGGCGGATGCGGGTGCGGATGTTGGGGAGCGTGCGGATGCGGTTGCGGGTGCGGGTGCGGGTGCGGACCCAGCCGGGGACCTTTCGGGCCGGCCCGGTCGCGTCCCTGGCCATGCCCCTGGGGCGGACCCGACGGCCCGTGACTTTTCCCTTGTCCTTGTCCTTGTCCTTGCCCTTGCCTCTGGGGTGGGCGCGGGGGGACGTGACCCGGGCCCCGGACCTGGCCATTGCCGGCCCCGACCCCGACTCCGTTCCCGCTGACGTTGGCGGGGCCATTGCCAGGCTCGTTGCCGAGGCCATCGGGGGGGGCCGCTGGCGGTCGGGCCGGGAGGATGGTGACCAGCTCCAGTGGCCGCACCGGCGGCGAGGACAGAAGGCCCCGCGCGTCGACCACCAGGATGGTCGCCCAGAGGTGCTTGCAAGGCTCGCCGAACGGGCCGAAATACGGGCACGAGCACGACGCCAGGAGCCGCAACCCGCGCATCCGGAGGCGGACCCGATACGTCTCGGTCCCCCGCACCTTGGCCACCACCTCCCCGGGCACCGCCTTCAGCACGCCGACCCGCCCCTTGGCGAAGTACGACTGCCCGCGGGCGCGGACCCCCTCGGCGAAGTCGCGAGCGATCTTCTGGGCTATCCCCATCATCCCTTCCCAACTCGGGCGGGCCGACCCCGCGCCGGCAATCGCGGCGCACGCTTGCCGAGGCCCCCGATGGGCCCGGGCGTTCCGCGCCGATGTCTCCGCGCCGATGACCTACGAATCTTGATCCCCTACATCACCCGCCATCGATGGGGTGGCACAACCCTTCGAGGCCCATCCCGGTCCGATTCCGCGGCCCATTCCATGAGTCGTCGCTTGAAACCCGACCGCGACGGGGTCAGGGGGGCGAGTCGTGGGCGAGATTCCATCCCGTCGGCAATTCGGAGCCGCAGACGGCACAGTCGAATGCATGATCCTTGACGACATTGATCGAGCGGCACGCCGGGCATCTCCGGAACACCAATTCGCTCGTATATCCCCCCGGCGATCGGAGGCCCGCGACCCCGAAGGCCGCCGCGACCATCGCCCATGACTCCGGCTCCGGGCAATATCCGGTCGAGTGATTCGTGACGCCCTCGACTTCCACCCCGGCCCCGCCCGGTGGGATGGAGAAGGTGACCTCCCCGGCGGCAAGCACCCGGCCGCCGCCGGCGCAGGCGACATGCTCGCTCCGACGGTCCGCCAGCCGCAAATCGCCCTCCTCATCGACGATGAATGTCGCCGTCACGCAGCCCGAGCGGTCGCGATCCTGGCCGTTCCGCTCGATCCAACCGAGGACGTCGGCGGCGGACCTCACGATCGTCCCGGCCGGCGCACCGGCGGCGCGATCCCTGATCCATCCCGGGCCGACATAGTCGTACCCCCGGCGCGTGACGTTCGCGTGGCCCAGGCTCACGCCGGCAGGAGGTCGCAAGCGATTTCTCGGAAAGGTGTGGGGCCTAGGCCCCTGGCCACGGCATCGGCCAGATCGGCCGGGAAAGAATGCGGCGGCAGGGCGTGCGCCAGGAAGAAACAACGGGCCTCGGATCGCTCGCCAGAGGCCCTCCGCGGCAGCCCCGGCCAGTCAATCGAATCGTAGCACGACCGATGCCGCGTAAAGCAGAGGATGACCAGTTCCTTGATGAAATGCGCCACGGTCTCAGAAAGCTCGCTCCGCCCCAGGAGTTCATCCAGGGCGATCATCAGGTCATCCAGGCTCCCGCCCGGTGCGGCGAGGACGGCGTCGACCAGCGAGCCCAGGACGGCGCTCGACCAACGCGGGTCGCCCCCCGCCAGGCCGAGTTTCAAGAGCATGAGGCGCGTCGCGGCGATCCGGTCGGCCTCCGACATTGTCGTCATCCCCCAAGGGCGCCGGACGATGGATGGCCCGAGACCCCCGCCGCCGGGAGGTCATTCCCCGCATCGCGAACAGATCGTTCGAGGTCAGTCATGGACAAGGACCCTGACGAGGGAGTCGGCCGCCAATCGACCCTCCTGAACCCTGTCGCGCTCAACGGGTCATCGAGCCGGAGCAGAAGAAGCTCGTCGTTACTCAAACGGCCAATGCGCTCCGCTTGTTCGGGCAGGGTGCCGTGCCTCCGGCCGACGATGGTTCCCGCCAGATCGCGGGCCCGGATCTCTTCGACGCGAGGATTGAACTCTTCCAGACTCGGGGTGCGGGGGTTGCGAGGCGTGCCGAAGGGGCGTCCCTTGGCGTCGCCCTTGACGATCCGGAATCGGACACTCTGGGGCCATCGCCACAAACCTTCGCCCCTCGACGATCGGCCCAATCGCTCGCTCAGACGTCGAGGTTCTTGACCTCCAGGGCATGCTTCTCGATGAACTGGCGGCGGGGCTCGACGTCGTCCCCCATGAGGGTCGTGAACAGGTCGTTGGCGGCGGCAACGTCGTCGAGCCGGACCTGCAAGAGGGTCCGCCGCGTCGGGTCCATCGTGGTGTCCCAGAGCTGGTCGGCGTCCATCTCGCCCAGACCCTTGAAGCGGGTGATCTTGAGCCCCTTCTCCCCCAGGTGGCGGATCTTGGCCACCAGCTCGCGCAGGTCCAACAGGGGGTGGGCCTCGCCGTCGCGGTGCAGGAGGAAGCGGGGGGGCGGCTCGTCGCCGGTGACCTCCGCGGGCAGGAGGACGTCGGCCCGCAGGCCGAACTCGTCGCGGAGGCGGCCCAGCCACTTATTCAGGGTACGCACCTCGTGCAGTTCGGTGACGCGCGCCGCCGGGGCTTCAGGGGGGGCGTCGGCTTCGGTTCCGTCGGGGGGCGCGGGCACGGCCTGCGCCTGATTGTACGACTCCAGGTCCTCGGAAGCATAGAGCCAAGCGTCGCCGTCGGGACCGCCCTGCACGTGGAAGAGGGGCAGCAGGCCGGTCTCGGCATGGGCCAGGGCCAGAAACGGCCGCAGCGGCAGGTTGCGGCGGCCGAAGGTGCGCAGGGCCCCGTCGAGCCCGGTGACGACCTCCAGGAGGGCCTTCAGGCGGTCGCCGCCCAGGGGCGGTCCGCCCGGGGACACGCCCCCGAGGGCCTCCAGCTCGGCGTTGCTCAGGCCGGAGCCGACGAGGATCGCGTTCATCTCGCCCTCGGTCTGAACGTAGCGCCGCTCCTTCTTCTGCGCGATCATGTACAGCGGCGGCTGGGCGACGTACAGGTGCCCCTCGGCCACCAACCGGGGCATCTGGCGGTAGAAAAAGGTCATCAAGAGCGTGCGGATGTGCGACCCGTCGACATCGGCGTCGCTCATCATCACCACCTTGCCGTAGCGCCTCTTGGAGGGGTCTTCCTCGTCGCCGATGCCGTTGCCGACGGCCGTGATGATGTTGCGGACCTCCTCGTTGCCCAGCACGCGGTCCAGCCGGGCGCGTTCCACGTTGAGGATCTTGCCGCGCAGGGGGAGGATGGCCTGGTACATGCGGTCGCGCCCGCCCTCGGCGGTGCCCCCCGCGGAATCGCCCTCCACGAGGAAGAGTTCGCTGGAGTCCTGGTCGTGGGTGGTGCAGTCCATGAGCTTGCCGGGCAGGCCGCCGCCGGAAAGGACCCCCTTGCGGTTGCGGACCAGCTCGCGGGCCTTGCGGGTCGCCTCGCGGGCCTCGGCCGCCAGCAGGGCCTTCTTCTGGATGTTCTTGGCCGCCGAGGGGTTTTGCTCCAGAAACGTCGCCAGCGACTCGTTGATGACCTTGGCGACGATCCCCTCGACCTCGCCATTGCCCAGCTTCGTCTTGGTCTGCCCCTCGAACTGCGGGTCGGGCACCCGAACGCTGAGGACCGCCGTCAGGCCCTCCTTGAAGTCCTCGCCGGTAATGGCCAGGTCCTTCTTGCCGCCGGGGGCGTGGGCCTTGGCGTAGGCGTTCATGGTGCGGGTCAGGGCGCTTCGGAACCCGGTCAGGTGCGTCCCCCCCTCGACCGTGTTGATGTTGTTGCAGTACGAGACGACGTTCTCGCCGAAGGAGTCGTTGTACTGCAGGGCGACCTCGACCTCGACGGCCCGCTCGTCGTCGCGGCCCGCGAGGATGGCCGGCGGGTGGATCGGGTTCTGGGCGCGGTTGAGGTAGGCGACGAACTCCGTCAGGCCCTCCGAGGAGTAGAAGTCGTCGGCCTTCGGCTCGTCCCCACGCTCGTCGACCAGGCGGATGCGGATACCCCGGTTCAGGAACGATAGCTCACGGAGCCGCTTCTCCAGGATATCGTAGTCGAAGTCGATCTTCGGGAAGATGGAGCTGTCCGGCAGGAAGCGGATGTGCGTGCCGTTGGCCTTGGCCGGCCCGGTCGGCCGGACGGGGCCCTTGGACAGGCCCTCGGCGAAGTCCTGGCGCCAGACCTGGCCGTCGCGGTGGACCTCGGCCTCCAGCCATTCCGACAGGGCGTTGACGACCGTGATGCCCACGCCGTGCAGGCCGCCGGAGACCTTGTACGTGTCGTGGTCGAACTTGCCGCCAGCGTGGGGCTTGGTCAGGACGACTTCCAGGGTGCTCATGCCGGGGAACTGCGGGCTGGGCCCGACCGGGATGCCCCGGCCGTCGTCGCGGATCGAGGCCGAGCCGTCGGCGTGGACCGTCACGAGGATGTTGCGGCAGTAGCCGGCCATCGCCTCGTCGATCGAGTTGTCCACGACCTCGTAGACCAGGTGGTGCAGCCCGCGCGGAGTGGTGTCGCCGATGTACATGCCGGGGCGCTTGCGGATCGCCTCGATCCCCTCCAGCGCCTTGATGCTGGCCTCGTTGTAGCTCGCGTCGGCCCGGCCGCCGGGCTGGTTGACGCTGGAGCCGTCGGCCTCGTCGTGGGCCCCGTCCGGGGCGGCCCCGTGGCCATTACCGTTGCCGTCGGTGGGGCCCTGCTCGGGTTCAGGCGCCTGGGCCGCCGTTGCGGCCACGGTCGTTCCGCGGGTCTTGCTGCGGGCCATCGCGGGTTCACCTCGATCGCTGCGATCAATATCGGGTCGTGCGGGGTAATCTCGGGGGTCGGGCCCGGCGATCGATCAGGAGGGTTTGGGCCGCTTGCGGGGGCGACTCCCCTTGAGGTCAAGGCTCGCCGATGCCTTGGCAACGTCGGGATCGTCCGGGAACGTCGGGAGGTCGACCGGGCCGACGCGGAAGCGGATGTCGTGGACCAGAGTCCCGGGGGCGTCACGCCTCAGGGCGGCCAGCAATGCGGGCTTGCGGAAGGCCGCCAGCTCTTCCAGGAGAGCCGAGTGGGCGACCGTCACGCTGAGAACCCCGTGCCGGACGCCTCCCAGCCGGGTTTGCCGATGGTCCGCCTCGCCGACGGCCGAGGCCCAGGCCGCCTCCAACTCGCCAACGCCCCGGAGCCGGGAATAGCCCCTGGCGGCGAACAGCGCCCCCAGCACCTCGCCCAGCGGCTTGGGCCCGCGGCGCTCAGGACCCGGCATGGCGGGCCCCCCGAGCCTCAGCGCGGTTCCGGCTCTCTCCTGAACGTCTTGTCATTCTACGCCTCCGGCCATCTCGAAGCAACGACCGAGGGACGGCCCGTCAGTCAGCAGCAGCCGAGTCCACGCGTGATCAACATCGCTTCGTCAAGCGGTCCGCTCCAGCCAGGTGGCGACCAGCATCGTGTAATCGTTGAAGATCAACTCCGCCTCCGTCAGCCTCCACTCGCGGCACAAGGCCGGCAACACGTAGCGAAACTCGTCGTAACGGCGGGCGATTTCCATCCCGCCGGGGAACGGGCGGGTCGGCCCCTCCCGCGCATTCCGCAGCCAGTCGCGGATGATCCCGATAGCCAGGCCGCAGTCACCACGATGGGCTTTGATGTCCTGACCGGCGATATCGGAGCAGAATTGCTGATAGCGGTAAAGCTCGCGATCCAGGATCAGGCGGAGTTTCCGCTTCTGGGCACCCGACCCAAATCGCTTGGCGCCAAGAAACAACCCGAGTTCCAAGGGCATGTTGAACCGGGGCAGGCCGGAGGTCTCGTCCGGCTCGGTCCGCGAGATGTCGTGGATTCCCAGGCGGCATCCCTCGATGATCCGGTAGATCTTGTCGATCCGAACCTGACTGCCGTCGTCCGCCTCCTGGGCACACCGGGCGACGAAGCCGCAGTCGTGAACGGCGAAGACCATCGCCTCGAAGAGGGGCCGATACTCCGCGTCAAACGGGCAGTTGATGAAGACCCGATCCTCGGGTTGCGTCGGTCGCAAACTCATCAATCCGAATGAGTCATGAAGGGGTCTGTCCGCCTTCGGCTTCCGCGGCTCTTCTGCGCAAGACCGCGTCGACTGCCGCCTCGGCCTGGGCCCGCGTGATCGTGCCAATCTTCTCCGGGAACAGGATGACGCGCTTGCGATTCCGCTTCCCGGCCCCGGAGCCGGGCGCCTTTGCTTCCGCTTTCGCCTTGCCGAGCTTGCGTTTGGACATGATCAGGCACCCCTCGGATCTGCGACGCCGGAATCCGGCGCTTCCAGTATGGCGGATCGGGGCGGGGCCGGCAAGTTCGCCCTGACCCCGCGAAGGGTAAGCGTCTCGATTGTCGGTGGGAAATCGCGTACAACGGTGGGCCTCGATGCGTCGGGCCGGGACCTGAACCATTCCTTCACAATCGGGGGGACTTGAGCATGACGACCACCGA
>JAABUQ010007866.1_pt1 | contig 15216 bp, 15 predicted proteins | sample 5560001 | NCBI WGS metagenome assembly JAABUQ01 (sample SAMN10711888, study PRJNA513371) | rock metagenome | isolation source: Antarctica rocks | place: Antarctica: Victoria Land, Finger Mt nord | collected 2015-12-18 | reverse complement strand
GTCCGCGAAGCCGGGCGCCAGCAGGGCCATCGCCTGCGGCATCAGCAGCAGCCCGAGCAGGGTCAGCGCCGCCAGCCAGAACGCCAGCACGGCGATGGCCTCCTGGGCGAAGCGCCGCGCCTCGGTGGGGCCTTCGCCGGCCAGGATGCCGGAGAATTCCGGCACGAACGCGGCATTAAACGCACCCTCGCCGAAGAGGCGGCGGAACAGGTTGGGTACCTTGAAGGCGATGAAGAACGCATCCGCCACCGGGCCGGCGCCGAGGAACGCGGCGATCTGCACGTCGCGCAGGAAGCCCAGCACGCGGCTCGCCATGGTCCAGCCGCCGACGGTGAGGATGCCGCGGAGCATCAGGCGGTCCTGCCGTCCAGGGGATGGATGATCGAGGCTGCCATCATTCGTCCCGCCGTGGCCGGGCCAGCAGCGCCGCGATGGCCTGGTCAAGCCGGGTGCGGCCAGACAGCAGTGCGGCGACGGCGGAGCATACCGGCAGGTCCACCCCGGCCGCACGGGCAACCAGGGCCGGGGCGGTCGCCACCCCCTCCGTAACCCCCGTGCGGGCGGCCAGGACATCGGCCAGCGCCTCGCCCCGGCCCAGCGCCAGCCCCAGCGTGTAGTTGCGGCTGGCCCCTCCGGTGCAGGTCAGCAGCAGGTCGCCCAGCCCGGACAGCCCGGCCACCGTCTCCGCCCGGCCACCCTGCGCCGCCACCAGCCGGCCCAGCTCGGCCAGGCCGCGGGTGATCAGCGCGGCGCGGGCGTTCTCCCCCAGGCCCGCGCCCATCACCGCCCCGGCCGCGATGGCGACGACGTTCTTGGCCGCCCCGCCCAGGCTGGCGCCGAGGACGTCGTCGTTGCCGTAAACCCGAAACGCCGGGCTGGCGACCATCCTGGCCAAGTCATCCCGCAAATCCGCATCGGCGCAGGCCAGCACGGCGGCAGCGGGCAGGCCGGCTGCGACCTCATGCGCGAAGTTGGGGCCGCTCAGCACGGCGACGGGCACGCCGGGCTGCACCTCAGCCAGGATCTCCATCGGCAGGCGCAGGGTAGCGGCCTCGATCCCCTTGCCGCAGACGACCAGCGGCGCCTGCGGCTGCAACCGCGCGGCGATCCCCCGGAGATGCTGGACCGGGACAGCCAGCAGCACGGCGTCAAAGCCCGGGCCGGGCAAGGCGTCCAGCAGCGCGACCGCGTCCGGCAGCGGATGGCCGGGCAGGTGAGGGCTGCACCGCGTGGCGCGCAGCCGTGCCGGGTCGCGCGCCCAGAGCGCCACGCCGCACCCGGCGCGCACGGCCTGCAACGCCAGCGCGGTGCCCCACGCCCCGGCGCCGACGACTGCAACCCTACTCATCAGTGATCCGCGGCACGGAGATGCCGGCGCCCGGCTCGCCATCGCCCAAACGGCCCAGCAGGGTGGTCAGGATCGCCTGGGCCGCTGGCTCGAACCCCCAGGGCGGGTTGCGGACCAGCAGGCCGCAGCCGTTCAGGCGCCTGGGATCGGTCGGCTCGCGCAGCCACAGCTCGGCGGCCACGCAGTCACGCAGGCCGGCCAGGCGCACGGCCTCGTGGAAGGTGCGGACGGGGCTTCGGTGCTTGATGGGATACCAGGCGGCAAGAACGCCGTTGGGGAACCGCGCCGCGCCGGCGCGCAGGCCCGCCAGCACGCGGTCGAACTCGCCGGGCGCCTCGTAGGGTGGGTCGATCAGCACCAAACCGCGCTTCTGCTGGGGGGGCAGCAAGGCGGCGATGGCCTCGTAGCCGTCGCGCAGGTGGACCGACACCTGCCGGTCCCGGGCGAACAGCCGCGCCAGGGCGGCCTCGTCCTCCGGATGCAGCTCGCAGCAGGCCAGGCGGTCGTCGGGCCGCAGCAGGGCCTGGATCAGCTTGGGGGAGCCAGGGTACAGCCCGACCCGCTCCACCAGCGCCACGTAGTCCGCCAGGGGTGGCGGCGGATCGTGCAGCAGGCGGGCGATGCCGTCCCGCCACTCGCCCGTGCGCTCGGCGGGATCGGCCAGCAGGTCGTACGCACCGCGCCCGGCATGGGTGTCCAGCACGAAGAACGGCGCGGGCTTGCGGGCCAGCGCGCCCAGCATCCAGGCCAGCAGCGCGTGCTTCATGCAGTCGGCGGCGTTCCCGGCATGGAACGCGTGGCGGTAATTCATGCGCGGCGGTTCATATCGGCATCAACTCCGCCAACGGCCAGCGGGGACGCGGCGCGGTGTCCAACGGGTCGTGCAGGCCCAGCCGCAGCCGCTCGATGCCTGCCCAGGCGACCATGACGGCATTGTCCGTGCAGAGCCGTACCGGGGGCGCCACCATCGGCACGCCGCCCCGTGCCGCCGCGCCGGCCAGCGCCGCCCGCACGGCTGCATTGGCCGCGACCCCGCCCGCCACCACCAGCAGCCGCGCCTCCGGCATCATCGCCAGCGCGTGCGCGGCGCGGTCGGCCAGCACGTCCGCCACCGCCGCCTGGAACCCGGCGGCAATGTCGGCTCGGTCCTGCTCCGCCAGCGGCTGCAGCTTTGCCACCCGCTGCGCCACGGCGGTCTTTAGCCCGGAGAAGCTGAAGTCGCATCCCGCGCGCCCCAGCAGAGGCCGTGGAAAAGTCTGCCGCGCCGGGTCGCCGCCAGCCGCCAGGCGTTCCAGGGCGGGACCACCGGGCCAGGACAGGCCCAGCAGCTTTCCCACCTTGTCGAACGCCTCGCCGACGGCGTCGTCGATGGTGCCGCCCAGCCGGCGATAGCGGCTGACCCCCTCCACCGCGACGCACTGGCAATGCCCGCCCGACAGCAGCAGCAGCAGATAGGGAAACGGCGCCCCCCCTGGCACCAAGCCTGGCAGCCGCGCCGTCAGCGCGTGCGCCTCCAGGTGGTTCACCGCCACGAACGGCAGCCGGTGCGCCAGCGCGATGCCCTTGCCGACCCCGGCCCCGACGATCAGCCCACCGATCAGGCCCGGCCCGCAGCTCGCCGCCACGCCTGCCAGGTCAGGAAACCCTACCCCAGCCTCCGCCATCACCTGCCGCACCAGTGCCGGCAAGTGCGCCAGATGCGCCCGCGCCGCGATCTCCGGCACGACGCCGCCGAAGGGCGAATGGTCCGCCTGCTGGCTCAGCACCGCCTCGGCCAGGATGGAGCCATGCGTGTCCAGCACGGCGCATGCGGTCTCGTCACACGACGATTCGATCCCAATTACCGGTCCATGGAGCTTCATCCCGAGCGTGGCCGGTTCAGACACGGGCATCGTTTCGTGATGGTCGGTCTGCACGGTCGGCCTTTCCTCGCGCGGCGCGATCTCATAGGACACCTGGATGCCTGACGCACACCCCGAGCGCGACATACCCGCCGCCCTGCTGCGGACGCGCGCCACCCATTATGGCCGCAGCCTGCCGCTGCGGGTGGGTACGCGCGGGTCGCCACTGGCTCTGACGCAGACGCGGCTGTTCCTGTCGTTGCTGGCGCGGTTCTGCCCGGTGTTGGCGCCGGGGTTCCAGAACGAGCAGGTGTTCCAGCAGCATGTGATCCGCACCACTGGGGACCAGGTGCAGGACCGCCCCTTGGCCGATATCGGCGGCAAGGGCTTGTTCAGCAAGGAAATCCATGAGGCCCTGCTGGACGGACGCATCGACTTCGCGGTGCACAGCCTGAAGGACCTGGAGACCGAGTTGCCGCCGGGCATCGTGCTCGCGTGCACGCTGCGGCGGGAGGATGCGCGGGATGCCCTGATCCTCGGCCCGCACTGCCTGCCGAACGTGCCCGGCGACCCCCTGGCGGTGCTGCCGGCCGGGGCGGTGATCGGCACCAACTCGCTGCGGCGCCAGGCGCAGTTGCTGCACGCGCGGCCGGACCTGCGGATGACGCTGATGCGCGGCAACGTGCAGCCGCGGATCGCCAAGGTGATGCGCGGGGACTGTGCGGCCAGTTTGCTCGCGCTGGCCGGGCTGCGCCGGCTGGGGCTGGAAGACGCGTCGTGCGTGGCGCTCGACCCGGATGCCATGGTGCCCTCAGCCGGCCAGGGCATCGTGGGGATCACCGTGCGCGCGGACGACTTCGGGCTGCATGAGCTGCTGGCAGGGATCGAGGACCCGGAGGCGCGCGCCGTCTCCACCGCCGAGCGGTCCCTGCTGGCGCTGCTGGACGGCTCCTGCCGCACGCCGATCGGCGGCCATGCCCGGCTGCTGCCAGCGGTGGAAGGCCAAGCGCCGCTGCTGCACCTGACCGGCCTGGTGGCCCGCGCTGACGGCTCGTTCCTGCTCAAGCGCAGCCTGCACGGCGCGGCCAGTGACGCGGCGCGGCTCGGGGCGGAACTGGGCGCCAGCCTGCGGGCTGACAGCCCGCGGGACATCTTCGGCTGACCTGCTGGCTTGCCTAACACGCCCCGGCTTGCCGATGTGCCCGGCTTTCCTGATGCACCTAACTTGCTTGGCGCATTAGGCGTCCTGATTACCCGGCCGGAGCCGGGCGCCTCCGACACGGCCCGGCGCATCGCAGCACTCGGCCTGCTGCCGATCCTGGCGCCTTGCCTGACCATCGAGCCGCTGCCGGTGCGTCTGCCGCCGGGGTTGCAGGCGGTGCTGGTCAGCAGCGGCAACGCCATCCCCGCCTTGCCTGGAGCGTTGCACGGGCTGCCCCTCCTTGCCGTGGGCGATGCCACGGCGGCGCGGGCGCAGGCCGCAGGGTTCAGGCATGTCGAAAGCGCGGACGGCGACGCGGCGGCATTGGGCGTGTTGGCGGCCGAGCGTTGCCCGGAACACGCCTCGCTGCTGCTGGCAACAGGGCAGGGCCAGGGTGGCGGGCTGGCAGCCGACCTGCGCCGCCGGGGCTTCCGGGTGCATCGCCGGGTCGTCTATGCCGCCCGTCCGGTCGTCCGCCTGCCCGGACCGGCGCGGGAGGCGCTGATGGCCGGCGGGCTGCGGGCCGCCCTGTTCCTGTCGGCGGAAACGGCCCGCGCCTTCATCCGCGTGCTGCCGGCGGCGCTCCATCCGGCGATGGCGACCGTCGATGCGCTGGCCATCGGGCAGCCGGCCGCGTTAGCATTGCAGCAACTGCCCTGGCGTCGGGTGCGCGTGTCGGCTAAGCCGACATTGGACTCTGTACTGGCAATGCTATGACCGACCCGACCCTACCCGATCCCGTTCCCAGCTCCGGCCCCGTTGCCGATCCGACGCCCGTGCCGCAGGAACGGGCGCGGGTGGACGATGCCGTGCAGCGACGCCGGCGCGATCCGTTGCCGCTGTTCTACCTACTGGGGTTCCTGATCCTGGCTGGGGCGCTGTTCTACCTGTATCGCAACCCCACGGTCCCGTCCGGCATCCAGCAGGAGGCGGTGCGCGTGGACACCTTGCAGCAGCAGGTGCAGGCGGTGAGCGACCGGCTGGCGAAGGTGGAGGCACGCCCTGCCGCGGCCCCGGTGGACCTGGCGCCGCTGAACCGCCAGGTTGCCGCGCTGGAGGCCCGCCCGGCCACGCCGAGCCTTGGACCGCTCGAGGCGCGCATCGCCGCCGTGGAGGCCCGGCCCGTGCCGCCGACCCTCGCGCCGCTTGAGGGCCGTCTGTCCGCCCTGGAGGGCCGCCCCGTGCCGCCGCCGGTCAACCTTACCCCGCTTGAGGGCCGGATCACCGCCCTGGAAGGCCGCCCGGCACCGCCCCCGGTCGATCTCACGCCGCTCGAGGGCCGCATCGCGGCGCTGGAGGGGCGGCCGCCGGTGAACCTGGCCCCGCTGACCGGCCGCGTGGACGCGCTGGGTGGACGGCTGGACGCGTTGGGCGGACGGATGGATACGCTGGATCCGCGGATCGCCACCCTGGAGCAGCAAGAGAAGCAATCGGCTGGGCAGCTTGGCGCAGTGGCCGAACGGTCCCAGCGCATCAGCCGCGTGCAGGCCGCCATGGTCGCGCTGGACTCCGGCCAGCGCCTCGGCGACATTCCTGGCGCCCCGCCTGCGGTGGCCCGCTACGCCCAGGACGCCCCGCCGACCGAGCAGGCGTTGCGCGGGTCCTTCGACAAGGCGGCGGACGCGGCGCAGCACGCCGAGCAGCCGGCGATCATGGACACCCAGTCCTTCGGCGGCCGGTTGTGGACCCGGGCGCAGCAGGCGGTCACGGTGCGCCAGGGCGATCACGTCGTGGTCGGCGACCCGCTGGCCGGCGTGCTGGGCCGGGCGCGTGGGTTGCTGGACGCCGGGGACTTGGCCGGCGCTGTGGCGGCGGTGGACACCCTGACCGGACCTCCGGCCGCGGCGATGGCGGACTGGGCGGGCCAGGCGCATGGCTTGCTGGACGCTCGCAAGGCGCTGTCCGGCCTGGCGGCGCGTAGCTGATGCGCGCCGTTCTTGGCTTCCTGCTTGCCGCGGTGGTGGTTGTCGCCATCGCGTGGGGCATCTCCATCCTGCCGGGGACCTGGTCGGCCACCATCGGGACCACGTCGCTGCAGGCTTCGACCCCGGTGGCGCTGACGCTGCTCGCGGCCGTGTTCCTGGTGCTGTACATCATCATCCGGTTGCTGGCCGGCCTGGTCTCTATGCCGCGGCGCCTGCGGCGGCGGCAGGCGCGCGTCAACCGCAACCGCGGCGACCGCGCCGTGACCCGCACCCTGGTGGCCCTGGCTGCCGGTGACCCGGCCGCCGCCCGGCAGGAAGCCGGCCGCAGCCGCCGCCTGCTCGGCGACACGCCGTTGACCCTGCTGCTCACCGCCCAGGCCGGCCGCCAGTTCGGCCGCGACGACGAGGCCGACGCGGCGCTGAACCAGTTGGCCGGCCGTCAGGATGCCGCCTTCCTGGGGCTGCGCGGCCTGCTGCGCCAGGCCATCGCGCGGGAGGACTGGCCCGCCGCCGCCGCCCTGGCCCGCCGCGCCGAGGCCGCCCATCCCGGCGCCCCCTGGCTGCAGGAGGAGAACCGGGTGCTGGCGCTGCGGACCGGCGACTGGAAGGAGGCGCTGCGGATGTCCGGCCCCGACACCCGCGCCGCCCTGGCCGTCGCCGCTGCCGACGCCGAGCCGAACCTGCAAGCCGCCGTGCGCCTGGCCCAGAAAGCCTGGAAGGCCGACCCGAAGCTGCCCGCCGCGGTCATCGCCTATGCCCGGCGCCTGCGCGAGCTGGGCAAGTCCCGCGCCGCCGATGACCTGATGAGCCGGGCCTGGGCCATGCAGCCGCATCCGGCCATCGCCGCCGAGTACCTGCGCCCCTACCAGGGCAAGCTGGACCGCACCCAGGCCGCGAGCCGCCTGGCCAACGCCAAGCCCGCCGACCCGGAGAGCCACCTGATGCAGGCGCAGGCGGCGCTGGAGGCCGGGCTGACCGGCGCGGCGCGCAAGCACGTCCAGGCCGCCCAGGGCCTGGGCATGAACCAGCGGCGGCTGTGGCTGCTGGCCGCCGACATCGCCGACCGCGACGGCGACGCGGCGGAGATGCAGGACGCGCTACGACGTGCGGCGATGGCCGATTCGGACCCGGTGTGGCGCTGCGCCGCTTGCGGCACGGTGCATGGGGACTGGCACCCGGTCTGCGACGCCTGCAACACGCCGGCGCAGATTGCCTGGGTGCAGCCGGACCAGCACGGGACGGTGCTGCCGGCTCTAGGCCGCAGCCAGGGGCAGCTCCCGCGTCTCACCGCAGCCCAGGACGTCGAAGGCTTCACGTAGCAGCCCGGCGGCGTCCCGGGCGCGGGCCAGGTCCCGCACCGGTTCGTCGATGCCCTCGTCGGTCAGTTGGAAGGTGCCGAAGTGCATCCCAACCGCGAGGCGCGCGCCCAGGTCGGCACGGGCCTGCACGGCTTCGGCCGGGTCCATGTGGACCGGCGCCATGATGCCGCGCGGACGGTAGGCACCAATCGGCAGCAGCGCCACGCCGGGCGGCCCTAGGCGGCGGCGGATCTCCCACCAGTGCGGCCCGGCGCCGGAGTCGCCGGCAAACAACACCTGCGCGTCCCCGAGCCGCACCATGAAGCCCGCCCAAAGCGTGCGGTTGCGGTCGGTCATGCCGCGGGCGGAGAAGTGGTGCGCCGGCGTGGCGGTCACCTGGACCGCGCCGAGCTGCGCTGCGCCCCACCAGTCCAGTTCGACCGCGCCCGGGATGCCGGCGCTGGCCAGCGGCGCGGCGTTGCCCAGGGTGGTGACGACGGACGGGGCAAACCGTTCATGCAGCAGGCGCAGGCTGGCCAGGTCCATGTGGTCGTAGTGGTTGTGCGACAGCAGCACCGCGTCGATGCGCGGCAAGGCGTCCAATGCCAACCCCGGCGCCCGCACCCGCCGCGGCCCGGCCCACGTCAGGGGCGAGCAGCGCTCGCTGAACACCGGGTCGGTCAGGAGGGTGAACACGCCGCCGCTGGGCATCGGCAGGCGGATCAGGAAGGTGCTGTGGCCGATGAAGGTCAGCGCCACCGTGCCCGGCGTGACGGTGCTGGGCGGCGGCGGGTAGGGCGGGTTGGCGACGTGCTTGGGCCACGGCACGCGCTGCCGGGTCAGCGACCAGCGGAGCACGGCGCCCAGCCCGCGCGCCTGCTGCTGCCCGGGGTTGAAGAAGTGCCGTCCGTCGAAGTGGTCGGTCAACGGCATCGCGGCACGCCCAGCAGCGGCTCGGGATCGACGGCCTCGGTCCCCTGCAGAACGGCGAAGAAGACGTGGGTGCCATAGGTGACGCCGGTGCGCGCGACGTGCCCCAGCGGCTCCCCGGCCACCACGGCGCGCTTGCCCTCGGCGATGGCGGGCACGAGGTTGCCCAGGTGCGCGTACAACGTTGTCATGCCGCCGGGGTGGCCCAGGTGGACGGTGACGCCGCCCAGCCCCTGTCGCTTCACCCGCAGCACCGTGCCGTCCGCCGCCGCGTGGACCAGCGCGTCGGCTGGCGCCGGCAGGTCCACGCCGTTGTGGAACGCCGCCGGGGCGTGCGGCCCGACGGCATGGCGCCAGCCGAACGGCGAGCTGATGCAGGCCGGGCTGACCGGCGGACGCAGGTTTTGCGCGTGGGCAGCGGCGCATGGGAGACCGGTCGCCGCAACCAGCGTTGCAGATCGCCAGGCCCACGCCTTGAACCCAGCATCGCGAGCGGCGCTTGCAGCATGGCGCTCCAGGGTATGACAGGCCAGGGTATGGTAGTGGGGTGCTGGCGTCCCTGGGTTGCTGCGTCGCTGCGCTCCCCGCAATGACGGGCGGGTGCTGGAGGAGTGTTCAGGGAATCGCACCCGTCCACTCTGCCCCTCGATGCCGCTTGCTGCAACGCAGGGGGGTCCATAGGCTCCCGCGATGGCACGGTTCCTCCTTCGCCGCTTGGTCCTGGCTGTCCTGGTCTGCTTTACGGTGCTGGTGCTCAGCTTCGCGTTGACCCGCGTGGCCGGCGATCCCGCGGTCGCCGTCGCCGGGCCGCAGGCGACGGCGGAGGACATCGCGGCCATCCGCACCGCCTATGGCCTGGACCGCCCGCTGCCGCAGCAGTTCCTGTCCTGGGTCGCCGCCGCGGCGGGGGGCGACCTGGGCCGGTCCTACCTGTACCGCGCCCCGGTCGGCGGGCTGATCCGCACCCACCTGCCGGTGACGCTGGTGCTGGGCCTGGTCGGGCTGAGCTTCGCCGTGCTGGTCGCGCTGCCGCTGGGCATCCTCGCGGCGCTGCACGAGGGCCGGCTGCTGGACCGCCTGGCGGGGCTGGTGGCCTTGCTGGGCCAGGCGGTGCCGAGCTTCTGGCTGGCGCTGCTGCTGATCATCGGCGTGGGGCTGCGGCTGCAATGGCTGCCGATCGGCGGGCTGGAGGACTGGACCGGCTACGTGCTGCCGGGCTTCGTGCTGAGCTTCTCGGCCATCCCCGCGCTGATGCGGCTGACCCGGGCAGGCATGATCGACGCGCTGGGGTCGGACTACATCCGCACCGCGCGGGCTGGCGGGCTGTCGCAGGCCAGCATCGTGCTGAAGCACGCCGCGCGGAACGCCGCCATGCCGGTGGTGGCCATCGCCGCGGTGCAGCTGGGCTTCATGCTGGGCGGCTCCATCGTGATCGAGAGCGTGTTCAGCCTGCCCGGCCTGGGGTTCCTCGCTTGGGAGAGCATCAGCAAGAACGACTTCCCCGTCGTGCAGGCGGTGGTGCTGCTGCTGGCCGTGATCTACATCGCGCTGACCCTGCTGGCGGACCTGCTGAACGCCGTGCTGGACCCGCGGCTGCGGATGGGATGACCCGCCTGGCGACCCGGCATGGGATTATCAAGGACGCGGCGACCGGCCTGGGCGCGCTGATCGTGGGCTGCGCGCTGCTGGCGGCGCTGTTTGGCCCGTCGCTGGTCCCCTGCGACCCGTTCGCCCAGGACCTGACGCACCGCCTGGTGCCGCCGCCCTGGATGGGGGGCGACCCGGCACACCTCCTGGGCACCGATGGCTTGGGCCGGGACTACCTGGCGCGGCTGGTGCTGGGCGCGCGCATCTCCCTGCTGATCGGGTGCAGCGCGGCGCTGACGGGCGGGCTGGTCGGCATCACGCTGGGGGTGGTGGGCGGCTTCTTCGGCGGCTGGGTGGACGACGCCGTGCTGTTCGCCATCACCTGCCGGCTGAGCATCCCCGTGGTGCTGGTCGGGCTGGCGGTGGTGTCGGCGGTGGGTGGGTCGCTGCTGGTGGTGCTGCTGACCTTGGGGCTGCTGCTGTGGGACCGCTTCGCCGTCGTTGCGCGCACCACCACCATGCAGGTCCGCACGCTGGACTACATCGCCGCCGCCCAGGCCGCCGGGGCGTCGCAGGCGCACGTGCTGCTGCGTGAGGTGCTGCCCAACATCGCCCCACACCTGGTCGTGGTGGCGACGCTGGAGGTTGCGCTGGCGATCCTGCTGGAGGCGGTGCTGTCCTTCCTGGGCCTGGGCGTCCCGGCGCCGCTGCCGAGCTGGGGGCTGATGATCGCCGAGGGCAAGGACTACATGTTCTTCACCCCCTGGGTGATCATGGTGCCGGGCCTGAGCCTGTTCGTGCTGATCCTGGGCATCAACCTGCTGGGCGACGGCCTGCGGGATTTGCTGGGTGCGCGCGGTGCCTGATCCCGTGTCCGATGTCCCAGGGCTTTTCGGGGTCCCAGGGCTTTCCGATGTTCCGGTGCTTCCCGGCGCCCCGGTGCTCTCCGACATCCCCGTGCTCGATGTCGCCGGCCTGCATGTCGGGTTTGGTGACGTGGAGGCGGTGCGCGGCGTGTCCTTGCAGGTGCGGCGCGGCGAGACGCACTGCCTGGTCGGCGAGAGCGGCTGCGGCAAGTCGGCCCTGGCGCTTGCGGTCATGGGCCTGCTGGTGCGCGGGGCGAGGCGCACGGCCGGGCGCCTGCGGTTCGGGGACATCGACCTGCTGCCGCTGTCCGACCGCGCGATGGGGCGGCTGCGCGGCGACCGCATCGGCATGGTGTTCCAGGACCCGATGACCAGCCTGAACCCGGCCTACACCGTCGGCTCGCAGCTCACGGAGGTGTATCGGCACCACCGCGGCGGGCATCACCGCGGCGGCGCCCGGGGGGCGGCGGTGGAGCGGGCGGCAGAGCTGCTGGGACGGGTGGGCATCGCGGCGCCGGGCCTGCGGATGCGGCAGTTCCCGCACCAGCTCAGCGGCGGGCTGCGGCAGCGGGTGATGATCGCCCTGGCGCTGATCTGCAGCCCGGCGCTGCTGATCGCCGACGAGCCGACCACCGCCCTGGACGTGACGGTGCAGGCCGGCATCCTGCGCCTGCTGATGGGTTTGCAGGCCGACATGGGCCTGGCGCTGCTGCTGATTACGCACGACCTGGGCGTGGTGGCCCGCGTGGCGCACCGGGTCAGCGTGATGTATGCCGGCGAGATCGTTGAAAGCGCGCCGGTCGCCGACCTGTTCGCGCATCCGAGCCACCCCTACACGCAGGGCCTGCTCGCCAGCGTGCCCGTCCCCGGCCAGGGGCGCCGGGACCAGCCGCTGGGCAGCATCCCCGGCACGGTGCCGCGCCTCCCGCCGGGCTTCGTGGGATGCGGCTTCCGCGGCCGCTGCGCCCATGCCATGCCGGCCTGCGCGGACCCGGTGCCGCTGCGCCGCCGCACGCCGGACCATGCCTACTTGTGCCTGTTGCCGCCGGCATGACGCCGGCCATCGAGGTCAGCGACATCCACCGCCACTTCGGCCGCGTGCGCGCGGTGGACGGCGTCAGCTTGCGCGTGCCGGCCGGCAGCGTGCTGGGCATCGTGGGGGAGAGCGGCTGCGGCAAAAGCACCCTGGCCCGGCTGATCCTGGGCCTGCTGCCACCCAGCAGCGGCGGCGTGCTGGTGGCGGGGCAACGGCTGGCCGCGCTGGACCGCCGGGCACGGGCGCGGCTGATCCAGCCGGTGTTCCAGGACCCGTACTCCTCGCTGAACCCCCGCCAGCGCGTGCGGGACATCGTGGCCCTGCCATTGCGGGCACAGGGCCGGCGCGACGTGGACGGCCCGGTGCGGGACATGCTGGACCGCGTCGGACTGCCCGGTGCGCTGGCCGACCGGCTGCCGTCGCAGCTCAGCGGCGGGCAGCGCCAGCGCGTCGCCATCGCCCGCGCACTGGTGGGCCGCCCGCGCATCCTGGTGTGCGACGAGCCGACCAGCGCGCTGGACGTGTCCGTGCAAGCGCAAATCCTGAACCTGCTGGCGGAGCTGCGGCGGGAGCTGGGCCTGACGCTGGTGTTCATCAGCCACAACCTGGCCGTGGTGGAGCGCATCGCCACCGAGGTCGCGGTCATGTACCTGGGCCGCATCGTCGAGCAGGCGGAGGTGGATGCGCTGTTCACCGATCCGCGGCACCCCTACACCCGTGCCTTGCTGGCCTGCGTGCTGACGCCCGTGCCGGGGCTGGGCATCCCGGACGCCGGGCTGGGCGATGCGCAGCCCGACCCGGCCAACATCCCCGCCGGGTGCCGCTTCCACCCGCGCTGCCCGTTGGCGGAACCGCGCTGCGCCAGCACCAGTCCGGATGGCATCACGGTGGCGGGGGCGGTTGGTGGAGTGCATGTCTGCAATGATATGAGCACGTAATAACAAAATCGTGACCGGGCGGTGTTGTCGTGGTATCAGCACCTGCGCCGTATCTTAGTGTGTCACGCGAATTGGGATGAGACGGTCTACATGAAAGTAAGATTGGGTTTGCTGTCCCTTGCCGGTGCTGTGTTGGTGCAGGGCTGCGCGACGGTGCCGCTGGGTCCGACGGTGCAGGTGCTGCCCGGGCGCGGTAAGTCCTTCGAGGCGTTCCAGGTGGATAACTCCATCTGCACACAGTATGCGGCGTCCGCCGTACAGGGCCAGGCCGAGCGTGCCAACGGCCAGGCCGTTGGCGGCGCCGTGCTGGGCACCCTGTTGGGGGCTGGGCTTGGCGCGGCGGTGGGCGGCGGGCGCGGTGCCGGGATCGGTGCGGCTTCTGGCGCGGCGCTCGGGACGGGGATTGGCGCGTCGGGGTCGGCCAACACGCAGGGCGGGATCCAAGGGCAGTATGACAACGCCTACGTCGCCTGCCAGGTGTCCAAGGGCAACCGGGTGCCGCAGGCGCCGGTGTTCGTCCAGCAGGCGCCTGTGCTCGTCCAGCCAGCTCCTTACTTGGTGCAGCCCGCGCCGTATTACGCCTACTGACGCGTGCTGACCGCCTACTTCCAGCTCGACAGGAAGAACCGCGGCAGCTCGTCGCCATACGGCTTGAAGTTGAGCGTCCGTGTGGTTGCGTAGGTCGTAACGAAGGTGAACAGTGGCATGTAGTAGGCCTGCTCGGTGATCCGCTTGATCGCCGCGCTGTAGGCGCCCCGGCGCGCGTCGGGGTCCGTGCTGCTGCCGCCCTGCTGCAGGAGGTCCCGCACCTCCGGATCGCGCGAGTAGTCCTGCCCGCCGAACGTGAAGAAGAACGGCAGGTAGGCCGAAGCGTCGTTGATCGAGTAGCTGCCCCAACTGCCAAGGTCGAGCGGGTTGCGGCCCTCGATGCTGCGTTGCAGGGCGGCGCCGATCTGCAACTGCATCACCCGGGCATGGATGCCGACCGCCGCCAGGTAGCCCTGGATTGCGCCCATCCACTGCGGCAGCAGGTAGCCGGTCATCTCGGTGTCGAAGCCTTCGGGGTAGCCGGCCTCCTTGAGCAGGGCCTTCGCCTTGGCCGGGTCGTAGTCGTAATGGACGGCGATGGCCTGGTCGCAGCCGAACTGCGTGGGGAAGCAGGGGGCGTCGAGCACGCGGGAGCCGCCGGGCATGAACTGCCGGGCCATGGTCGGCCGGTCTATGGCGTGCATGATCGCCTGGCGCACCTTGATATTCGTCAGCGGGTTGTCGGCCCCGGTGCGCCCGGCAGCGTCCATGTTCATGTAGCCGACCCGCATGCTCTCCTGCTGCATGGTCTGCAGCGTCGGCACCTGGCCGATGCTGGCGAGCTGGTCCGGGCTGAACTGCCAGATCCAGTCGGCCTGGTTGCCCAACAGGGCCGTCAGCTCCCCCGTGGCGTCCGTGACCTCCTTGATCAGCAGGTGGCGGATGGGGGGCTTGCCCTTGGGGCTGTCGAAGTAATTGTCGTTGCGCTCCATCTCGATCGCGCTGACGCCATCGACGCGGGTGATGCGGTAGGGGCCGGTGCCGACCGGCGCCTGCGAGTAGCCGGCGCCCACCCGCTCGCGGTAGGCCTGCGGCAGGATCGGCAGCACCATGGCGATGTATTCCAGCGCCGCCGGGAACACCCGCTTCAGTCGCAGGCGCACGTGCAGGTCGTCGATCTTCTCCGCGCCGGCCAGGAAGGCGAAGTTGCTGGGCACCGCCACCTGCTTGTCGGTCAGGATGGAGTTGACGGTATAGACCACGTCGTCGGCGGTGAACGCGCTGCCGTCATGGAAGCTGACGCCGGGCCGCAGCTCGAATTCCAGGGTGGTGGGGTCGGCGTAGCGCCAACTGGTGGCGAGCAGCGGCTTCAACTGGAACGTCTCGGGATCGCGGTAGATCAGGGTGTCCCAGGCGTGCAGCGCCACCACCAGCCCGGTGCGCTGCGAGTTGTAGTAGGGATCGACATTCGGCACCGCATCGCGCCAGGCAATCCGCAGGGTGTCCTCCGCCTTTTGCGCCTGCGCAGGCGCCAGGCCCAAACCGGCGACCAGGCACAACCCGCTTAGCCAAACCCGTGCCCGCACTGCCGATCCTCCCCGACGCCCTGATCAGACCTTTATACTATCAAGGAAGGTCCCGACCTGCCCGTCCCAACCTAAGCGCGTCATTGCGAGCCCGCTTCGGCGCGGCAATCCAGGTGGCAGGCACTGTGCCCG
>JAABUQ010007865.1_pt1 | contig 15218 bp, 15 predicted proteins | sample 5560001 | NCBI WGS metagenome assembly JAABUQ01 (sample SAMN10711888, study PRJNA513371) | rock metagenome | isolation source: Antarctica rocks | place: Antarctica: Victoria Land, Finger Mt nord | collected 2015-12-18 | reverse complement strand
ATGCCGGCGCGGTCGGCGCGACGATCTGTGCGCCCGCGACCGACGGAACGGAAACGAGCATCGCGAGAATGGCGAGCGCTGCAAACTTCACAAAGGACCTCGATCGGAAACGGGGCAAGTTCTCGCCGTGTTCGATTTGGTCGCTCGGCGGCCCTAGCCGAACCAACTCGGCATGTCGGCGTAACGCTCTTCCTTCCACGGGTCCGCATCGTTGTGGTAGCCGCGCATCTCCCAAAAGCCTTTGCGGTCTTCGGCGAGGAACTCGAAGCGTTTCAGCCACTTCGCCGATTTCCAGAAATAGAGCTTGGGAACGAGCATTCGCACGGGACCGCCGTGAATGGGCTCGAGCGCACTGCCGTCAAATTCGTACGCCACTAAAACGTCGTCGCCGAGCATCGCGTCGAGTGGCAGATTCGTCGTGTACGCGTTGTCCGCGTGCTGCAGCACGAATTTTGCCTCGGGCTTCGGGCGTGCGCGTTCGACCAGTCGTTTGAACGGCACGCCGCGCCAGATCGTATTCTTCTTCGTCCAACGCGTCACGCAATGGATGTCGCCCCGCCACTCCTGGGTCGGTTCCGCGCGCAATTCGTCCCACGTGAGCTCGTACGGATTGTCGACCAAACCGTCGAACACGAGGCGCCAGGTCGTGGCGTCGAAGCGCGGCACGTCGCCGACGTGAAGGATCGGAAAGCCCGTGGTGAGCGTTTGGCCCGGCGGGATGGTCGGGTCTTTCGTCTTGAAGAACGGCATCGTGACCGAGACGATTGAGACCGGGCCGAAGTTTCCCTTTCCGAAAAAGCGCGTTTCCGAGGTCGTCGCACGCGAGGAACTCGCGCTGCTCGAAGCCGCCTATCCGGACGCCGTTACCGAACTCGTCTACGACTCACCCTTCACGCTGCTCATCGCCGTCGTGCTCTCCGCGCAGTGCACGGACGCGCGCGTCAATCTCACGACGCCGCATCTCTTCGCAAAATATCCGACGCCGGAGGCGCTCGGATCGGCGCGCTCGGAAGACGTGGAGGCGATCGTGAAATCGTGCGGCTTCTTTCGCATGAAGGCCAAGAACATCATCGCGGCAGCACGTGCGATCGCGACGACGCACGGCGGCGAGATACCGCGCGACCGCGAGGCTCTCGAAGCGCTACCCGGTGTCGGGCGCAAGACCGCGAGCGTGGTCATGTCCGTCGTCTTCGAATCCGCAGCGTTCGCAGTCGACACGCACGTCTTTCGCGTGTCGCGTCGGCTCGGACTCACGCTCGGCACGACGCCGCTAGCCGTCGAGCGCGACGTCGTCGCGCTCGTGCCCGAGGTGAAGTTACGTCACGCCCATCATTGGTTGATCCTCCACGGCCGCGCGATCTGCAAAGCGCCAACTCCGCTTTGCGACAAATGTCCGGTTGCGGCTCTTTGTCCGACAGCGCCGATCGTTGCGAAGGCGCTCTCAACGAAAGCGAAAGCCAAAACGAAACGAAAAGCGGCCACAATCACGCGGAAAGTGTCACGTTAGGTGCCACCGAGCACTCCCTGCGCGTGTTCTCAGAAATGTGGGCGGCACGAGTCGGCCCACGGCTGATTACAGAAAAGAACCACTTCGTGAAAACCGAGAAAAAGCCGGGCGACTCTGCACCGGGAGTCATTCGCATTGGGCGCGATACGCAGATGTTCGCCGGATGGGGACCGCGTATCGAATCCGTCGCGGACGTCCTGCGCATGCGCATCCGGTAGCAGCGCTACAGAACGAGCGGCCCGAGGCCGTCGAGATGCGCGGGACGCGGCAATTCGCTGTCCCGCGCAATCGTTTTTAAAACGACGTTCGGTGTGAGCGGGTCGCCGTAGCCCGCGTCAGTTGAAAGCTTCGAGAGATTGATCAGCGTCGGCGTGCTGGCGCCCGTATCGAATTGATAATCGCCGTCGAGATCGCAGCCGCGGACGACGACGAGCGCGCGCATCGCGTCGAGATCGAACGCGATGCGATTTTCAGCGTATCGTAACCGCACGCGAAGCGGCTTGTCGAGCCGTACGTACCGCATGGCGTTGGTTTTTAGAATCGAATTGAGTCGTCGTGCCCCAACGGCGAGGGCCGCGCCGAACGCTTCGAGGGCGGCTCCGGCATCGTCGGCTGCCGGACGCCGGGCGGGCGGCGTGCCCGAATCGATCGCCTGTTCGAGATCTTTTTTCGCGCGAATTTTCATCGCCATCGCGACGATGGGATTGGGATTGTCGCCGGACTCCATCAGGTGATCTTCGCCGTCGCCCTCGCCGAACCTAACTCGTGCGCTAGGAAGGCCTGCAGGAGCGTCCCGCCACAAGCGCAGGCGACATGGAAGCCCAAACGCGCAACTCGCTCGCGATCGATACCGACAACCTCGTCGTTTCCGTCGCGCAGAAAGGCCGGCACCAGCCGCGCATCCCGGATACGCCCGAGCGCAAGCAGCTCGAAAAGCAGCGCGGGATTCGCGAGATCGTCTTCGGCGCGCAAGACGGTATCCTCACGACGCTCGGCATCGTCACGGGCGTTGGCGTCGCCAATCCCGATCGTGCGGCGATCCTCATCTCGGGCGGGCTCTCCGTGCTCGTCGGCGCGATCTCGATGGGCGTCGGCGAATACTTAGGTGGTAAAGCAGAACGCGAAGTCGTCGCGAACGCGATCGACTTGGAGAAGCGTGAGATGCTCGAGACGCCGGAGGAAGAGTTCGCGGAGCAGGTCGCCTACTATCGCCTCAAGGGATTTACCGACGACGAAGCGCTCATGATCGTGCAACGGCTGGAGAAGAATCCCGATATCTGGTTGCACGAAATGGTGCGCGACGAATTCGGCATCGACGTCCGCGAGGCCGAGGGCGGCGACGTTCGATCGGCACTCGGCATGACGATATCGTTCGCGATCGGTGCGTCACTGCCGGTCTTGCCGTATGCACTGGGCATCTCGCTCGGGAATGCGATGTGGTTCGGGCTCGCTTTGGCCGTCGTCACGCTGTTCGGTATCGGCTGGTTCGCGGGCACGCTCTCCGGCCGTGCGCCGTTCAAGAAAGGCGCGGAGATCGTGGCTTTCGGAGCGGCCGTCTTCGGGATCGCATGGCTAGCCGGACACTACGTTCCGCCGCTCTTCGGACATGGCGCGGTCAGCGTCGGGGGCTGATCATACTCCGCGCGATGACCATCCGCTGGATTTGTTGCGTGCCTTCGTAGATTTGCGTGATCTTGGCGTCGCGCATCATTCGCTCGACCGGGTATTCCGTCGAGTAACCGAAGCCACCGAGGATCTGCACCGCGTCGGTTGTGATGCGCATCGCGGCGTCCCCCGCCTTCAATTTCGCAAGGGCCGCCCACGTCGTCATGTCGGGCGCGTTCGCATCGCACTTGCGCGCCGATTCGTAGAGCAGCAGCCGTGCGGATTCCAGATCGACGCGCATGTCGGCGAGCATGAATTGGATGCCCTGTTGGTGCGCGATCGGCTTCCCGAAGGCCATGCGTTCCATCGCATAGTTCGTCGCATACTCGAGCGCGCCGGCCGCGATACCCACCGCCTGCGCCGCGATGCCGGGTCGCGATTTGTCGAGCACGCGCATCGCCGTTTTGAATCCCGTGCCTTCGGCGCCGAGCATGTTCTCCACCGGCACGACGCAATTCTCGAAGATGAGTTCGCACGTCGGCGATCCGCGGATGCCCATCTTTTTCTCGAGCTTGCCGACCGTGAAGCCCGGAAACTCTTTCTCGACGATGAACGCGCTGATGCCCGCGGGACCCTTCTCGGGATCGGTGACCGCGAAGACCGTGATGAGATCGGCGACGGGGCCGTTCGTGATCCAGACCTTGCTGCCGCTCAGCACGTAGGTATCGCCACGCTTCTCCGCACGGCAACGCATCGACCCCGCGGCGTCGGAACCGCTGCCGGCTTCGCTGAGTGCGTAACAGCCGATCTTCTCACCCGTTGAGAGTGGCGTGAGGTACTTGTGTTTCTGCGCGTCGTTGCCGGCGATGGCGAGCGCGAGCGCGCCGAGTTCTTGCACCGCGATCATCAGCCCGCTCGACGCACACGCCTTCGACACTTCCTCGACGACCTTGACGTACGTCAGGAACGACAGCCCGAGACCGCCGTACTCGGCAGGAAACGGAATACCGAGCAGATCGTTTTGAACGAAGAGCTCGTAGATGTCGCGCGCGAATTCTCCGCGCTCGTCGATCTCCGCCGCGCGGGGCGCGACCCGTTCGCGCACCAGGTCGCGTACGACCTCAAGGATCATCGCATCGTCGTCGGACTCCGCTTGCGCGGATGGTGGTGTCGCCAGTGCCACGGTGTCGACCTCCGGTTTCGCGGACAAAGGTCCGCGGGGTAGAGCGGGAGGTTTCGTCGGTGGCGGTCGGGTTCCGGCCGTTACTCTTCGTCGGGACCGGTGCCCGCAAATCGTCCGGAAAGAAAATCCGCGGCACGGTAGCGCGCTTGGACGGTCGTGTACGGCGCGGGCGTCTGCGTGAAGTCGAAGCAGTCCGAGAGATCGTCCGCGCGCGCGTCCGTGAAGCCGAGCGAACCGAGCTGCCAGTTGGACTCGATGAAGTGCAGGATGCTGCCGAATTCGTGCGTGACGTGCGAGACGTAACCGCGCTTCGCGTACGGCGAGACGACCATGAGCGGCACGCGTAAGCCCAGTTCGTACGAGTTGTAGATTCGCGGCGGCGCGACGTGATCGTACCAGCCGCCGAAGTCGTCCCACGTGACGATGATCGCCGTATCTTTCCAATACGCGCTCGTGCCGACGGCGTTGGTGATCGAGGCGACCCATGACGGCCCGCTGCCGTTCGTGCTCTTCGCGTGATCGGATTCGGCTCCGGTGGGAATGACCCAACTTACGGCGGGAAGCGTCCCGCCCGAAATATCGTTGAGGACCGTCGTTTCCGGCGCTACGACGTTCGCCCAATCGGGGCCGTTGCGGATGTGCGCGATGGCGTTTGGCGCGTCCCAAATGCCGATCGTGCTGGGCGAATAGTAGCGCCACGACACGTTCTTCGCATCGAGGAGATCCATCAGCACCGGATGTTCGAAGCACGGGTAGGTCGTGTGCGCCTCGCTGCCGGCGGGATCGATTTCGGCGACCGTCGCATTCGCCGGCGCCGCACATCCCGTGCCGCCCTGCGTGTTTTCCGAGACCAGCAAGTTGCTGCCCACGGCCGGTTCCGACGTGCCCGCGATGATGTACTGATGCGCGGGAAAACTCGGCCCCTCATTGCTCTGGAACATGCGATCGCCAAACGTGTACCGCGATGCGAGCGCGAGATACGGCGCGTTATCACTCGGCGGCACGTATCCGTACTGCGGGTTCGCGTAGGGACAGTTCGTTCCGCAGGACGTACCGACGCGATCCGCACCGTCCATCTTTCCGCCGTCGTATTCGGTGAGAAATCCACCGTGCGAATGATCGAGATCGTACGTGTTCGCGAGCGGAATCGGCTGCAGCGGAATGCTCGTTCCATTCGACGACAACCCGCTCGTCGCGATGTCGGCGCCCGCAAGGCCGTGGAAAAGATTATCCGGCGTGCGGTTTTCCTGAAAGACGATGATGACGTGCGCAATCTTCGATGCGCTCGCTGGCGCCGTGGGGATCGGCGTCGCGGGGCTCGGCGTCGCGGTCGGAACCGATGCCGGCACGGGCGTTGCAGCGGTCGTTGGAGCGCTTATCGGCGCGGGCGGGGCGGGCGGGGCGGGTGACGCGTTGCCGCCGCCGCCGCTGCAGCCCGCAAGACCGAGAACGAGCGAAGTCGACGCCAGGCACGAGCGGTACGATCTCATACCTGGCAGTGTAACGGGCCGTGCGCCGCCCTCGCGTTGGAACGTGGTGAGAAGTCGACGGGCGCGACGCGGAATCGGAAGCCACACGTTCGAAGGTGCGTACGTGGTCGATCTTCCGGCAGTTGCCCGCGCGACGGTCGCGCGAATCGAGGCGTTGCTCGATGAAGCGCGCGCCTTACCCGGCCTCGCCTCGAGCGCCGACGAAAGCGCGTACAGCTTGCGCGAAACCGAGCGCAGCTATCTGCCCGATACGCTACGTGCGTATTTCGCGATCCCACCGAGCCAACGCGATGACGCCACGAACGCGCTCGTCGAAAGCCAATTGTTGCAACTCGAACGCGCGACGGCGGCACGCTTAGCCGCATATGCGGAAACCCAACGCCTCGCGCTCCGATCGAACGGCGCTTTTTTCGACGCGCGGTTCGGAGCGATCGAATCGCTGGCGCCCGCGCCTACGGCCGCAGCGCCCGAACCGCTCGCACCTAGTGAAACCTCGTCGCGCGCGATGATCGGGCGATTCTTCGAAACGCTGGCTCCCGCGGCCGCAAGCGATCCGACGGCTCTTCTCGCGCGTGCGGCCGAGCGTTTTACTGCGCTCGTGCCCGCGCTCACGACGATCAAGCGCGGGCTCTTCGGTGGCGCGCTCCAAGCGGTGACGATCGACGTCCCCAGCGGCAACGCCGTCTTGCGGTACGCGCTCGTGTCGTCGCGAGTGGGGATCGCGACCTCCGTCACGCAACTCGTCCGCGGCATCGCGCTACGAACCGAAGCGTGCGATGTCGAAACGTGGTTCGCGGGTCTGGCCCACGACCTCGGTGATTACGTCGAACGCGATCGCGCCGCACGTGGGCGACTCGCCGCATTTTTCGGAACATGACCGCCGCGTCGGTCTCTCGAGCGAACGGAGTATCGAATGGGTTTCTTCGGTGGTAATCGCGGCGGCGGTCAGCGACCGGTCGCGACGACGGCGGGTGGCGTCCCCGTCGATGCGATCGCGCGTCTGCGGCGCATGCGCGGCGAAGGCGGCAAGCCGCTCTTTACGAGTGACCTTTCGGTCTCCGAGTTCGTGCTCCTGAAGGAATTGCAGATGCAGCCCCTCGGTCTCGTCCTCGGGAGTTCGATCTATCACGTGGGCCTGCAATACGCCAATTATTTCAATAATGAAGAACTCGTCGTTCTCACCCAAGCGATGTATCAGGCGCGCGAACTCGCGATGACGCGAATGGAAGAAGAGGCGCAGACGCTCGGCGCCGACGGTGTCGTCGGCGTGCGTCTGCAAGTCGGCGGTTATGCGTGGGCGGAGAATGCGCTCGAGTTCACCGCAATCGGCACGGCCGTCGCGGCTCAGAGCGGCGGGGACTATAAGACCGTCGCGGGCAAGCCGTTCACGAGCGATCTCAACGTGCAAGATTTCTACAAGTTGCATGAGGCGGGATACATCCCGGCCGAGCTCGTGATGGGGACGTGCGTCTACCACATCGCGCATCAAGGCTTCATGCAATCGATGCGTACGATCGGCAACAACGTCGAGCTGCCGAATTACACGGAAGCGATCTACGACGCGCGCGAACTCGCGATGTCGCGCATGCAAGCTGAAGCCGAAGCACACGGAGCCGAGGGCGTCGTCGGGATGCAGATCGTCGAACGTAACCACATCTGGCAGCCGCACATCATCGAATTTCTCGCGATCGGGACGTCGATCAAAAAGCGTCACGAGGGGAAGTCGATCGCGCCGCAATTCGTGGTCTCACTCGACGACTAACGCGGCGGAGGTCGCATCGGCGCCCGCCCGCAATTTCGGAGGTCATGGATAAAACGGTGCGTGACGCGGCAAGTGCGGTTGCGGATATCTCGAACGGCGCCTCGATCGCCGTGGGGGGATTCGGGCTCAACGGCATCCCGCACCACCTCATCGACGCCCTCCTCGAAATCGGCGCGAGCGATCTCGTGACGGTCTCGAACAACTGCGGCGTCGACGGTTGGGGGCTCGGGCGCCTGCTCAATCGCAAACGCATCCGTCGCACGACGGGCTCGTACGTCGGTGAGAACAAGGAATTCGAGCGGCAGTACCTCTCCGGCGAACTCGAAGTCGAACTCGTGCCGCAGGGCACGCTCGCGGAGCGTTTGCGAGCGGGCGGCTGCGGCATCGCCGCGTTCTTTACGCCGGCCGGAGTGGGAACGCAGATCGCCGACGGTGGCCTGCCGTTGCGCTACGCGGCCGACGGCAGCGTCGCACTCGCTTCACCACCGAAGGAAACGCGCCGCTTCGGCGACGCGGAGTACGTTCTCGAAGAAGGCATCGTCTGCGATTACGCTCTCGTGCGCGCGAGCGTCGGGGATCGCCACGGCAACCTCATCTTCCACAAAGCGACGCGGAACTTCAATCCGCTCTGTGCGATGGCGGGTCGCATTACCATTGCGGAAGTCGAGACGCTCGTCGAACCGGGCGCGATCGACCCCGAAGACGTCCACCTCCCCGGCGTCTTCGTACAACGCGTCGTCGAGGTCGGTACCGAAGGCAAACGCATCGAACGCACAACCACGAGAAAGCGCGCGTAACATGGCTCTCACTCGCAACGAACTCGCGCAGCGCGTCGCGCTCGAACTCCGTGACGGTCAGTACGTCAACCTCGGCATCGGGTTGCCGACGCTCGTTCCCAATTACATCGCGGGCGACATCACCGTTGTGTTGCAGAGTGAAAACGGAATCCTCGGCATGGGGCCCTATCCGTATGAAGACACCGTCGACCCCGATCTCATCAACGCGGGCAAAGAAACCGTCACGGTGCTGCCGGGTGCTTCGTTCTTCGATAGTGCCCTATCGTTCGGCATGATCCGCGGCGGGCACATCGACGTCGCGGTGCTCGGCGCGATGCAGGTTGCGAAGAACGGCGACCTCGCGAACTGGATGATTCCCGGCAAGATGGTCAAGGGGATGGGCGGCGCGATGGATCTCGTCCACGGCGCGAAGCACGTGATCGTGATGATGGAACACGTCGCCAAAGACGGCACGCACAAGATCGTCGAGCACTGTACCTTACCGCTGACCGGCAAAGCCGTCATCGATTCGATCGTCACCGATCTCGCAGTCATCGATATCACGCCGCGTGGCCTCGTTTTGCGCGAGTGCGCGCCGGGCGTGAGCGTCGATGAGGTCCGGGCGGCGACGGGCGCCGAACTCATCCTCGGCTGAGCGCGCGTCTATGTCGAACGCGCGAGCATCTCGAGGTGTGCGCCGTGATCGCGGAAGTAGAGCGACGCGAGTTCGATGACGATCCACCCCTCGAGGGCGAGGGTCGCCGCGCAGGCGACGAACGCGAGTAAATCGTTGCCCGAGAGTGCTGCGACGACCACAGCAATCAGGATCGCCGGTACCGCGAAGGCGGCGGTCGCCATCAACCGGACGAAAACCATCGGGCCGCGCGTGTCGAGCGGGTTCGGGAAGAACGCGTAGAGTCCGAGGCCCAGCGACTGCAACGCGAACATCGTCGCAAATACGATCGGATATGCCGCGATCGCGAACGACGTTGCATGCAAGACGACGCTCGCGGCGAGCGGCGCGAGCACGATCGCGGTCGCCCCGCGCCAGGTCCGCGCGAACGTCCACGCGGCAATGCGCGCGCGTAGCGGTGCGTGCGAGAGCCAGAAGAGCGGCTTGCCGAGATCGTTTGCGAGATCGAGCGCGGCGGCGGACGGCGTCCCAACGAAGACGAGAATTGCCGATGCGCCCGCGAGCGTCAACACGAGCGAGAGATCGTGATATCGCGCGTAGAGCGTGCCGACGGCGATTCCGCAGACGAGCCAGAACGCCGCGCCCGCAAGCCACAACATCGGAACTCCCGGACGGCGTTTGAAGGCGACCCAATCTTTCCAAACGAGCGCGAGCGCGCCACGTGGAACGCGCGCGTCGGATGAGCGGATGGTGCGTGTCGTGTCGGCGCCAGGCGCCACGGCCGACTCGGAACGCGCACGCCGACCGGAGCCGAGCGTCCGAATCGGCGCCTGCGACATGGCGTAAAGTTCGGGCAACGCGTCGTTGCCCAGCCTTCGGATCGCAAGCGCGGAGAGCCCGAGCACGGCGAGCAGCGCGGCGATCGTGGCCGGCTGGCCCGCGAGCACGGCGTTGGTCAGGCGGCCCGGATCGATACCGGTCGCGCGCACGAACGGCGCGATCGCATCGCGTGCGAGAAATCCCGCCGCGGCAAAGCCGAAGCCAACGGCTGCGAGCACGAATCCGCCCACGCGGAGCGCATACTTACGCGCGCCGCGCGCGAAGAGAAAGATCGGCAGTTCTGCGCCGAGCGGCACGGCGATCGCGAGCACGGTTGCGAACAGCGCACGCGCAGCTGCGGCGACGCCGACGTGACTAGGCGAGAAGACGAGAAAGACATACGCGAGCGTGCCGAGGTAGCGCCCTGAACTCAAGCTCAGCCGACGGCCCTGCAACCAGAGCGCCATCGCGATCGGTGAGATGCCGGCGTTTGCCAGCAGCACCGCTTCGGCTCGCGAGCGAAAGCCCGCAATCCGACCGCTCGCCGCGAGCGCGATCGAGACGCCGAGCATGCCGAGATAGATGCCGCCGATGCCGGTTGCCGGGTACACACCGAGCAGCGTGGAGCCACTCGCGCCACGATGGCCGCCGATGACTCGCATCGTGAAGAGATATCCGATAAAGAGCGTGTACGGTAGCCATAGTCCGACGCGCCACGGCGATCGTACGATCGCGAGCACTTGATTGCGGACGTAATGCCACTCGAGGTAGAGCAGCGCGCGCATCATGCGGTGATGTCGAGGAACACGTCTTCGAGCGTTCCGCCTTCGCGCGCGCCGGCGCGGAGTTCGGCGACGTTGCCCGTCGCGATCGCACGACCCGCCTTCATGATGATGAGGCTGTCGCAGATCGCTTCGGCGGATTCGATGAGATGCGTGCTCATCACGATCGACGTCCCGGTCGCGCTCACGTTCGCGATCAGATCGCGAAGTTCGCGTTGGCCGCGCGGATCGAGCCCGATCATCGGTTCGTCCAAGAGCAGCACGGGCGCGTCCGCGAGCACCGTCGCCGCGATGAGCGTCTTTTGACGCATGCCTTTCGAGAGCGATTGGCCCAGCACGTCGCGGTGGGCCGTCAGTGCGAACCGTTCGAGCAACTCGTGCGCGCGCGCCTCCCACCCGTCGCCCGTATTCGTGCTGCGCGCGACGAACGCCAGGTGCTCCCAAACGGTGAGCATCGGATAGACGTCAGGCGTTTCGGGAATCAGCGAGATCGTTCGGCCACGGTCGCCGCCCAAGCGCTTCCCGTCGAAATCGATCGTGCCCCGATCGGCGCGCAGCAGGCCCGAAAGACAGAGGAACGTCGTGGTTTTGCCCGCGCCGTTGGGCCCGAGCAATCCGAGCACTTCACCCCGCCCGAGCGCGAACGTCAGCTCGTTCACGACGGTCGCCTTGCCGAATCGTTTCGTGAGACCCGTGACTTCGAGCCGAGCCGGCATCACGCTTGAAATGCGAGTGGAATCTCCACCTGAGTCTTCTCGAATTGTGTGCGATACAGTCGCGCGTAGCGGCCGCTGTGCGCGAGGAGTTCCGCGTGCGTGCCGCGCTCGGCGATGCGTCCCGCCTCGACGACGAAGATGACGTCGGCGGAGAGGATCGTCGAGAGACGGTGCGCGATCACGAGACTCGTGCGGCCGCGCATCGCTTTGTCGAACGCGGCTTGGATGAGCGCCTCGTTCTCACTGTCGAGCGCGCTCGTCGCCTCGTCGAGAATGAGGATGCGCGGATCTTTGAGCAACACGCGCGCGATCGCGAGGCGTTGACGTTCGCCGCCGGAGAGTTTGTGGCCGCGCTCGCCTGCGACGGTGTCGTAGCCCTCGGGCAGCGATGCGATGAAATCGTGAATGTTTGCAGCGCGCGCGGCCGCTTCGATCTCGGCCTGCGTCGCGTCTTCGCGACCGTAACGTAAGTTGCGACCGATCGTGTCGTGGAAGAGATACGTCTCTTGCGTGACGATTCCGATGTGCGCGCGTAGCGCATCGAGCTTCACGTCGCGCACGTCGATGCCGTCGATGCGGATCGTCCCTGATTGCGGATCGTAGAAGCGCGGCACGAGCTGCGTGATCGTCGTCTTGCCGGCACCTGAGGAACCGACGAATGCGGCGACTTGACCCGGTGCGATGTGCAGATCGACGCCGCGCAGCGCCATGCGATCGCCGCCGTAGGAGAAGTGCACGTCTTCGAACGCGATGTCGCCCGCGACGCTCGCGAGTTCCAGTCCCGTCTGCGGCTCGGCATCCATGTCGAGGTACTCGAAGATGCGCTCGAACACGGCGAGGGCACTGATGATTTGCACCTGGATGCCCGCGAGCGCCGATGCGGGGCCGTAGAGCCGGCCGAGCAACACGACGAAGGCGACCACGGTTCCGACGGTGAGGCTGCCGAGCACGACGAGATAGCCGCCGCCGAGCCACACGATCGCAGGACCTATGATCACCATCGCGGCGATCGCCGCGATGAACCAACGTCCGACCATCGCGAGATTGATCTCGAGTCCCATGAGATCGTCCGAAACATCGCGGAAGCGCTTCGCTTCGAAAGCTTCACGCACGAACGATTTGATCAGCGTGATCCCGGAAATGGAAAGCGTCTCTTGCGTGATCGATTCGATCGCATCGCGTTTCTCACGCGTCTGCTTGCGCACGACGTACATCTTGCGGCCCACGGGCGAGAGCGGCAAAATCATGATCGGCACGACCGCGAGCGCCAGCAGCGAGAGGCGCCAGTCCATGATGAACATCGAGACGACGGTCGTGAGAATGGTCGCGACGTTGGTAACGATCGAGACGAGGGTGCCCGTGACGACGCTATCCACATTGTCGACGTCGCTCGAGACGCGATTCATGATCTCACCCGTCTTCGTGTTGGTGAAGAACGTGATCGGCATCCGATGCAGATGCGAGACGAGGCTCGTGCGAATGTCGCGCATGATGCCTTCGCCGACGAGCGAGTTGAGATAGCCCTGATAGACCATGACGAGTGCCGCGATGACCGCCGCGACGACCATCGCGCCGACATCGAACCAGAGCCCGTGTAGATCGTGGTGCGCGAGCGAGCTATCGATGAGGTGACGCGTGAAGAGCGCGGGCGCGAGCCCGAGCGCCGACGAGACGAGGATGCATATGAGGACGAGCGATTCCTGACGCACGTACGGCATGAAGAGCCGCCCGAGGCGGCGCCAGTTCACGGCACGTTTCATCCGCGGCTTCTCCGGGTTGAAGACCGTGGAATACATCATCATCGGTGATGGAGAGCCGCCTAACATCAGTCTCTTTCGACCCCGGGCGGCGCCGGGAAGTTGCCCCGCCTACTCGTTTGCGAGCAGCTCGAGCGATTCGCGCGTGCGCCGCGCGATGAGGGCGAAGGCGTGTTGGGCCGCGTTCGCGTCACCGAGGGCTCCGGCTTGTGCGATGCGCGAGATCTTTTCGAGCGATTCTCGCATGTCTTCGGTCGGCGTCGCAACGGCCGGTGCCGGCACGCGGCGTTCGGTGAGCGCCTGCGTCGCCGTCGCGACCGCGAAGATCGCCGAGGCCAGCGACAGGCCGCCGTTGATCGCCGCGAGGGCGGGTGCACGCTGCGATCGCGTCGCGAGTGCAGCCGACGTCACGACGGCGCCCGTCGCACACGCGAGTGCGGCGAAACTCGAACGGACCAATCGCTGCGAAGACGCTCGTTCCACGGTTTCGTTTGCTACGCTCACGCGTCGCCTTGTTCCGCTACACCGCCGCGCTCGCGCGCCGCAGGCGGGCGAGTTCGGTGTAGAGTTCGCGTTCGCGGTCGGTGAGATCGGTCGGAAGCATGCCGATGAGTCGGACGTACTGATCGCCCGCGCCGCCACCGCGCACGCGCGGCATACCCTTGCCGCCCAGACGTAACAGTTTGTTGCTCTGCGTTCCCGAAGGAATCGTCATCGTGACGTCGCCGGTCATCGTCGGGACGCGCACGCTCGCGCCGAGCACGAGATCGTAGACCGACACGGGCAGGTCGACGTATAGATCGTCGCCCTTGCGCTCGTAGGTCGCATCGGGCGCGATCTCTACGTCGAGGAAGAGGTCGCCGCTGGGACCGCCGCTCGTGCCGCGACCGCCTTGTCCCGCGAGCCTGATCCGCTGCCCGTCGCGCACGCCTTTGGGAATCGTCACGTCGAATTTTTTTGCTGCGATCGTGCGGCCGGTGCCGTGACACTGCGGACAGATGCTGTTGTTGAGTACGCCCGCGCCCTTGCAACGCGGACACGCGTCCTCGATCTGCAACGACACGGATTTGGAGCCGCCGGCGAACGCGTCGGCGAGCGAAATCTCGACCGAGGCGTCGAGGTCCGTGCCGCGTTGCGCGAACGACGCGCCGCGACGCCCGGGGACGCCGCCGCCGCCGCCGCCGCCGGAAAAGAACGAGTCGAAAAAATCCGAGAAACCGCTCGCGCCGCTAGCGTTCGCACCGCCGGAGGGATCGCCGCCGCTCGCGGCCGTGCGGTACTGCGCGCCTTGTGCGGCCTGCGCTTCGCGGTAGCGGCGCTGCGCTTCGGCCTGCGCTTGCGCCTGTTCCCAATTGCTACCGAGCGCATCGTATTTCTTGCGCTTCTCGGGATCGCCGACGACCTCGTAGGCTTCGGAGATCTCTTTGAAGCGCTCTTCGGCTTGCTTCGCGTTCGTCGGATTGGCATCAGGATGCCATTTACGCGCGAGCTTGCGATACGCCGATTTGACGTCTTTCTCGGCTGAGTCTTTGGCGACGCCGAGGACCTCGTAGTAGTCTTTGTATTTCAATGCGTGGCGTTACGAGCCCGTATGCTTCGCGACGATGACCATCGCGGGGCGTAAGAGTTCGTCCCCCAATCGATAGCCGCGCTGCACGTCTTCGACGACGACGTCGTCCTCGTGCTCGCTCGAGTCGCGCGTCGCGATCGCTTCGGCGACGTGCGGGTCGAAAGGTTTTCCGAGCGTCTCGATCGCGACGACGGATTCGCCGACGAGAATATTTTCGAAACTGCGCAGCGTCGCGCCGAGCCCGCCGCGCAGACCCTCGCTATCGTCGTAGGCGAGCGCGCGCTGCAAGTTATCGAGCACCGGCAAGAACTTGCCGAGCAGCGCTTTGCGGTGTGAGGTGAGTCGTTCGTCGGCGGAACGCATCGCGCGCTTACGGACGTTGTCGATTTCGGCACGCGCGTAGGCAAGTTCGTTCAGGCGTTCGGTCGCGAGCGCTTGCGCGGCCGCGAGGTCGGCGCGCAACGCTTCGAGGTCGCTCGTGCCGTCCGCGGGGACGGCGGTCGTGTCGGTCGCCATGTCGTTCGGCGACGGCGAGGCCGACGGGTCGTGCGACGCATGCTCGTGCGTCGCGGCCGTTGCTTCGGTTTCCATCCAGTACTCCACAGGAGCGCGCGCCG
>JAABUQ010007864.1_pt1 | contig 15219 bp, 5 predicted proteins | sample 5560001 | NCBI WGS metagenome assembly JAABUQ01 (sample SAMN10711888, study PRJNA513371) | rock metagenome | isolation source: Antarctica rocks | place: Antarctica: Victoria Land, Finger Mt nord | collected 2015-12-18 | reverse complement strand
AAAAATATTAATCTTTTAAAGGAATTAAATATATTATATAAATATTTTTTATTTATAAAAGTATTATATAAATTAAAGAAATCTTTATTATTTTAATTTTAAAATATTATTAAAATAATAAAATTTTTAATTTATATATAATATTAAAAATAAAATACTTTTTTATTAATAATTAATTAATTATATTTTTTTATATTAACAATTTTATAATATTATATAAAAAATAATATTAAATTAAATATAATATTTTTAAAATATTTTTCTTTAATATATATAAATTTTAATATTTAAGAAAATTAATATAATTTATTTATATATATATTTGTTAAAGTATATAGTAAATAGCAATATAAAATATAATAACTAAATATAACTGCTACAATAATAGAGTATAAGCAGAACGCGATAGATAAGTAATTATTATTAATTTTATCCTTTAAAAGGATAAAAGAATTAACAGCTATTATTAAAAGAATAAAGGATTTTTAAAATAATAAGGTAAAACTTTTAAGCAAAGTAGATATAAAGTTGCTTTAATAGGCTTAATATTAATATAGCTTCTAGTTATATACCGGAGTACGTATAGAACGTATATATAATATCAAGACTTACGTATAGCCTTACAATATTATTAAAAATTATTTTATTAAATAAGTTTAATTAAATTAAAATTTATATATCGAAAAAATAATTAATAAATTTTCTTTTAAAAGTTATATTTGATTAAAAATATTATTATTAATAAAAGAAATTTTTTTATATAAATATTAAATTATTTTTAAATAAATATATTTATATTAATAAAATTTTTATTTTATTTTATTTATTATTATTATTATTAAATTAAATATTGCTTTTATTAATTTTTAATTTATTTAATTCTTTTAAAATTTATCTTTTTATTATTTAACTCTAATTAATCGGTTAATAATATATTTATTTATTATTAAAATAATTATAATTAAATATAATAATTAAATATAAACCGATATTTTTTTATTAATATTAAATATTATATTTGTTAATAATTTTATTATTAGAAAAAGTTTATTTAATTACTTTTTCTAATTATATAATAGCTTTATTGATTAAAAAGCTTTAAAATAAATTATTTATTCTTAATAAAATAATTCGATAAATAATTTAATAAAATAAATTTTTTGAATATATATATTTTTAAATAAATTAAAATATTATTATTATTTATAATAATTAACAAATATTAGACTTTATTAATTAATTTATTTTTAAATTATTTATATATTTTAAATATATTAATATATATTAATATTAATTTTATTAAGAAGTTTAGAATAATTATATTATTATTAAATAAATCCTTATAATTAAGATATTAATAAATAATCTTATTAAATTCCTTTTTTATTAGAAATATAAAAATTTTATTTATATATTATAATTTATTAACTTAAATAATTATATAACTTTATTTATTAATTAAATAGAATTATAATAATAACCGGACTGCTATTATCCTGGGAAAATATATTAATTATTTTAATTTTAATTTTCCCTTATTAGCCTGTTTTTCCTATTTTGCTTTCTCTAAGGTTATTTAGACTTTTAATTATACTATCAAAATACTATTATTATACTACCTATTCTCTACTTTATCAGGCGAAGCAATTGATATAAAACAGGGCTAGGAACACTTATTTGCCCCTATCTAGGGCCTTATCATCATGTATATTAGGGTGCTGTGCACCATTATTTATCAATCAGACGATTTAGCCCTGAGTGCATCTGACAGATCTACATCAAAGATGCATAATGGGTCCCATCTCAACCATCACACATGGGAAGTCGAGACCCCTTAAGTCAGCACTAGAGTGTATCTGCAGCTACTTCTGCCTGTGCGATTAGGAGGATTTGTCACGGATTTTGTTTTCCGTGACATAGCCCCCTCCTGCATTCCCACCTAGTCGGTGTGCATCATGTGTTTCACGTGGAGGTACCATGCGGCGAGACGATGCAGGCAGCGAAGACGAGGCTGAAAGTCTTCCTACAGGGTACTCAAGTCTCGCACATCCTTGAAATCTCCGATCAGTCATTTTTGCTTTCTTCCCTGATGCCTTTAAAACCATCGTTGTCGTCTGCATAGTCATCGTCGTTCAAACTCCTCCTCGTCGATAAGTCTATTGTAAAACCAAATTCAACAGATAGCGAACTACCTTCAGGCCAGCAAGCAGCCAAGGTCAAGGCCGATTTCTCCAGGCCAACAGCTCTTTTGGGACTCCCTCACGCGAACACAGGAAGTTGTAGCGCAGCAACGATGAGGCCAAATGGCAATGCTGATCGTCCAAAATTGGATATCAATGCGCAGATACATGCCCCTTTCAACCTGATCGAGGAAGACCAGTTGATGCTCGAAGCACAAAACTTTGTCGAGGAGAATGGTCTTGAGGATTACCAATCACACTTTTTGAAGGGAGCCTTCATTGCTCAGAACGACAGGGCGTTCTTCACTCAGCATCCCCCCGGTGGACTGTCTCTCACGACGAAGGAGGCCGACTGTTTGCAACAAGAGATTGATGGCACGAACCGATGGAGGCATCCGCGAGCTCTGTGGCAATTAGTGGGTCTCTGCGCAATCGGCGCAGCCGTCCAGGGATGGGACGAATCTGCAATCGATGGAGGTAAGATATTTTCACAATCTTCTGGCTGTCTTCGATTCTTGTCGGGCCCCAGAAACCTTGGCGAGGACCAGCTGAAGTCCTCGGTGTGTAGCACAAGCATTTTACAAATATGCATTTGGCATCCAGAACAATCAGAGCCTTATCGGACTCGTCGCCAGCGCTCCCTATCTCTGTTGCGTGTTCAGTTGTTGGTAGGTATACTTCCTTTTTCATGTCACCTGGATCTAACACGCATCGTAGGCTTACTCAACCTTTGAACGAACTACTAGGACGTCGCGGCACTATATTCTTCGCTTGCATCTTCTCCAGTGCTTCTTGTCTGGCACAAGCTTTCTCCAAGGATTGGAAGATGATGGTCGCTTTCAGGATCATATTGGGCTTCGGTTTTGGACCCAAGAGCGCAACCATCCCAATTTATGCATCTGAGTGTGCTCCAGCCAATATCAGAGGCGCCCTCGTCATGTTTTGGCAGTTCTTCACAGCATTTGGCATCATGTGCGGCTATCTTTGTGGCGCTGCATTCGGAAGTGTACTTGACGGAACCAACTTCACTGTCTGTCCTCAGCCTGACAACCCTCCGCCAATATTACCCGACTTAACTTTACGCTGTGTAAGTGTCGACCTTGCGATTGCACGATTTCTGGTTTGAAGATCATTCACCTTTGAGACCATGATTACCTGTCTCTGCACATTGTCTTTAGCTGCATCCTGCGCTGCTAGCTACTTTAGAAGACTATACTGAACTTTGAATACAATATAGAGCTTGAATTGGAGGTTGATGGTCGCAGCCCCTGTGAGTTACGAACAGCAGCACTAGCAATCGTCAAATGCTAACTTTCTTCAAAGATGGTCGCGCCAATAATCCTAGCAATGTACATATTCACCCAGCCTGAGTCTCCACGATGGCTCCTCGCCAAAGCCCACAAAACCAAAGATAAGGAGAAGTCTGCGGAGTACTATGGCAGAGTTTTCAACTCTTTGACCAGACTACGCAACTGTAAACTCCTGGCAGCCCGAGATATGCTCCTCATTGACTTCCGACTCAGGTTAGAAGACAAAGCTCGAAAGGAAGCAAATACGGTCTGGTATAAACGGGGCGTATACGAGTTGTTTTCCAAAAGACGGAATAGAAGAGCCGTGACAGCCAGTCTCATCGTCATGTTCTTTCAACAATTCTGCGGCATCAACGTCCTAATCTACTACTCGAGTTCCGTGCTTCAGAGTGCAAGCTACCGAATCCCAGAAGCATTACTTGTAAGCTCACATCCCACCTCTACAGCTTGAAGAACGGGAACGACTTTTGCTGAATAACCTCGCAGTATTCGATGGGTGTCGGAATCATCAACTTCGTGTTTGCTATTCCGGCGTTCTATCTCATCGACACGTTTGGCCGAAGGAACCTACTGCTAGTAACATTCCCATTCTTAGCTCTATTCCAGCTCCTGAACGCAGTTGCATTCGAGTTAGGACAGAAAACTCCTGGAAGGTCTCACTTGATCATTGCCGGACTCTATCTCTTTGCCATCGCATACAGCCCTGGGGAAGGTCCAGTGCCATTCGTATGTATTTCCCGTAGCACACGTTTGTGTTCAAAAGACACAGATTCATTAACGTGTTGTAGGTCTACTCTGCAGAGAGCATGCCACTGTACATACGCGATCTCGGTACGCTCAATCTCAAGCCATCTATCAAATCACCCATACTGACGCGAAAAACTCCATCTAGGAATGGGACTAGTCACCTCGGTACTCTGGCTTTTCTACTTCATTATCGGCATAACCTGGCCCAGCTACACGAAGAGTTTTACAAACTTCGGTGCTTTCATGTGGTACAGCGTCTGGTGCATCGTAGCCCTAGTCCTTATATACTTGTAAGCTTTCATTCCTCAGAAACCCAACCGCAGTAAACTAATGTTTCACAACCTTACAAAAGCCTCGTGCCGGAAACGAAAGGCAAAGAGCTAGAAGACCTGGACGAGATCTTCAACGGCTCCACTAAAGAGTTCGCCGCCTTTCACTGGAAGCGGGGCCTTTATGTTATCAAACGCCATGTGCTTGGGCGCAAAAATGCAGTTCCGCCTCCAGATCCAGGATCGACGCCGATGGAGCTCAGGACTTATTCCACCACCACGGACTATGCCAAGACCCGTCGCGAGCGAGACTGATGAAAGATTTGGATAACCTTTCGACCACTAATGCTTGAACCAACACTACCCAACACGTATCCTTGCATAGTAAGGCTGGGTCTGAGGAAAATTCGCATGGATGGCATGGTGCGCAGTCTCAGTTCGTAATGCAGGCATATGTCAGATGCACCAAGCAATGATCTTTATTGCATTTCACCAATTTGGGAATTGGCTCCTGCACCGTCGTTCCTAGGCCTTATTAGGCCCTTGTTTTCCCCTCATGGCCAACAGCCATTCAATTAACATCACTCCCTTTCATTTGGCCCTTATTCAGAGCCTCATCGTGTATATTAGGGAGCCTTGCTCCATTAGCCATCAAGGAGACAATTTCTCCCTGATTGCTTTCCCCTTGGTTGTACTGCACCATCCAACAGCATATATTATACCAAGAGCGGAATGAAGTGTTGCTTTAAGGGGGGCATAGTACCATCAAATTGGGTCATGATCAATGGCAAAGCGTGTGGCATTCTTCTTTCCATCATATTCCCAATCGTCCGCATCAAAGTTTGGCGAGAACCTCTACACTCGCTTCTTAATCGTAACGGGAGTGCGCCGCAGCCTTGGCGATACCCAAAAGTTTTATAAGAAACAATCATATGCACTTTCGCTCACTGCCATTTGGTGGCCCTTGTCTGCATTTTCCTGCCTCAACTGGTAAAGCATACCTAGACATGGAATGTAAAAAGCTCACGTTCCCAGAGATGCAAGAAAGCATTCCCACCTCGTCCTCTACAACCATCTATCTACAGAGTCCACAGTGAGTGCACTGAACATGGATCTGCGCAAGATGCAGGCAGCTCAGCCTGTAACGGAGTGCGGTGAGATTTAGTCCCCCACTGGAGACTGTGATAATAGGATACCCAGCTCTCATCCTTTTTTTTCTAGCTTGCAAAAATCCAGCCAGTTTGCCTCAGCAAGACGTCGATCCAGGGATAGCTCTGCTGAGACCGTCTTTCGCGTAGGCAAATAGCACATACTGATCGGACTGTACTGTCGGCAAACAACTCCTGCGTAGAGTAGCACAGAGTGATCTAATATTCCCAGTTTGGAGTGAAACCGGGTGGCCCAGTAGCCAACAGGACCGTGATCGAGAACGGCGAATTTAGATAGCGGGACCAATGTGCATGGCGGTTGGAGTAGACCAGAATAATTCCTCCCATAGATAAGACTGTCTCTATCCAATGGCCAGAAGAGAGTGAAGGATATGAGAAAGGGCGGCTGAGATAGTCGCAAAGACCTCTGAACGCTGTCTTCTGCATTGTGTCTACACGAAACCTCCGCTACGAAGCTGGAGGTCGACTGTCTTGTTGACGTTCGCCATCCTCCAGAACATACGCAAAAGTACGAATCTTCGCAACTGACAGGCCACAATTGAGCAAATTGTCGTGCGCACTCGAATACAAAAGTTCGTGGCTATGACTGCATCCTACCGTACAGCTTGTTTGGGCTAGATCGCCGAGGTGGTCTGCGAATTGGTATGTTCTGGGGAGAGAAGAGGAAGTGGCATTAGTATTGAGAATGCACAGTTGTAAGGTCTTCGACCATGTTTTTCTCGTTCTGTGGAAAAAATTGAAAAGGATGTGGATAATGGACACCTTGGACAGGTGCGAGGCAGGCCGTCATAGTTTAGGCTGCAAAGACTGGGAGGCGTTGAAAGACTGAAGATTGTTAGGATCGATATTTATAACATATAATTATATACCTTTAGGGGCTTGGCAGTATGGTTGGAACCGTGTAGATACTGCTACTTCTTAAAAAACCGTATAGAAACTGTTATTCAAAACTAACGTTTATTAATATTAATATTAACATAAAATATTAATTATTATATATTTATTTTTCTAATTATAAAACAGAAATATAATATAAAATTTTATTTCTTTTGATATATATTTTTTAACATTTTTTTTTAAGTATTATATTTTGATTTAATTACATATATTATTATAAATATTTAATCCTTATAATTTAATTGAAAAAATTTAAATATTATAATTATAAACCGTAAATTAATTGGGAAATAAAAAGGTCAGGGACGAAAAAAAATTAAATAAAAATAAATAAACAAATAAATAAACAAATAAATAAACAAATAAATAAACAAATAAATAAACAAATAAATAAACAAATAAATAAACAAATAAATAAACAAATAAATAAACAAATAAATAAATAAACAAATAAATAATAATAACAAAAGTAAATATTAAAATTTATAATAAATTAAGAAAACGTTCGAAAAAGGAAATTATTAAAATTTTTACTTTTGATAAAAATAAAAATAAAAATTGACTTTATTTAAAAAAAGTAGAAAAAAACCTTATCTTTTGATAGTAAAACTTATAAAACGTTATAATAACTTGTTACGATAATAATTAACAACCTTACTTCTTAACAAACCGTGTCGGAGCTAGAACGAGAGCTGATTACGTGACAAAGAGTTGAACGGTGACGTTAGGGTAACAACGAAACTGCCAAGCCCTGCTAGGTACGATCGATGATGCTATCTGGAACTAATTTGTTAGTAGGAAAGGCCCAGACCGGGTTATGCTGACTAATATACCCTCAGCACTGGTGCGTGGCTGCGTGAGGCTGTAAAGGTGTGGCAGAAAGTTGGCGGCAACGCGACTTCTTTGATAGGAAAATCCCAAATATTTACCCACCCATAGATCCTGTGGTAAGTATTAGAGCCACCGATCGCTCGGCCTGAAGTGACTTCGCTGTAGACTTGGACATCTCGAATGGCTTTCTGCATGAGAGCGTGAATTGTAATTAGGCTGGTACCTTAGTTTCAAAGATTTCATGAAATGGGGAAAACAAATTCCCATGTCGTTGTCATCCAACGCCACACCCTCTCTCGTCGTCCACTGACTGCTCCACCACTTTCTCTAGGAGCGGCCATGTGGCCGGCCACCTCAAACTTATGATGGTGTGGCTCCTTTTCAGATCGTCGCAATAGACATTTGACGCCATAACCCACTACCTCTGCTTCCTTTGCTGCCTTGCCTAAAGCGCGCCAGCTCTATCGAGATCGACAACGACATTGCTCCCTCGGGATTGCTCGACCCCTCTGGTGCTTGCCTCATATCCATTACAAAGTCTGCCTTGCCAAGCAATATCAACATGTCGTCAAAACCCAACGACGATGCTCAGGGCCCACCGAATACTCCAGCCCCAGCTAGACCAACGCCATCCTCCCCCCACCAGCGTTCATACTCCGCATCAGGACCCTCGGAGCAAAATATTAGAGGAACCGACGTGCGACGCACGCCTTTGAATCCAAGCATACAGAATGTGCAAGGTGCGGGCTCGGAATCTCCATTCGGGCAATTGAGTCCCTCAGCCACGGACCACGTTTTCCCTATAAGATCTGTTGTCTCTGTAGATCCTACACTGACCCCTTTGGCGAGGGCCAATTCTTCTGCAGGATATGGGTTCTCTGGCATAAACACACCTAACAGTGCTGGCACCGAACGCAAAGCCGATGCACTCTCACAATCCAGTGCATCTTCAACAAAGTCAGACCCTGGTCATGAATCAATCGAATCCCCATCAAAAATTCGGCGGAACACAGAAGGAGAGATAACACCAATTCAAGAGAAAGACCAATCAAGTGCCGCGCCTAATCATCAAGTTAGATCCACAAGAGAGGGTGAGGGGATGGGAGGCTCAAGGCATATTCTAGCGTCCACCGACAATGCGTCCACCAGATCTCAGGCCACAAGCGGCGAGTGTGCAGAAGACAACTGGAGCACTGCAGGTTCAGCAAAGAGCGGAGATGACGCATGCGGGCTCGTGACTGCTCGATTCAACCATGTCGTGACAGAAGGGGGCCACGCTGTGATTATTGGCCGAGACGGCGAGACACTCCAACGATGCGAAGATGAACCAATTCATATACCCGGGGCAGTCCAAGGTTTCGGTCTTTTGGTCGCTCTCCAAGAGACTGCTGATGGCAAATTGCAGGTCAAAGTTGTCAGCGAGAATTCAAAGCAAATCATTGGGTACACACCAAAACAGCTCTTCGCCTTGGACAACTTCTGTGATATTCTTTCGGAAGAGCAGACGGAGAATCTATTGGACCACATCGACTTCATTAAAGATGAAGACGTAGATCCGGCCACGAACGGACCAGAGGTCTTCACTTTAGCCATACGTTCACCGACGCGGAAGTCGCTCAAGATGTGGTGTGCCATGCACACTAACGAGAACAATGGCGATCTCATTATATGCGAATTCGAGTTGGAGGAGGACACCATCAATCCTCTAGTACCTCTCGGTGAAAGTACACCAGAGCCGCCTGAAGACACACTCAATACCAACCCATCGGCAGAGGAGCTTGCGGAGAGTACTATTAACGCAAGTAAACCTTTGCGCGTTCTGAGAACCGCGAGGAAACGGAAAGGCGAAGCTGCGGCGATGGAGGTCTTCAATATCATGTCGCAAGTCCAGGAACAATTGGCGAATGCTGCAAACCTCGACGTGTTCCTCAAAATCCTGGTCGGCGTAGTCAAGGAACTGACAGGCTTTCATCGAGTAATGATCTACCAGTTCGATTCATCCTGGAATGGGAGAGTGGTGACGGAGCTTGTCGACCCAAGAGCTACCAAGGATCTCTACAAAGGCCTTAGCTTTCCTGCATCCGACATTCCCAAACAAGCTCGTGACCTATACAAAATCAACAAAGTGCGCCTACTCTATGATCGCGATCAGGAAACCGCTCGGTTGGTGTGTCGAACCATCGAGGATCTCGAGAATCCTCTGGATCTTACGTTCGCTTATCTACGAGCAATGTCTCCTATACATATCAAATACCTCTCGCATATGGCTGTCCGAGCGTCCATGTCAATATCCATCAATGCATTTAGTGAGCTTTGGGGTCTCATCGCATGTCACTCCTATGGATCCAAAGGAATGCGAGTCTCATTTCCTATTCGGAAGATGTGCAGACTAGTGGGTGATTCCGCTTCGCGCAACATTGAGCGACTGTCCTACGCATCACGGCTTCAGGCTAGAAAGCTGATCAACATAGTCCCTACTGAAAGCAACCCGTCAGGATATATCATTGCCTCGTCCGACGACCTGCTTAAGTTGTTCGACGCCGACTACGGCGTTCTTTCTATCAGGGATGAAACAAAAATACTTGGGAAGCTCGAGCAGACGCAAGAGGCTCTTGCCATGCTCGAATACCTTCGGTTGCGTAGGATTACCTCCGTCACTAGTTCCACAGACATCCGTCAAGATTTCCCAGATCTCAGATATCCTCCAGGGTTTTCTATCCTTTCTGGCTTGCTTCTAGTGCCTCTTTCTGTGGCAGGCGGCGACTTTATTATCTTCTTTCGAAGATGCCAGACACGTGAAGTGAAATGGGCTGGTAATCCTTACGAAAAGTTCATCAAAGAGGGTACGGAAGGCTACCTAGAGCCTAGAAAAAGTTTTAGGTCATGGTCGGAGACTGTGCACGGCAAAGCCAGAGAATGGACTGAGGAGCAGATCGAGACTGCCGCAGTCCTCTGTCTTGTGTATGGTAAATTCATCGAGGTTTGGAGGCAAAAGGAAGCGGCATTGCAGAACAGCCAATTGACGAGGCTTCTCCTGGCAAATTCTGCACACGAAGTTCGAACACCACTCAATGCCATCATCAACTATCTGGAGATTGCATTAGAGGGAGCCATTGATCAAGAGACCCGGGACAACCTGTCAAAATCACACTCCGCTTCAAAGTCTCTCATTTATGTTATAAATGATCTTCTTGACCTCACAAACACCGAACAAGGGCACCACCTTATCAAAGACGAAATGTTCGACTTGCCTGCTACCATCAAAGAAGCGACCAATTCTTTTATTGGTGATGCAAAGCGCAAAAACATTGAGTACGAAACGGTCGAGAACTCGGATGTGCCTCAATTTGTCATTGGAGACCAAAGACGGGTCCGACAAGCCGTTTCTAACATAACAGCGAATGCCATCCAGAACACATCCAGCGGTGCTGTAAAAGTAGACATATGGTTGGCTGACAGCTCCAGAAACCACGTCGACATAGATATTGCCGTACAAGACACGGGGTGTGGCATGTCAAGGCATAAACTTGACGCTTTATTCCGTGAGCTTGAGCAGGCTCAGACTGAAGATGATGAGGGTTTGCAGCAGAAGTTGGCACCCAATGTTAAGGAACTCGAAGGAAAGCAAGACTCCCAGCGTGCACTCGGGCTAGGCCTTGCATTGGTGGCTCGGATTGTGCGAAACATGAATGGTCAGCTACGACTCAAGTCTGAAGAGGGCAAAGGCTCTCGGTTCGTCATACAGCTTGGTTTCGAGGTGCCACCTGAAGATGAAAAGAAGAACGTTCTCGAAGGCGCAAAAGCAGCAGGCATGGCGCCCCCACCAAATGAGCCGACAACGCCACCGGTAGAGAAAGGGGAAGTCATGCTTGTCACCAAAAGTGCACAGGAGCAGCCGTCCAACACGCCCAAGGCTTTAGTTCACCACAAGAGCTCTGAAAGCATTCACAGTATGAAGAGCTTCAAAAGTGGATCGAGTCACAAGAGTGATGTAGACCGTCTTATTGGCGCTATTCAAGAGCCACATATGGTAGGGAAGTCGTCCACGATTGGTAACACGGACAGTCAAGCTCCACCTCCAAATAGCAAGGATAGAGGCCACCGACGCCCAGGCTCAGCTTCTGCATCGAGAAGAGCGACCAGCGGCCTCATACGGACGCAGTCGGTGGGAGAGGTGAAAATGCACTCCGCTGAACAAGCAACAGACTCTCGTGTCGGCCCAGGGATGATGAGCGTGACGGACTCAAGGACTCCAGTAAAGCCAATTCGAATGCCTGGAGAAACCAGTACAGGATCACCGACATCAGAGCATCCAGCAAGAGTAGTGTTCGATGTCCCTGATATTAAGAAGGCTATTGAGGAGCCACCCAAAGCCGATAACCTGCAAGTGCTTGTAGCAGAAGACGATCCTATCAACAGCAGGATCATAAAGAAAAGATTGGAAAAGATTGGTCACGTTGTCTATCTGACCATCAATGGCGAAGAGTGCTCCAGTACTTATGGAGAGAAGGTTACATCTTTCGATGTGGTCTTGATGGATATGCAGGTCAGCCCACACGATCTATCATAGATACAGTTCCTACTAATGCTAACGATATTCGCAGATGCCAATAGTTGATGGTTTGACCTCTACGAAAATGATACGGTCTTTCGAGAAATCGCACCCTGACAACATGCTATCCAAACAGGCTAGGCTCAATGGCAGAGTGCCTATCTTTGCAGTCTCGGCTTCGTTAGTCGAAAAGGAACGCCAAACATACATCGATGCCGGTTTTGATGGCTGGATCCTCAAGCCCATCGATTTCAAACGACTAAGCGTTTTGCTCTCGGGTATAGTGGAAGAACCCACGCGTGAACGCTGTCTATACCTGCCTGGGCATTGGGAACGAGGCGGATGGTTTTGCAAAAGGCAGCCGAATGTCTTCTCAGCAAGCACTGCGCCGTCAGGGACTGCGCGCGTGTCCACATCCAAGCCTGTGGGATCCAATGTAGCGCAGCCACAGGAAAACTCGACCGACAAAGAGCGCGAACGCTTAGAGAACCTTCAGAACGACGCTGTGCACGATGAGTCATTCCCACAAAACCCAGGCCAGTCTAGTGACCTCGACCACTCCCTCGAGTCCCACGGCGCCCAACAGCCATGAAAAGTCGAGAATAATCCAGACCCAGCAAGGGCCTTAGACGCTCCTCTATACAATCCCAGACGCCAGCACCACCAATGACATTTTAGCAACCACGTCCGCCGTTCCCAGGTATTGCATTCGCTCCCAGTATTTTTCCATCGAGCGAGGCGTTTTGGTCAGGACGTACCGGAACGTCGTTGTCCATCAGCGAGCATAGGAGCATCAGTGTACCTTCCAAGCAACTCTCGTAATAAACGCCTTCTTGCCGGTGGGCGTTTGCAGAGCGATGGTGGCGCTGCTGGTACATAGCAATGAACTTGACCGTACATGTATCACGCAAGGGTCCGCGAGGACACATGGAGAAGCATTTTTGGCGAGGCAGCAGTTATTCATTATGCGGAAGGTCCTTTGTACTTCTACTTGTATCTACTTTATGTTGCAGGGATAAGATGAAACACGCCATGCATCAATGCACGTGGCACTCGCATGGCATGGACAAGGACCTTGAAGTTCCCCGGAGTTTGTGTGAACACACTTTGATGCGATCCAGTCACAAGCTGGCACAGGCGAATGCAGAGAATGCAGAGGATGCGGTGTGGAAACAGGTCAGGCTTCAGCCCTCGGCCCCACTTCAGTAGATTGTCGCGTACTAGTGATAGAGTAGAATAGTTCAGATAGTTACCTTAGGTACCTACAATATCCACTCTGCGCTAGTAGAGCCAGGGTAGTATCCTGAGCGTGGTGCAGTGTGAGTCTGCTCTCGGACACCACCTGCTCCTCATTATCATCATCCTTGGTGCTTGGAAATCACCCCAAATGCTCTTGGACCTGGTCTTTCCCATCAATCACCCTTGAGTCAAGGGTTTAGCCCTGTGCAGACCTCCGAGCCTCGATGCAAGTCGACCTGATCGCTTGCTGCTCCACCACGAACGCTTTCCAACAGGACCCGCCTGAAGTCGGATTGCAGTGGATGACGGCCGAAAAACTCGCCGACCCCGCCGAACCAATGCAGCCGACATCCGTACCTGCACCATCCTGAGCTCCAATGGGCAATTCCAACGGCAAGCCAGTCGTCTTCACTGATGAAGGTGACTTTCCCCTGCGTCTGCTTCGACACAACTACTGTGGAAGCGTCCGAGCATCACCGGTCCCATGAACGCTTACGATGCCTGCTCCAATTGCACTCTTTACAAACGACTTTGCTGACTTGGCTCTGCTAAGCAGTCAACCTCAACCATTTCCGCCTCCTGCGAGTGGTGGGAAAGGGTGCCTTCGGGAAGGTGCGGATCGTCGAGAGGAAAGATACAGGCTTGACCTTTGCTCTCAAGTATATCCGGAAAGATGAAGGTCAGCATCTACAAGCTGGTTGGGCGTGCAGACACGGCTGATTCGGTATAGTCGTTCGGTCCGAGAGCGTTCGCAACATTATTAGGGAGCGAAGAATGCTCGAGCACCTCAACCACGCTTTCTTATGCAATCTGCGGTACAGTTTCCAAGACATTGAATACCTGTGAGCTCCTCCGCCCCGTGCAACTCTTCCAAGAAGGATTCATGGCCTCATACAAACGCAGGTACATTGTTGTGGATCTAATGAATGGCGGCGACTTACGATTCCACATTTCACGAAAAACCTTCACCGAGGACGCAGTACGGTTCTGGATGTCAGAGTTGGGTTGTGCATTACGATATTGTCATTCGCAGGGCGTTGTGCATAGAGATTTGAAGCCCGATAATGTTCTACTCGATTCGGACGGCCATGTGCATTTAGCGGATTTTGTGAGCCTACTCCCATAACACTGCTAGACTGGCAATACTGATTCAGCCTAGAATGTTGCCTCGGAGTACAAACCTGACAGACCACTACATAGCAAGTCCGGAACGCTCGCTTACCTGGCTCCCGAAGTTTATGCTGGTACTGGGTACCTGACAGAGGTGGATTGGTGGTCGTTGGGCGTCACGTTCTATGAATGCATATACAACAAGGTCAGAGCAATTCAAACTGGTGCTCTACTCATATGCTAATTCCTCACAGCGGCCGTTCACCTCACATGGGCATGAAAAGCTGGAGAAAGAAATCACAAAGGCACAACCGAATTACCCGGTCACACAACCGCCAGTGTCAATGCCATGTCTCCACGCAATCACATCGTTATTAGAAAAAGATCGAAGAAAGCGAATCGGCGCGATAGGATTCGACACTTTCGCGGACCACGCATTCTTCCGAAGAATTGATTTCGAGGCTTTGGAAAAGAAGCACATACTGCCAGTCTTTGTTCCCTCGAGTGAGAAAACCAACTTCGACGCTACATACGACCTCGAAGAATTGCTCTTGGAGGAGGCTCCACTGGAGGCCAGAGCGCGGCGGCAGAAGCCCAGGGTACAGTTGAAGGAAGATGCCACAGACAAAGAAATCAGAACAGACGAGCTGCATCGCATGATCGAAACACTCTTCGAACCCTTCGACTACACCACCGTGACGTACGTCCCCCTCTTTCCCCTCCCACCTTCTTCAATGCCCTCTAACCCCTATTGCAGAGATTACAAAGGCTTCGTCGACGCCACGAGCACAACCGGGACCTCCTCCCTCGACATCCTCGACAAACAAGCCACCGCAGCCGACGAAACCAACTCCACCCACAACCAACCCGTCGAAACCTCCCCCACCGGCTCCCCCCCAGTCACCGTCTCCGGCG
>JAABUQ010007863.1_pt1 | contig 15223 bp, 17 predicted proteins | sample 5560001 | NCBI WGS metagenome assembly JAABUQ01 (sample SAMN10711888, study PRJNA513371) | rock metagenome | isolation source: Antarctica rocks | place: Antarctica: Victoria Land, Finger Mt nord | collected 2015-12-18 | reverse complement strand
GTGCGAGCTGTGACTTCTCCAAACTCTCCTGCGGCTATGTGGGGCAGAGCGACGGATACACCGATCTGGTGCAAAACCGAAAGATGAACTTCGAATTTGACGAGGCAAAAAACGGCAATGTGGCGCTAATGGGCCGGCTCGATCTAGCGACGACTCGCGAGTTCACGATCGGAGTGGCTTTTGGTGAAAGCCTTTCCAGTGCCGTTTCCTGTCTTTTTCAAAGCCTCGGTCTCTCTTACAAAGAGCAACGCAAAGTCTTCCTAGAGCAGTGGACAAACGCGATTAAAGACCGAAAACCGCTTCAAAAGGCTAGTGGAGACAAAGGGCGTCTCTTTGAGTCGAGTTACAACCTGCTTCTGACCCATGAAGACAAGCTGTATCGGGGCGCCTTCATTGCGTCGCTGACCGTTCCCTGGGGCGAGGCGCGCAACGACAAGGAAGGTAAAGGAGGCTATCACCTGGTTTGGACCCGCGACATGGTTGAAAGCGCCATGGGTTTGCTGGCGGCAGGCAACACGGCAGCACCATACCGGGCACTCGTCTACTTAGCAGCCCGCCAGGAAGAGAATGGCAGCTTCCCGCAGAATTTCTGGGTGAATGGTGAAGCCTATTGGACCGGAAAGCAATTGGACGAAGTCGCCTTTCCTGTCTTGCTCGCTTGGCGGCTTCACCAAGAGAGACTGTTGCACCAGTTCAATCCGTGCGTAATGGTTAACCGGGCTGTCTCTTTTCTGCTCCATAGCGGGCCTATCACGGGAGAAGAACGATGGGAAGAGGCGAGCGGTTACTCGCCCTCCACTTTGGCGGCGATCATCGCAGCTTTCATCTGCGCCGCCTCTTTTGCAAGAACGGAAGGGAACGAGGACAAAGCTCTATTCCTAGAGAGCTATGCCGATTTCCTAAGGTCGCATTTAGAGAAGTGGACCGTGGCCACCGAGGGTTCGCTTCTTCACGACTCGGCTTACTTTGTGCGCTTAAATCCAGCTAAGCCGGGGCAGGTAGCATCGCCCGGATCGGTCAACACAGCAAAACTCAGGCTCACCAGCCAACCTCCTGGAACGCCCGATTCCTACCCGGCGCGCAATGTCGTAGATGGCGGATTTCTTCAGTTGGTTCGCTACGGAATTCTTGCAGCCGATGATCCCTTGATTGTCGAGAGTCTGCGCGCGGTGGACGCCGTTCTTAAGGTCGAAACTCCCTCTGGTCCTTGTTGGCATCGTTACAACCACGACGGTTACGGCCAGAAACCGGATGGCGGCGCCTACAAGCAGTGGGGCCAAGGCCGGCCTTGGCCCCTGCTGACCGGTGAGCGCGGACACTACGAACTGGCCGCCGGAAACGATTACCGGCCTTTACTTCATGCAATGGAGCGCTTCTCAAACGGCACCAACCTGTTGCCCGAACAGATCTGGGATGGACCCGATCTGCCGGACACGCATTTGCGTTGCGGCGGCCCGAGCGGTTCAGCCAATCCTCTGTTGTGGGCGCATTCAGAATATGTACGTCTGCTTCGCTCTTCTCATGACGGAACAGTTTTTGATCTGATTCCCGAAGTGGCCGCTCGTTATAGGAAATCCAAGCCGCAGAGTCGGTTTGAATTTTGGTTACCGAAACATCCGATCCCGCAGGCGGACAAAGGTCATACGCTTCGCATCTGTGCGCCTGAACCATTCCGCCTTCGCTGGACCGCCGACAACTGGAACAGTTGGAAAGATAGCGACTCACAGCGGAGCGGTATCGGCGGCGAGTACTGCGACTTAGCGGCTTCGGATTTCGATCCCCAGGTGGAGTTCACGTTTTTCTGGAAGGACCGTCAACAGTGGGAAGGCCAAAACCATCAGGTGCAAGCGCGTTAAGAAAGAGTGTGAAATGGACAAAACCAATCAAGGGAAAGTAGTTGTAGTTACGGGTGCGACGGCCGGCGTGGGACGCGCGGTGGTGACGGAATTTGCACGGCAAGGCGCCCACATCGGACTTATCGCGCGCGGGAAAAAGGGCCTCGAGGCAACCAAGCGCGAAGTAGAGGAACTGGGCGGCAAAGCATTGATGCTGCCCACCGATGTCGCAGATGCTCAGCAGGTGGAAGACGCAGCCGAGCGCGTTGAGAAGGAGTTGGGACCTATCGATATCTGGGTGAACGATGCGATGACAACCATCTTTGCTCCTTTTCTCCAAATCAAACCGGATGAGTTTAAGCGTGCCACCGAAGTGACCTATTTGGGGCAAGTCTATGGCACCATGGCGGCGCTGAAGCGCATGCACGCGCGGAACCGGGGAACCATTGTGCAGGTAGGCTCAGCCCTGGCGTACCGTTCCATCCCGCTGCAATCGCCCTACTGTGGCGCCAAGCACGCCATTGTTGGATTCACTGACTCCCTCCGTTCTGAACTCATTCACGACAAGAGCGCCGTCCATATCACCGCAGTCATGCTGCCTGCCATGAACACGCCGCAATTCAGCTGGTGCCGTACCCGTCTTCCCAACCATCCCCAGCCGGTACCGCCGATCTTTCAACCGGAAGTTGCCGCCCGTGCCATTGTCTGGGCCGTCACCCACAAGCGTCGCGAAGTATACGTTGGGTTCCCGACTGTGAAAGCCATTTACGGCAACCAATTAGCTCCTGCTTTCGCGGACCGCTACCTTGCCGACCACGCCTTCAGTGGACAACAGACGTCTCAGCCCGTCTCGCCCGATCGCCCCGATAACTTGTTTGAGCCGGTCGATGTGAATTATGGTCCGCACGGCATCTTTGGCGATCGCGCTAAGGAGTTAAGCATCCAGAGTTCTTTGAATCTGGAATCGATGACTCTGCTGGGTCACCGCGGGCTCGTCGCTTCCGCAGCCCTGGTCTTGACGGGTTTGCTTTTCACGAGCCTCAGGAAAAGATAGATGCAGAACCGATTGAGTCCCGAAGAACTCGGCCGCGATCTGCGCCACGGTTATGGTCCCTTCCTCAAAAGGCGCCGCGGCATCGTAGGGCTTTCCTTCTTCTCGTGCGCCATCCTCGGCGCGGTGGCGCTGTACCAGATCGGCATTCTGAAAAAGCTGCCGGAACCACGCTCGAAATTCTTCGACACCGCAAAAGTGAACGGCTCTGGCCAAGCTTACTCCATCTTGGCAACTCCCGACGCCTTCCTCGGTTTAGCCAGTTACGCCGTCACCGCCGCCCTCGCTGCAATGGGTGCGGAGAATCGTTCGCGGACTCATCCTTGGATGGCGTTGGGGATGGGCGCAAAACTACTCGGTGATGCGCTCATGGCAGGAAAGCTTACGCTTGACGAATCCAAAAAGTTCAAAGCATTCTCTGTATGGTCTGTGCTGACCGCGCTGACTACCTGGACTGCGCTTCCCCTGGCCTTTCCGGAGACGAAAGCGGCCCTTCAGCAATTAAGAGAGCACGATCATGCCTGAAGCGGTCGCTGCCGCCGTTGCGTTTGCCGAGGACATCGATCTTGACGTTCGCGAAGGTCGTTTTCAACGCTGGTTGTCATTGATGGCTGGAATGTCGAGCGTGTTGGCCGGCCTTGAAGTCTCCTACGAGCACTATCGAGGCAGCTATAGCCGCCGGGTGATGTACACGCCCGTTATTCTTAGCGTGGCGTTGGCAGGAGGGGGATTTGCCGGCTTCTTCAGCAAGCGCGCTGCGCGAACCGTTCTGCCCGCCATGTCCCTTCTCACGTTGGGTGACAGTCTCATCGGGTTCTATTTTCACATCCGGGGAGTTCACCGCAAACCGGGCGGCTGGCGCCTCCCTATCGTCAACATGGTGATGGGGCCGCCCATCTTCGCCCCACTGCTGTTCGGTGTGAGTGCCTATCTCGGGTTTGTCGCTTCATTTCTGCGGCGTGCAGAGCAAAGTGAAAGACACTTGCTGCCTCTTCCCGCGCACGAGCATCATTGGGCCAAACGCATTACAGGCGAACACGAGTCCATCAGCTGGACACAAGACATGCGTGAGGGCCGCTTCCAAAAGCAAATGTCCGTTGCCACCGTCGTCGCCGCATTTTTCAGCGGATTTGAGGCTTGGTATTCGCATTACAAAAATAACTTCCGCTACAAGGCGCAATGGACGCCCGTCATCCTTGCGCCAATGTTAATGGCGGCCGGTATTGGGGCAGTCAACAATCGCCGAGTGGCGCACACCTGGCTACCGGCGGTCTCTGCCCTGGCGATGGCCGATGGAGCCGTGGGATTTTTCTATCACGCACGCGGTGTGTTACGAAGGCCCGGCGGTATGAAGAAGCCGCTGTATAACATCGTCTATGGCCCGCCTATCTTCGCGCCTTTGTTGTTTGCAGCGAGCGGCTTTTTGGGATTGCTGGCTAGCATGCTCGGGAGAGAGAAACGAAAATGAGCGATTCGTCAACGGCCGCAGTAGACACACGTCCAGTTGATCCGGCAGGAAAACCCATAGGGCCGTTAGCTCAGCCCGGATACTACCCAGGTTTCAGTACACTAAGCCAGAAAAAGTTTTGGGATGCAAAGACCAGAGAGGTAGTCTTGGACCGAGTCCATAAGGTCCCCGGGATTCGCTTTTTCGATCCGCAGCAAGCGCGGCTGATGAAGGCCATTTGTGATCGTATTCTTCCCCAAGACGATCGTGACGAGGCGCACAAAATTCCCATCGTCCCTCAGATTGATAAGCGGCTCTACGAGAATTCGCATGATGGGTACCGCTATGAAAGCATGCCGCCCGATCGCGAGGCCTTCACGATGGGAATACAGGCCATCGACGAAATCGCTATGCACGAACACGGTCGTGGATTCGTAAACATCGGTCCGCGTGAGCAGGACGAAATTCTTTGCTCGCTTCACGATGCAAAACCCTCCGCTGGCCACGAGATCTGGAAGCGCATGGATGTTCATCGGTTTTGGATGTTGTTGGTTACCGATTGCGCTGAAGCCTACTACTCGCACCCTTGGGCCTGGGACGAAATCGGTTTTGGAGGCCCTGCCTATCCTCGTGCTTACATGCGCCTGGAACGCGGTGAAGCGGAGCCGTGGGAAGTGGAGGAGAAGCGCTACGAGTGGCGCGCCCCCGATAGTTCTGTCTCCGGCAAGCACGAACTGATTGCCGGGCAAGCCGAGCACCTGGCATCCCCAGGACAGGGAGGCACTCATTGAAGTCACCCTTACTTGGGCAATTTGGGCCTCCAAACGGAAAGCCGCACATGCTTGGTCCCATGCAGCGGATCGAGACGCCAATGCACCGCTTTGCCGATGGCGAGGAAGTCGACTACGTCATTGTGGGAGTGGGCGCAGGCGGTGGCGTACTTCTGCAGCGTCTGGCGCGGGCGGGATTCAAAGTCATCGGCTTCGACGCCGGACCGTTCTGGGATACCGAACGCGACTGGGTCAGCGACGAAAAAGGATCGCACAAACTTTACTGGAACGATATGCGAATTACCGGCGGCAAGCATCCCTTGGCGTTCGGTGCCAACAATAGCGGCAAAGGTGTCGGCGGCGGAACGGTACATTGGGCTTCCTTTACTCCGCGTCTCCATCCTTCCGATTTCCGCATTCATTCGCAAGACGGTGTCGGAGTGGACTGGCCCATCGCTTACTCAGATCTGAAGCCTTATTATGAGTTGCTCGAATTGGAGTTGCCGGTCTCCGGTCCTTCCTACTATCCGTGGGGTGATCCGCACGGCTATCCGTACGGACCGCATCCTATGGGCGGCGTCGGTGATGTTCTCATCAAAGGATGCACTGCGCTGGGGATCGGCGTTTCAGCTGGGGGGCCGGTCGCGATTCTAAACGGCTCGCGTGCTGACCGTCCTCACTGCATCTATCGCGGCTTCTGCATTCAAGGCTGCAAAGTAGGCGCTAAGGCATCGACGCTCATCACACACGTGCCAGATGCCATCGACAATGGCGCCGAAATCCGCCCGAATTGCATGGTGTCGCGAATTGATCTGGCGAAAGATCGAAGGGTTACAGGAGTCACTTACTTCGACGAAGAAGGCCGCGTGCAGTGGCAACGGGCAAAGGCGGTGATTGTTGCCGGATATGCAATTGAGACCCCGCGCCTTCTGCTCAATTCAGCCTGCCCTGGATTCGAGAGCGGACTGGCAAACTCCAGCGATACCGTGGGACGCTACCTGATGGCGCAAGCCGGTAATGTGGTTAGTGGTCGATTTGAAGAATTAGTGCGCATGTATAAAGCGCCTCCGGCCCATGCGCTGACAGAAGAGTTCTACGAGACCGATCCGAAACGAGATTTCGCGCGCGGATTCGCCATCCAGACCGTAGGTCCGCTGCCGATCTCATTCGCTAAGCAGATGATGACCTCGAAGGGCGCTTGGGGCTGGGGCTTGCGGAGCGTCATGATGGATTACAACCATTGGGCCGCTTTCGGGTTTCTCGGCGAAATTCTTCCGCACGCCGACAACCGTGTGCAGTTGGCGGACGAGAAAGATCAAAACGGTATTCCAATTACCAGGATGACGTTCAATCTGTATGACAACGATAAAAGGCTGATTGAATTCGGCAAGAAGAAAACCATGGAAGTCATGCAGGCGGCGGGCGCCCAGGAAGTGGTGCAGGAAGCGCGCTATGCGCATCTGGTAGGCGCGGCACGCATGGGCGACGACCCGCGAACATCTGTTGTGGACAAGTTCGGCCGAACGCATGACATCGCGAATCTATTCGTCTGCGACGGCAGCATCATGCCTACCCAGGGATCGGCGAATCCAGGGTTGACGATTATGGCGCTAGCTGCACGTACCGCCGACTATTTGATCCAACAGGGTAACCAAATCTTCCAGCCCGGTAAGCGGGACATGGAGCCGCCGCCCATGCGGCGCGACTTGTCGCCACCCGATACATGGGGTCACGGCATGCCCCGGATTTGAAAGTCACTATGCAATCCAATCCAAAGATTGAAAGCGTCCAAGTGGATGTTTATACATTCCCCACCGAGACGCATGAATCGGACGGCACCTTCGAGTGGGACAAGACGTCGATGGTCCTGGTTCACGTTGTCGCCGGCGGGGTGAAAGGTCTGGGTTACAGCTATGCGGATACAGCTACCGCGCAACTCATCAAAGACTCTCTGGCGCCTAAAATCATCGGCCATGATGCCGTTGCGAACGGGGGTTGCTGGATCAAGATGGTGAAGCAGATTCGCAACCTTGGCCGTCCTGGCATTGCTTCCATGGCGATTGCTGCCGTCGATAACGCACTCTGGGATCTGAAAGGAAAACTCCTCAACCTTTCCGTAGCTTCTTTACTCGGACTCGTGCGCACCGGCATCATGGCTTACGGCAGCGGCGGCTTTACCTCCTACTCGAACGCAAAGCTGCGCGAACAGCTGGGTGGATGGGCGGAAGCTGGCTTTCTCGCAGTCAAGATGAAAATCGGCCGCGATCCAGTTGCCGATCTTGAGCGCGTACACGCCGCTCGCGAAGCGATCGGGCCGAAGGTGAAACTATTCGTGGACGCGAACGGCGCTTACACACGCAAGCAGGCCCTTTATCAGGCCTACCGCTTCAAAGAAGACGAAGATGTGACCTGGTTTGAAGAGCCGGTCTCCTCCGACGATCTCGACGGTCTGCATCTGGTCCGTGACCAAGGCCCTCCGGGAATGGATATTGCCGCGGGGGAGTACGGATACGATTCCTGGTATTTCCGACGCATGCTAACCGCTTGCGCAGTGGATGTTCTGCAGGCCGATGCTACTCGGTGTGCCGGCATTACGGGATTCCTGGTAGCGGACGCCCTTTGTGAAAGCCATTCCATGCCACTTTCCGCTCATACCTCACCTTCCATTCACGCGCACGCTTGCTGTGGAGCACAACGCGCAATCAATGTCGAATACTTTTACGATCACGCCCGGATCGAGAAAATGTCTTTCGACGGTGCAATCACAGTGAAGAATGGCCTGTTATCTCCCGACCTGACGCGGCCCGGCTTTGGCCTCGATCTGAAGGAATCGGAAATCCAGAAATACAAGGCCTAACCGAACGGAATGCCCGGAACATTTATCAAGTTAGTCGGCCCCGATCAGAACCTTCAAATTGGTGGCGTTAGGCTCTTAGGCTTCAATGGTGTTAATGGCCAAAAAGTCCTCTTCACCATCGTGGTTGTGCTCGTGCTTTACTGGCTGAGCAAAGGACTTCGTGCATTCTCTCAAAAAGTTGGCGGAGCCCGCCAGAAGACAGCCTTTTGGACTCGTCAGGGTATCAGCCTCGTCACATTCCTGTTGGGAGTCGTCGGCTTCGTCTCCATTTGGTTCGACAATCCTGCGCGGCTGGCAACCGGAATAGGCCTGTTGGGTGCGGGGCTGGCTTTCGCCCTGCAAAAAGTTGTCACCAGCTTCGCGGGTTATTTCGTGATTCTCCGGGGCAAGACTTTCAATGTTGGTGACCGTATCAGCATGGGTGGCGTACGAGGCGATGTTATTTCGCTGAATTTCATTCAGACGGTTATCATGGAGATGGGCGAGCCGCCCACGGTGCAGAACGAAGACCCCGGGATGTGGGTAAAGAGCCGCCAGTATTCTGGCCGCATTGTTACCATTTCGAATGCTCAGATCTTCGAGACGCCCGTATACAATTACACGCGCGATTTCCCGTTTATTTGGGAGGAGATGCAAATACCGATCTCCTATAAAGATGACCGCCACAAGGCCGAGCAGATCATGCTTGATGCCGTCAAACGCCACACAAACGAGATCGCGATGTTGGCCGAGCCTGAGCTCGAACGCCTGAAGCAGCAGTTTTTCGTAGAAGCCGCAGATCTCAAGCCCCGCGTCTTTCTCCGCATCACGGATAACTGGGTTGAGCTATCGGTGCGCTTCATCTGCGGGACGCATGACGTACGCGGCCTGAAGGATCGAATCAGCCGGGAGATACTGACGCGGCTTGAGGCTGCAAAGATAGGTATTGCCTCCAGCACGTATGACATCGTAGGCCTCCCGCCGATTAAAGTCGAGATCGGCGAAAAAGACAATTCCAGGGCCAGTTAACCCTGGAGCTTAAGATCACACCAAGAAGAACATACGGAACGCCCGAGGCGTGCTGCTACTAGCGAACGCAGTAAGCGCATAAAAGCCCGAAGCAGGCCATGCCGAGCGTCAGAAAAACGACGTAATCGCCAACGTGTCCGCTGTGTATCCGGTGCAGCGGTCTCAAAGGCAACGCCAGCTTCTTGGCGATGTCACGAGTGCGCGCACTCGCCAAATGAATACTGGCAATAGCAATCGCGGCAAGTACGCCGAGTAAAGCCGTCAGCATCTCCGGCGCAACGGCCTGCCCGGGCACGGAAGATGGCATCGGAGCCCCATCGAGCACATGGGCTGCGTACGCAGAGCTGTTCTCGAAGCGATGCGCAGCCCCAATCACAACCGCTGGAAGCTCCGGCACGAATCCGAGTAGAAGGCCTCCCATTACCAGTGCCGCTGCCGGCAGAAACATGGTTGCAGGTGTATGATCGTGCCCGGCTTGCGTCTCTGGCTTTTCTTCGTGTTTTGGTGCGCTGTCCCGCTGCTCAACGGGTCCCCATTCGAGGAAGATATGTCCGGCAACGCGCAGCACCGCCGCCGCCGTGACCGCACCTGCGAACACAAATACCCACCTCACCCATCCATATCCCGCGCTCCCGGCGGCCGCATTCATCAGATCATGTCCCAGCGCCAACCCCGAAAAGGGCAGGCCTGCTAAGCCGAGCGCTCCCGCAATAAAGACCGCAGCCGTCCATTTCTCGCGGCGTCCCTTGCCGTGCAGGTCTCGCTCGTCAATTGCCTCAAATCGATGCAGCAGGATGCCAGCCACCAGAAAGAGCGCGCCCTTCACCATGCCGTGGCCGATGGTATAAATGGCGGCTCCCGCCAAACCTTTGGGTGAAAAGAACCCGATCCCGATAACCATCAGTCCCACGTGACTGACGGTCGAGAACGCCAGCAACCGTTTCACGTTCCGCTGTATATAGCACATGAGTGCTCCTACGAGTGCCGTTATGATCCCTGTCGTCACGAAGAGCCTGGTCAGAGCGCTCAGGTGCGCGTGCAAGCCTCCATCGAAGCAGGCCCAGTAGATTCTTGCCAGCGCAAACACACCCATTTCCACCATTACGCCAGAGAACAACAAGCACACCGGAGTGGGAGCGACTGCGTGAGCATCCGCCAACCAGAAATGGAAAGGCACGATAGCGGCTTTTACGAGATAGCCGCAGACCAGGAATACAAAACCTACCAGCACCAATGTGTCTACCGGTCCCGAGACCAGAGCGCGGCCGATCTGCGCCATGTTCAGAGCGGCAGTCCGGGCATAGATTAACCCGATGCCGGTCAGCACGAAATAGGCCGCGATTGTGTTGACGACAGCAAAGTTCAAAGCGCCTTGCACACTGCCGGGATCGTCCGTTTTGTAGCCGCAAAGAGCAAATGCCGCGGCGCTCATCAGTTCGAAAAATACGAATAGGTTGAAGAGGTCGCCGGTAAGGCAGAACCCGCACATTGCTCCCAGGAAAGCGAGCATCAGGGAGTGAAAGTGATTGCCCGCCGAATCGAAATACTGCGAGGAGAACACCAACGCCGCCACCGTCAGGAGAGCGGCAAAGGCCGCTAGACCTGCCCCGATTGGATCAATGACAAACGAGATTCCAAGCGCAATGCCGTGGCGCGGATGCCAGCCGCCGAACCAGTAAACGACAGGCTGCAAGGCAGAACTGTGCAGGAGCGAAACATTGACGGCCAGGACAGCCAGGGCACTGGCAATCGCGAGCAGCTGCGAAAGCCACGACGATATCACTTTGGATGACGCCGCCAGCGCTGCCGCTCCCAACAACGGCAAAATGACTGGGAGGACGGGAAGAACGTGCACTATCCGGAAATCCCAGCGAGACGATCCGGATCAAGCGTGCCGTGCCGCTTATGGATCTGCACGGCGAGGCTCAGCAGCAGAGCCATCACGGTTACTTCCACCACGATATCGGTCAACATGAGTGCCTGCATTACCGGATCGACGGCCGGAGTGCCTGCCGAAATGTCAGCAAAGATGGGCGCAACGCGGCCAACCTTGTACCCGATGGCAAGTAGCAGAACATAGCTGGACGACTGGATGACCCCTACACAGAGACACAGATGCACTAAGTTACGACTGCTCACCACCCCGTATAGACCCACCAGGAAAAGCCAGGCCCCGACCACGTAAGCGAGATGATTCATTCTTCCTTCTCCTCGAGAAGCTCCTCAAGATAAACCAGCAGTGCCAGCGACAATCCCCCGCTCACTTCGCATCCGACTCCGATATCAATCAATGGAACGATGCCTCCGCCGGTGACGCTACCGTTCTGGCCCAGCGGTAGCACGTTCTGTAGGAACACGCCGCCGGCGGTGAGACCAATGCCGCCAATCAGGATGTACGCCGCGGCTCCAATCGCTTCTGAAACCGCAATGAGCTTCTGGGGCAGCGCGCTTCGGAATTGGCGGTACTCTGCGCAAAGATAGAGCAGCAGCGGCGCCGAGGCAAGAATCACGCCGCCTTGGAAGCCGCCCCCCGGCGTAATCTGGCCATGTGTAGTGATATAGAGCCCGAACAGCACCGTGATTGGAACCAGCGCGAGGCTGGTCACTCGAACGGCATCGCTGGCCGGCGGTATGACACGCCCGGGCGCCTGATCCTCGTGGTCTCCGGCAGCCTCATCCTTCTGGCGCCGCATCAGCAGCACCGTTCCCATAACGGAGGTAAATAGAATGAACTCCTCGCCCAACGTATCGAACCCGCGAATATCGAAGTTCACCGCCGTGACTGCGTCGGTGATGTGCCGCTCCGGAACTGTCACTGCGTTCACCAAGTCGCCGTACTTGCTCTGCACAAAACCGAGTGGCGGTAGCGGACTGTAGGCCAGGAAGAACGTCCAGGCCAGCGCGGCGGCCGCAATCAGAAACACGATTTTCCGGATGCGTCGCCTCACGCTTTCGGCCCCTGCTTCTTTACCTTCGAGAGCGCTAGCAGAATCATTAGCGGCAACGCTAGAGCACCGACTACGATTTGCGATAGCGCGACATCCGGAGCCTGAAACACAAAAAAGAGGATTGCGAGCACTAGCCCATAGAAGCTGACGACGATCGCCTGGGAAGTTGGGTCTCGCGTAAACACAACCCCCGTGCCCGCCGCAGCCACGAACAGCAAAACAGTGCTCTGCAGGATGCGGTCACTCATCGCCGTTCCTCAGCGAAAGGCAAGTGTTCATTCGGCTTCGGGTCCACCTGCTGGTTTCGTCTGATACGGCCGGCACGCGCCATCGCGTGGGAAAGCACCGGATTGGACAACAGCAGTAGAGTGGCGATCAGGATCGCTTTTGCTCCCGACTGGGACAATCCTTCATGCACCAGCACGGCGGCCACGAACGCAATCGATCCAACGAGTGATCCAGGCGCCAAATAGTGGATCTGATCATATAAGTTTTTGCTGAACAGCAGCCCAAGCGACGTAAAGGCAAAGCTGAGCACTCCGACCGCAAGCAGCACGCCAACCACAGCCTCGCTGATACTCACAACCAGCGCTCCAGAAATCGCGCAAACACTAACCCGGCCCCAAAGGTGAGCAGAGCGAGCGTCAGCGCAATGTCAACGAACGGAACGCGGTGGTACGCTTCGCCCAGCGCGAGCAGGATCAAAACACACATCGAGCTCCCGGCTTGGAGAGCAACCAACCGGCTCATAGTGTCTCCATGAACACACCGGATAAACGAGCCAATCATGCAAGCCAATAAACCGATGACGGCGAGTGTCCACATGAGACTTAGCTTTCCAACTTTCGCAGAAGTTCCGGCACTGCCGCCGGCTCCATTTGATGAAACAACATCTCTTGCTTCTGCTGGTCTATGTCCAGCACGATCGAATTTGGCGTCGTGCTCACAAACAACACTACTAACGCGCGTTGTGCGGCCGCCTGCTGATACTCACCGGGCGCAGGAAAGCTTGTCAGTTCGAAGGACGATCGCGACGGCTTACGGGCGATCTCTCGCATGAGATGCCTCAGCAATAACCCCAGGTCGGCCATGATCATCGCAGGTAGCCGCCAGACCTGTGCAAGCCAGTGGAGTCGAGGTTTGAAACAGGCTGGCACTGCCCGGAACGTGACGTACGCCAAACCCACCGTTAGCCCGGATGCAACGCTCCCGACCGCCAACTCGCTAGGAGTCATTTGAAAAACAAATAGCAACCAAAGCAGTAGGAATCCGACCCAGGCGGTGGCAAGCCGAAGCAGCAAAATCATTGGATTGTCGGAAGCTCGCGACTCAAAGTTCGCCTGCATTAAGATTGGCACAATGAGCGTGGCCTTGGAAGCCTTAGTTGCTCATGACCTCTCAGCATGCAAATCGTATTTGCGCTGAATGCCGCGTATGTTAAATCACTGCTTATTGAAAACCAGTTTCTGAGGTTTGCCGCTACCGGAGTAGTTGGTGAACTCGACAGTCAGCGTCTTTCCGTCCGGTGAGAGCTCAAACCTCCGCTCGGTGGTAGCGTCTTGCTTCTCTCCGCCGGTCTTCGCCATCATCAGTGCTGCCCCGTCAAACCATAGGGAGACCGTCGCCCTATGCCCGTTCTCCTCCAGATCACATGGCGTGCTCAGACTTGCGCAGGTGAACTTCGTATGAAGTTCCTTTCCATTTCTTTTGCGAAGAACTCTGTCATAAACCATCTTTCCTGGAGGTTCTTGGATTGTAAGTTGAATCGTTTCCCCATTTGTGTTCTGGCTTCGACTGGGATCGAGCACCCAATTGCCGCTGAAGTCCGGCGGCGTCGCGGCCGCAAGCAGATAAGCTGCGGAGGCGAAGAGGCAGACGGATCTGAGGTGAATTCTCGAAAACGGGCGCATAACACTCCTAGGCTGATAGCGTACCGCAGATGGTCTCGTACACATATTGGTTGACGACGCACAGCGCATTTCAGGTCGACCTGCGCGTCCCGAATCGAACCTTTTGACATGCGTCACAGTCGCTATGCTCGCTCTGTTGACTGTTCGTAAAATCCGAGAGGCTGGCTGCCGCTACGCCTACTGTGAGATTGTGAAATAATGTCGTCCGAATTCGTTGCCTGGTGTTCGCATGAGTGAACTGCTCGGAGGATTCGGCCAGTTAGGGTGGGTGGCAGGGAAGGCCCTGCTACTTTATTTCACTGCGGTATTTGGGTTCCGATTAGGCGAGCGGAGGACTCTTGCCGAAATGTCGGCATTTGATTTCGTCGCCGCTGTTGCGGTCGGGGCTATTGTTGGACGTGTCCCAAATGCCAACACAACCAGCTATCTTGCGGGCGCAACGACCCTGGTAACGGTGCTCATTGCGCATAGAGTTGTGACCAAGCTCAGGCGATTTCCAAGCCTCGCCACCCTGTTCGATCACCCGCCGCGGGTGCTCGTATCCCGCGGCCAAGTTTTGACGCCGGAACTCCGGCGGGCAGGATTGACAATAGATGACTTATACGGGTTGCTGCGGCAACATGGCGTGTTAAACCTGCAAGAGGTTCATCTGGTCGTCTTCGAACAGCGTGGAAGATTGTCTGTCATACGGGAGGCTGACCTGCATGGAGCGGAACCCCAGCTTCTCCGCAACATACAATTAGGGTGACGCAATTCGCTACAGCTCTGCTTCCGACAAAGGATGTCAATTCTGGTGACGACCTTGTTTGACGAGCAAGCCAAGTACATCATACAGACCGTCGCACGAGGTGTAGAGTTTGCAGCGGCCGTTATCATTGCACTCGCGGCCGTCGAAGCCACGATTAAGGCTGCCGCTATTTTTCTTCACCCCAAGAGCCCGGCAAATGCCAAGAATGAAGTGCGAATGACTTTGGGTAGGTGGCTCGCGGTTGCCCTTGAATTTGAACTGGCTGCGGACATTCTAAACACGGCCGTTACCCCGACATGGAATGACATTGAGAAACTCGCGGCAATTGCGGCGCTCCGAACCGCCCTCAACTACTTTCTGGATCGCGACATCCGAGCGGAAAGCGCTCCGGCCCAGAGAGCTGCTGAGCAAGAGCTTAAACGCAATTCTCCGGTGTAAACACGCGATCGAGAACTCTCACATAGGAGCTTGCGCGCCAACTTCCGCTTGGGCGGCAATTCTCGCTACTCTCCAGATCTCGTCGGCGTGACGTGGCTCGATTTTGTCAGCCAGTCATAACTGAGGATTTCAGTACTTCGGCAAACTCGTTAGGCGTGCGGTAACCCAGGCTGCTGTGAGGCCGCTCGCAATTGTATTCGTTTTGCCACTG
>JAABUQ010007862.1_pt1 | contig 15224 bp, 14 predicted proteins | sample 5560001 | NCBI WGS metagenome assembly JAABUQ01 (sample SAMN10711888, study PRJNA513371) | rock metagenome | isolation source: Antarctica rocks | place: Antarctica: Victoria Land, Finger Mt nord | collected 2015-12-18 | reverse complement strand
GGCTGCACGGTCAAGCTGAACGTCGCGCTCCGCGAATTGCCGGACTTCCGGGCCCGGCCGGGGACCCGGGAGCCGCACCACTTCGGCCAGATCAACACCCCTTTGACCAAGGCCGAATGGCGGGACTACCACCGGGCCGCCCGCGAGGGGCGGCTCCCGCCGAGGCTCTGGACCGAGCTGTATTTCCAGACCGCGCACGACCCGAGCGTGGCCCCCGAGGGGGTCCACACCATGAGCGTCTTCGCCCAGTCCGTCCCCTACAAGTTCGCCGAAGGGGACTGGGACGGCCGCCGCGACGAGGTCGGCAAGCTCGCCCTGGACTCGATCGGGCGGTATTGTTCGAACCTGCCCGGCGCGGTGATCGATGCGCAGGTGCTCGGCCCGCCCGACATCGAGCGGAAGGTCGGCCTGACCGGCGGGCACATCTTCCAGGGGGAGATCCTGCCCGAATATCTCTGGGACCGCCGGCTGAGCCCGAGGACGCCGATGCCCGGCGTCTTCCTCTGCGGGGCCTGCACGCACCCCGGCGGCAGCGTGATCGCCGTCAACGGCCGGAACGCGGCGATGGAGGTCCTCCGGGGATCGCCGGCCGAGACTCGTTCCCCACCCCTTTCGTGAGCACCGCCGAGCCATGTCGACCCAACCGCCCCTCGAAATCACCCTGGCCAGGCACGGCGAGACCGCCTGGTCGATCTCCGGCCAGCACACCGGCACGACCGACATTCCCTTGACCGAGGAGGGGGAGGCCGAAGCCCGGGCCCTCGGCGGTCGGCTCGCGGGCCTGACGTTCGACCGCGTCTTCACCAGCCCGATGAGCCGGGCCGTCAAGACCGCCGAGCTCGCCGGCTTCGAGGGGCGGGCCGAGGTCGAGCCCGACCTCCGCGAGTGGGACTACGGCGGCTATGAAGGCTTGACGAGCGACGAGATCCACCGGAAGGCCCCGGGCTGGTCGATCTTCCGCGACGGGATCCCCGACGGCGAGTCGGTGGCCCAGGCCGGGGCGAGGGCCGACCGGCTCCTCGCCAAGGTCCGAGGAGTCGGCGGCCGGGTCCTCTTCTTCGGCCACGGCCACTTCACGCGGGTCGTCGCGGTCCGTTGGCTCGGCCTGCCCGTCGGCGACGGCCGCCTCTTCCACCTCGGGACCGCCGCCCTGAGCATCCTCGGCGGCGAGCACGGCCCCGAGGAGCCGGTCATCAAGCTTTGGAACGACACCGGTCACGTGAAAACATGAAAGTATCGTTATCGTGATCCGGCTTCAGTCGTCGAACCGGTCGTCGTCGTGGTCGAGGTTGCGGACGATGTTGTCGGGGATCTCGACCCGGATCGGGTGCGGCGGGCGGATCGGGGCGTGCGGCCCCCGGCGGATCTCGGGGCCGGCGGGCCGGTGGGCGATCGGGACTTCGATCGGGGTCGACATCGCGATGGCGTCCACCGTCTCGGCGCCGAGGCGGTCGATGGCGTTGGCCAGCCGCTCGACGCGGCCGACCAGGCCGTCATACGCCACCAGGGCCAGCACGGCGAGGGCGACCCCGGCGGTCAGGGGGACCAGGGCGTTGCCCAGGGTCGGGCCCCAGGCCGCCCCCTCGACGGCAAGGCCGCGGCCGGCGGAGATCAAGGTCCCGAGCAGGCCCAGCAGCGGGGCCATCGCGGCGATCCGCCGGAGCGTGCCGACGTTCCGCTTGAGTCGGTCGGTCTCGACCCGGGCGGCCAGGGCGACCGCCCGCTCCAGGTCGGCCACCGGCCGGCCCCAGCGGCGGACGGCGGCGAGGGCGACCCGGGCGGCCGGGCTCGGGTTGAGCTCGCAGAGGTCGAGGGCCTTCCCCTTGTCGAGCTTGCCGTCCTGGAGCCGCTCGCGGAACCGCTTGAGGAAGCCGCCCGGGGTGACCCGCCCCCGGCGGAGCTGGAGCGTCCGCTCGGCCAGGACCAGCAAGGCCAGCGCGGCGCAGGCGCCCAGGCCGCCCCAGATGATCCGGTCGACCGGCGGGGTCCGGCGATACCAGGCGACGGCCTCCCGGCCGAGCTGCTCGGCCCGCTTCTGGGCCGCGTCGAGCATCGGGTTGGCCCCGGCCGGCCGGCCCTCGGCCCCACCATCGGCACCGCCGGCCACCACGACGAAGGCGAGGGCCAGGCCGGCGGCGGCCCGGACCATGACTGAAGATCGAAGCATGGGACGGCGTCCTTACCTTGGGAGGGATCCCGGCCGGCATCAGGCGCCCGGCGAGCCTGACGCCCCGGGCGCGCGAAGCGGTATCCTCCAATGTCGTCGAGGGAGGCGGCCCCGCTTGAACCCGGGCCGGCGGAATCCGGGGGAAAGGGTCGGTTGGTCAGCGGCGGGCCGGGGCGTCGGCGGGTTCGGGCCGGGCGGCCCGGCGGCGGGCGGCTTCGAGGCGCTTTCCGGCCTCGTCGGCGTTGCGGTCGGCGGGGAAGCGGGCGCGGAGCTTCTCGTAGGCGTCGGCCGCCTCGCGCCACTGGCCGAGCTTCTCGTGGACCTTGCCGGCCTCGAGCAGGGCCACGGCCTGCCACTCGGGGGCGTTGTACTGGATGAAGACCTTGTAGAACTCGCGGAGGGCCTCGCGGTAGTCTTCCTGGTGGAAATAGGTCTCGCCCCGCATCAGTTGGGACCGGGCGGCCAGCTCGCTCCCCTTGCGGCCTTCGATGGCGCGGTCGAACGCCTCGCGGGCCTCGTCGAACCGGGCCAGCCCTTGGAGGGCCCGCCCCCGCCCGTACTCGACCTCGGGCCCGAGTGGGTCGCTCGGCTCGTCGGCCTTGAAGGCGTCGGCGGCGGTCAGGGCGTCGGCCCACCGGCCGAGCTGGACCAGGCACTGGACCCGGCGGCCCTTCGCGGTGGCGACGAGCCCCTTGGGGTCGTCCGGGCCGGGGTCCTCGGCGATCAAGGCGGCGAAGTCGGCCTCGGCGCCCTTGGGGTCGCCCGAGCGGGAGGCGGCCTCGGCCTTCCAGAACCGGCCTTCGCGGCGGAACGGGCCGTCGGGGGCGTCGGCGAGCAGGCGGTTGAAGGTGGCGAGGGCGCCCGCCCAGTCGCCGCGCTCGGCCTCGGTCCGGCCCAGGCGGTAGAGGGCGGATTGGATCAAGGCGGGCCGGGCGGCCGAAGCCGGGGCCACGACCGGCCCGAGCAGCTCGGCCACGCGGTCGAACTGGCGGGCGGCGTAGGCGGACTCGGCCAGGTTGAGCCGGGCGTCGGCGGCTTTGGGGGAGTCGGGATAGTCCCGGAGCAGGCGGGCGAAGGTGGCGTCGGCGTCGGCCCCTTGGCCGGCATCGCCCAGGGCCCAGGCCCATTCGGCGAGGACGACGTCGGGCCGTTCGCCGGGGTCGGGGGCGCCCGGGACGGTGAGGAGGGCGTAGGTCTTGGCGGCGGCGTCGAATTGCTTCGCCTCGACCTGGAGCCGGGCCAGGGCGAGGGCCGCCGGGCCGGCTTGCGGGGCCTTGGGAGACTTGGCGACGACGCTGGCCAGGGCGGCCATCGCCCCCTCGGGCTGCTTGGCCTCGGCCAGGGCCCGGGCCCGGCCCACGGCGGCGTCGAGGGCCAGGGGGTCGTCGGGGCTGGCCTCGATCAGGGCGGCGAAGGCGGCGGCGGCGTCCTCGGGCTTCCCCCCTTGGAGGAGCGACCAGCCCAGGCCCGAGAGCGCCCGGCCTTTGAGCGGCGGGGCGAGCCCTTCGCTCGCCTGCCGGAACAGGCCCGAGGCCCGCTCGAACTGCTTAACCCCCAAGGCGGATTCGGCCAGGTTGAGCCGGGTCGAGGGGAGCGCGGGGCTCTTGGGGAACCCCGAGGCGAGCCGGGCGAGGGCGGCATCGGCCTCGTCGCCCTGGCCGAGGGCGGCGTGGGCCAGCGCGATCCGGGCGAGGGCGGCGTCGGCGACGTCCCCTCCGGGCTTGTCGGCCAGGTACTTTTCGAGGGCCGCGATCGCCTCGGCATGGCGCCCGGCGTCGAAAGCCCCCTGGCCGAGCAGGAACCGGGCGTCGGCCCCGACCCCGCCCGAGGCGCCCCCTTGGGCGAGCCGGTCGAGCACGGCCGACGCCTTCTCGGGCTGACCGTCCTTCCCGTAGGCCAGGGCCAGGGTGTAGGCGGCGGCCTGGGCGACGTCGGGCCGGGGGCGGTCGGCGGCCATCGGGCCGTCGAGCGACTCGATCGCCTCCTTGGGCCGGCCCGAGGCCAGGGCGGCCCGGGCGTCGATCAGGCGGGCGTCGGCCTTGAGCGGGCTGTCGGGGAACCGGGAGGCGAACGGGCCGGCCAGGCGGCGGGCGGCGTCGAGGTCCTTGGCGTCGAGGGCGAGGGCGGCGGCCCTGAGCTGGGCGTCGTCGGCCCAGGGGGCCTTGGGGTCGCCTTCGGCGAGGGCGGCGAACCGCCGACGGGCGTCGTCGAGCCGGCCGAGGGCCTGGGTCGCCTCGGCCGCCCGATAGCGGAGGCCCGGGGCCGCCGGGGTCGAGCCTCCGCCGGGCCGGGCCAGGGCGGCCTCGACGACGGCCAGGGCGTCGGCCGGCTTCTTGGCCGCCAGCAGGAGGGCGCCCAGGGCGTCGGCCGCCCGCGGGGCCAAGGGCCGCGACCCGTCGTCGGCGATCGGCCGGAGCAGGGCCTCGGCCTCGTCGAGCCGGCCGAGCTTGGCCAGGGCCTCGGCCCGGTCGATCCGGCTTTGCGGGACCAGCGGGCTCCGGGGCGAGGCCGCCTCCAGCGCCTCGGAGGCGGCGACGGCCCCGGCCCAGCGGCCGGCGCTGGCCTCGGCCTGGCCGGCCAGGAGCCACGCCTTGTCGGCCCACTCCGCCCCTCCTTTGGCGGCCAGATCCTTGAGCACCCGGACCGCCTCGTCCGGCTCGCCCAGGGCGGAAAGGGTCCGGCCCAGGCCGAGCCGGGCCCGGTTGGGCAGGCTGCCTTGGGGGTCGCCGGCCAGGGCGCTCTCGTAGGCCCGACGCGCCGCGGGCAGGTGGTCCATCCGGGTCGCGATGTCGCCCAGGTGGGTCCAGGCCGGCTGCAAGTACCGGCGCTCGCCCGAGCCGCCCGCGACGTAGGCTTCCAGGCTCCGGCGGGCCTCGGGCAGGTCGTTGAGGACGTACGAGGTCTCGCCGACCCGATACCGGCCGGTCGCGGCCGAGGGGTGGTCGGGGGCGAGCTTCACGAACGCCTCGAACGCCTGGCGGGCCTCCTGGTACTTGCCGAGCCAGAGCCGGGCGTTGCCCAGGCCGAACCAGGCGTCGGCGGCGTCGATCTCGGCGACCCCCTTGGCCCCGAGGAACCGCTCGTACTCCTCGGCCGCCAGGCCATACTGGCGGTTCCGGTACAGGCCGTTGGCGAAGTTCAACCCTTCGGGCAAAGGCCGGGCGGGCCCTGGGCCCTGCCCCTGGGCCGGCGGGGCGATCAGCGCCAGGGCGAGCAGCCACGGGCCGAAGGGCGTTCGAGGAGCTTGGGTCGGAGCGTGCGGCACGGGTCCCTCTCCCTGGGAGCCAGCGATCCCGGTCGGGCCCGTCGAGTCGAGAGGCCGCCGGCTCGCGCCGAAAGGCGGTTCGGCGTCGCCCAGGTTATACCCGGTCCGGGCGATCGGCCTCAAGGTCGCCTCGGATCGGCCGGGGGCGGGTACGATGGGCCGGTCGGATCGCCGGGCCTCACCGGCGGCGGCGCCCCCACCCGATCCGAGGAGCAGCGGGATGAACGCGATCGATCGTCGGCGATGCCTCGGCCTGGCCGCGCTGGCCCTGGCCTCCGCCCTGGCCCCGGCGCCCGTGCAAGACCCGCCCCCGCCCCCGCCGGCCCAGGCCACGCCCGACCTGGCGGCCTTGGCCAAGGCCCGGGGCGAGGCGGGCCTCAAGGCGTTCGACCTGGCCTGGCTCTATTATTCGGAGGACCGGATCGGCGCCGAGAAGGTCTATCGCTGGTCCAGGTGGCTCCTGGAGGCGGGCCGGGACGAGAGCACCGACAAGGCCGGGCGGGTGGCCATCCGCGAGGGGCACCTCGAGCGGATGCGGCGGCTCGAGGCCAAGATCGCCAAGGTCCGCCAGCTCGGCTTCGGCAACTCGCTCGACGTCCTGGAGGCGGATTACTTCCTCAAGGAGGCCGAGCTCTGGCTCGCCCGGGCCAAGGCCGAGTGAGCGAAAAAACAACGCGGCCGGCGCCGATTTGACAGGCCCTCGCGGCGACCTAGTGTTGGACGGGACGGACCTCCGGGCGCGCTCGATCGCGGGGAAAGAGCCCTGGGGTGTGGACGGTCCCGCGAAGTCGCCACCCAACCCGGGGGACGGACCATGGAAGATAACGGCGCCACATACCTGTGCGACCTCATCAAGACGTCCGGCGAGTGCGCCCCGGCGGCCTCGCGGTTGCCGATGTACCTGGTCGTGCTCGGCGGCGGGATCCCCGGGGCGATGATCCGGCTCTCGCCCGGGGGGACCCGGCTGGGCCGGGCGGCCGACAACACGGTGCAGCTGCCCGACCCCAGCATCTCGCGCTACCACGCCTTCCTCGGGGCCGACGAGGAGGGCATGGTCCGGCTCAACGACATGGGCAGCACCAACGGCACGTTCCTCAACGGCCGCAGGCTCCCCGAGAACACGCCGGTCCGCGTCGCCGACGGCGACCGCCTCCAGTTCGGCGCCACCGTCGTCGTCAAGTTCATCCGGCCCGACCCGTGCGAAGAGCAATTCCAGCGCGAGATGTTCGAGCGGACCGTCCGCGACCCCTTGACCGGCCTGTTCAACCGGGCCTACTTCCTGGCCCAGTTCGGCCCCCTGGCCGACCGGAGCGGCCTCAAAGGGTTGGGCATGGCCGTCCTGATGCTCGACATCGACCACTTCAAGCGGATCAACGACGCCCACGGCCACGACGTCGGCGACCAGGTGCTCCGCGAGGTCGCCGCCGTGCTCCGGCAGGCGACCCGGTCCGACGACCTGGTGGCCCGCCACGGCGGCGAGGAGTTCGTCGTCGCCCTGCCGGTGGCCGCGCCCGACCAGGCCACCGAGCGCGCCGAGAGGGTCCGGCTGGCCCTCGCGGAGCGGCGGATCCTGGCCGGAGGCGTGCCGCTGCGGGTGACCGCGAGCCTCGGCCTGGCGTACACTCCGGCCGGTCGGCCCCGGTCGATCGCCGCGCTGATCTCCACCGCCGACCAGGGGCTCTACCAGGCCAAGAACTCGGGGCGCGACCGGACCGTCTTCAGCCACGACCTCACGTCGCGGTCGGTCGAGAGCGTGACCACCGTCGACGACTGAATCTCGGTCGCCAACGGCCGGGGCGGCGGCTATGATCGGGGCGAGCGGAGGCCGGCGCGCCGGCCCTCCGACCGACGCGATCCCGAAGCCTCGACCCCGGAGGGCCCGCCGTGCCCGACCCCTCGACCGCCCCTTCGCCCTGGCCGACCCTGGGCGTCTGCTCCTGGAGCCTCCGGGTCGGCAGCGTCGCCGAGCTGTCCCGGCTGATGGGCGACCTCGGGGTCCGGGCCGCGCAGATCGCCTGCGGCGACCCGATCCACGCCCGTTGGTCCGAGGGGGACGCGATGCCCGAGGCCGCCCGGGCCTCCGGCCTGATCCTCACCGGGGCCATGCTCGGCTTCCCCGGCGAGGACTACGCCACGCCCCAGTCGATCAAGGCCACCGGCGGCTTCGGCGACCCCGCCACCCGCCCCGAGCGGCTCGACCGCCTGGCCTGGGCCCTGGAGCGGACCGTCGCGCTGGGCCTGGGCGACCTCACCCTCCACGCCGGCTTCCTGCCCGAAGTCGGCGACCCCGGCCGCTCGTCGATGCTCGACACCCTGGCCAGGGCCGGCCGGATGGCCGCCGACCGAGGCGTGATCCTCGCCTTCGAGACCGGCCAGGAATCCGCCCTTTTGCTCCGCCTGACCCTCGACGAGCTTAACGGCCCCAACCTCAAGGTCAACTTCGATCCGGCCAACATGCTCCTCTACGACATGGGCGACCCGATCCACGCCATCGAGATCCTCGGCCCCGACATCCGGAGCGTCCACGTCAAGGACGCCCGCCGACCCGCCGAATCCGGCCTCTGGGGCACCGAGGTCCCCCTGGGCGAAGGCGAGGTCGACATCCCCCGCTTCCTCAAGACCCTCCGCGCCATCGGCTACGCCGGCCCCCTCTCCATCGAGCGCGAGGTCGGCGACCAGGCCGCCCGGATCGAGGACGTCCGCCACGGCCTCGACCTGATCCGCCGCTGCCTGGCCGAGCCCGTCGAGGCCGCCGACGCCACCCCGGGCGTCCACAACTCCGAGCAGGCCCGGGGATGATGTACGTCCTCGCCCATTTCGACGATCGAGGCGGTGGTTGGGATCTGCCTGCGTCGGTGCTCACGGTCGGATCCAGACCGGCCCGCGATTTGCCCTTTTTCCCGGTGACGGTCCATGCGGCCGGGGCCGCGTCGCCCCGACGTCACGCGGATCGACATCCCTGGAGTTCGACAAATGTCACCGAAGAAGACCCGACGCATCGCGTCCGCCATCGCGATCCTGGCCGTCGGCCTCGCCTGCTTCGTCCAGGCCCAGGACCCCAAGCCGACTACCGGCAAGAAGATCGGCGAGAGGCTCGACGAAGCGTATCAGGACGCCAAAGGTGGCCTGAAGAAGGCGGGCGAGTCGATCCGGGGCGAGTACGCCAAGACCAAGGCGTCGGTCCACGACATGGGGATCGAGGCCCGGATCTACGGCCGCTTGCACTGGGACAAGTCGCTCAAGAACGCCACGATCGACCTGTCCGTCGCCAACGCCGGGGTGGTCACGCTCGAAGGCGCCGTCGCCAGCGAGAAGGCCAAGCTCCGGGCCGTCGACCTGGCGCAGGAGACCGAGGGCGTCGAGCGGGTGGTGGACCATCTGGCCGTCCGGCCTGCGGAGATCCGGGCCGTGCCCGCGAGGCCCTGAGAGAAACGGCGGCGGGCCGGCGCCACGCTTCGGGGCGCGGTGCCGGCCCGGCCTGATCCTCGACCCTTACCCGGAGGGTGGGTTAGCTGACGATCGTGTTCACCACCTCGGCGAGCTCGCGGCCGGCGTCGGTCAAGCCGTAGAAGTTGTGCTTACCCGACCGCCTCGGCTCGATCAGGCGGCCGTGGCGGAGCAGGGCCAGGTGATGGCTCACCGCCGGCTGGCTCTGCGTGCCGAGGTCGGCGCAGAGTTCGGAGACGTTCCGCTCCTTTTCGTTGAGCAGCATCAGAACCTGGAGCCGGGTCGGGTCGGACACCTGCTTGAGCAGGTCGGCCACCCGGCGGATCTCGGGAGAGGGGCGGGTGGGGGGGGCCGACTTCGACGCGGCCGACTTGGGCGCGGCCGACTTGGTCGCGGCGGCCTTGGATGTGGAAGTCTTGGATGTGCTGACGGCCATAAAATCCTCGGTCGTGGCTATGATCAGATCAATCGGAGCGGACGGGTCGAGACGGGAAACGGTATGGGAGGGTCATGGCACGCTTCAGACGAATCATAGGACCGCCGGACGCGACGTCAACCCGAGCTTAAATTCGATTGTTATGCCTGCGCGGTACAGCCGTCGATGAAGGGATTCGGACATGCGATGAGATTGGATGGCGTTTGCGCGTCGCGGGCCGGATCCCCCGGCATCTTCGCGGGCGGGCGGACCAGATTACTTTATCTCGCGAACCGGCGGGCGGGCGGATTTTTTCGGGAAAATTCGCGCCGCCCCGCTCGCGGGAGGCCATCGGGGCCACGAACCCGCTGGCGCCCAAGCCGCCGGCCCGGCGAAGTCGGCTTGCCGGAATCGGGTTCCGGCCGGTAAAGTTGAAATCCGAGGGTTACGGATCGGCCGCCGTCGTCGGATCCCGAGCCCGGGGGGATACCGGGCGGGGCGGGTCGGGGCGGGGCGGGAATGATGCCGATGTCCGGTTCGACGATCACCAAGACCGATCTGGCCTTCCAGCGCTGCATCAACCCCGCCTGCCGGGCGACCCTCTCGGTCGACCAGGTGGCCATCGCCTGCCCCGAATGCGGCGACCTCCTCGACGTCGTCTACGACTGGGACCGCCTCCCGGTCCCGAGGCGCCTGTCCGACCTCGAGGCCAAGTGGTCCGACCGCCTCAACCCCCTGAATTTCTCGGGCGTCTGGCGGTTCCGCGAGCTGCTCCCCTTCGCCCCGCCCGAGCAGGTCGTCACCATCGGCGAGGGGCAGACATTGCTCCAGGTCGCCGACAAGGTCGGCCAATATGTCGGCATGAATCCCGGCCAGCTCCGGCTCCAGTATGAGGGGATGAACCCCTCCGGGAGCTTCAAGGACAACGGGATGACCGCCGCGTTCACCCACGCGAGGATGGTCGGGGCCCGCCGGGTCGCCTGCGCCAGCACGGGGAACACCTCGGCCGCGCTGGCGGTCTACTGCTCGGCCACGCCGTTCGGCTTCCGGGCGATCATCTTCATCGGTTCGGGCAAGATCGCCTACGGCAAGCTCGCCCAGGCGCTCGACCACGGCGCCCTGACGATCCAGATCGTCGGCGACTTCGACGACGCCATGCACCGCGTCCGCCAGGTGTCCGAACGGCTCAACATCTACCTGATGAACTCGGTCAACCCGTTCCGGCTCGAAGGCCAGAAGACGATCATGTTCCGGGTCCTGGAGGCCCTCGCCTGGGAGCCGCCGGACTGGATCGTCGTGCCCGGCGGCAACCTCGGCAACTCCAGCGCCTTCGGCAAGGCGTTCATCGAGCTCAAGCACCTCGGCCTGATCGACCGCGTCCCCCGCCTGGCCGTCATCAACGCCGCCGGCGCCCAGACGCTCGACCACCTCGTCGGGGCCCACGGCCTGACCTGGCTCGATGGCCTGCCCGACATGGGCCTCGCCCACGCCTACTATGGCAAGATGGATGCCGAGGGGGCCAAGGCCTCGACCATCGCCTCGGCGATCGAGATCAACCGCCCGGTGAACCTCAAGAAGTGCCTCCGGGCCTTGGATTTCTGCGATGGCGTGGTCCGCCAGGTGTCCGACCAGGAGATCATGGACGCCAAGGCCCGCGTCGGCGCCGGGGGCCTGGGGTGCGAGCCCGCCAGCGCCGCCAGCGTGGCGGGGGTGAAGCGGCTCCGCGAGGAGGGGGTGATCGCCCCCGGCGATTCGGTCGTCTGCATCCTCACCGGCCACCAGCTCAAGGACCCCACGGCCACGGTGGCCTACCACGGGACCGACCAGGACAACTTCGAGAAGGTCCTCGGCAGCCGGGGCGTCCGCCGGGCCGGCTACGCCAACCGGCCGGTGAGTGTCGCCAACGACCTCGACGACATCATCCGGACGATCGCCCTGTATTCCGAGCCCGGGGACTGACCGAGGATCCCGCCCGATGGCCGAGCCAGCACCACTCCGGGTCGGCATCCACGGGGCCCCGGGCCGGATGGGCGCCCGCCTGATCCACCTGATCGCGGGCGACCCGACGTTGACGCTCGCCCTGGCGCTCGGCCGCCCCGGGCACCCCGGGATCGGCTCGGACGTCGGCCCGCTGGTGGGGTTGCCGAGCCTGGGTGTCCCGCTCGAAGGCGATTTCCGGGGCGAGGCCGAGGTCGACGTGATGGTCGATTTTTCCAGGCCCGATGCCTCGCTCGCCCTCGCCGGGGCCTGCGCCTCGCGAGGGATCCCGCTGGTGATCGGCACGACGGGGTTCGAAGCCGAGCCGAAGGCCGAACTGGCTCGATTGGCCGATCGGACACCCTTGATCGTCTCGCCGAACACGAGCCGGGCGGTCAATTTGCTGTTCCGGCTGGTCGGCGAGGCGGCGAAGGCCCTGGGGGACGGGGCCGATATCGAGGTCGTCGAGCGGCACCACCGCTTCAAGAAGGACGCCCCCAGCGGCACCGCGCTCCGCTTGGCCGAGGTCGCCGCCGCGGCGATCGGGCCCGAGGTCGACCGCCTGGTCCACGGCCGGCACGGCCTGACCGGCGAGCGGCCTCGGGGCGAGATCGGCGTCCACGCCCTCCGCACCGGCGACAACCCGGGCGAGCACACCGTCGTCTTCGGCCTGATGGGCGAATGCCTCGAACTGTCGCATCGGGCCCTCAACCGCGACGGCTTCGCCCGGGGGGCCCTCGACTGCGCCCGCTTCCTCGCCGGCAAACGGCCCGGGATGTACACCATGAACGACGTGCTCGGCTTCGGCTGAAGGGGAAGGCACCGACGATGGCCCGCTGCGATCAGGGGTATCTCTGCGAGGTCTGCGGCGAGGAGGTCGAGGGGGTCGACGAGTCGGACCTCTACCTCCGCTACGTCCTCGGCGAGGTCGACCCCGAGACGCTTCACGTCTCGCCCGAGCGGCACCTGCGCTGCAACCCGACCCTGGCCCAGTTCATCGTGCTCGAAGGGTTCGAGCCGGTCGAGGCCGAAGGGTATTTCGCCAAGAGCGGCCTCGATCCCGAATACGTCGCCGCCGAGGAGGCCCGCGTGACCCTGGCCTATCGGCGGCTGATCACGCTGCCCGGGTCGGGCCTCCCCCTGACCGAATACCCGCCGCCCGAGGCCCGAGCCCGCTGGCAAAGCTCGGCCGAGGCCGAGGTCACGCCGACCGAGGCCGGTCGAACCCCTCCGGATGATCCGAGCCCCTGACCCCCCTCCCGTGCCCAAGAAGTTCCGCCGCCTGTTCCTCGACGACGACCCGAGCCGGGCCGAGGTGTTCCTGGCCAGGCATCCCGACGCCGTCTGGGTCGAGGATGTACCGGGGTGCGTGGCCAGGCTGGCCGATCCTTGGGACGAGGTCCACCTCGACCACGACCTCGGCGGCGAGGTGTACGTCGATTCCGGCCGCGAGGATTGCGGGATGGCGGTCGTCCGCTGGCTGGCCCTGGAGCCCCGGCCGCACCTCCGCAAGGCCCGGTTCACCGTCCACAGCCACAACATGATGGCGGCCCTGGCGATGGTCCAGGGGATCCGGGCCTTGGGCCTCCGCGTCGAGGCCCGCCCCTTCGGCCTGGAGGTGCCCGAGGTCGAACCCGAGCCCGGCTCCGGCTTCTGGCGACGGATGGCCCAAGCCCTGGCGCCGGCCCGGAGGCCCCGGGGCCGGGCGCCGGGCATCCCCCCGGGACCTCCCGACGGCGAGGATGGGGCGTTGCCCTGAAGCGACTCGCGGGGTGAGCCCGAGGCGCCGGCGGTTGCCAAGACCGGCCCCGGGGTTGTACCTTCTCTTCGTGGCCCGGCCCGGCAGTCGGGGCCGGGCTCATCGTCGCGGCCCGGTCCGGCCGGACCGTCCCAGCTTGGAGAGAAGCGGAATGTCGAGAACGGTGATCACCGGCGGGTCGGGCTTCGTCGGCTCCCACCTCTGCGAGCGGTTCCTGGCCGAAGGGGACGACGTGGTCTGCGTCGACAACCTGCTCACGGGGAACCGCCAGAATATCGCCCACCTGATGGACGACCCACGCTTCCAATTCGTCGAGCACAACGTCTCCGAATTCATCACGATCGACGGCCCGGTCGACCACGTCCTCCACTTCGCCAGCCCGGCCAGCCCGGCCGACTACCTGGCCCACCCCATCGCCACCCTCAAGGTGGGCACCGCCGGCACGATCAACTCCCTGGGCCTGGCCAAGGCCAAGGGGGCCCGCTTCCTCCTGGCCAGCACCTCGGAGATCTACGGCGACCCCGAGATCCACCCCCAGCGCGAGGATTACTGGGGCAACGTCAACACCATCGGCCCCCGAGGCTGCTACGACGAGGCCAAGCGGGTCGCCGAGGCGATCGCGATGGCCTACCATCGCTCCCACGGCGTGAAGACCCGAATCGTGCGGATCTTCAACACCTACGGCCCCCGGATGCGGCTCAACGACGGCCGGGTCCTGCCCGCCTTCATGGGCCAAGTTCTCCGGGGCGAATCCCTCTCGGTCTACGGCAAGGGGGATCAAACCCGGTCGTTCTGCTACGTGACCGACCTAGTCGACGGGATCTATCGCCTGCTCCACTCCGACTGCTCCGAGCCGGTCAACATCGGCAACCCGTCCGAGATCACCGTCCTGGAGCTGGCCGAGGAGATCATCGCGATGGTCCCCGGGACCAAGAGCACGATCACCTACCACCCCTTGCCCCAGGACGACCCCAAGCGGCGCCGGCCCGACATCACCCGGGCCCGGACCGTGCTCGGCTGGAACCCCACGATCGACCGGGCCGACGGCCTGGCCCGGACCCTGGAATACTTCCGGTCGGTGCTCTGATCGGCCACGAGCCGGCCCGGCCCGGCCGCCCGGTCAGGCCGGGGGTCGGCTCGGCCTGGCCCGCGACTTCGGCTTGGGCGGCGGATCCCAGCCGAAGGGGGAGATGCCGGCGGGCGGGTGGTCGTATCCGGCCTGGAAGCCGAGGAAGAGGTACTCGCCCGGCCGGGCGCCCCCGTTGCCGATCCCGAGCGGGTCGTAGTGGATCCAGTAGCCCTCGTACTGGAAGTAGCCGAAGAACTTCGCCGGCGGGGGGACGTCGGGCACCGCGAGCCACCGGCCGGTGTTCTCGTCGAAGAGCTGATAGCCGAGCCGGAGGGGGACGGGCGGGATCTCCTTGACCGGCCCGGGGTGGGGCGCCCTGACGTCGCCGAAGGGCCCCTTCGGGGGGTTGGTGGCGGGCTTCGGCCCCTCGTCGGTCGCTGCCAAGGTCCCGGCCTCCGTCTCGACCCGATCCGGCCCGGTTGGGCCGCCGCCCGGTCGCCTCCGAAGGGCGATCGAAGGGCGCGGTCCCCTTGTACCGCGCCCCGCGGCCGGGTTAAAGGGGGCGGGGCGAGCCGGCTCGGATGGCGGCGGACGGCGGTTTGCTTTACAACGGTTCGGAGCCCCCGAGCGCCCGAATCCTCCCGAAGCAGGATGCGACCCGATGACCGGCCTGAACCTGGAAACCTTCCTCAGGCTCCTCAGGGCCGACCTCGGGGCCTGGCTTAGCCTGGCCCTGGTGGCCCTGGTGTCGGTCCTGATGGCCCGGACGAGCTGGGGGTCGAGGCGGGCGCTCCGGAACTGCCTGGTCCTCTCGATCGCGGTGCACCTCGGCCTGATCTTCTACGGGAGCACCTCGCCGGCGCTCCTGAAGATCCTCAGCGTCAGCCTGCCCGGCCCCCGGCCCGACCCCAAGCTCGAACGGGTCAAAGTCACCCCCGTGGTCGAGCCCGCCCCCCGGGCCGCCGCCCCGGCCAAGGCCGACGGTGCCTCGGCCGCGAAGGTGGCCGCCTGGGACCGCGCGCTCGGCCCCCTGGCCCTGGCCGAGCCGCCTCGGGCCGCCCCCCGGCCCGAGCCCGCCCCGCCCTTGCCGCCCGCCTTGCCGGAACCCTCGGCCAAGGTCGAACC
>JAABUQ010007860.1_pt1 | contig 15227 bp, 14 predicted proteins | sample 5560001 | NCBI WGS metagenome assembly JAABUQ01 (sample SAMN10711888, study PRJNA513371) | rock metagenome | isolation source: Antarctica rocks | place: Antarctica: Victoria Land, Finger Mt nord | collected 2015-12-18 | reverse complement strand
CCTCCAGCGTCACGAAGGTCGCCTTGTCGATCTCCACGAAGCGCGGCAGCACCTCCTTGGGAACCTTCACGCGCGCGAACACGTCGTGCTCCAGGTCCGGGTCGCGCAGCCACACGATCAGGCTCAGAGACAGATTGGAGATGTAGGGGAAGGGGCGTCCGGGGCCGATCGCCAGCGGCGTCAGCACCGGGAATATCTGATCGCGGAAGCGGCGGGCCATCTGCTCCCGGGAGACCGGGGAGGACTGGCAGGGAATGATCCTGATCCCCTGCTCACCGAGGGCCGGCATGATGCGATCGGAGAACTCGCGGGCGTGACGGCGGTCGAGGCTGCGGACGCGCTCGGCGATCCCGTCCAGCACCTGGGAGGGAGAGAGGCCGTCGGGGCCCCGCGCGTCGATCCGCGCTTCGACCTGATCGTGCACGCCGGCGACCCGCACCATGAAGAACTCGTCGAGGTTGGTGACGAAGATGGCCAGGAACTTCAGCCGCTCCATCAGCGGCAGCGAGTCGTCCTGGGCCAGTGTCAGCACCCGGTCGTTGAAGTCCAGCCAGGAGAGCTCGCGGTTGGCGTAGAGCGAGGCGTCGCTTAGATCCGTTCCTGAGGCCGGCGTGGCGTCGCCGGGAACCTGCGCCGTCGTTGACTCGTTCACCTGGATCCCACCTCCGTGCCCGCGATGGCGCTCAGCTCTGAGGGTCGCAGCAGCACCACCAGCTCGCCCTTCTTGACCGCCGCCAGGCCGCCCTTGGCCAGCCGCGCCTGGGCGCCGGTGAGATCGTGGAGCGTCATCGAGAACGACGGATCGTGACCGACCAGCAGCACGTGCTCCAGGCCTGCGGTCAGCTCCCCGATGTCGAACGGCTGGCCGGAGAGCGCCGGCTCGACGGTGACCGGGACCCCAAGCGCCTCGCAGGCGCGCTCGGCGGTCTGGCGCGCGCGGAGCTTGGGGGAGCTCAGGCAGACCTCGATCGCCGACCCCAGACGCGCCAGCGCGTGCCCGGCGGCCTCGGCATGCCGGAGGCCGCGCCGGGTCAGCGGTCGTTCGTCGTCGGGCCGTCCGTCGGCCGCCTCTGCGTGGCGCAGCAGCCAGAGCATCTGGCGAACTCTACGGAGGTCGGGCCCAAGGTTGCTACCGGACGCGGACCACCACCACTGCCGCGCCGCTGCGGGGGGCGTGGTGGCGCAGGCCGTCGACGGCGTCGGCCCGCACGAGGTAGCGGCCCGCCGGGATGGCTCGGCGCGTGTGCAGGCCAAGGCGCCAGCGGGTGGTGCCGCGGGCGATGAAGCTGACCGGGCGCCGGCAGGACCGTGCACGGGTGAGGCGCCCGTTGCCCAGCAGGAAGCGGCAGCGCCCGCCCCGCAGGGTGCGCGACACGGTGAGCAGCACCCGCGTCACCCGCTGGTGGCGGCGAGTGGCGCTGCTGGCGTGGGCGCAGACGGGCTCAGAGGCGGTGCCGGTGAGCGAGATCGCGTGCCGGGCGGCGTGCGCGCGGTGCTTGTCGACGCGCACCCGCGGTCGCGCGCTGCAGCTCCCGCCCGGCTGGCCGGGAGCAGGGCCCGACGACTTGCCCACCGGCTGGGGATTGCTGAACACGGGCGCGAGCGGATTGCCCACCCCCGGGGTGCCCGGCGGTTCGTGCACCGGCAGCCGCAGCTGCAGGTTGCTGATGGAGATGGTGAAGGTGCCGTTGGAGGCGCGGCCGTAGGGGGCGTCCTGGCCGAGCAGCTCCAGCTTGGGGATGTGGCCGGCGGCGAAGTGCCAGGCGCCGGGATGCAACTGGAACACCTGGAGGCCGTTGGGAAGCGCGGGGTCGACCCGGTAGAGGCCGCGGGCGACGAGCGTCTCGGTGTTCGTCGCCGGGTTCACGTCCAGCAGCCGGGCGGCGATCTCGGGATACGTGCCCGTGGCGGTCAGCGTGCCGATCACGGTGGGCGACCCCAGCAGCGTGTAGCCCGCGCCGGTGGCGGCGGGGAGCCGGAGGGTGGCCACTCCGGTGCCCTGGTCGGCGGCCGGCGCGGTGGCGCAGGCGCCGCCGCCGGCGATCGGGTCGAAGGTCTTGGCGATGCTCGCATCCCCGGCACCGGAGACGATCGTCTTGGCGGGCGCGGAGCTGAAGTCGACCTCGCCGGGGTGAAGCGCCGCCCACGAGGCGGCTTGGAAGGGACCGCCGGAGGGCGCTGTGGCGGGACAGGTCTGCGTGAGCGCGGTAAAGGCCGGCTGTGCCGTTCCTGTGCCCCGCAGCTGGAGCTCCATGAAGCTCTTGATCCGACTCGCCAGCAGGGCGTTGTCGGCGGCCTTGTTCTGACCCCGCATGTGGCCGCCATCCCAGTCGAACATCGACACCGGGTCGCTGGGATACAGCGAGTGCTCCAGGGTGGTGTAGCGCAGCGCCTCGTCCACCGGGAACAGGTCGTCGGTGAAGCCGTTGGCGATCAGAAGCGGGGAGGGCGCCTCCTTGGCGGCCCCGTAGGCGCCGTTCAGCAGGTAGTAGGCGGAGTGGTACTGGGCGATCTGGGTGACGATCGACTGTGCCGTCGGATCGGAGTCGTAGGGCTCGCCGGCGGTGATGCGGGCAAACCAGGTTGTCAGGTCGGCCTCCGGGTTCACCCCCGGCGGGGCGTAGTTGCCCGAGGCCTGCCCGAGCGCGTACAGGCCGGCCACGAAGGATTGCTTGGCGACCCCGATCGGCGACAGGTCGGCGGTGGGCCCGGTCACCCGGTAGTCGAGCGTGCGGCCGTTGGGCAGCAGCGAGTACACCAGGTCGCTCCAGGGGATCACCGGCGCGGCGCCGGCGAAGTGCAGCGCCGTCCCGCCCGGCGAAGTCCAGGGGTGCAGCGTGCCGTCCGGGTACATGACGCGGTCCTTGAGCGTGGCCAGCTGTAGGGAGATGCCGCCGCCGTAGGACTCGCCCGTGGTCCCGATCCGAGCGGGATCGGTCAGTCCCGCGTCGACCAGCAGGCCGAGGGCGTTCTGGACGTCGCGGGCCTCGTAGCGATCGTCGTCCAGGCGGATGTAGCCGTTGGTCCCGCACGCGACCATCCCGGTCAGCGAGGTGGCCTTGCCGCAGGAGTCTCCGAAGCCGCGAGCGGTCAGCTGAAGCACGGCGAAGCCGTCCCTGGCCCAGGTGTCCGCGGTGGGGCCGAGGTACTCGCTGGCTCCGCTGGCGGGTCCGGGGCCCTCGGCCGATTGGCCGTAGCCGTGGTTCTGGGCGATCACCGGGTAGTTCCCGTCGCTGCCCGAGGCCGGCGCGGGAGGCAGGATCACGTAGACCTCCAGCGGAACGCCGTCGAAGCTCTTGAGCCGCAGGTCCGGTCCGGTGTTGCCACCGTCGGTGCCGTGGCAGACGCGTACGCCGTCGCTCTGGGTCGTGCAGGGAACCGCGCTCCCGCTGACCGTGTGTCCGGCGAGCACGCTGGTCACCGTCGCGCTCGCCCCCGCGGGCACGGTCAGGGCCGCGATCGCCACGAGCAGGATCGCCACTCTCATCCTCACGCTCTGGAATCTAGCGCTCTGGCGCCGCACGCGCGGCAGGTCCTCGGACGGGTGCCTCATCCGATCAGCAGGCGCCGGTGAAAGACACGCTGGAAGGCCTGATCGTCGCCGTAGCGCTCGACGCTCCAGCGGAGCAGCGTCAGGTCGCGTCGGCCTGGAGGTGGAGATCGATGCCGTCCCCGTGACCCGCAGCCGAACCTCACGCACCGCCTGGTCGCGGCCGCGCTCGAGGTGCTCGCAGGAAATCCTCACGGTTGATTGCGTCACGGATGGCGCTGGTGGCCACGACGTGGACATCGTCGCCGCGCAGGCCGTAGGCGCCGCAGAACCGGGAGAAGACCTCCAGGGTCTCCAGGCCGCGGGTGATCGCGGCCTCGCTGAGCCGGCCAGAGGCGCCCAGGCCCGAGCTCGTCGGTCGGTCTCCACCAGGCGCCGGGGGAGCGCGAGAAGACGAACGGGCGCCAGGAGTTGGAGCCCAGGTCCACGACCGCCACCTGCCGGTGCGCGCGTTCGTCGGGTGTTCGGTGCCAGCTCACGCCTGCATGATCGGCCCGGCGGCGGACAAACCGCCGACCGGCTGAGAGCCTAAGCTCCGCGGCGAGCACCCCATGGCCCCCATCTCAGACCTTCTGCGCGGCAGCAACCACGAATACTTCGACCTGTTCGACCGCGCCGGCGAGAACATCGTCCGCGCCGCGCGCCTGCTCGATGAGATGCTGGCCTCGTTCCCCGACACGCGGGAGCTGGCGCGGGAGATCTTCGTCTGCGAGCAGCAGGGGGACCAGGTCACCCACGAGGTGATCCGCAAGCTCAACCAGACCTTCGTGACCCCGATCGACCGCGAGGACATCCTCGCGCTGGTCTCCGCGCTGGACGACATCGTCGATTACATCGAGGAGGTGGCCGACTACCTCGGCCTGTATCGCATCGAGGCGCCGATGACCCAGGCGCAGGCGCTGGCGGCGGTGTTGCGGGATGGCGCCGTGCAGATCGCGCTGGCGATCCCGCTGATGCGCGGCTTCAACGACATCACCGAGCACACCGTCGAGGTTCACCGGCTCGAGAACGAGGGGGACCGGATCTCCCGGGAGGCGATCGCGTCGCTGTTCGAGTCCGGGATCGACCCGATGGTCGTGATCCGCTGGAAGGACATCTTCGAGCGGCTGGAGAACGCGATCGACGCCACCGAGCACGCGGCCGACATCCTCGAGGGCATCGTGATCAAGAACCAGTGAGCGGATGAGCGGCGACGTGATCCTCGTCATCGTGATCGCCACCGCGCTGGCGTTCGATTTCACCAACGGCTTTCATGACACCGCCAACGTGGCGGCGACCGCGATCTCCACGCGCGCGATCGCCCCGCGGCCGGCCGTGGCCCTGGCTTCGGCTCTGAACTTCGTGGGCGCGTTCGTCTCCCTGAAGGTCGCCGCCACCGTGGGCAAGGGGTTCGTGGACGTCCACGCAGTCACTACGACAGTGGTATTCGCCGGTCTGATCGGAGCGATCGGGTGGAACCTGCTGACCTGGTACCTGGGCCTGCCGTCCAGCTCCTCGCACGCGCTGATCGGTGGGCTGGTGGGTTCGGTGTGGGCGGCCCAGGGGGCCTCGGCGGTCTCCGGGGGCGGCCTGCTGGACAAGCTGATCGTGCCCGCGCTCGTCTCTCCGCTGCTGGCCTTCCTGGTGGCCGGTATCGCCATTGTGCTGATCTACCGGATCGTGGGCCGGTTACGTCCGGGCCCCGTCAACCGCGGCTTCCGCACCGGGCAGCTGGCCTCCAGCGGGCTGCTGGCGCTCTCGCACGGCACCAACGACGCGCAGAAGACGATGGGGTTGATCACACTGGCGCTGGTCGCCCACGGGACGATCCGTGCCAGCGCCTTCCACGTGCCCGCCTGGGTGGTGATCGCGGCCGCCAGCGCGATCGGGCTGGGTACGTTCAGCGGCGGCTGGAGGATCATTCGCACGATGGGCACGCGGATCATCAAGATGGACCCGGCTCAGGGCTTCGCGGCGCAGGGAGCCGGGGCGGCGGTGATCCTGGCGGCCTCGACCGTCGGCTACCCGCTGTCCACGACCCACGTGATTTCGGGCGGGATCACGGGCGCGGGGGCCGCCAAGCGCTTCTCGGCGGTGCGTTGGGGGGTGGCGGGCAACATCGTCGGCGCGTGGGTGCTGACGCTGCCCGCGGCGGCGACGGCCGGCGCCGGCGTCTTCGGCCTCTGCACCCTGTTCGGCCACGGCGCCACGGGGCCGCTGGTGATCACGCTCGTGCTGCTGGCGGCACTGGCCCTGGTGCTAGTGCGCCGGGTCGCGCAGGCTACGCCCGCCCCGGTGGCCCCATGAGTCTCGCCTCCGTCGACACCGGAGCGCTGCTGAGGCTCATCGTCGCCTCGCTGGTGGCCGGTGTCTCGGTGTCGGTGGTGTTCTCGGTGGCGATCCTCGGGGCCGCGCGCTCCGGGGACATGCGCCGCGCGGGACGCACCGGCGCGGCGGGAGCCTACGCCGCGCTGGGCGTTGGGGCCCTCGTCCTGGCCGCGGCGATCGTCGTGCTGGGGCTCGTACTGGTGGCTCACAAGAGCTGAGCAGCGCTCGCGCGCCCGGGTGAGGGCCCAGCGTGCCGAGCGGGCGATGCGGATCGTCACGGATTGGCGCTGCGCAGGAAGCGGATGGCGGTCAGGACCGTCAACGCGGTCATCAGCACGGCGCTGAGCACGCACCACTGGCAGATGGCCTTGATCGTGAACAGCTCCCGGTAGGTGAGGTACATGCTGAAGCCGAAGCCGATCAACGTCACCCCAAAGGCGGCTGCTCGGCCCAACTCGGTCCGCAGGGTCAGCGCGGCCAGTATCGCGATGTAGCCGATCAGACCCAGCACGGAGACGGGGATGCCGTCGAGCTTGGACCAGCGCGAGGCCTGGACGGTCTCGCAGCCGCCGCTGGCCAGGCAGAGCACCTTCAAACCGGCGTAGTGGACGTAGGTCAGGTAGCCGGCGTCGGCGATGCCGAGCAGGCAGAGCACCACGATCGCCACCTCCAGCCGCCTCCCGGAGGTCGCGCCCCGCAGGCGGCCCGACATCCCGGCGTGGCTGACCGCGGTCATGTGACCGTCTTGATCGCCTGCTGGAGGTCGGAGTAGCTGGGCACGCCCGAGGGCGCGACCGACTGCCCCTTAGGCCCGTGGAAGACCAGCGTCGGCGTACCCTGGATCCCGGCGGTCTTGCCCGCCTGCGCGTCGGCGGAGACCTGGGCGGCGAGCGTGGGATCGGAGCGGCCGGTGCGCCACGTGCTCAGGTTCAGCCCCGGAACCTGTCCGGCCAGACCGGCGAGGTAGCTGTCGTTGACGTAGCCCGTGCCCTCGGTGCCCTGCTGGCGGTAGAAGAGCTCGGTGTAGTCCCAGAAGTGGTTCTGCTTGCCGGCCGCCAGTGCCGCCACCTGCTGGCTCTGGAAGGTGGCCGGGTTCTGAGTGGCGGTCTCAAAGGCGCGGTATACCAAACTAACCTTCCCGGCGCGGACCTCGCCGGCTACGAGTTGGGGAAAGCCACCGCTGAGGGTGAAGTCCCGGCAGATCGGACATTGCAGATCGCCGTAGTAGGTTATCGTCACCGGCGCGCGGGGGTTTCCGAGCGTCACGCCGGACTGCGGGATGCCCGCCAGCAGGCTCGTGACCTGGGAGGCCTGCGCCTTGCCCTTGGATCCGGCTTGCAGCCCCGCCGGGGAGCTGCTGCCACCGCTGGAGACCGCGATCGCCACCGCCACCACGACGACGGCGGCGACGATCACCCCGGCGAGCATCTGTAGCCGGCGCTGGCGCCGGGCCTTCGTCAGGCGCTCCTGCTCGGCCTGCAGTCGCGCGGCGCGGGCCGCTTCCTTTTGCTCTTTGCGGGATGCCATCGGGACAGCTCCAGAACAGACGGCGGCGTCGCTAGTGCAGGACGCCGCGGACCAGGAGGATAGCGACGACCAGCGCGAGGATCCCGGCTGAGAGCGCTGCCACAGCGGCCAAGAAGTGCAGCCGTACGTCTGGCGAGGGCGAAGCTGAAGGCGAGGAGCGGCGGCGGCCCATCCGTTGGCCTGATCCACCACCAGCGCCGTGAAGGCCTGGTCTCCCGGCGAGGATCGAAAACGAGAGCCCCACCGGCCGACCATCACGAGCGCCAGGGCCATACGGGGGTAGACCCCCGGCTGGGTCTCTCAGGGCGCGTTCACGGCGCTGCCCGAGCCGCCGCAGCCGGCCAGAGCCAGGATCCCGACCGTCACCGCCGCCCACACGCGCCCTTCGTCGCGGGCTCATCGCAATGCCGCCTGCAGCGCGGCGGTGTACGCATTCACGCCGAAGGAACCCTCCAGGCGCGCCGCGATGCGGCCGTGGCGGTCGATGGTGAAGAGCCAGGGCTCGGTCCGCAGGTGGAAGGCCTTCAGTTGGGGCCTCAGCCCCTGCGATGGCTGGTTGTTGACGTAGACCTCCTGGTGGATGAAGGTGATCCGGCGGCCGAAGCGTCGCTGAAGCAGGACGGCGATGTCGGTGACCGGCCCGCAGACCCGGGACATGCACAGCTGCGGCGTGGAGAAGAGCAGCGCCACCGGTTGCCGCCCGAGCAACCTGGCAAACGAGGCGCTGTGCATGTCCTCGGCGGGCACCCGCGTGGTCAGCAGTGAGCGGTTGCCCCCGACCGAGGCCGCGGTGTCGGTGGCGATCGCCGGCGGCCGCTGGCCGACGTCCGGGATCGGCGAGGAGCGGACGACGGCGATCTCGCCCTGGGCGCCGATGAACCCGTGCGGGGTCAAGGTCAGAGACAGCACCGTGTACGTTCCCGCGGCCGGCAGCGGCACCTGCGCCTCGTAGATCGCCTCGATGCCGCCGGGGCCGGAGTTCTGGCGGCTGCGAAACGCCGGGGGCACGCCCAGCGGGTCGGCGGGAGCCAGATACGGGCCCCGCGCCGCGGCGTGGGGGCCACGGGCCAGGTACAGCGCGGTGGGGGCATATATGAACGCCCCCGAGGGTGCATTCAGGGCGAAGGCAAAGCGTCCCCCCCCGGGGGTGAAGGTGCCGGTGGCTGCCCCCAGCGCCGCCCCCGGCCTGGCCGTGGCGGCGATCTGCTGCAGGGTGCCGGCGGCCCGAGGGAACTCCGTGGACCGCGGGTGCTCGGCCTGGGGCAGCTCGGCCACCGCCGGGGCGGGGGCGCTCGAGGAGGCGGACGAGGACGAGGAGGTGGGGGTCGAGGAGGTGGGGGTCGAGGAGCCGCAGCCGGCCAGGGCCAGCGCGGTGAGCAGGCAGATGAGCGAGGTGGGGGCGGGGTATCTGCGCATAGGGGCTCAGGGGTCGACCGCGGAGAGCAGCCACAACCCAGCAGGTGAAGGTAACCACCACCACCACGGGCATCCAGCCCTGGTGGCCGTTTTCCCGCACGTTACGGCGCGATCCGCCGTCCGGCAGCACGTTTACAACTCGATAACAACCTACCCACCGACGCCTCCCACACTCCAGCGCCATACGACCTAGGAGGAAGCAAGTGAGAAAAAGTGCAATTACGGCGGTGGCGCTGACGCTGACCGCCTCGCTGGGCCTGGCCGCGTGCGGCTCCAGCAGCTCGAGCTCGGGCTCCAGTGGCGGGTCGAGCTCCAGCTCCGCCCCGTCCTCGTCGGGCGGCTCAGGAGGCTCGGGCGCCATCAACGGGGCCGGCTCAACGCTGGCCGCGCCCATCTACCAGCAGTGGGGTTCCAATCTGTCAAGCCAGGGCCTCACGGTGAACTTCAACGGCGTCGGCTCGGGGGCGGGCATCGCGCAGCTGCAGGCCGGCACCGTCGACTTTGCGGGCAGCGACCCGGCCGAGAAGTCGAGCGAGATCAAGGCCGGTAAGGGTCCGGTGGCGATGTTCCCGGTCGCCTTCGGCGGGATCACCATCTCCTACAACCTCCCGGGTGTGAAGACGGGCCTGAAGCTCGACGGCAAGACCATCGCCGACATCTTCCTGGGCAAGGTCAAGACCTGGAATGACGCGGAGATCAAGGCGCTGAACCCGGGAATGAGCCTTCCGAGCACCACGATCACGGTCGTGCACCGCTCCGACGCCTCCGGTACCACCAAGGGCTTTGCCACGTTCCTGTCGGACTACAGCCCGGCCTGGACCGCGGCGGCCGGCAAGCCGGACAAGACCGTCAAGTGGCCCACGGGCACCGGCGCAGCCAAGAACTCGGGGGTTGCCTCCGCGGTCAAGCAGGGTGCCGGCTCGATCGGCTATGTGGAGCAGGCCTACGCGCTGCAGAACAACTTCACTTATGCCGATGTCAAGAACAAGGCCGGTGAGTACGTGGCACCGACCATCCCGGCCACCTCGGCCGCGGCGGACGGAATCAAGGTCCCGGCCAATCTGGCCATATCCTCGATCAACTCGCCCAACCCGACCGCGTACCCCATTGCCTCGCAGACGTTCGTGATCGTCTACAAGGACATGTGCAAGGCGGGGGTCGCCAAGGCGGCGGCCACTGGGGTCAAGAAGTTCCTGACCTACGGCCTCGGGGCCGGGCAGAGCATCGTGAAGCAGCTCTCCTACGCACCCCTGCCGGCCTCGCTGGCGGCCAAGGCCAAGGCGCAGCTGAACACCCTGACCTGCAACGGCTCTCCGCTGCAGTAGTCGTTCGGGGTGGAGGCAAACGCAATCCCGCTGCGCGGCGGGCGCTCGACTCTCGAGCGCTCGCCGCTGCAGCGCCTCCCCGATCAGGTCCTTTATTGGGGCCTGAGCGGGCTCGCGGCCGGGGTGCTGATCCTGATCGGGTACTTCTTCGTGCGCTTGATCGGGCAGTCCTCAGCGGCCTTCGGGCACATCGGGATCGTGAACTTCTTTGTGCGCAGCAACTGGGACGTCTCCCAGCTGCAGCAGGGCGCCGCCTGCACCGCGGGCAGCGGCCACTGCACGTTCGGCGCCGCGGCGCTCATCATCGGCACGCTGATCACGTCGGCGATCGCGCTGCTGATCGGGGTGCCGGTGGCGATAGCCACGGCGCTGTACCTGACCGAGCTGTGCCCCCGGCGGGCCCGTGGCCCCCTGACGATGCTGGTCGATCTGCTGGCCGCCGTGCCCTCGGTGGTCTACGGCCTGTGGGGCTTCTTCGTGCTCATCCCGCACCTTAAAGGGCTCCAGCAGGGCCTGGGCAACGCGTTCTCGTTTCTGCCCTTCGTCGGCGGCACCGTCGCTGGTCCCAGTTACTTCATCGCCGGGCTGATTCTGGCGATCATGATCCTCCCGATCGTCTGTGCCATCGCGCGGGAGGTGATCTCCACCGTGCCCTCGGAGCACAAAGAGGGGGCGCTGGCGCTCGGGGCCACCCGCTGGGAGATGATCCGCATGGCGGTGATCCCCTACTCCCGTGCCGGGATCACCGGTGGGGTGATGCTCGGCCTTGGCCGCGCGATCGGTGAGACGGTGGCCGTGGTGCTGGTGATCGGCAACTCGCCCCAGCTCGGTCACTCGGTCTTCCAGCAGGGGTACTCGTTGGCCGCGGGGATCGTGAACGAGTTCGGCGAGGCGGCCTCGACACCGACCCACAGCTCCGCCCTGTTCGCCGCCGGACTGGTGCTGTTCGTGCTCACGCTGCTGGTCAACATCGTCGCCCGGCGGTTCGTCGTACGGGGTGTCGGTGGCAAGCGGACCGCCGGCGCCGCAGTCGGGCCCCAGGCCGGCGCGGACTTGGCCACGGCATGATCAAGCTCACCGAGGTGAGCCCGCGACGGCGGCGCACCGACCAGGTGATGCGCGGCCTGCTGGCAGCGGCCACGGGAATCGCGCTGATCCCGCTGGTGCTGGTCATCTACTACCTATTCCACAAGGGGATCGCCTCCTGGAGCGGGAAGTTCTTCTCTACCGACCCCAACGGCAACTTCCTCGGCTATCCCGGCGGGATTCGCAGCGCGATCTTCGGCACCCTGGAGATGGTCGGGCTGGCGACTGCGATCTCGGTCCCGCTGGGCATCGGCGTGGCGCTGTGGCTAACCGAGTACGGCAAGCAAGCTCGCTTCGCCTCGATCGTGCGCTACTTCGTCGACGTGATGACCGGCGTGCCCTCGATCGTGTTCGGGCTGTTCATCTACATCGTGCTGGTCACGGCGCACGTGGGCGGTGGGTTCACCGCCTGGAAGGGGGCGATCGCGCTGGCGCTGCTGATGCTGCCGGTCGTGATTCGCTCCTCGGAAGTGGTGCTGCTGCTGGTGCCCGCCAGCCTCCGCGAGGCAGCCCTGGCGCTGGGTGCGCCTCGCTGGCGGGTGATCACTCGCGTCGTGCTTCCGACCTCGCTGTCAGGGTTGGTGACCGGCGCGTTGCTGGCGATCGCTCGCGGCGCGGGGGAGACGGCACCGCTGCTGTTCACCGTGGCGGGTGCGCAGGTGCTGACCGGCAACCTCGGCAATCAGATGAACGCGCTGCCGCTGCAGATCTTCAGCGACATCACCAATCCCCGCAGCCAAGTCGTAACCCGGGCATGGGGTGCGGCCCTCACACTGGTGCTGCTGATCCTGCTGCTGAACCTGATCGCGAGATTCGCCTCGCGAAGGAGCCGATTCGCATGAACCCACCCTTCACCCAGACAAAGAACCAAAAGCCCCCCGAAACCGAGGAGAATCCCGACGTGTCCTCCGGATCCCCGGCCCAGCGCACCAGCGGTGAGACGGGAGAGCCGGCGGCCGCGTCCGCTCCAGCCGAGGGGCACAACGTCCTGCTGCGGGATCTGCACGCCTTCTACGGCGAGCAGCATGCCGTCAAGGGCGTGAACCTGGACTTCCCCGCCGGTGAGGTGACTGCCATCATCGGGCCCTCGGGCTGCGGCAAGTCGACGATGGTTCGCTGCATCAACCGCATGCACGAGGAGATTCCCGGCGCGCGAGCGACCGGCAGCATCACGCTCGACGAACTCGACATCTACGGTGACGGCGTCGACACCACGGCCGTGCGCCGGCTCATCGGGATGGTCTTCCAGAAGCCCAACCCGTTCCCGACGATGTCGATCTTCGACAACGTCGCCGCGGGGCTCCGCCTGACCGGGACGAAGGGCGAGAACCTGCGTGAGCGGGTGCACCGGGCGCTGCGAGGGGTCGGCCTGTGGGGTGAGGTGAAGAACCGCCTGAACGAGCCCGGGATCGGCCTCTCCGGAGGTCAGCAGCAGCGACTGTGCATCGCCCGCACGATCGCGGTGGAGCCCGAGGTGATCCTGATGGACGAGCCGTGCTCGGCGCTGGATCCGGTGGCCACGCTGAAGATCGAGGAGCTGATCGATGAGCTCAAGGACCGCTTCACGATCGTGATCGTCACTCACAACATGCAGCAGGCGGCGCGCGTGGCCAACACCACCGCGTTCATGCTCGACGGCGAGCTGATCGAGCACGCGCCGACCAATGCGATCTTCACCAACCCGCAGGACGAGCGCACCGAGCGCTACGTCACCGGGAAGTTCGGCTGAGATCGTGCAGCACGAGACACGCCACAACTTCCGCGAGGAACTCAAGACCCTGGAGCGCCAGACGCTCGAGGGTCTCGACATGGTGACCGACCAGCTCGAACGCTCGTTGGACGCCGTCGGCATGCAGGACGTCGAGCTCTCCTGCCTGGTGGTGGGCGACGACGATCGCATCGATGGGCGCTACCTGGAGGTCCACCAGGGCATCCTCTCGCTGCTGGCGCGGCAGTCGCCGGTGGCGGGTGACCTGCGGATCGTCGCGGCGCTGCTGCACATGATCCGCTGTGTGGAGCGAATGGGGGACCAGTGCGTGAACATCGCCAAGCTCGTCCCGCTGTCGGGCTACGAGTCTCCCAAGGACCAGGAGATCATGAGCTCGATCGAGCGCATGGGGCAACTGGCGCTGGCCCAGGTGGCCCAGGCCAAGCAGGCGTTCGCCACGCGCGATGTCGAGCTCGCCCGTGACCTCGCGGTTCAGGACGCCGAGATCAACCGCCTCAACCGGGAGATCTTCAGGCGCGCCGTGGAAATCGGCGACGAGCTCGAGCTGCGGGAATGGTCGATGCTGATGATCCTGGTGGCGCGGTGCGTGGAGCGCATCGGCGACAACACCGTCGACATCGCCGAGCAGGTGGTGTTCGTGGTCACCGGGCTGTTCCGGGAGCTGGCGGACGCCTCTACGCCGCCGGCGGCGCGAACACCCTGATCCGTTCCTGCTTGCCCTTCAGCTCCACCCCGGTGCGCTCGCAGAGCTCGGGGTGGGAGGAGTCCAGCAGCTCGCAGGTGCGCTCGGTCAGCAGCACGTCGTCGCCCGTCTCCCGCGTGGCCGCCTCGACCCGGGCGGCGACGTTGACGGGATCCCCGATCACGCTGAACTCCAGCCGGCCGGCGCCGCCGACGTTGCCCGCCACCACCTCGCCCGAGTTCAGGCCGATCCCGATCTGAAGCCCGTTCTCCGAGCGCACGCGCTCGACGATCTGCAGCGCTACCGCCAGCGCCTTGTCGGCGTGGTCGGATTGGCGGCGGGGCGCGCCGAACACGGCCAGCAGCCCGTCGCCGACGAACTTGTCCACGCGGCCGCCGTGGTCGTGGATGATCGGCACGATCTGCTCGAACAGCGCGTTGATGCTGGAGACCACCTCCTCGGCGGCGGTCTTCTCCGCGAACGAGGTGAAGTCCCGGATGTCGAGGAACATGATCGTCACCTCCACCTGCTCGCCGGCCAGGTTCGTGCCCTCCTCCAGGATGTGCTCGGCCACCTCGGGGTCGACGTAGGTGCCGAACGCCTCGCAGATCCGCTCGCGCTCGGCCAATCCCTGCACCATGGCGTTGAAGCCGAGCTGGAGGCGGCCGATCTGGGTGCCGTCGTAGACCGGCACGCGGACGTCGAACTCCCCTTGGCGCACGCGCTCCAGCGCGCGCCCCACCGACTCCACGGGATCGGCCGTCGCCCGCGCGGCCACCGTGATCGCCATCAGGCCGACGGCCAGGCCTGCACTGCCGAGGACGACCATCGCTACACCGAGCTTGGCCCGGGTGGCCTCAGGCTGCCCGACCAGTGCGGCGATGCCGATGACGACCATCCCCGACAGCGGCGCCCCCGTGCCCATCACCCACGCCAGTACCGCCCGTGTCGCCACCCCGGGAACGGCGAGCCGTTCGGGTGCGCCGCGCTCCAGGGCACGGACCGCCGCCGGGCGCAGCAGCAGCTCGGTCAGCAGGTATGGGCACGACGCCGTGACGACGCCGTTGAACACGACGATGATCCCCACCCGCAGCGCCAGGGCGCCCGAGTCAGATTGAGCGCACCGAACAGCACCGCGGCCACCAGCCACAGCAGCACCTGGAGCCGGAACAGACGCAGCGGCGCGTGCAGTACCGACCGAGCGTCCAGCAGGGTGGCCTGTCGCTCCTCCAGCAGCCACTCCCGCACCTGCAGCAGACCGCGCGTGCCAATGGCCACGCCCAGGGGGGATCGCCACGGCCCCGTAGATCAGAGTTGCCACCTCGTTGACCTGGCGGATGTGGGCGGCGGAGCGCAGCGCGGGCAGCGGCACGACGAAGGCGGCGATCACCAGCACCGCGCCCGCCCCGATCAGGTTGGTCACGACGATCACGAGCGTCAGCACGATCCGCCCGACGCGCGCCAGCGTAGGGAGGGAAATTTCGCTCTCGCCCGGCCTGACGATCTCCAGCGCCGCCAGGGCCAGCGACTGGCGCCATGAGCGCGGTGGATCCATGGTCGGCGACCCTATCCGCTCATGGCCCGGCCCCTGTGTGGGTTTGGACA
>JAABUQ010007859.1_pt1 | contig 15228 bp, 13 predicted proteins | sample 5560001 | NCBI WGS metagenome assembly JAABUQ01 (sample SAMN10711888, study PRJNA513371) | rock metagenome | isolation source: Antarctica rocks | place: Antarctica: Victoria Land, Finger Mt nord | collected 2015-12-18 | reverse complement strand
TGGGTTACTCATTTAAGGTCAAATCAACAGGTTAGCGACATCTCCTGATAGACAAGCCAGCTTGCCCACCTCCAACGATCGCGACGGAATAGTGTTCCATTTGCAACTTCTCGGTTGATTAATCTGAGTGTGTTGCAAGATTAATTGCTGGCAAAGAAGCGTTTTGTAGTTATTATTACTAAATGCTCAAGTCTAACAATAAGACTAGGGAGCGCGATCGCCTTGCCTCTAACTCTCTGCGATCGTCATTAGGCACCTATTAGAATCGATAGGTATGCGAGTTTCAGGGCGCTAAGTATTTCAGAAATTCTCAAGCCTCACTGAGAGAAAAAACCAGCTAACAGCAACGGCAAAAGTAAAAGAGCAAATGCGATCGCAAGGAGGGTTCCTGGATCGATGTCAACATCTTTATTATCTGGATCGCGCATTTTGCACCTGTCCAAGAATTTAGTATGTCTACTTATCGTAAAGCCAATCTACTTCATCTCTTTTGTCGGTTGGAACTCGATGATGCGGTTAGCCGCCTGCTGTACCATACTCTGGAGCTTCTCTCCTACAGTTTAGGACGAATATCTAAACCAGGCACACCTAGATCTAGGCGGAAAATTCCTCCCTTGCCGTCTTCTGTTCCTAAACCACCACTGATGAAGAGACGATCTAACTTTGGACCACCGAAAGCACAGTTGCTCGTAGTCAAATTACCGCTATTATAGCGACGAATTAATTGACCATCTGGATTGAGAACTTCCACTTGGCGCATTCCATAGTGAGCCACGTAGAGGTTTCCAGTCGCGTCTAGACATAGCCCATCAGGCTTATTATCAATTTGCTCTCCCTGTTTAGTTGGAAGTTCCGCAAATACTTTCTGTGGTCCCACCTTTCCTGGTGATAATACGTTGTAGACAATAACTCGATTTTTATTACTCTCAGCCACAAGAAGCCGTTGGCGATCTGGAGTCAAGAGGATACCATTGGCATAAGCTATACCAGTAGCGACTTGATTAATTTTCCCTCTACTCGTCACATAATAGACTTTGCCAGTTGGGTTTTGGGGATTGGTGTCTCCAGAATCAGTAAAGTAAAAGCCTCCTTGAGGATCGATTGTGATGTCGTTGGGATACACAAAGGGCTTGCCGTTAAATTCTTGAGCTACTTGTAGAAGTTTACCGTTAGCATCTAGTTGCACTACAGAGTTTTGAGCCGCAACGACATGAGTACCGTCGGGCATGATTTTGTGTCCGTTGGCACCTGGCACTTTAGCCCACAATCGGCGGGAGCCATCGGGTGCTAAGAATGTAATTGTTCCGGCTTTGGTTTGGGAGAAGTAGAGATTTCCCTGACGGTCAAAAACAACTCCCTCAGTGTAGTTGTCACTCTGCGCGACTGGCAATGGTGTGACAAGATAAGCTGGTGGTAAGTTTGTCTCAGGTAAAGTAGTTGCTACGACCGCATCTGAATTCCAAAATAGAGTAGATGGGGTATTTAACTTAGCAATACAAGAGATTAACAGCAAGTCGGCACAAATGAAGATAACTGAGGTGAGTTTTCTCATGAGTTAGGGAAGAATAAACGCTTATGCTATTTATGTAGCAGCACCTTGTTTTTTATCATCATTTTTTCAGAATGTCTCTTGCTCCCTGGCGATCGCACATCGCCCATGCTTTAGATCGCAACCGCAGTCTTGCCTATTCTCGTTATCTACAACTAGCAACCATCCGGCAAGACAATCACCCAGCGAATCGAACTGTTGTTTTTCGTGGCTTTCTCGAAGACTCTAACCAGCTAAAATTTGCCATTGATGCCCGGAGTGAAAAAATCGACCAGGTTGCTCACCAATCTTGGGCCGAAGCTTGTTGGTATTTTCCCACAACCCGCGAACAATTCCGCTTCACAGGCTCTTTAACCGTGGTAGGAGCAGAACACCCAGATTCAGTTTTACAGCAAGCCAGGATCTCTACTTGGCAAAAACTGAGCGATCCGGCGCGGATACAATTTGCTTGGCCTCATCCAGGTCAACCTAAAGCTGATGCTATTGCTTTTGAGCCACCAGCACCAGATGCGAATGAGCCACTGCCTGATTTTTGCCTTTTATTACTAGAACCTATGCAGGTAGACCACTTAGAATTGCGGGGAGAACCACAAAACCGATGCTTGTACTGCCTTAACAATGAAGTTTGGTCTAGCCAAGCAATTAATCCTTAAAATCTTAACTACCCAGGTATTAATTTAATGTGATTTCACAGCGAACAACTCCAGCTCGTTCGTGACGTGCTAACAGTTTAACTGTGCCGCCCTCCGGTGCATATATTACCCATTCTACCTTTGTTCGATCTTGAGTAGGATCGCCCTGCCGTCTAGTAGGGGCTGATGGTTTGTAAGCACGTCCCTCTAATTGACCTAACTCTTCATACAGTCTACCCGCCTCTAGAGTGACACCATCAGGCAGCTCGATTTCGCAAATGCAACCCCGTACTAGCTTTTTCTCCAGAGCTTGTTGAGTAATATAAGTGGGCAACCAGCCTGTATTATGCACCACCAACAATATCTGGTAGATGTCATTACCCAAACATCGGGCATTAGCTTCGTAGATTTCTAATCGGGGAGAGATCAGCAGGTGCCAAACCAGCCAATCGGGAAAGCGGGCAATCTCTTGCTCCAAAAATTCTGGAGGAGGATTTGACCAAGCGTACATCGCATCCCAACCACCTAATTCAACTTGACCGAGTTGAGGATGGTCAAACGGATACCAATCAATGTAACCCTTGCCTCCTAGTTTTTCATCGCTCCATTGCAGCATCTTCAGATCATCTTCTAAGGGATGCTCTCGATACCAGTCTACATATTTGTACTCGGTAATCCCAGCTTGGCGTTGGGGACTCCAAACCTCTACCGTCCAGCTAAACAAACCCTGGTGTTCGTATGCCCAATCGTCAAAGGTACCAGTGACAATTTCTTTGGGATCGTAGCGAAACTCATGAAAGACTGAGATTGCAGGGTAGTCTGTGAGTTCAGTACCTTTTTCACCGATGCGTTGGTAGGTGCGGAGGTCGTTAACTGGTAATTCATCATCACTGAGGTGGCTGTAGGGACGCAGGAGGACACCACTAAAGGTATGGAAGGCGATCGCTCCGGTGATGTTGGGATGATCGATGATAAATTGGACGAGCGATCGTACCTCGGTTTCCGATGTAGGATAAGGACCTGCCCCAAACTGCTCTGCTTCCTGTCGCCATAATGCCGGAAAATTACGGTTTAAGTCCAGCCCTTCTCTAGGAGACTGAATATTAATCTGAACTCCGTCATAGCGCTCTAGCCTACCTTCAGGCAGCAAGCGATAGTACTCACCACCTGTTTCTGTCGGTTCGCGTCGTACCAAAAGGCGCGGTTCAATTGGGCAGACTTTCCAAGCGCCGTTGGCATCAGGAATTCGCATCATCAATATGCGGCGATCGCCATCTATGTCTTCGCTTACTAATCCATCGTTGGGTTGTTCGTCATCGTAAGGATACGGGCGGGTGCTAGAACGAATAAATCTCGGTTTGTCTGCCAGTGCCCATTCAGCTCCATCGGGGTTGACACGGGGGCAAATGTAGAAAGTGCGGGTATCTAGACAACGGGTGATATCGGCGTGGGTGCCGTAATTATTAACTAGTGTTTGCAGTAAGTACAAACAAACACTTGATGGTGCCAACTCGGTAGCATGGATATTACCATCAACCCAAAGAGCAGGCTTTTCGCGGTCTGAACCAGTGGCAAAACAAGTGACTGTCATCAGCCAAATGTCCCGTCCTTCATAGCTCTTACCAATACTTTTTATACTTACAAGATGTGGATATTCCTCAGCGTAAGCATGGAGGATGCGAGTCAGATCTTCGTAACGGTAGTATTTATCGAATCTGACGTTTGGCATAGCAACTCCCTTATGCGCCCTTGTCGCTCTTGTAGAATAGCACTTAGATTCATCAGTAGACTAGAGTTAGTTGCTAGCTTCTGTCATGACTCGCTCCCGCATCTTGAAACCAGGTGAAATTTACACCTTCAGCAAGTTTTTCGAGCTGGCTTTTGATCCAGAGGACATCTTGGCTGAACTTGGATGCACCCTGAAACGTTTGCCCCTGGATTTAGTTCCTTTTAACGAGGAGCTAGACTACTCTCCTCTGAAGCATCGGATTGAACAAAGCCTGACTCATGTTGATTTAACCAGTGAGGCAGCTCGTCGGGAAGTCGTGATTGCTCCTATTTTACTAGAATTATGTAACTACACCCATGCCAAGCTGAAAATTGAGTATCCAATTGTTGCCAACGAGCAGCTAAAAGGGACATTAGATTATTATGTCCAATCGAAATGTGGGTTGTTGGTGGTTGAAGCTAAGCAAGGCGACATGACAAGAGGATTCACACAACTTGCAGTCGAACTCATTGCCTTGGATCAATGGACGACGTTAGAAACTCCCATACTTTACGGTGCAGTAACGACTGGTGATGTCTGGAGGTTTGGTTGGTTTTGCCGTGCCCAAAAGCAAATTGTGCAAGATATTATTCTGTATCGAGTGCCGACTGACTTGGAGAATCTACTGCGGATTTTGATTGGAGTCTTATCACCAGCACATGATAGTAGCATTCAAGCACCAATTGTTTGAGTCATCAGGATGCCTCTGCTGGCACTGCTACGCTTGAATCAATTACCAGGTTTAGAGAACTCATATTTAAGAGTTTATCTTTTTGCCATTTTTAACTGTTTCGTCGGTCAGCTCAGCTTTATCAGTCTTCGATGCATCCTCATCTAATGATGTCTTGGTTTCAGTTGCTGTGCTATTAGTCTTTGAGGTATCTGGAGTTGATAAGTTGAAACCTAGTGCTTCGTCTAGGACAATTAGTGCTGACTCTGCTCTCGGTTTAGATTGGCGATACTCTCTTAGAACACCAACGAAGTCCTTCAGTGTTTTGAAGTGCCCTTTGATTGTTTCCTCCGCCTCATCTAGGTCTTGTTCAAGTGTTTCCTCACTCAAGAGGTTCGCCATATTTTGACGAGCTATAGTAGCGCTTTGTTTGAGTCGCTGCGTTCTTAGCTTGAGAAATAAAAACTTTTGCAGTTCGCGCAGAGCCATTTCCAATGGTTGCTCTTCGTCACTCTCCGTATCGGTTGTTTTGACTGGATCGGTTAAGACAAGTTGCTCAATACTCAGATCTTTTGGCAGTTCCGTCAGTAATTCTCCTGATTCCAGCATGTCCGCAATTTGATCTAGGGCTTTCTGACGAATAATTGGCGAGTCTTTACCCCGGACAGAAACAGTGACTTCAGGAACTTCTGCTAGTGTGTACGTTGCCATTGATTTTCTCCTTGAAGCAGCTTGAGTGTTTAACAACAGAACATGTGTACTAGATAATATCAGCTTTTAGAGAGGAGTAGTATTGATTAGAAGAGAGAAAATCTGGCAGCGATCGCGTCTGATGCACTTGAAACACTAGGATTGGTCAAACACTGGCTAAAGCGTCAATCCATATGTACTAAACAAGGATTGAAATTCAGCTAAATGCTGTTGATAAGTGTCTGGATATTGCTGCTGCAAGACTGCGATCAGTTCCCGACCTTTAGTATCCAAAAACTGCTTACTGACATCCACACCGCCCAGTTCTCTGAGCCTATCAATTCGACGGGTAATGACATTCTCAAATGGTAAACCATGTACCAGCTCTAAGGTCACTCGGTTAGTTCCCCAATTGATACAGGGCTGATAGTCTTTTGGTGGTTGTGGGGCAGCCGTCCCTTCAATTACAACTTGCTCAGTCGTAGGTCGATTACTAGTAAACGGGCATTGCCCTGCCTGAATCCGAACTACATCACCAGGTTGGATGATGACTGGACGACGACTAGGAGGTAGTGGTTGCGAATTGCCAATAGTAGGGAATGCAATCAATACAATTACCGTCCCAGTCATCAAAGTAATTTTCATGGTGATGTCCGTTGCTCTTATCGCACTTTTCTCTATGAATCCAGATTTTGGTTGAAGTCTGTTATCTGTACCGCACTTCTACTCGAATGCGCTCGCGGGGACAGCGCCAAGGCTGTGCAACTCTGGAACCGACATTGATACAACCTTGCGATCGCATGGCACTATCAGAAACACCATCTGGCTTGTAGAACCGCCAACGACCTTGATCGTCAGGTCCAGATACAGCTCTTAATGTCTGCTGTCCATATCTTTGAGAGATTAGCTGGTGAGTAGGAGTAGGTTCTACCTGCGGTACCAAGCCAAACGACCTACCTGTTTCAATTGTCCCAGCTAAGATGGCTAACGCCAGTGGTATAGTATAAACTCGATTAAACATTATCGTGTCTCGTAGCTCGATTGATGCCTATCGAGTAAAATACACCCACTTTAGCAAAGTAGCAAGTCGCTCTAAGTCCAGTACAGAATATGAGCTTGGGGAAAGCGCCGTGCAATCTCACGCTCAAAAAAGGAGCGCAGTGCTTTCATTGTGTCTGAGTTGTAAACATACTTCGTACCGCCGAACTTATTCCGCTTGACGCTACGTGTTGCTTCGTCCAGATCTAGCTTGGTCTGAGGATACCAAGAAAGCAGTACATCTTTCGATCCGGGAGTGAAGCGGTGCGAGATTAGCTCGAAAGTGAGGTCGCAATCAAAATCCAGTGCCTCACTAATTAAGTCGAACAGACGACTATAGTGCATCTCCCAATCATCAATCAGCATAATCGGAGCAATCACTAAACCAACAGGATAGCCACCCCCACGCCGACTAGGTGGCAACGCTAATTGCCGTAACGCTCGCAGCCGGGACGCTACTGGTGCTGTACCACCTTCAAACTTACCAGCAACAGGTGTCGCATTAACACTCACACGGCATCGCGTATGACCATTATGCGGTAAGTCTAATAAACCTTCCACTGCATCAAACTTCGACACCCAGCGCAGATATCCATCTTGGCGAGTCCCAAAGTAGCGGATGCATTCAGCCAAGCTCCCAGTTAGGTGTTCAATGCCCAAGGGATCGGTGTAACAACTAACCTCAAAGCTTGTGGCACTACCAGCTTGTTCGTAGGCACCAAGATTTTCGAGAATTTGCGGCAAGTTGGCGAAGGCGCGGATTGCTGGCGGACCTTGTAAGCTACCTGCTAAGTAACAATATTGGCAGTGCGCTGGGCAACCTTGGGCGAGGTGAAACTGCCAGTCGGCTGAAGGTGGGATGGGGCTGAGTTTAAAGGAACTTGGTGGTGCCGTCACAACCGCAAAGGTGCGCTTAGCAATGTTATAAGTATCGCGCTCATTTTCACCACGTAGCCCAGTTAGGCGGTTGCCAGATAGCTCTTCAATCGGTAAGTTAAGAGCCTGTACCCGTTGCAGAATCTGTTGACCCCAAGGCTCTTCCAGGGCAGCAGGTGTGAACTGTACGCGATCGGGCATCCATGAACGTGTTTTACGTTCCGGTTCCAGTACTAGCTGATGATCTGCTGACTGTATCATGAAGCAATAAAATTCTTTTCTGTACTTCTATTATGAACGCACTCGAACAGCCTTAAGCTCCTACTTAAAGCGGGTTTTGCGCTATTTTGGGTGGTAGTTACCGCAGGTAAAAGATTAGGACACTGCTGGCTGACGGACAACGAACAGTGCCACAAGGACACCAACAGCAGCAAAGGCAGCTCCCACTGCTAAAGCTGCTTGAAAGCCTCCAGTCAATGCCATTTGCATCGCCATTGGTGAATTAGCGGTAAGTGACATGAGGGTATGCGTCCTGGCAGTGGAAACAGCAACGAGGATTGCTAAGCCCACCGCCGAACCAATCTGTTGAGCCGTATTTAGCACTCCTGACACTAGTCCTTGTTCGCGATCGCTAGCTCCAGCAGTAGCTGCAATCGTGACTCCAATAATAGATGTGACGATGCCAAACCCCACAATAGCAGTGCCAGGTAACAAATCTCGGATAAAGCTGCCGCGAACAGAAATCTGCGTCAACAGCAGTAGACCAAACAATATCATGCTGATGCCAACAATCATTGTTACCTTAACTCCGAAACGAGTAGCAAGGCGAGAGCCAAAAGGAGCAGCAGCGATCGCTGCCAAAGCATGGGGCAAAAATCCTAGTCCGGTTTGAAGTGCTGAATACCCTAATACTTGTTGCATATAAAGCGTCAGGATAAAAACCATTGAGGCAGCAGCAGCACTCATCAACATCCCGACTATATTGGCACCCATCAGCGATCGTTGGCGGAAAATTCGTAGCGGTACTAGTGGTGCTTTTGAGCGAGATTCAATTGCCACAAATAGGGTTAGTAGAGCGATCGCCATACCAAAATAAGCCAATGTTGGTAAGGATAGCCAGCCCACTTCCGGTGCTTGCACCAGAGCATACACCAAGGCAACCAATCCAGTAGTTACAGTAACAGCACCAGCTAAATCGATTTGGCGAGTGGCAGTTTGCTCAAGACTCTCTTGAAGTAGTATCGGAGATAGAGCAATAGCTGCAACTCCAATCGGTACGTTAACGAACATCACCCAGCGCCAACTCAGCCCATCCGTCAAAATTCCACCTAAAATTGCTCCGGCGGCAAAACCTCCTGCTGCCATTGCACCCCAAATCCCCAACGCTCGGTTGCGTTCAGAACCTTCTGGAAACGTTGTCGTCAAAATTGACAGGGCAGCAGGAGAGATAATTGCTCCACCCAATCCTTGAAAAGCACGGGCACCGATCAATACCCACTGCAACTGCGCCAACCCTCCAACCAAGGAGGCAAGGGAAAATAATCCTAATCCTGCCATTAAAACACGGCGACGACCAAATAGATCTGCCGCTCGACCTCCTAATAGTAGAAATCCACCAAAAGTTAGCGCGTAAGCACTAATTACCCATTGCAAATTTGGCTGTGAGAAACCGAGATCGCGCTGTATAGAAGGTAGTGCAACATTGACGATTGAGAAATCTAGCACCACCATAAACTGTGTAGCGCAAAGGAGGACAAGGGCAAACCAGCGGCGTTTATCAGCAGATGACTTCATGTTTTATTTTCTAGCTGTGTTAAGTTTATTTACTGCCAGTGAATGTGACTCCTCCAACAAAGTAGCGATTGAAAAAGGCATAAATAGCCAGGGCTGGCAGGGTAAAAATCGTTGATGCCGCCATAATATAGTTCCAGTAACTAATATATTGTCCTTTAAAAGTATTCAAACCCAGGGGTAGGGTAAACATTTCTGAATCAGATAGTACAATTAATGGAGTGATAAAGTTATTCCATGAACCCATAAAAACAAATATTGCCTGTGCTGCCAGAGCTGGTTTAGCCAAAGGTAGCACGATTTGAAAAAATATTCCTAAATAACCCAAACCATCTAACGCTGCTGCCTCTTCTAACTCTTGAGGAAAATTGATGAAAAACTGTCGCATCATAAAAATAAATGTAGCGTTTATAATATTAGGCACGACCAACCCTTGATAAGAATTGAGCCAACCAAGAGATTTTAAAAGTAAGAAACTGGGAATCAAAGTAATTTGGGCAGGTACCATTAAAACCACTAAAACTAAGAAAAACCAAAACTGATTTCCAGGAAATTTAATTCTTGCTAGAGCATAACCAGCCATTGAATTAAATAATAAATTTAAACTAGTCACACTCACTGCTACTACAATACTATTAAATAGCCAGCGCCCAAATAAAGGCTCTTGAATAAAAATTTGCTTGTAGTTATTTAATGTAAAATTTTGAGGGATAAGATTTACCCCACCAGAGATAATTTCTGCAAGTGGTTTAAATGAAGCAGAAAGTGCCCAGACAAAAGGGATGAAAGTCACAATCGCATATAGTCCTAAAATAATGTAAAGCAGCCCTTTTAACCAATGAAAATGCTTCACAGCCTATCTCCTAATTATCTTCTCTAAACCAATAGCGCTGAACTAGCGTCACCATCATAATTACTGACGCTAGCATCAAGGCTAAGGCAGCAGCATAACCCATCTTCAGATTCTTAAAAGCGTATTGATAAATTAAAAGTACAATCGTTAAGGTGGAATTATTCGGACCACCGGAGCCACGAGAAAAAATATAGGACTGGTCAAATAATTGAAAGGTTCCTATCACGCCCATAACCACAACAAAAAAAGTAACTGGCTGCAGAAAGGGTATGGTAATGCAGATAAACTTGTCCCACCAGTTAGCTCCATCAATCGTTGCCGCTTCATACAGACTTTCAGGTATATTTTGAAGTGCAGCTAAATAGATAGTCATGAATAAAGGAGCGGTTGACCAAATATTCATCAGCATAATAGCTTTCAGTGCTACAGCAGGGTCACCTAGCCAGTTGTAAGTCGGCATTCCTAAAAAAGTAAGAAAATTATTTAGTAGTCCATTTGAATTGTAAATCCACATGAAGATTAGTGTTAACACGGCGGAAGATGTTACAGTTGGGAGAAAAAATATAATCTTAAACCACTGCTTTCCCTTAAGTCGAGTATTTAAGATTAGAGCTAAAGTGAGAGCAAGGATTGTCTGAGTTGGCACAACAACTGCTACATAAGCGAATGTATTTCTTAAGGCGATCCCAACCTGTTCGTCACTGCTAATACGGATAAAGTTTTTCCAGCCAGTGAATTTAAAACTAACTTCTCCTAATATTTGAACTTGATGAAATGCTAAAAACACAGCTAACAGAATTGGCAGTAATAAAAAGACTATTAAGATAGCGATCGCAGGAGTCATCAGAATGTAGCCAGCGAGAGTAAGTTCTTGCTGACGCGAACTAGGTATTTTGGTTCTGGACGAAGAATCTGCCATAGCTAGCTCTATTTTTTCTCAATATTCGTTACTGATAGCCATTTTTACCACTTGATTTTTAATCGGGAATCATTGATGTTCTATCTCATTCAAATTGGGAGAATACACAATTGATCTTCTATAAGTTCGCGACCCAAATGCATTGGATACGGCAAAAGGATGTTTCCCATCGACCATGCTGGAGAGGTGCGGAGATAGTGGGGTACTCGGCACAGCGCCTTTAAACCTTCTTCCGTTTGAAAATCTGGGCGAACGAAGAATGGCACCATCTCCACCATCTGCTGATGTTTGAAAGGTATATTGGCACCGTACTCATCGTAGAAGGAGTTACTTGCCTGCATGTAGTCAAGCTTGTAAAGGTCGCGTACTATTTTCGTATCTTGAACCTTCTGAGTTGTCGGTCGTCGTCCTACGGAAAAGTAATGTAACAGTTCTGGCACAGACGTATCGTAAAAACCGCTTAGATGAGTAAAGTCTCGCGCTGTACAATCTTCATTCCAAGCTTTGCGAGCGCTTATGTATTGCGGTGTTTCTTTTCCGGTACGCAGACGAACTACTGCTAATAGGTTCTTCAGTTGGTCGCGCTTGTACTCGCAGTTGTAACCAGCAATATGCTGAAAGTCAAGTACATTGTGCTTTGCTAGAAGGTATTCGTTCTTTAGTTGGAACCAGATTTTACCCTCGTCATCTTTGCTACGCTCGTTACGCCATACATCGGCTTCAATCAACACTAGCGTAGGTTGGGCTTGGACTTGTGTAAGAACACGCGCGACAAACTGCGCTAACTGTGCATTAGTTAATTTGTGCTTTCTGCCTACGCGATTGCAACGTGCTTGTGAAAATATTTTCCCAACAACAATTCCTGCTTTTGCGTAGGGAATCCATTCGTCAGCATCGGGAAGTAGCACATCTACTGCGCCTGTCGCACGTAAGCGAACAGCAAGGGCATAGTGGATATTACCTTGATTTTTTTGACATCGACATAGCGCGATTACATCCAAGTTTTCTGCGATCTCTTTCGGTAATTTCGCCTGCTCATATACTTCGGATGGTACTCCATACAGTGCCCCAATTTGGCGTAGTGTTGCGTCTAGCACAGCGTTCATCACCCGCCCTTTAGTTTTTTTGCTGTAAGAAGGTGGAGTATCTCCATTTTCGTTTTCTGGTTCAGTTGATTTTGGTTTAACTGTCTGTAGAATTTGTGAACTGATCTTTTCTAAAACGCACGCCTCGCAAACCGCCCCGTAAATACTTTGTCGGGGGTGGACTCCCTTCCTTTTGCTCTGCCCAATTTCGACGATCGCAAAACGGTAGGGATCGGTGTCTGCGTTGAGTAAAGAAATAACTTGCTGTTGCAAGAAAATGCGCCATGCTTCCCGTTTGACTTGATGCTGCTTACGTATTTGTTCGTCGAATTGGCTACCATCTTTAGGAACAAACTCTCCTTGATCCAATGGTTTCAAGAAAGCGGTATCGTTGATAAAGACTGATGTCACACTGACACATTCTGGAAAATTATCTTTTTCATTTAGCAAGAACGCAGCACGCAACTGCTGGTAAACGGTGTCACGAGTATCTGGTTCCTGCCATAGGATAAAGAGATGCATCTGCTTACCTTGAAGCGACCGCATAACGGCATCAACAATAACCTTCTGATAATCTTGAGATTTACGAGGCTTAGCAATGAAATCGTAGTCGCGCATTGCTAATGGCATTTTCTTCCCAGATGGAGTGAGAATATCAGATATCATCGCCTTGTCTGGGATCAAAACATCCTTTAACAGTTCCAGTACCTGTGCAATGATATCGCCGCGCTCTTGCAAGCTGAATCCAGTTTTTATGCTGTGCCCTCTTTGATGATTTTCGTGTTCGTACTCGTACCCTTCGGCATGAACTATATAGTATTCATCCTTGTGCCAGTCAGATCGATCTAAGTTGCCGAATGCTATGGGATTGTCAAGAATGTTTTTTGGCTCCTCTAGTGGACGTGCCTTGAATGCTGCTAGCAAATCCGGCAGTTGCAAATTCCAAGGATTACCGTCTTCTGTGCTAGTGTTTTCGATGACAAGACGTACCAAGGTTGAATCGACTTTGTAACCAGATAGACGCTCCTCGTTCATGCCCATTAGAATAGAGATATCACGACCATAGTTCGGACTGATTAAAGGTTCATATGCATATCGTTGACAACTTAGATGCAGAAAAATCCAAGGATCTAGCTTGCCGTCTTGATTGAACCGCCCCGCCTGTGTCTGTACAGAGAAATCTAAACGATAAGCAAAGTATCCCTCTTTTTCCTTGCCGTTATCTGAATACAATGCCCTAAACGGTTGACTGACTAGGAATAGTCCAGTCCTATCCGCTCCATCTCCTTGCACTTTGCGCCATTGAATTTCCTGTTTCCTGTTCTTATGAATGACACAAGTCTTTCCGTGCAGCAAAGTTACTAGAAGGCTAGGAATAGCTGTAAATCCAAGTCCCCTTTCTGCATTGAGATCGCAAACAAGTTTTTCCAAATCGATAGTTTGCCATTCCCAATTTGGTAGAATTACTGCCATTTGTTTAAGGAAGCGATCGCACACGCTATCCACTTCCTCTTTTTTGCCTTTACCATAAAATTGCTTCGTCCACTCCTGTGCCCAAATCTGCACTAACTCCTGTATTTGAGCTGGGGTAGGAGTGCTGAGCGGATTCTCTAGCGTTCCTACAGCTAATGCTCGATACTGAGGGATATTATCTTTGCGATCAAAATATTCAAAGCCATGCGTTAGCGTGGGAGCGCAGGCAAGCAACGCATTGTTCAACTGCCGATAAGGCGGAGTGACTTTCCTCTTTTTCCCTCCAGACATAACTTGTTCCATGTCGTGGCAAAAGTCCGCAACTGTTTTAGGAAATGGAAATGGAAGTACGGCAATCTCTAAATTTGCAAATGCATTTAACACCAAACTTGTACGGGCAGGTAGAGCAATTGGAAGTGACTTATTTTTTGGCATTGGGTTATTCTTTATTTAGTAATAGAGCTACCAATCTAGGTTCTCAATTTTCTCTAATGCATCGGCAAGAGGTTTGTAGAGAGCATTTCCTACCCGATCTTCACTGACGTAATCGCACATGCACAGAATCATGGCAACCAAAAGGCTAGTTTCCTCTGTGTCTGGCTCATGAATATCTGGATCGGCATTGTTCGGTGCCCAGGCAGCATCTACAAAGTAGGCATGAAATGGAACACCTCCACGTAAGAGACGACCTACAGCTTGAATGATTTTTCCAGCAGTAGTAGCAGCAAGGTCGAGACGTGGAAAGGCAAGTAGTTGTTCATTTGTCCGCAGTGTTTTATAGTAAGATCGCTGCTCTACCAATCGCCAGTAAAGCGCTGATTGTTGGCGGACATTTTCGGCACGCTGTGTCACACCATCTCTTTGCCAAGCCATAAAGTTTGGCTGCTCTGCCCAATCCAAGGCACGACGGTTCATCTCTTGGGCGATCGCTTGAGTATCGTGTGGATGTGGGTACGGACGAGTCAGGAAGTAAACAGCACCAAAAGCTGCTTTACCGTTGACATTTAAAATGTTAAACCCGCGCCCAATAGCATTCATCGGGGCAACAAAGATTTTTCCACCAGTCTGAGCGAAAGTTTCAATGTCAGCTCGGTTGAGTGCGCCTGCCTTAGTTGCAGTAAAACGCTTTGGATCGCGCTCAAAATCCTCCTCTTCATAGTCTGTGTTAGCATCCAGGTGATAAACTGACCCCTTCATACTCGACCAACAATTGCGAATCTCGTCTGCTGCCCATCGTGCCTGAGAGTAAGAGTTGACAATTAACGGTAGGCGATCGCGATCTTGCCAAATATCAGGTTCACTCTCGCCCAACTGCTTCAGTTCTCTAAGTTTCTGTCCTAAGTAACCAGTACCGTTGCTACCAACGAGCGATCGCGCTATCGCTTTAAACAATCCCATTTTCTGAGATTCTGGTTTGCCAGAGATCCGAATCGGTTCGTTATGACTGTCAAACTGAGGTAAGAAACAGAAACAACTTTTAGCGATCGCCTCTGTTGCCTCCTGCTCCGGCAGCAAAACACCTTGTGGATTACCAACATGGAAGCAGGTGGAATCTGGTAGATAGGAAGTTCCAGAGAGTGCTAGCACGTTAGGACCACGTTGACCATTGAAATCTGTCAGCAAGCGGTGAAAGTTGAGGATATAGCAACGTCCAATATTCGTATAGGCAAACAACGTCAACGCATTGCTGCTATTTTTAGATTTTTTACCGTTGTCACTGCGTCGGGAGTAATAGGTGCCAAACTGCCTTCCTGTAAGGGGTAACGGCAAAATATTCAACATTGCAGGAGGCATTCGGCGATGTGGAGATTCGTCTTTAATTGTGGGAGGTCGATTATGCCACTCAGAGAAGACAATAGAGGTGAGTCGATCTAAAAGGGCGAT
>JAABUQ010007858.1_pt1 | contig 15231 bp, 17 predicted proteins | sample 5560001 | NCBI WGS metagenome assembly JAABUQ01 (sample SAMN10711888, study PRJNA513371) | rock metagenome | isolation source: Antarctica rocks | place: Antarctica: Victoria Land, Finger Mt nord | collected 2015-12-18 | reverse complement strand
TCGGCTGATCAATCTAGGCCCTATAGATAATGAGGCATTTAGTGGAGCTGATATGCCCTGAGCATAGCCCTTGTTGTTCGGCATACAGCCTGGCTGACAGTGATCCAGGATTGCGATACGCTAGACCCGATTTGGCTTAGTGCTGCTGGAGAGACTGCCCCAGCCATTCTCCAACATACCCCCAATTTCTTAGTCAAAACCTCCTCCACTTCATACCAGAGTATTGGCACTGGTCTGCTTTCCTACGCTGCGATGGTATAGAATCTTGATTGTTCATCTCTCGGGTGTTTTAGAATAGTAATGGAGGAACGGACAGGTTTGATTGAGGGGGGTCGCGGACGTGCGATTCATTTTCCATAAAGTTTTCATCCCTAATAGCAGTTCGCCTAATACGTGACTATGCAGCCACAGTACAACAACAACCACAAGACGGTTCTGGTTCCAATTCGACCGCCATCGTCTTGCCCACCGATTTCCATCTCCATCGAGCTACCAGAGCCACCCATCATCATATCTCCTTTTATAGTGTTCTCCATTTTACCCGCCGACTCCAAACTCTTTCCATCAATTTTCTTCTTCTTTTGAATTTTCATTCGGTGTTCATTTGTTCGAAACCTTAACAGATTAGCGGTGTCCCTATGAATAACTTTCGAAGACTTACTTCTTAGCTAGGTTCTTATCGCTTTTCTTGACAAAGTGCCCCCTCTCTTTATCAGCACGTGCACCAAAATGCCAGGAAGGATGATCAGTCATTTTGATCCCTTCCGAGTTCCCAATCCTTTTTATACATCGAGGCCAATGCGTTCTGAACGTATATCTTCGCGAGAGACGCATGCAGCAGCGAGGGTATACGAAAGGTTTAGCGTCCTTTGCCAGACGCCGACGAAGGGCTTCGTAGTCTAGGGAACGCAGTGTTGATGAGGGAGGCGGGGAAATACTAGTACCACCTGAGTCATCCTGGGCTGGAGGGTTTGGAGTCTTGGTGTTAATGGAAGTGAAGTAGATGGGTGGTATTGGACCAGGAAATGTGATGCCCAGATCGGTGTAGTGATCACGGGACGTGGGCTGCTCCAACAGAGATGCTTCAACACCGTCAGCTACTCGGAGTCAGTAGAGGTCCGAGAAGAACCCATACCAATGTCCTTGTCAGGGTCCTTCTCATGCTCCTTAGCTGCAACCTCATTTTCTTTTGCTTTGTGGATCTCGCACTCCTCCATCGATTTCTCCATGGCACCCCTGTAGATGTTGGGAGCTTGAGTGTCCATCATGCACTGCTGAAGATATGAGACCATAGAGAGATGAGAGATGTGTGTCTGCAAGAGTGTTGTAAGAGTGAGACTGCAATGTTGATCGTGAACTTTCCCTCACTAATGTGTGATTATATCCGGCCTCTGGGTATTCTTTCCTCTATTTTGAATCTCGCTACTCACTTCTGACATCCAGCAAGATTTTCACATTGAAATCGATGAACCTTTTTCTAAAGATCGACCTCCAGCTTCCAGGGCATGATGTGTGTTGCAAGAGCTGTTGAAGTAGCCTTCCTGGAAAAATCCGCCTTATTCTCACTAATGGCAAGAGACTTATTACGTTCTATTCCCCTTTTCTTGCCCACTTGGTATTGGAAGGCTTGAATGTGCACTTGCGATGCATGATGCATGCTCGTTCCAATTTGGCATGTCTTTGGGCACACCTTTACTCTCCAAGGGGCGACCAAACAGATCAGAAATCGAGGAAATGTCACCCTTTTCTAATACCATCATAAGCGGGTGGAGACAGGTATCTGACCAGAGCCATAACAGAGCAAAGCGTACAGACAGATGCGAACCTAAGAATCTTAGGGCAAAGTTGAGGATAGAATCACCAGGTAGTGGAGTGTCCAAGTTGGAGGGAAGAGGAGTATCGGTGGTAATTCTGCGCCAATTGAAATGCAAACTATAGTAATGGCTGGACTCTATTGCAGTAACGATTTGGACTAGGGGATGATGCGAATTGGCACTTTCCATAAAATCGGCTCCATAGAGCTTGGTGATGATTGGACAAATAGTGACGTCCCATTCTGCAGGTAGTTTATCTGGATCGAAGCCTCTTTGCTTTTACTAATAAATCAGCAGATCTGGTTGTGATGTATGAATCACGGCCAGAAAAGGCTCCAATTGCACAGCTTTCACAGGCATGAATCAATGTGGTTCTCCAGATCCGAGGATAGTTACCGTTCAGAATGCTGCGCAAGAATATTACGTCTCCATTGCTCTTTGGAAAATTGGATTTTTGGTTCTTCACCTTCTACATAGCCGTGCAAGGAGCGAATAGGCATGCCACCGAGTATGTCAATACTATGTCGACAGCTCTCAATGAACCTTGATGTTGCGAACTCAAGGTCTTTCCGTCGATCGAAATATCATCAGGCAGAGCAGCTTGATGCCGTCCATAAATTAGGAACATCTCTCAATGGATATAATAACAAAATGTCAACTCATAAAACCTGCAAGTCATATGCTCACCGCTAATAACACGGCGGGCACGGATGTTGAAGGCGCAGGCAGGTGAAAAAAAAAGCTGGACTAGCCCTCGGGACGTGCCCCCCTAGAGATAATCCCCATATTCTCCCTTTTTCACCTACCAAAACAGCCAACTGTCTACTATCGAGGGCTCCTTTAGCTTGGTTCAAGTCTAAAGAATGAAACCTCTAAGATATCACATAAATATAAGATAAAATTAGATATTTGGTTTGGGGAAAAGGCAGAATAGGGGGATCATATACAGGGGCGTAGCCCTGGGCCAGCGTTTCTTTTACACCCACGTGCGGCGCTGCTTCTGGGCCCTTGTTATAGTATGGAAGTGGGGCGATCTCGTGCTATTAATACTCGACACCCCACCTCAATTGCATGTACAGCCTCAATTCGGACCCTCGGTCTAAGCATTGTTGATAAGTCTCAGCTTTTGCGTAGTATAAGTGTTCCTAGAATCCTTGAAGAATAGAAGAACATTCCAGGCCAAGCTCAAACATTGGCATCCTCTTCAACTTACAATACTCTCAACCACCAATTGCTACCTTGCGCTGCAATAATCCTTCATCAGTTCCATAGACGACAATCCAGCCAACCAAGATGTACCGCAAACCCTCAGGTAGCGTTGGCTTTTCATGGGGTCGCCTGATAACCAACGCGGAGCCCAATTTCGCGAATGACTCCGCAAACGACGTTGACTTATCGCCCAAGCAGCAAGACGATCTCTTCAAATGGCAACTCAACCTCGAAGACCCAAAAATATTCAACGACGTTACTCTCTTCATCGCCGGTATCGTTGGTAAGGCACAGCCCCAAATCCACCATGAAAGACTTCGCGTTCACACATACCAGAGAATAAATCGCAATCCGGTCCCCTCCTCGCATCCCTCAAGAAATGCGGCGTTGTCTCCCCGACCGACGGCAGCATCCACACCGAGCTTATAACCAGGAAATTCCCACACCAAGTCCCCCAGATATCAATCCACCGGCAACGCAAATTGATCGGGCTGCTCTTCTTCTGGGAAGAGGAACTCGTGCGCTGGAGACTATTGGATGAGGAGGAAGCGGAGATTAGGCAGGCGATGGAGATGCACGGTGAAGAGCATGAGCATTTGAAGGTGAGCTAATTTCTGCTGGGGCCAATCTATCCCGTTCCATAATACGCACTGGGATACAAAAGATCTTTGAAGAACGAGATATTGGTGGAACGTAATCCGGTGGTTCGGTTCCTTTCTTAGAGACGCAATGCTGATACACGCATCATACAGGTGGCGTTAGGCAAGGTGTGGGCCAAGAGGGTGATGCTACCTAGTAACAGGGCGCTGAATCAGGAGAGCGGTGAGGAGCATCCGCCAAGTTATGGGGATAGGAAGAAGAGTGTAGGGATTATTGACGTGGCTAAGTAGAGGGTCTGGTGGGTTTGGTCGGTGTCGAGTAATGCTTTCTCTTCTCGTGCGGTCGCTTCTTATGTATTATGATCTTTCATCTGTGGACGGATGCTGCTGGATGACGCTACATTAGCCTGTTTCTTTACACTTAGCGAGTATCATGGGGACTTTGTGTGAGGGTGTCTTTTACAGCGTCTATCATTAACGAGAATTACGACCAAGGAATTTGCCCTTTTACTGAAAGTTGTCTTAGTTATCCAAGCTTTCTGGGAGTAATCGCACGTTTCCTTGACAAGAGGATGCGGCTATATAACATGTATACAAGCAAATGACCTGGGTTTCATATCTTTAATGGTTTGTACATCAAGTATAGATGAGTTGATTCGAGCACAGTCTGAAACATATAGTAGAAAGGAACCAGAAATGTGGAATTATGTGACTGCAAAGACTCTTGCTGACCATCGATACAAAAATAATCTCGACTGGTGTAATGTCATGGTTGAGGCATGAATCTTGTTAAATAATCAATCAATTGATATTGGATTATCAATTCAACGATGTTGCAATTGGCGTATAAATCTCGTCGAATTATCAATCAACTGATTAAATTCATTATTTAATAATATTATTTTAAATAAGTAATATTATTATTTGAAGCTTTAATTGTTAATTATATATATAATAATATATTATTATTTTAATTTTATAATATTAAATTAAGTTTTATAATTTAAATCGTTATTATTTCGTATTTCTTTTCAAGTTTTTCGATTATTTAAATATATTTATTTGATTATTTATATTAATAATATATATATAAAATGTTAAATAATAAATATAATATATCGTAATATATATTTAGTAATTGAAAAAGTTATTAATTAAATTCGATAACATTTTTAAATTTCTTATTATTATTTTTTCTAGAAAGTTTAATATTGAAGTTTTTAATATTATTAATTTGAAAGTAATGACATAATAGCAACATTATTAAAAATTAAATTAATAATTGTACAAACCGTACTTATAACGTATATAAATTTATAAGATTCTAATTTCGAATTTCATTATCCTTAACTTATATATTAAAAATGAAGGATTCATAATAAAAGAATATAAAAATATAAAACAGATTGTCAATAATACGGAAAACAATAATTAATATAAAGAGATATAATAAGTTTTTAAGCAAAAATTATAACTTTTATATAAATTTGCATATTTGCCCCCGTTGAAGGCTTTTAAATAATTTTTCTATCGTTTGATTATTGAAATTACCGTATATTAATTATCGTTTTTCGTATTATTGAAAATTTGTCCTGTGTTTCTGTATCCTTTTATCATAAATTTTCTGTTTTTAATATGTAACTTAAGGATAATAAAATTCGAACTTACAACTTTATAATATATACGCATTATATACGCGTTTTATATGCAATATCAATTTAATTTCTTACGATGTTATTATTATATTGTTATCCTTTTATTAATATTATTAAATTAATAAATTTCAATATATTAAATTATTATTAATAATAATTTAATTATTTAATTCGGTTTAATAAAATTAAATAAATTTTATTAATATATAAAATAACTTTTATAATAAATATAAATAAATATAAATAATTTATTTTTAACCAATAATAATTTAATTATAATATTTATTAAATATATTAATAATGACATTAATAATTTGTTATTATTACTTTGTATATTTAAAATATTAATTTAATTATTTTAAAAAATTCGGAATTCAAATTTTTTTTTTTTAAAATAATCGATTATTCCGCCGGATTTTAATAATAAAATAATAAAAAATTAAGAAAAAATAATATTAATACAAAACAAATATTAAAACAGAAAAAAAATTCTATTGTAAATTTTTTTTAATATATATCATTTCGGGTACTTTGTAATAATAACATTATAATTATTTAAAACTTTATAATATATATTATACTAAACTTTTATTAAAATTACATTATATTTAAACGGTATTAAAAAAAAGCGGTAATTAATTATTATATTAATCAATTACTTATAAAGGTAATAATATAATAACAACGTTATTAAAAGTTAAATTAATAATGATACAAAATACGTTTATAACGCGTACAAATTTATAAAGTTATAAGTTCGAATCTTATTATTTTTAACTTATATACCAAAAACGGAAAATTTATAATGAAAGAATATAAAATTATAAAACGATTTTCGATAATACGAAAAATAATAATTAATATAAAATAAGAATTACAATAAATATAGAGGAATATAATAGATTTTCGAGTAAAAAATATAACTTTTGTATAAACTTTAATAAGTATTATATCGAATATAAATTTAAGAAAATTATTTATTTATAATAATATATAGTAACACATTGAATTAATAACTTAATATTAATTAATTGACTATTTAACGAAATTTATATATTAATTATAATAATGAATTAACATATATTATTGTAACTAATTGGTTCGTCAACTAATTATTGTAATTAATTAGTCAATTACTTAATTAATAACATAATAATTAATTGATTAACTATTCAACTAATTGCCGCTTTATAACCCTTAAACGGTTCCTTTAAATAATTTCTTTTAAAGGGTTCCTTCAAACAGTCTCCTCAAAATTGATTGTAAAAGCGAAAAAAATACTCCGTCGCAAGATTAAACGGAGCTGTTTAGGGGGAACCGTTTAAAAGGGACCGTTCAAAGGGACCGTTTAAATGGCTGTTTGAAAGGTTTTAAAAGGGAATCTCAAAGCAACGATATTTTATCGTAAATATAGTCAGCAATGGGAACTTTAACTAACGTTATTCATTAATTAAAATAATATAACTGAATAATGAATTTAACCAGTGGATTAATAATTCAACGAAATTCATACTTCAACCATGACAATGCTTCAAACATGACAGTAACACTAAATGGTTATATAACTGTTTACTTTAAATTTCAATTAGGTCTAATACGTTGCTGACTCAGTATGACCACCACACAGGGGAAGGAGTTAGCCGAAAGTAGCGTCGGCTGTGCCTCAGTTCAACCTTTTTACGTCCCCCCCGCTCAAATCCATTGGTTCATGTTTCTTGAAGCTTGCAAACGCAGCATGCATAATGCAGCTCGTAGAGGGTGTCATGATCTGATCTTGAGCTGCACCTTTAGCTGAACATGTAGTCTGATTTTTGGCGACGCCTCTATTGCCCTCCATACAAGAATGGTCGAGAACTGTACTACTGCTTGGCCCTCAGTGGGCCAGTCTGCAGTATCGGTTACAGCCCACGCCAGCAAGCTCAAAGAAGAGATTCAAGGACTCCTGAAGTATAGCGAAAAGACTGGTGGAGAGGGAGATGCAGTAACTGCTAAGGCTATTCCTTACAATGTATTCAAGGACCTCTCCAACAGTGTCTTCATCTTGCTTGACAAGATCATTGACCAGCGCAAGGTAAAGGGTCCTCGCAGAGGCCATCGAGCATGTCGATAAAAATACAAAAAGGATACTGACCAATGTGCAGTCAACCAAGCCGCCCATTCAGAGCAGTAATGCTTCTCCAGCGCCAACGCCAGCGCCAGCGCCAACGCCGACGCAAGCAGCGTCAGATCCCATCGCCGCACCAGAAGAAGATATCCCGAGCCTGGCCCCCTCCTCCCAAGAGAAATTGGAACGCTTGAAGACCCTGCCCCCGCAAACAGTAGAGAAGATCATCGAGGGCAAACGCAGCGGAGAAGCCGCCGGTCTGACAACAAGAGGACAAGTAGGAGCGGGGCATGGAGAGACGTCAAAAGCGACGCCAATCAATGCCACGGCATTTGCCCAGCCTAGTGGAGGATCCTCGAAGCTTGTTCTTCAAAGCCAGACTGTAGAGCGGGAGAAGGTACTTGAGAAGGTTTACAGCCCGCTAGACAGAGCTAAACAGGAGATTCGACTGGTAAAGTTATCCTCCGACATTGATCCAGAGTACGATGTGCGCTGTGAAGTGTCCGCTGTTTCGCTCAACACTCGCCCAGTGTACTTAGCATTGTCGTACACATGGGGAGACCCGAACGACACTGTTCCGATCACTCTGAACGGGCAGCGCCTTGCTATCACGCGAAATCTAAAAAGAGCCCTTCAACGCCTTCGTACTATCAATACCAAGACCCCAGTCTGGATAGACGCGCTCTGCATCAACCAACTCGATCCTGCCGAGCGCATGAATCAAGTTGAAATGATGCGCATCATCTTCGAAAATCCGACCGAGGTAATTGTCTGGCTCGGAGACGAGCCGCAGCTCATTTCTGGAGACGAACATTGGGATGCTAGCTGTTTTAGTTGGGCTGGCGATGAAGCTGACATTCCCAGCATCAACTCGATTCTAGCATTCGCAGAGGCTTATGGTGATACGTACCCGGAAGAGCCGGACGCACGCTCTGCAAACCCGCTGATGCTGGGATTTTGCCTGATGCGCTTGCTGGCGGGCGATGTGCATTTAGCGGATATACCGCTGTTGAGGAGTATGAATTTGCGTAAGCAAAGCATGAAAGGGTTCAGCAGCTTATTCACGCGCTCATGGGTCAGAAACACTGAATTCATAATTGCGCTTTTTTCATGAAGAGATAGAGTCTGATATATTGCTTTAATAGTGGTATCGAATCTGGGTGATCCAGGAGGTTACCCTCCCTTCGGAAGTCACCGTCGTATTCGGCCGGTTCATAGCGCCTCTCCGTATGTACGCCGACGCGGCCTCCAATCTCGAGCGTCACAAGGCTTCGTGCTGTATACGTGCTTTGCCTACAGAGGATCAAATTTCTTTACCTATGGATGACTTCTGCCGCAAAATGTTGACAATTGTCGAGGTCGCGAATCTCTGGCGGAAAAAGGAGAGTATAACTTTACTGACGCTTCTTCGTCTATATTACTCAAAAGATGCCACAGATGCTCGGGACAAAGTCTATGGCCTTCTAAGTCTTGTCACGGACTGGGGTCAGAGTAGAGCAATAGCCCCCAATTACACGCTGCGTACATCTGAGCTCTACCAAGAGGTAGCGTTAAAATCTATAGAAGCTTCGCGCTCGCTCGAAATACTTAGCTTCCACACTAAGGGAAACTACCAAAAGTTGTTCCAAATTCTCCCGAGAATCAAGGAGTGTGTCTTGTACCACAAAGTGCTTGGACCGACAGAGTCTAATAGCGAGAAATATATGCAGAATACGTTGCGGGAGAAGTACAAATCGGCCCCCGAGCCAATTGAGCTCGACATGCCTACCTGGACCCCAGATTGGGAGACTATAAACGAGGGGTCTAAGGCTGGGACCCTCGAGTGCATCAATCGCGCTCTCATCTTCGACGCTTGCGCCAGCCGCCCAGCCCCTCCCTCTCCTATCCGCTACACTTCCTCCTCCGTCCTCACCAGGACACGCGTACTCACACTATCAGCATTGCGTATCGGCACCGTCCATGGCGACAACTTCAAGTACTTCATGGCATTCGGCGCCAGCCGCGCCTCAGCAGTCAAATTAGATCGCGTCCCTCTTCCCTCGAACCCCGATGACCTCGACCAGCCATACGTCGCAGGGGGAACCGAGTACGACGCTGTTTGGCGTACTCTGTGCGGCGACTCGTTCTTCGCAGGCAGCTATAGCTCTGCGGGACTTGAAGGGCACGCAATGTTCAGACGCACAACGCCCGACGACAAGGGGGCGGTGCAAGCATGGCGGCGGTGGGTGGTGCGCCAGAAAACGAAGAGCGGTGTCCGCGGCGGTCCGGCAAGAAAAGATTTTTCCACGCCAGAGGAACACGCTATGGTCACGGAGGCGGATCGTGCTCTCAGGTCCGTGGGCTTGCAGCAGCAGTATTTTAAAACCGATACCGGATACATGGGTATGGGCTGTGGGGCACTGGCCGGTGATGAGGTCTTTGTGCTTCTAGGGAGCAGAACGCCGTACCTGTTGCGCTCGTTGGGCGACATTGGTGTGGAAGGACTTGGAGCGACAAGGTTGTATGCGCTTGTTGGCGAAGCGTATGTTCACGGCGTCATGGATGGCGAGCTGGCAAAGAAGTCGGAGGTCGAGATTGAAGAGCTGCTCGTGATATAGGTGAGAGATTAATCGATGGATCATACGGTAGGGGAAGTGGAAAGTGTTTATTCAGTGTCTTGGCGTAATTATTAACGGTATGGTCGCGCGGCCAGATCTTTGAGGAGCGGCTTTTTAATCACGGCTGAGGCCAAGAAGCCATCTTAGCCTGAAGAGGTTTTTGCTTACGACAGTAAGTTGTATGAACCGAACTCTCCTTCGAAGACTGTTATGACCATGTGTGGTAGGTAGTAACCGAGAATGGAGTGATGTACGTATTGTCTTACGTCAAGAAATATAGTGTAGAAGGGATCTGCTGGATGCATTCTCGACGGCTATCCCGCAAATGTCAAATCGCCGGCGTAATTTACTTGTCCATGCTCCACATCGTAGTTCATCGTTTCTTAAAACTGTTTCTGTGCCTTGAAGGCCATAGTTGATATTGAAAAGTCAGCGCCCAACGCACTCGACCAAATCGCATATTTTTCCATGGCTGAAACGAAGATTTGGATGCAGGAATTCGTTCTCGGTGAAGCGTATATGTTGGCTGCAAGGGTGAAAGAGAGATTAATGACAATACAGAGCAGTGGAGAGCAGGTCCTTGTAAATGATGACCCTAGATTCAATAAGAGGAGCGCCTGCATCTATATTAGACCTTCATAGTAAGGTCGCACTTTGTTCTATTGGCCCTATAAGAGCGATAGCGGATACCCTAACGACAATTCTCACCTCCCCAGTCAGGATTATGATCATCATCACTGCTAGTTGGGGGCTAAATGGTTAGGCTAGCTGCCCAGCCTGCAACGACAAGATCAGTCATTGTGTTTCTTTCTACCTATATACAGCATGGAGGGTACTTACACAAGCTGGATTGTCACATTGGTAGCAATGGCCGCCGCACGTACTACCCGAATTGGCAGGTGTCGTCCCCTGGCCAGCCGACACTGTGTCATGACAATACTAGAAGATGTAAGCGTCACAACCGGTCTCCTCTCCCAACGAGGAGCTGCTACAGAAAATGTGGCTTACCCAGAATCCCGTATCCACGCATGTCATGGTCTGACACCCGTTGACAGTCGTCGCCAGTGTATCACCGCATTGACAAGCATGAGGAGCGTTCCATATGCACGCCTGAGGGTCAGTCGCGCTGCCAACTGAATTCAAGCTACCCGCAAGGAAACAAGTGTCTGTGGAATAGGCGGCCGAGTTGCAGCGTTTTTCGAGGGCGCGAGGTGCTGCCGAGGTGGAGAGAGTCGAAGTAGCGAAGACGGTAGAGAGTAAGAGAACGGTCCAACGCATGCTGGCGTTTTGTTTAGAGGTGGTGGACGGTGCACTTGGGTATCTTTGTTCAGAAATGTTAGGTGCAATTGCTGTAGCGATTGGCTGAGATATAGCGAAAAGAGACAGCGATGGAAACGACCGAATTCAATGACAGCAGGAGCAACCGAAATATGAAGGAGAGCGGAAATTGTTAAATCAATACGAAACAATGCGTAGGAGATGAAAGGTACTGGAATATATATCAAGGCGCTAAACGAGACCATATTGAGTGAAATAGACAGCCTTTAGAGCGGCTTAGACAGTCCTAAGTATACCGGGTGCCCAAGTGTAACACTCTATTTGAAACGTTGTTATTACCTAGATCCATTGACGTTCAGATTCCCCCTTCAACCGCGCACATTTATTACCACAGACAGTATAGCGTGCACAGTAACAACTTTGCAGTGAACAGTGGAGGATGCGGCGCGAAACTTTTTGTAGGTCTGGTTTGAACCATGCACCACCCCCCTCTCACAACATTCTAGACTGCGACCTTCCTCCAAAAAAGGGAGATGCGACATCAAAGATTTTGAGACCGAGGCGGTGGGGACGCTTTTGTTTTGACACTTGCGCAAAGATAGTAGGCTAGATTTGCATGAGAGAGGACAACTTAAGCAGGGCATTATTGATCCAGGACTATTGTCAGAATTTGAGAGGCTCCCCATTCACTTCATCCGAGAGATCCTCAGGCTTCTTAACCGAAGCTCTGCGTTGTTTAGAAGCCGTTGAGAAGCTGATCCCTTTCTCGATATCATTCGCGATATTCTCGTCGGCTTCCACTTCTGAAGGAATAAGTGCAACCACACTCGATGCCAGAGCCTTTGGTATGCATACCACGCCATTAAGATCACCGATTAAGTAGTCCCCAGGATTGATGACCGCATCTTGGTCATCGTCCTGTAGCTTTACTGGTTCGTTGATCTGATACGAACCTTAATGTCGAACGCAACTAGGAAGATAGATTCTAATGCACATCCATACCTCGGTGACCCTCAGCAGCTCGAGCGGTGCCGTCGTCCCAACGCTTTTCGCAAATACAGGATAGTCGAGATCCCGGTGTTCTTGCAGATCGCGAATCTTACCGTCAACGATTGTTCCCACGGCACCAGAATACTTGGCTCGGGTGCTCATGAGGCCGCCATAGACGGCGTTGACAACGTTCCGCGGAGATGAGATGAAGACAATTGATCCTCGAGGGATAGAGTCGATCTAGAATGCAGCTCGGAGTAATCAGAATTACAAGTATTGAGGCGCGCTGCTTTGGGGAATAGGTTGGGAAATGGGTGGAGTAATAGCAGATAAAGCAAAGCACGCAAAACACGAGAGAAGGAGCAAATTCCTAGTCTTACATAGTGGCTCTGAGGGGACGGCCCAGGATGCTGCTTCTCAACGTATTGGACCGTGTACGCTGGTCCTACAATTTTAGATGAGCCTTCCTGTCGTTTGGGTGACCAAGAAATACTGGGACATAAATTCAGCATGCACATGCAGTCCAAATTCTCATCTGGGGTCAAAACGCGTACATGTTGTTCAGAAATCCTCCATTCGGCCACTTCAGCTTTAGCAAAGCATCTGCGACATCGCAGCTAGGGAATTCGTTCAGCAATTCAGAGTTTCGAGAAGGAAAGAGTGATATGCATACGTGCTGTACTTCTGTAGATCCCTGACAATCGGATCTTCAGACATAATAAGAGACAGGACGTCCAATGGCTGATTATAACAAAGGAGAGTGATGCTTGTGGTTGGGAGATTTGTTTGATAATCACCCGGCCCCAAAGTGGCTAGTGCAACCTCGACGCATCTTATATTCAAACATCAGCTTGGGGTCTTGTGCAACAAAACAGCCCTGACGCCTTTTTGCTGAAGCGACCAGCTGACACCATGCGTCGAGTCAAGATTTTCTCGGGCAACTCCCATCCATTACTCGTTGAAGCCATCTGCGAACGTCTAGGCACCTCACCCGCCGAGTGCGAGCTCAAAAAATTCAGCAATGGCGAGACCTTAGTCAATATCAACACATCCATCCGCGATCAAGACGTCTTCATCGTACAGAGTGGCAGTACGAAGATCAATGACAGCGTAATGGAAATGCTGATCATGATATCCGCATGCAAAGGCGGCTCCGCCAAGTCCATTACCGGTGCGTTCACGGCTGGGCTTGACGACGTTGGCTGACCATTGCAGCTGTCATGCCGTAGGTTCTTCCTCTCTGCTCCCCTTCTCATCATTCCTCGATCTCACGGCTGAGATCTCGAAGCTACTTCCCATACTCTCGCCAATCCAAGAAAAAGTCACACAGAGGAGCAATCACCGCACGTCTACTAGCCAACCTTCTCTCGGTAGCTGGCATACACCATGTCATCACCGTTGACCTACATGTATGTATGACTATGTTCCAGAAACACTCGAAACTGATCTCCGCAGGCCCCTCCTACCCAAGGCTTCTTCGGTAAGCCAGTGGACAATCTACATGCCGAACCCCTCATCGCCAGGTGGATTACTACTCATGTCCAAGGGTGGAGAGATGCAGTTGTGGTCAGCAAGAACCCTGGCGGTACAAAACGTGTCACATCCTTGGCAGACGCGCTGAAGCTCAACTTTGGCCTTGTTACCACAGACAGGCGAAGATTGAATATGAGTGGCAGTATGGAGGGAAGTTCGTTCTTCGACAGGTTGGTGGAACGAGAACCAGGACCAAATCCCATGTCCGAAAACGGACCCTCTCAAGTGCCAAATGGTACTTCGGAGGAATCTGCAACATCGCATCCGGGCTCACAGCCATCCATGCCGCAAACAAATGGGATACCACCCTCCGCCCATCCTTACCGCCATCTTAACAACCCGCATGGGTCCAGTCCACTGACGCAGTCCACCCGCATCGAGTCCTCATCACCTCCTACCACTCGTATCCCCCCACCCAATCAAAGAGAAACCCAGCTCAATGGTCCGTCGATGGCGTCACCCTCAACAGGAGATGAAGACTCGGCAGACGAATACACAGACGAACGAGCAAGAGAAGTCATAACCGGCAGATTGATACAAGGGCACATCGTAGACGATGACGCACCTTCACCCGACCTGTCCGCAATGTCTGGCTCCATTGCCACGCTGCCTGGGACCGGCGTGGACTCAGCTCTAGCGTCGCCTTCACTAGAAGCACGAGATCCAATGGCGACCTCTTTTGTGTCCGTTACGTCACGCTTCGGGCCCGACCATTGTTTTGGTGTATCTCACGACGCCAACACCCACTCGGATGATGAAGAGGAGGGTTTCAAGGATCCCGATCTTGAGCATACAATTACCTTGGTGGGGAATGTGCGCGACAAAGTAGTATTCATCATGGACGATATGATCGACCAGTCCGGCTCCTGGGTCGCGGCAGCGGAAACCGTTGTAAAGCGCGGAGGTGCAAACAAAGTCTACTGCATAGCCACACATGGCCTATTCGGAGACGACTCTTTGGAGCAAATGGAAATGTGCCAGTGCATCGATTACATTGTGGTCACAAACACATACCCCATCGCTCCGGAGCGACTTCGAGCGTGCAAGAAGCTGGTCGTCTTGGACATCTCCCACCTGCTCGCCGAAGCGATACGGAGGAATCATTACGGCGAGAGCATCTCAGCGCTCTTCGAATATTATCCGGATTGAGCCGGATCGTTTCTACATATCGAAATCGGGTACAAGCATAGCGTTATGGCATTGAAAGGTAAATGGGAGCATATCGAATGCAGGGCATGGAATGCGTAGACGTGACATTTACGCTGGCGACAGGTGGAGACCTCATCATTTCGGTGCTCAGCATGCACACATTGCGCACAGCTTTTAACAAAGCAATCAAAAACTCGCGATCCAACTTCCTCCTCATGCTACGACCCCCCTCCATCTCACTTTCGAGTCCACAAAGCCACGAGCCCAATCACATTTTCCCCCTTATTTTCCCCCCCTTCCGCA
>JAABUQ010007855.1_pt1 | contig 15232 bp, 6 predicted proteins | sample 5560001 | NCBI WGS metagenome assembly JAABUQ01 (sample SAMN10711888, study PRJNA513371) | rock metagenome | isolation source: Antarctica rocks | place: Antarctica: Victoria Land, Finger Mt nord | collected 2015-12-18 | reverse complement strand
TTAATAATAATAAATTTATAATAAAATATCTTTTTAAGCTAATTAATAAACTAGTTAGTTAAAGGTTTAAATAGAAAATAATTATAATTATATTATTAATTAAAATTAAATATATTATTATATTAAAAATATATAAAAAAAAAATATATTTTAAGAATTTGTTTTAGGAATTTAAATATAATAAAAGAAATATAAAAATTATAAAAATAACTTTAAATAACAAATTAATAATTAATTTAACTGAAAAATTTATAATATTTTTTAAAACAAAATATATATAATTTTAATATTATAAAATAAAGGAATTAATATAAAATAAAAATATAATTATAAATTGAATCCTTATTAAAAAAAATAATAATAAATTTTTTAAATAAAGTTAATAATAATAATAAGCTTAAAATATATATTTTAGTTATTAAAACTAGTTTAAAAAGGTAAAAAAAAAATATAAAACTTAATAAATTGTTTGCTAATAATATTTTAGAAATTATTATAAAACTTAAAAAGGGGTATTAAAAAATAATTAAGGTAATCTATTTAGTAATATTAAACTAAATTAAGTTTAGTATATTATAATTTTAGATTATTATTAATCAAGTTATATATTGAATAATAAGGGCTATACTTAGGGTATATCAGTTCCACTAAATATTTTATTATTTATAGGGCCTAGATTGATCAGCCGAGTATATAGATAAGCCTGTATTCCTAGGTAGATAGAGCAATTGAAATCTCCTATAGCCAACAGAAACACAGGGCCGACCTCTTCCGCCGCCCTTTTTGAAATTCCGTCCCATGGTACCTATCTGCACAACAACAGGCAATTCGGGTCCTTGGGCACAATGGGGGCCTCAATCGGATTCGTTGTGCCGCATCCTTCTGCATTGGCCACCAGAAAATCCGGCACGGCGAGGTCGAATGCTTTGCCACAATTCTTATCGCTGTTGAGTGCCGCCGTCAGCCCATAGCACATTCAGTCGTTCGAGTGCTGTACATACGCAGGCCCATATTCAGCATTGTTGAAGAAGGAGCATATGTCGTGGTTCCAGCAAAGCTGTGTGCTGCGGCTGTTAAAGAAAGGATCACTCGGTATGAGTTATGAACTCACTATGAGTCTCCAGGCCCTATTCCTGCACAACCTTGACCACACCTTTTTGCCTCGTCGTTATCAACCGCCAAGGGTTCGGCTGGGGCTTGCACACCTTCCATTACAACCATAGCTTTGCGCGATCAGTTTTACATTCCAGAAATATGGGGCCGTGCAAAGTGGTAGACACACTCTCCTTTATTGACTGGATTTATCCCAAAATTGACCCCAACAACGCCGCTCCAAGAACAGGTCTGGCCTTTTGCGTTGGTCCAGGTGGCAATTGCATTCTCCCCCACTTTCAGACACTGGATTCCATGCCCGTCCGAAGAGCCCTGCGTCGCTGCAAGGAGAATGATGAGAAGCCTCACAATCATCGTTGTTGTCGAAGGTGTGCACATGAAAGATGCTTGGTCTGCGTTCTAAGCAGATTGACAGCGCATCGCCCTCTTTTCTTTTTGGCCGTCGCTTGTTGACTCGGCACGGCTACATCTTACTGCCAAACTTTGTTCCGGTTGTCGCATGTTACGTTCCAATCTGAGCCACCTGCCGTTTGGCAGCAACTGTGGGACGATGACGTCGAGTTCAGCTGAAAGATAGCCAAGTCATGAGGACGATGTTGCCCCGACCTGCTTAATTAGGAAGGTGCAGAGAAAAGCATCTGGAGACGAACGAGCAATCCTACACAAAGACCAGCACCTGCCGCGAGCTTGCTGAGTTGCAGAAGCGACTCTTCGCTATTCGACAAGTCGATTCTTGCCCCCACGGCACTGCGATCATCTTTAGGAGGCCGTATCGAGCGAGAGACTGGACTCTCCATTGGAGAAGTAAGGGTATTTGAGGATTCTTGGTCACTCTTGAATGCTTTAATTCCAACACTGCTTCCACGCTAACGCTTTCAAAGCGAGACCTTCGGCCTCAGTGAGGAAGAAGGATCTTGACTTACACTATTTTGTGCACCAAGTTTATCATGGTCGACGTCGGTAGCTCCTGTCCTCAATTCTCTGAGCCTTTTAGTGTGTGCAGCTAAAATTGAAGCCTGCGTTACTGCCGCTATTGGATTTCCAGCCGGACCAGTCCTATACGGGAAAAGGCCTTGGGTCATATGAAAAGAGACCATGTGGAAAACACCGGTCACGGTGATCAATGCCTGCCCTCTTGATTCATGAAGTTGTTGTAGCATGACTTGTGTACCTGGCCCCCCAATGCCGAAATTTTTACTATCAAATGCCTTGGTAGCAACGAGCATGTTTTACCGAGGTCCCGACAGCGTCTGTTTGGCTTGCTGTGCGTCGGAGCCATACTCAACAGAGCTAGCAAAAGATCATAGGAGTACGGAGATGTCGAAAAGGAAATCTTGATTTGGCTAATCGGAGACCTCTGTGATCAAGGTTAGCCACTAAAGTAGAATCATCATCAGTTCTTGCCTGCGTAGGATGATCTGGCGTTGTGACTGGCCCAGTGGTGTGGTGAAGAAGCTGCGCTTTCGTATATTAATCGCATGAGAATACAATGAACGCCGAAACCCAGCATCATTCAAGCCTAACTTGGTTCCCCCGTTTCCATACCCATTCCATGAAACCCTCACCCCTTCAAAACATTATTGCAAAGCGTTCCCTTCCCACAGTAGCATCAACGGGATCAACCCAAAAGCGTGTAAATCACCCCAATCAAAACCCTCACCAACTCATTATTACTGCCCAACCCCACACCCACACCAGGAACACTAATTGCACCTACTCGGTTATCCTGCCTCAAGACCACTGCAATGACTTGCACAACCTGTACCGCCGTTGTTGCTTTATCGAGGAGGACATGGAGGGGCAGAGGGAGGAGAGGACAGACGGATCAATACTTGTGGGGAGGGCGGGGAGGGTAAGGGTTGGCGTGCTGAGGGTGGGATTGGTGGAAGGGAGTCCTGTAGGGGTAGTCTGTGTCAGAAGCGTGGTGGGTGCCGTGAGCGGGGAAGGATTGATCGATGGGCTGAGGTCCGGGATTCGGATTGACGGTACGATGCTCGGTAGAGCTGCAGGGAGGCTCTGCTGTAGCAAAGAGCTTGGGAAAAGCTTGTTTATCAATGACAAGATAGCTGGGGGCCGGGTCGAAGGGGTGCTGGGAAGCGAGCCTGATGGGCCAATATTCGAAATTGGTATAGATGGTGAGCTTGTCGGTAGATCCGGTGTGAAAGCTGAGATGGGATTTGACACCGGGGGCAGATCAACAGCGGGCACACTCGGCTGCGACACAGAAGCTGTGACGAGATTGTTTATCAGAGACAGAACAGCTGCTGGCGGAGTCGTATAAGCACTCATAGGCGGGACAGACGGGTTGATACTCGAAGACATCATCGAATTCGTCGGTAGAGCCAATGTAGGATTAGACATCAAGCTAGAGACTCCAAGGAGGCCAGTCGAGGACAGCGTCGGTTGCAGCGAAGGCAGCGATGGGTTCGAGATCTGTGGGAGCGGGTTTGAGGGCAGTGCAATTGGGAAAAGGCTGTTCATCAAGGACAACATAGCTGGTGGTGCGACCGAAGGAGCGCCTGGGAATGAGACTGATGGATTCGTGCTCGAGAGCATTGTAGGTGCGACTGTCGTTAAGGCCAGGACAGGAGGGGAGTTGGAGTTAGATATTTGTTCGGGGAGACTTGAGGGCAGACCAGTGAGGGGCAAGCTCTGTTGCAGCGAGAGGAGAAGAGTTGCGTTCAGAGGAGACACCTGTGGGAGAGACGTAGATAGTGTAGGTACAAGACCGCTGACGGTGGAAAGTATGGCCGGCCGTGGGGTAAAGGTCAGCGGATTGTTCAGGGATTGTTGAGCAGACAGGGCTGTTGGAGCAAACAACGACGTCAAACTCAGAGGCGCGGTACCAGGAAGCGATATGGATGGGTTGAGGCTCTGAGGGGGCAGGGAGGGCGTACTTATGGGCAGCACTAACGTCGAAGCCGATGATGGGTTCGATATTGATGGGAGAGGTGCAGAAATCTGGTTTGCCGACAATGAACTAAGGGAGAGGCTGTTTGCTATTGAAAAGACAGTCTTTGGTGAGACGGAAAGCACTAGATTAAAGATGGAGGTCTGGAGGGATGGAGATGTAGGAGCAGATAGCGACGCCAAATTCAAGGGAGGGACGTTAGACTGCGGATTGGGTAGTAGGGTCGCAGTCGTTGGCAGGGCTACTGTTGGAGCCGATAATTGGCTCGAGATTGCGGGTAGAGGCGCAGAAGGCGGGCTTGCCAGCAACAGGGTAGAGAGGAGACCCCTCGTGTCTGTCGAAATAGTCGGTAGAGTTACAGAGCTTAGTGGATTGTGGATAGAGGTCTGAATCGAGGAGATCGATGGAGTAGAGGGGGTCGAGAGGGTATTCGATGTTTGGGGGAGTGTAACTGGGGGTTGAACTGTTCGTATCAGGAGAGAAGGAGCCGATATTGCGTTCGATAGCTGTGGTAGGCTGCTTGAGATGGTTGTAGAGCGTTGTGTCGGCAACTGTGTTGAGACCAAACCGAGAGCGCTCATGATAGACAAGATGTCCGCCCCTGCAACGCTCGACGGAGGAACAATCTTGGTCTGGAGCGTCAAAGCTGTAGCACCAGGGGTCGATGCTGAGCTGAACGGAGGGACAGATATTTGTGAGAGGGGACTCGTAGACAGCAAAGCAGTTGACGGCAGAGAGAACCATGCGAGTAACAGGCCAATCCAATCTGGACCAAGGACATGTAAGGTAAGTAGACCGATGCTCCAAGGTATGAGCAAGCACAATCTTACCTCTTCCCACTTATTGCAACCATATGAGCAGCTATCTGGCACCACCTTACCGACGACGTTTGCAACACCACCTCTTTTTGATTTCACAGACTCTTGAACTCTTTCTCATGAATCTCACATTCTTGCCTGGTTCGAATGCTAGCGGATTGAGCATTGAGACAGCACCTCTCAGGCCCCTGCCACTCTTCGTCCATGATTTCAACTCCTCCGTCAATTTCACCGCTTGCGACAAAATCCGGATATTGAGATGATGACAGTGAGTGCATCAACGATTGTATTTGGTCATCAGATAGTCGAAAAAGGCAAGCGTTGGACGAGCCTAGGTCGTATTCCCACATCGATTCTCCAAAGCATAGAGATCGTGAGTTGAAGCTTGTAGGGGAGAGGGAGCAAAGCGCCCGGAACGATCAGGAGCAGGTGCAATGGCAGCGCTTTGGGAGAGAATTTGGTCTCTGAAGAGTGCTGTAGGGGTGATGGTCCAGCCGATGAGTGAACAGACAACGAGAGATCTTGAAAGTTCGACAAGGGAAATAGGCTAAGAGACGATTAGCGATATCAACAGAACAGTACTCCAGGCTAGTTTTTCGGGAGGGCCTGAGTTAACTCACTTTTGGCTATGCCTCCCGTACTCCAGTTGCTATAGTAATTAGTATAATAAAGGGATAATCTGCAGAGACACCCCCAATGACTGTACGTACACCCCCTATCAATTTAAGTTATACGCATATCCCCCCCATTAGGTGAATCTCAAATAAGCCGAATCAACCAAATCTTCGTATTTTGCGCAAAAGATTTGATTTTTGCTTCGGCGATATTAAAACGTATATATATATATTATATGCACCCCGAAATTAGGATTGGAAATTGCCATTTTGCTTAGAGAAAGGGAGCAGGGCCGCTTTAGAGGGAGCAGCGAGGGAGCAGCGAGGGAGCAGGGGGGAGCACGGGGGAGCACCGGAGGGGAAAAAGAGGCGTAGCGAGGGAGCAAGAGGGAGCAACGAGGGAGTAAGAGGGAGCGCTATGGGGTAGTGCAGGGGCGCAGCTTTAATCCAATCCGATATTCAACAGTCACACCATTACTTTCATCACCAAGAAAAGCCTCGTCCCTAATGTACTATAATACTGTTCGGAGAAATTATTATCCTCGGGGACCGCATCCGGACTGTATTTGGTAAGGCTGGTGGACTTTAAGAGATGGTTTCAGTGTCGTATAATTTAGTAGTCTTCAACAGTAGCTCCATCCGGGGCTAGCTCTAGCATCTGCCAATCGTAATGAATATCCTGAGCTTCTGATAGAATTGCAATTATAACTTGAGCTATAACCTCAAAATTCGACGTTGCAAGTGCCATAATACTCGGGCCCGCGCCACTGAGGAAGACAGAAAGAAGGCCAGGGTACATATCGTACCTGACGTCTTGAAGAACTTTGCCAAGGCCTGGTATCAAGACCGCTCGATACGGTTGATGGACCCGGTCTCGCATAGCTTCTGAGATCTTAGCTGTATTCAGAGGAGCCTCCGACAGGAGAATAGGAAGTAACGAGCACCGTTGAACATTAAATGTAACGTCGTCGCGGGTATCAGTGTGTGGCAGCCGCCTTCTGGCCTCCGCCGTGTTCAATTTGAAATCCGGAATGACAACTACCCACTTGATATCCGTATTAAACCGGAATTGGTGATAGCTTCCAATAGCTAAAGGCGGTTTATGAATAGGCAACTGGCCGGTATCTATTCCTCGGGAAAGCTCAGGTAAGACCTCGCTCAGCGGTATCTCTATGTGGGCTGTATCTTCCGGAGACAGTGTCCTTATAAATGTCCCGACAAAACCACCAATTAATGCAGCTGCGAGGTTGTCCGGGTGACGTTCAACCATTAGACAGTAATCAAACATTCTTTCCTTGGAAAGATTTAGATGGCCTACTTCGTTGCCCAGTAAAATTCGGGCAACTACAGCGGCAGCTGAACTTCCAAGCCCCCTCGATAAAGCAATGCCGTTGTATATACGCACTCTCGTAGGTACCTTAGAGTATTAGGCTAGACGAGAAACTGAGGGCAGATATGGAGGCTTACCTTAAAGGCATGTATCCCATGGCAACGAAGAATATAGAGACTTACTCTCGTAATAAGCCTAGCAGTATTAGCTCAAATAATTTCTATTGGTATAGCTGATGGCATACTTTTCATCGACAGCAAAGCTAAGACTTTCTGAGCCCTCGCCTACACATTCGATCTCGCAATTCAACGGAGACAAGCTCTCGTGGGACAACTCTTCTATTTGTACTTCAAGAACAGCACCAAATCTTTGAGGGCCAAAAAGTCCGGAGGTAGCCTTTAGAGCCAGACCAAATACATCGAAGCCTGGGCCCAAATTCGAGGAACGGGACGGGACCCTGATCTTCTTTTTCATTGAAATAATCGAAGTGAAAGTATACTATAGGTCTAGCGAGGTGTGCGGCGTCTTTCTTAGAGAGTCACCAATGATCAGTAGATGTCATCTTAAATAAAGCTCGTGAGCAGAACGGTTGGAAAGAAGAGTTTCGTAGAAAGTATGGTTACGAGTTTGCCTCAGTTACTCAGATATATCGTATTATGACGCTTTGGGGATAGCGTATACTTATTATATATATATACTGTAATACGTCTAAGCTCAAGAATATATAATTTTATTAAATCCGGCTTAACTTTGATAATATATTTATAAAAAAATTTATTTAATTTTTTTATTTCTAGAATATATATTTTACGATATATTAATAATAATAATAATAATATTTATTTATAATTTTATAATTATTATAATTATATAATTAAATATATATTTTTATTTAATATATTTCAAATAATATAATTCTTATTATATTCGGTATTATAAATATTAAAAGAAATCCTTTTTTAATAAAATTTTAAAATTAATTATTTTATAATAATAACGGATAAATTAAAAAGCTTTATTATATATTTTAATAATTACTTAATTATATTATAATATTCAAAATATATTAAATAATTATATTTATATATAAATAATAATATATTAATTATAATTAATATATCGAAATAGAAAGATATAATAATATAAAATAATAATAATAATATTAATTCCGAAATTATCGAGATTAAAAATTAAATAAAGGAACTTTTTTAAATATATTTAAAAAATAAATAAATAATTATAATTTATTATATTTAATATAAGTTTAAAAATCTTATTTTAATTATAAAAACTAAATTTAGAAAAAATATTATTTTTTAAATAATTTTATTTATTAAAAAGCGGATTAGATTAATTCTAATTCTTATATTATTATTTATATTAAAAAAAAAAAAATTTAAAAATTTAAATATATTTTTAAAGTTTAATTAATAATTCTAAATAATAATATTAATATATTAAGAATTTTAAAAGATATTTATATTAAGAATTATATATATAATAAAACTTATATTCGAAGAGGTAAAAGCTATTTATTAATTTTTATTAATTTTAAAATTACGCTTTTAAGGAAATTTAATAAAAATATATTATATTATTTATTATTCCAAAGTCGTATATATTTAATAATAATTAATAAAATTTATTTAATATTTAAATAATAAAGCTTTTGCCTAACTTATTTAGAATTAAAAATATTTTATAATTATTTTCCAATTAATATACCGATATTCGGGGTATTAATAATATTAAATTTAATATTATTAATAATAATTAAGAAATATTATAATTTCAACTTTTTTATTTAATTTATTTATATATCGATTAATTACTTAAATATTTATATATAAATTAAATATATATAAAAAAGCGAAAAAAGTATATTTAACTTTTAATATATTTTATTATAATAAATTAAAAATATATATAATATCCTAAAGATAATTATATATATAAATTCTATTATTTAGATTTATAAAATATATAATTTATTTAAATAATAGGTTAAATAGCTAGATTATTATATATTTTTAAAGAAAATTATTATTATTATATTCGTAAATATAATAGGCGATAATAAATATCGAATCTCTATATAATTTAATCGGTTATCTTCGGAGTATAATAATCTTTATATATTAATTATAATTAATTTATATAAATTAAAAGTCGATAATCCAGATATAAAGATTATTATTTAATAATTAATTTTATTTTTAGTTTCGAAATTATATTAATAAATAAATCGTATTATTTATTCTATCAAGAAATAAAAGCAGTTATTATTTTTTTATTTTAAATAATATATAAGGCCTTAATATAAAGCTCTTATTTATTTATTATAAATAAAAAAGGTATATTTTAAATCCTTATAATTACCTACGTTTATAGTATTATTAAATATTATTAAGTTTCAAACTTTTAATAATTATAATTAATTATTAATTATATCGAAAAATATTAAATAGAAAACGGCCCTTGATTAATAACAAGATTTATTATTTATTTTTTATAAATTTATAAATTTAAGAATTTTTTTATATATTTAAAAATATATTATTTATTTTTTTAAAAATATTATTTATATAACTAGGAGCTTAGAAAAGTTTATATATTATTATTCGAATTATAATTTATTATTTATATTTATTATTTAAATATATTTAAGCCTAAAAATAACTATTTTAAAAGATTTATTATAATAATTATAGTTTAAAAAAGAATTCTTAACTTAGCAAAAACGTATTATTTTAAAGTTATATTAAATTTACGAATTCGGCTTTATTTTATTTATAATTATATTAAATCTTATATTTAATTAAATCGTTATATAAAGGTTGCAAATTAATATTAAAAAAGATATATTATATTTAATTAATATATAATTTAATATAATTAATTATTTGGTTAAAATTATTAATATCTTTTATAAAGGTCGAAATATATTAACAAATAATAATACCGAAATATTCCTTTTTTAATATAAATATAATAATCGGTAATACCGATTATATATATATAAAATAATTAAGATTTAAAGAAGGGCCGTCAACGATTATAAAACTATTAAAAATTAATAATTTATTAAAAAGGGTATTCAATTATAAAAGAAAATAAATAATTATTTATAATATTTATTATTAATAATATTATAAGTTAAAAGTCTATTATCGGATATATAATTAATAATATCTTCAAAGGTATATAAATAATAATCGTAAATAATTCCGTTTATAATCTTTTAATTAAGGTTAAAATAGCTTAAATAGATTTGACCTTAATTAAAATATTTCTATTTTTATTTTATAATATTTTAAGTATTTAAAATTAAATTATTTAATATTATATTATTACTTTGAATATTAACAGGACCAAATATTTCAATATCTTTTATATAAATATTCTTATTATAACGGAATATATTCGTATTAAACTTTTCGAAGTTAGTTTAATATAAAGATATTATTCGATAAGTTAAATAATATAAACTAGATTCTTAAACTACTAATTTTTTTAATAATTAAAAAATTATATTAAATATATCTTTTATAACCAATTTTGAAAGATATATATTAAATATAATTTTATTTAATTTCTTAATTCTAATAAATATAGTTTATTTAATATTTAATATTCGAAAAGCTAATTATTATTTTTGGAAAAATAAAATCTCTTTAATTAAAAGGCTTTTAAAATATTATTAAATAGCTTTAATAATCGATCGGTTTTATAATTAAATTTAATTTTGCTATATATATTTACAAAGTTATTAATAAATATAGCCTATTATAATTCGGCTTTAAATACTAAGTTATTTATTAAATAATTTAAATATAGAAATTTTTTTATATAATTAAATATATTATTATATTTAATTTAAAATATAATAATATATTTTTAAAAAATATAACAGAGGAATCCGATATTTGTATATTTAATTATATACCGAAGTAATAAATATATTTCGGTATATATATAAAAATATTAATAATTCTATTATTATTTATTAAACTTATATATATTAGTATTATTTATATCCCTTTTAATTGAATTTAATATAGGATATATTTGCCTATAAATAGCCGTTATTATTAATAACTATAATATTTTCTTATTAATTATTATTAAGATCAATATCCCTTTTATATTATATTTATATTACAATTATTTATACCTTATAATTATAAATAATTAAGTCTTTTAATATTTCGAAATTATTTAACTTAATTACTTACAATTTATTTTAACAATTAGTTATATATTATTATATAATAAAGTCTTTTGGATTATTATTATTTTAATATATAATATAAATTAATTTTAATAAATTGAATTGCAAATATTATAAACCGAAGCTTAAAATTAATTAAATATATTTATTAAAAAAGTTTTCCGCCGTATTATTTCGGATAGCCTTTATTATTAATATTTATTTTATTATTTTTAAATCTTTATATATTAACCGTAATTAAATATTAAATATTATAATATTAAAACCGAAACCGAATTGACTATTATATAAATCCCCGAGAATATATATATTATTTAATATTATATTTTTGTCTTTTATTATTAATTATATAAAGAAATATATTATTTTTATTTATTAAAAATATTTATAATCCGGTATTTGAATAATTTAAAAGAGTATATTTAATTTAGGGTAAAAAGTATAAAAACCTTTAATTATATTTTTAATATAAAATATTTAAATCTAAAAGATATAAATAAAAACTAATAAAATATATAAAATATCGAAATTTAATATATATTTAAATAATAATATTAAAAATAATAAGTTTTTATATTATTTCTGTTAAATATAATAAATAATAATAAAATTGCTAATTATCCTAATATAAGCTTATTTGTAAGATATCTTACTTATTAAATATTAATATAATAATAATTAAATAGAACTCTTTTAAGTCCTTAATATACTTATTATAACGCCTTTTTACAAACTCGAAATTATTATATATAATAATTATATTAAAAATATTATTTTAGTTAATATACTTTGCAAATAACTAGTTTATTTAATAATATTATTCTTTGTTATATAATTTAATAGGACTAATTCAAATTTATTTAATTAAAAATATTAATAATTTAATATTAAATTTTATTTTAATATAAATATAAATTTAATATTTTAGCAAAATTTATTAAACAAATCGGCTTAATATAATTATAAAGGATAAATAATATTAAAATAAAATACTTTATTCCGATCGGCGTTATTAAATTTTTAATAATAATTATTAAAAGGTATATTATTATAATATTATCTTAAAAGATAATAAGGTTTTCAAAGATATATTTTTTAAATTATAAATTAATAAGATATACCGCTTAAAATTCGAAATATTTAAGAAAATATTTATTTCTTTTTATAAGATAAACCTAGCTTAAACCTAGCCTTGCTCGCGTATAAAGGTATATTTTATAAATTCTTCGATAATATTTGCTATTTCTAAGTTTTTTATATTATTAATATAAGCAAAATTTAAGAAGTTATATTAAAATTTGCGAATTCGATAATCAAAGCAATATTAAATTAAGAAAATTAAAAAAATATTTATATTTTATTTTTATTTTTAAAATTAAATAATAATTATATATAATTTTTCTAATTCGAATAAATAAAGTTTTCGATATATTAATAAGTTAATAGCTATTTTTTGTTCTTTTATTTTATTATTATTTTATTTATATTTTTACTTTAATCCTTAAATATTTGATATTAAGCTATTAATATTGCCGCGGTATTCGTATAAAAATAGACTCGAAGGTACCGTATTTAAAAGCGAGGAGATTGTAAATAATAATATCGATATTATAATATATATTAATAATATTTTAAATTAAAATTTATAATCCAAAAATATTAATAATTAAAATCTTTATAATTAATTATAAAATATATTAATAAAAGAATTATAAATCGAAAATATAAAATAAAAGTTTAAACTAATAACTTCGACCGATTAAATAATTAATATATAAATATTAAATATAAAATAATAATAGAATTACAAAGTTATTATAAATATTTTATTTAATAAAGAAATAATAAAACCGCTTTAACGGATTTATTACCTTTTAATATATTAATATTATTTGAAACTTTAATTATTATTATTTTTAATTTTTCTTTTTTTAAGATTTTTACTTTTTTTTTAGAAAAAAAAATTCTTTATTTTATAATATTATATTTTTGTTATTATTATATATATATTTATTTATTTAAACTCCTTTAAAACCTTAAGTTTATATTAAATTATTTCTATTTATATCGCTTTTCTATTTATATTTAAAAGAGCTTTTGTTTATATTATTATATTCGGATTATCTTATAATATCCGGTATATTAAAATATTATTAATTAATATATTAAGAAAAAACTAAATAATAATAAAGAATTAATATAATATTTTATTATATATATTTGAATATCCCGATAAGGAACTTTTAAAGGCTAATTAAATTAAATATATTATTATAAACTTTGTTTATATATCCGATTTAATAATATTAAAAATTATTTTATCCTTTTGAAATCTTATAAATTATAATAATTTAATTTAATATTGTATATAAATATTAAACTTATTTTATATAATTAATAAATTATAAAAATTTTCTAAATAAATAATTTATATAATTTTTTATATATATAATATCGATACAAACTAATTATATTTAATAATAACGGTTATATTTTAAAGAAAATTAATTTCGTAAACCCGCTTTATTATTCTTTTGATTGCTTTACCTTCCGAATTTATAATTATATTAATTTATTATTTTTTAAAATATTAATAAAAGTTAAATATAAACTTTATATACCCCTTTTTAATTATTTCTTTATTTAAAAATATAGAATTTTATATTATATTATCTTCTTTTTTAAACTTAAAATATTTTAATATATTTAAATTAATATATTAAAAGGTTATATTATTATTAAATTATATATATTTTATATAATATAAATATATAATTAATTTAAAATTACAATCGGGTCGGAGTATAATATATAATATAAAATATAAAATATTTTATCAAATTATTTATTATATTAAAGAATATATTATTATATATAATTACTTTTTATTTGATTTACCGTTAATATTCTATTAATAATATTAATATATATTAAATTCATTATTAATTAAATTTCTAATTCTTAATTCGAATCTTTTTTTAAAAGCTGTATTTTCCTATAATTAAATAAATAGGTTTAGAATTATAATATTATTATCTTTTATTTATTTATTTTATATATTTTTCTTATATATTTTTCTTTTATATAATATCGGTAATAATAATTTACGTTTAAATCTTATTTATAATAATTCCTAATTCCGTATTTAAAAGTATTTTTATATAAATACTTTTAATATTAATAAATACCGCTAGTTAATTTACTATCCGAAACTATATATATATATTAAGAAAAGTCCTTAAGTTATTTAATATATTTTTATTATTATAAAATATATATAAACAGGATTTCAATATTTTAATTATATATATTTTAATCTAGAAATTATAATAGCTTTTAAAATTATATAAATATTAATAATAAATATAATCGAAATTATTTTTACCTTTTAAATTTGTATATACTAACTCTTATAATATTATAATTTAATTAATATTAATTATTAAATTAATTATATTCCGAAACTTTCAAAGCAAGCAAATTAATATTTTAAGATCGATATTCTAATAAGTATATTAATAATTAAATCTTTTAAAATAATTAATAAATTAGTTTTGATTCTTTAATATTAATAAAGTAAATATATTTATAATAATATAATAATATTTATTTAATATTTTTTAATATATTTTTTAATTTATATTTTTAAAATATATTTTTTATCCGATTCTTTATTTAATATCGAATTATTCGGATTAGTTTAATTTATTTTAATTTCGTTTTTTTCTTTATTATTTGGATCTTTGTTTATTAATATAAATAATATAATTTTATAATATTTTTATAATATAAATTTATAATATTAATAATTAATTGATTTTATTTCCAGATTAAAATATTATTTTAAATATTGATATAAAAGAATTAAAGTCTTAGCAATTATATTAAGCAAATATAGCTTATTAAAATAAGCTTCTTTTATATTTATTAATATTATTATATTGCTTTTAATAAGTAATTTAATATATTCCTAATTTTTTATATTTATTTTATAATTTAATTTATAATTAGTTTATTACTCTTATAACTTTTATAATATAATCTTAATAATAAGCTTTTTCGCTTTATAATAGGAATATTTTATTATAATATTTATTTAATAAATTTAAATATTAATCGAAAATATTCTTATATTATTAAATTTAAATAATATTAATTATTCTTTATTTCCTATTTATATTATTAAAGAATATTTTTTATAATTATTTTAATTAT
>JAABUQ010007851.1_pt1 | contig 15235 bp, 13 predicted proteins | sample 5560001 | NCBI WGS metagenome assembly JAABUQ01 (sample SAMN10711888, study PRJNA513371) | rock metagenome | isolation source: Antarctica rocks | place: Antarctica: Victoria Land, Finger Mt nord | collected 2015-12-18 | reverse complement strand
CATCAAGAGACGTGCACAGGCGCACGACGTCGCGTGCGCTCGGGCCGACCAGACGAAGGCCGGCGTGGCCACTGGCTACATCCAGGACGTGGAGACAGGTGTCTGTGCGGCCAGCGACGGCGTCTTCGAGCAAAATCAGCGTCGACGTGCGCGCCGCCGGCGGGGTGAGGACGAGCACCTCGTCGACGGTCAAACGACACACCGTCACACCATCTGGCGCCATTCGCCGCGCGCGCAGCGGCGGTGTGGAGTCGCCCGGCCACAGCTGTCCAAGCATCCGGTCGATGTTCGCGGCAGCGCCTTTGATGGCGAATTTCGACTGCGGGCTCAAGTCCAGTAGCCCGACGTGTCGGCGGACCTGGTCCACTTCTCGTTCTGGCGAGTCTCCAAATGCCCATGGTCGCTGCCAACCGGACTCGTCGATCATCCGCGCTCCATGGCCCAGCAGCAGGTAGTGGAGCGCCGACAGACGTTGCAGCGTCACACCTTCATCCGCGCGCCGTCAGCGTCATAGAACGGTGTTTTCACCACGCGCGCCTGGGCGATCACGCCGTCCACACGAATCTGAATCGGCGAATCGGCAGCCGCTTGATCCAGTGGTACCCACGCTAGCCCGATCGACTTACCCAGCGTTGGGCTCCAGCGCGAGCTGGTGACGCGTCCGACAGACTGGCCATGCAGGACAACGGCGTTGCCTTCGGCCGGTACGAGCCTGGAGTCGTGCATCTCGAACCCAACCAGCCGATTGCGCTGGTTGCTGCCCGCTTTCAGTCGTCGGAGCGACGGCTTGCCCACGAAGTCTGGTTTGTCGAGCTTCACAATCCACGACATGCCCGCTTCGTGCGGGTTGGTCAAACCGTCTGTGTCCTGGGTGACAATCAGGTGGCCCTTCTCGAGGCGCATGATCCGCTGCGCTTCGACGCCGAACGGCTGGATGCCGAACTCGGCCCCCGCCGCAAGCAGCGCGCGCCACATGTGCTCGCCGTACTCAGCCGGGAAGTGCATTTCATATCCCAGCTCGCCGACGAAGCCGATGCGCAGAAGCAAGGTCGGCGCCTGCGCGACCTCGCCCTGCAACGTGGCAAGGTAGGGCGCGCCGTTGCTCGATATATCCAGCGAGGTCAGTTTCTGGAGAACCTCACGCGACCTTGGCCCGGCCAGATTGATCGCTGCGAACGCGCTGGTCATGGTGGTCACGTGGACGCAGCGTTCCGGCCCGGCGGCAATCCACCAGTCCATCCACTCCTGGACGGCGCCCACTCCACTGGTTGTGGTCGAGATAAAAAAACGGTCGTCCCCGAGGCGGGCAATCGTCCCGTCGTCCAGAATGATTCCGGCGTCGTCGCAGATCACGCCGTAGCGCACGCGACCGGGCTTGAGGTCGGAAACCCGGTTGGTGTACACGAAGTCCAACAATCCGCCGGCGTCGCGCCCCCGCACGTCGAGTTTGCCGAGGCTGGACACGTCGATGATGCCCACCCGCTCGCGTACGGCCCGCACTTCGTCGTCGGCAGAAGCAAGGTACGTGCGCGGGCGTTTCCATTCGCCTAGGTCCATAATCTCGGGCCGAAGCTCGAGTTGGGCCTGGTGCATGGCCGAGCGACGGGCCGGCTCGTGCAGGATACCTGCCAGCAGACCGAGCTCAACAGGCTGCGCCGGCGGCCGCGCAGTCGTCAGTGCGCTGCCGGAACGGTCGGCGAGACCATTTTCGCGGGCGACCAGAGCGACCGCGCTGGCGTGACACATCCGACCCTGGCATGGACCCATGCTGAACGTCGTGTAGCGTTTGAGCGTCTCGACGTGGTCGAAGCCCTCCTGCATGGCGAATACGACGTCTTTTTCGGTCACGTCCTCGCATAGGCACACAAAGGCTTTGCCAGGCTCTGCTCCGGCCGTGCTGACCAGCGGCCGCACGTCGGCCGAAGGAGGTACCGGCGCCGCGAGTCCACGCTCAGCATCTGCCACGGCGGCGGCAGCGGATTCGTTGGCGGTAGCCTTCAGCGCTGCTCGAGCGCCCGCCACCCGACCATCCGACGTCAGGTTGGCGCCACCCGACTCAACGCCGCGGATCTCGCCGGCGGCGTAAACACCCGGCGGGAGTCCTTCGTTGTCCGGTAGGAAGCGGTCCCGATGGGCATCGTAGACCAGCCGAGCCCCAGCCTGGGCGAGAAGACTCGCCGACGAATCACGACCCGTTGCGAGCACGACCAGATCGCACGGCACCTCCAGGTAGGCGCCGGCGACTGGTATCCCCAGGTCATCGAGGTGCGAGAGGATGATGCGTTCGACGCAACCATTGCCATGGGCCGCGGACGGCGTGAGGCCGGCCAGAACCTGAACCCCCGCTGTGCGCAGGCGCACGGCCGATTCAGACCAGGCGCCCCACCTGGACTCCGGCAACGCGTCGGCGACGACCGCGACATGGATTCCGGCGGCCACCAGGTTCTCGGCCACGCGAAAACCCGCTCCGCCATTGCTGGCCACAACGGCGCGCTGGCCTGGGGCGACGCCGTACAGGTGCATCAGGCGTTGCACACCGGCACCCAACATGATGCCCGGCAGATCGTTGTTGAGAAAGACCAGCGGCCGTTCAGCCTGCCCGGTCGCGACGACGAGCGTGCGGTAGCGCAGCTCGATCAGTCGCGTGCCTTGACTAATTGCCAGCAGCTTCCCTTCGTATGCACCGAATGCGCTCGCCGACAACAGCACCTCAACGTTGGGCGCATCCGCGAGCTCGGCTGCGCTGTGGCCAGTGGCGGAGCGTTCCGAGTCTGAGCCAGCGTAGCGTACGTGTCCGCCAAGTTCCGGCTGGTCGTCGATCAGCGTCACGTGCGCACCCAGGCGGGCCGCTTCGCTCGCCGCCGCCAGGCCAGCGGGTCCGCCACCAACGACCGCCACGTCGGTATGGCGCGACTCATGAATGTATCTGGTTTTCGATTGGGAGCGCGGGTCCAGTGCGCCGAGACCTGCCACGCGCCGCAAAACCCTTTCGTAGACCGGCCACAGACGGTGTGGTCGGATGAAGGTCTTGTAGTAGAAGCCGACCGGGAGCAGAGCGCTCACATGGTCCGTCAGCCTCAGCGCGTCGCGCTTCAAAGACGGCCAGACGTTCTGGGAACGGACCCGCATGGCAGGCTCGAGCGGTATGGTGCAGATGCGCACATTGGGCGTGCCATCGACGTTGCACAGGCAGTTCGGGCAGCGGCCGTCCACGCACAGTAGACCGCGCGGCCGGTGATACTTGAACGATCGGCTGAACACGCGCACCCCGGCGGCGTACAGGGCCGAAGCGATAGTGTCGCCCGGGAACCCGCGATAGCGTTTGCCGTCGAAGTCGAATTCGACAGTGCCAGTGGGATCGACGGCCGATCCGGCCGGCGCAGGCAATCTGGTCATGGGTTAATCGCGACGACCTGATTGGAACGCGTGTCGCGGCGTGCTTTGAACCAGCGCTGGCAGCCGGCGCGGTGGTACCACCACTCGTCCTGGACGCCCGCGGCATTCGTTCGCAAATACAGGTAGGCGGCCCAGGACGGGTCTTCGGCGCTTACCTCCACCGGCCGAGGATTCAACTCGCCGCCATAGCGGAACTCGTACACACCGCGCGGGCCGCAATTCGGGCACGCGAGCAGGAATGCCACGGCCAGCTTTTAGACGGCCGCCGGGGCTGGGCGGAGCGTTTCAGCCAGGAGCCGAATGTGATCAGGTCGCACACCGCAGCAGCCGCCAATGATCTGCGCGCCTTGCTCGATCCAGGTCCTGGCGTACTCGAGGTACTCGTCGGGAGTCTCGGCCAGCGAGAAATCCCAGCCGGGGTTGGCGAAGCGGCCCGTATTGGCGTACACGCCGAGTGGCAAACCAGTAGCCTCGCGCAGCCACGGGATGACACCTTCGACTGACAGTGAGGGTAGACACTGGATCAGCAGCGCCTGAATTCCGATCTGTTCGAAGCGCGCAGCGGCGCGCTGAAACAGGTCGCCATCGCGCTCGCGCACCTCACCATACAGGCCGACGGTGCCGCCCACTACTCGCCGATAGCCTACCCACAGCGGAACGCCACTTTCCATGAGCGTCTCGTATTCGGGAAACTGCAGGTCCGCCGGAATCTCCTGACTGGCCTCCATGATCATCAGGTCCGGCTGGGCGTCTTTGATCAGTCCGCTGAGCTCGGCTAGCCACTCCTGATCGACCGTGGCGGGGCGCGCCTGGACGAATGCAACGGCGATGTCTGGGCGAGACTGTCTAGCCGCCTCCTCGCGCACTAGGTCGACAGAGCGTTGGACCAACTGACGCCAGGTACCGGGCGGCGCATCAACGCGACCGTCGAGTTCGGCTGTTGGGCACATGTCGAGACGGAACGTGTTGGTCATCAGCACGTCGGCGCCGGCCGAGACGTATCGGCGATGCACTTCGCGGGTAGCGGCCAGTCCGCTGTCGCTGTACAGACCGCGCACACCCCATAACTCACCCAGATTCTGATCGGGCGGATAGCCAGCGTGCTGCAGCTCGGTCGAGATGCCGCCATCGAGGATGACGGTCTCGCTGCTTTGGAGTTTGGCTTGAATTTCTTGATAGTTGGCTGTCATCGCACTGCTCCTGCGGTTCCATCAGCGACAAGACTCGACTCGGAGTCCTCGACCTGGCACATGAGGGTTGCCATGTCGTAGTACAACCGCTGCTCGTGGATTTTGCCGTTGAGTAGCTGCAGCATCGCGACGGCGCGCACGCCGACACGGCCTCCTCGGGCGGGCAGGTCCAGCAGTGGTCCCTCGTGGGTGCCCTGGAACGTGAATTCCACCGCCACCTGATTGCCATCCGCGATCAGACCGGCCAGGATAACGCGAAAGTCGGGGATCGCCGTGAACCACTCGCCGTAGTAGCGTTCGACCCGCTCGCGACCGCGCAAATACAGTCCCGGAGCGTGTGTGCCTTGCGCGCCCCACTCGGTGCGTAGAGGGAGTTGGGGTAGGTCGAGGATGAGACACTCATCTCCGAAGAGCATGGCCAGGCGGTCGAGATCGTGGGCATTGACGGCTGCCGCCCAGGTCTTTACCAGTGCGCGATGATCGACATCTGTGCTCACGCGACATGCTCCTCGGTTTGGCTAACAGGCAGGTAGCGACGGAACCAGTCGATGATGCGCGGAATCGTCGCCTGATACAGCGGGTGGCCAGGTTGTATCCAGTCGAGATGTTGACCGCCGGGCACCTCCATCAGCTCCTTCGGTTCACCGGCGCGCGCAAAGAGACTGGGCGCCTGGTCGATTGGATGGAGTGCATTGCGTACTCCGTGCACGATCAACAGCGCGCGCGGGCTAATGCGGTCCGCAACCAGCTCGGGGCGGAATGCGTAGTAGGCTTCCGCTGATTGGAGTGTCACGTCGACGCCGAAACGCGCGTGATGGCCATACATGTCCTCGTCGACGTTCTCGCGCGTGGCCGGATCGAGGGGCACCACGTCCCATGGACTGACGAGCTCTGACCGACCGTTCAGAACTCGTTGGACGCGATCCTCGGCGATACGATCCTGGATCGCGAGCCAGTCAGCGTAGGTGCGTGAGTCGCGGACAGCCCGGCCGGCATCGCCAACGCCATTGAGGCAGGCGACGGCTTTTACTCGCGAATCTTCAGCCGCCGCCTGGACGACGATCCCCCCGCCCAGGCCCCAACCAACCAGGCCGATCTGGTGCGGGTCGACCTCCGGCTGCTGCTGGAGGAACGTGAGAGCATTCGTCACATCCACCACCTGCTCGGCAGGCAGCACCCGCCCACGTTCGCCATCGCTGGTGCCAAAACCACGATAGTCGAAGGCGAAAGAGACGTACCCGGCATCGATAAACGGTGTCCATAGCTTGGCCGGAATCAGCTCCTTCAAGCCCTGGAATCCGGAGCACAAGATGATCGCCGGACGGCGCTCGTGGTTCCCATGGGGCGCATCGTCGGGCAACTGGAGGAGCCCGTCGAGGCGGATGCCGTCGCTGTAGAACACGCACTGGCGGGTCTTCATTGGTAGACGTCTAGCTCCAGGGAAAAGGACTGCTGGAAACCGGATGCAGCTTGCCTTCGGCAAATCGTGAGAAGCCAAACGGCTCGAGCAGCGCGCTGTGTTGGCCAATCAACTCGCCGGCTACGAGTTTGCCCACCCCGATCATCTTGTAGCCATGATTTGAGTCGGCGATCACATAGCAGTTTTGCCGGAAACGGTCGAACACCGGGAAACTGTCCGGTGTAAACGCTCCCAGGCCGCCCGAGCGCTCGCGTCGGTAGTGCGGGTATTTGCCCTCGAAACGCTTCTGGCAGAACGCGAGCATGGAGCACCAGGCCAGCGGAAAATCGGCGCGCGCCACGAACTCAGGTGACGCTGGACCGTATGGATCGACCTGCACCTGAGCAGGGTCCCGCTCGATCCGGTACGGCATGGATCCGCCCTGGATTCCGTTGAACGAGAAGTCAGGCTTGTAATACAGGCCCCAGGGCTTATCCGTAATCAAAGAGCCATCAACGTCCGAGTACAGGGGCTGATCCGTGTCAACGTGAATGACCGGTGGCAGTCCGCCGCCATCCAGCATCCCGTACTGCGGGTCGACAGCCAGCGTGCCCTCCTGAAGACACCAGTACGTCCACATCGGCACCTGGTCGTGTACCCGTCCATCGCGGCCTTTGACGGTGATACATGCTGGTAGGTCGAGCATCTCCCAGATCGACGCGATCCACGGTCCGACACCAATAACGACCGAGTCCGTTTCGATGACGCCCTTGTCTGTCTCCACCCCTGAGATCGCGTTGCCTACGTCGCGGAAGCCTGTCACCGTCACGTCCTCAAAGATGCGCACACCTTCATTGCGCGCCTTGGCGGCCAATCCCTGAAGGGACTTCACATTGTTGGCGTAGCCGCCCTTTTTCTCGTGCAGCACTGAGGTAATGCCCGCGGCTTGCCAGTCTCCAAACAAGCCGCGCATATAACGCGCAGAGTCAGTCTGGCCTTCGATGAAAACAGACGGATAGCCGATGTCCGTCTGCTGGGCGGCAATGCTGGCCACATCCGCGTGCATACCCTCTGGGCTGATCTGCATATACCCGACGGGGTGATAGCTCAGGGCCTCGGGATCGCTTTCCCACACTTCAACACACTGAGCCATCAACTCACGCATGGCGGGTTGAAAGTAGTTGTTGCGGATAACTCCGCAAGCGATCCCCGAAGCGCCGGCACCAACGCCACTCTTGTCGATGACCACGACATCGGCGCCGCTGCCCCTGGCGCGTGCGCGAAGCTCTCGGGCCAGGTGGTAAGCGGTGCTCAACCCGTGGACGCCGGCGCCAATGATGACATACGGCGAGCGGCTGGGCAGTGGCATGGCGAGCGGCGTCTCCTCGGTTGCCTCTTCGGTGAGGCGTTTGCAGGCAGGTGTCGCCAATTCTGAATCATCCGAATCAACCTGTCAAACGCCTGGTCCAAATGTTGACAGCGTTTGGCGAGGTGATAGGATCGCCAGTGCTCCTCGACTGGGAAACACTGAATCATATGTTTCATGCCACATCCGAGGACTTCCTGAGCCGGCTGGCCGCTGCCCAGGCCTACTTGTCGCCCAAAATGGCTCACTTCGCCGCCTTCCTCGGCGACAACTATGTCAACGCCGCTTTCATGAGCACCCGCGAGCTGGCCGCCGCGGCGGGTGTGAGCCTGGCCACGGTCGTGCGCTTCCCGCGTGTGCTTGGCTACGCGGATTTCGAAGCGCTGCGAGTCGGCATCCAGGATCGATTGAACTTCGACCTGACTGGAGTCGAGCGTTTGCGAAATCTGCCGGCCACCAGTCGCTCGCCGTCCGCATTGCTGCGGCGGATCATCGATGCCGACATCGAGAGCCTGCGCGCGCTCGCCCATAGCTTCTCTGAGCCACAGATGGAGCGCTTTGTCGCGGGGCTGATCGCTGCCGAGCGGGTGACGGTGGTGGGATTCCGCTACGTTCGACCGTTGACTGCGTATTTCGAATACTCCCTGGCCAAAGTCAAATCCAACGTCGTGGCATTCACGCGAGCCGACTCGTCGTTGTTCGATCACGTCCGACTGATGGGTCCGAACGATGTGCTCGTAGCCATCACCTTCGCGCGCTACCCGGCCGAGTTGGTCGGGCTGGTGCGCTATGCGCACAGCCGCGGCGTGCGGGTGCTGGCGATCACCGACAGCCCGCTTTCCCCCGTACTGCCACTGGCAGAGACGGCGCTGTTCGCCAAAGCCAGCATGGTCGACTTTGTCGGTTCGCTTGCGGCGCCGGCGGCGTTGATCAGTTGCGTCGTGTCGGAAGTCGGCGTGCGTCTCGGCCAGCGCGTGCTCGACCGGCTGCAAGCGCTGGAGGAAGCGGCGGCTGCGGCCAACATTTATGTTCGCGCCGGCAGCCAGCCGAACCCGCACGCGGGTCTACTGGCCTGGCCAGACGACCCGACGCCGAAGAAAGCGCGAAGACGCGGGAGGTCTTCACCATGATTCGACTCGAGCACGTTTCGAAGGCTTTCGGTCATTCAGGCTCGCAAGTCAACAAAGCCGTGGATGACGTGAGTCTCGATGTCGCCTCCGGCGAGCTGTGCGTCTTGATCGGTCCGTCTGGTTCGGGCAAGACCACCACCATGCGCATGATCAACCGCCTGGAGCTCGCAACCGAGGGCCACATTTTCATCGAGGACCGCGATGTAGCCGGACTCGACGAAGTCACTCTGCGGCGGAAGATCGGCTACGTTATTCAGCAGGTCGGACTTTTTCCCCATTTCACCGTCGCCGACAACGTCGCGATTGTGCCGCGCCTGCTTGGCTGGCCGGCGGCCAGGCGACGTCAGCGAGCCTTAGAGCTGCTGGAGCTGGTTGGGCTGACGCCCGAGCGCTACGCCGACCGCTACCCGCGCCAGCTGTCTGGTGGACAGCAGCAGCGTGTAGGGGTCGCCCGGGCATTGGCTGCTGATCCGCCCATTGTCCTGATGGACGAACCCTTCGGTGCAGTCGACCCGATCACGCGCAAGCAGCTCCAGCTCGAGCTGCGTCGCATCCAGGCCGAGGTGCACAAGACCATCGTCTTCGTTACGCACGACATCGGCGAAGCATTCCTGTTGGGTGACCGTGTCGCGTTGATGAGAGATGGTCGGATCGTCCAGCACGGCACACCGGCCGATCTTCTCCGCCGACCAGCCGACCCGTTCGTCACCAGCTTTATTGGCGAAGAGCGTGGGATGGAGAGCCTGCAGCACATATCGCTCGGCGAGCTCGCCAGTCCGGCCCCAGCTGGCCTCAGCGTTTCCGACCTCGACGTCGTCCTACCTGGAAGGGTATCGGTGCTCGAGGGCTTGCGCCTGCTCGGAACACACGGACAGACTTCAAGCGAATGCATCTGGGTAGCCGATGAATCCGGCCATCCCGTCGCAACGTTGAGCTTCAAACAGCTGATTGTGGCGCTGTCTGCAACGTTTGGCGATAGCGAAGCTGAGGACGGGAGGCCCGCTGCACATGCGGTACTTGCTGGCTCAGCCTGAGCGCGTCCTCCAGCTCACCGGGCAACACCTCCAGATCGTCGGAGTGGCGGTGCTCGTGGCCATCCTGCTTGGCATCCCGATCGGCATTCTGGTCACGCGTTTGCGCTGGCTGGAAGGTCCGGTCATCAATACGGCCGGCGTTCTGTACACGGTCCCCAGTCTGGCGCTATTCGCTGTGCTGATTCCATTTACCGGGCTCGGGGCTCGCCCGGCAATTGTCGCCCTGATCCTGTATTCACTCCTGGCGATAATTCGCAACACCGTCGCTGGCCTGGATTCGGTGCCGCCGGCGATGCGTGACGCCGCGCGCGGAGTCGGCATGACCAGTTGGCAGCGCCTGGTGTTCGTCGAGCTGCCGCTCGGACTCCCGGTGATCCTGGCCGGCGTGCGCCTGGCGACCGTCGCCGCGATTGGCATTGCTACCGTTGCCGCGTACGTCGGCGCCGGTGGGCTCGGGCTGCTGATTTTCGACGGCATCCGAGTGGTGGATGGCGACCGCATCATCGCCGGCGCGTTTTCCATCTCGGTGCTGGCGCTCGTTGCCGACGCGGCGCTTTCGCGTTTGGGTAGCGCGCTACGGCGCGACGTAGCGCCAGCTTTGAGAGGCGGCGGCTAGCGATGCGCGGGAATCCGCTGGACTTCGTCGCCTACATCCTCGGACACCAGCAGGTGTTTTTCAATCTTCTGTCGCAACATATCCAGCTGACGGTGGTTTCGGTGTTGCTCGGCATTTTGCTGGCGATTCCGCTGGCCGTTTTGGCGAGCCGCCTGAGCGTGCTGGCGGGTCCGATGACGTGGCTCGCGGGCGCCGGGCAGACCATCCCCAGCCTCGCGATTCTCGGTCTGGCCCTCCCGTTGATGGGCATTGGCTTTCTGCCGTCGCTCATCGCCCTGACCATCCGAGCCGTCTTACCGATCTTCTTGAACACCTATGTGGGTATCAGCGGCGCCGATCGGGCGATGGTGGATGCTGCGCGCGGAATGGGGATGAGTGGCCCGCAACGCCTGCTCCTGGTCGAGTTGCCGCTGGCCACGCCGGTGATCTTCGCCGGCATCCAGACCGCCATTGTCCAGAACGTCGGAATCGCGACGTTGGCGGCGTTTATCGGCGGCGGGGGGCTGGGCGACCTGATCCTGCAAGGGCTGTCGATGGTCGACCCGGCAGTGCTGCTGGCCGGAGCGATCCCTATCGCGGTCCTGGCCATGGCGGCCGACATGGGCATGGGTTACCTGAGCCGCATCATCGTGCCGGCTGGCCTACAGCCAGGCACATCATGAGCGTCTATTTCATTACAGACGGGAGTACGGCATGAACGTTCGTCAAACTGGTTGGCTTGCGCCATTTCTCACCACATTGGGACTGGTGCTCGTCGCGGCGTGCTCCCCGGCGGCACAGCCCGCGGCTACGACGGCGCCCGCACCTGCACCGACAACAGCGCCTGCAGCGGCGAAGCCAGCTGCGACTACGGCTCCGGCCGCCAACACTGCTCCGGCGGCCACGACTGCTCCGGCAGCTGCTGCCAAACCGAGCGGGCCCAAGCCCACCGTGCGCGTAGGATCGAAGAACTTCACCGAGCAGCTGATCGTCGGCGAGATCGTCGCCCAGATGCTCGAGGATGCCGGCTACACCGTCGAGCGAAAGCTCAATCTGGGTGGCACCGCGGTGGTCCACCAGGCCTTGACCAACGGCGATGTCGATACATACGTCGAGTACACCGGCACCGGCCTGCTGGCCCTGTTGAAGCTGCCCCAGCAGAACGATCCGCAGGCGGTCTTTGACACCGTCAAAAAGGAATACGAAAGTCAGTTCAAACTCACCTGGCTCAAGCCATGGGGGTTCAACAACACATACGCGCTGGCGCTGCGGTCCGACAAGGCAACCGAGCTAGGTGCCAAGAAAGTATCCGATCTAAAGGACAAAGCCGCCAACCTGACGTTTGGCGGCACGCAGGAGTTCCTCACCCGCCCTGATGGCCTGCCGGGGCTCGAGGACACCTACGGTATGAAGTTCAAAGAGGGCAAGGGCATGGACCCTGGCATCATGTACCAGGCCGTGGATGGCAAACAGGTCGACGTCATTTCCGCCTTTGCGACCGATGGACGCATCCAGGGCATGAACCTCGTCACGCTAGCCGATGACAAGCAGTTCTTCCCACCCTATTTCGCCGCCCCGGTCGTCCGCGACGATCTGCTAGCCAAGGACCCGGCCATCGGCGACCTGCTCAACAAGCTGGCCGGCAAGATTGATGACAAGACGATGGCTGGACTGAACCTCAAAGTGGATGGTGACAAGCAGGAACCGGCCGACGTGGCCAAGGCATTCCTCAAAGCACAGAGCTTGATCAAATAGTCATCGCTGGAGCAGGCGCGTGAGCCGGTCCAGGCGCGGCGCCTGCGGCAGCGTTCCAATTGTGAGTGCGATCTCGTCGGCAGTCTCGCGACCGAGGACTGGCGCCGCAAGGCGCGTGAACTTCTGACCGAGTTCACCGTCCGACAGCGGAGCGTCCGCGTCGCCGCGGGCTGCCAGTACACCGGAGTGAGCGCGCCGGCCGTCGGCGCTCTCGACCGTTACCCATGCCAGCGCTCGCTCCGGAAATGCCTGCTCCAGTGCTGGGTCCACAATCATTTCCACGCGTCCCGCCATTCGCCTCAGCACAGGATCGCGCAGGCGGTCCTCGAGCACCTGATCGGGTCCCACCTCACCGTCCACAAGCGCACAGGCGACTGGCCACGGCAGACTGAACTGCGCCTCTTCGGTCGACTCAGGTTCCACGCACCGCAAATGCGTAGCAGCCGCGAAGGTGTGGACTTGCACCCGCGCGACCTCAGCGTGCGTCACGACAAGCTCCTGCACCGCCGCGAGCGCGCCCTCGACCGCCGGTTGCGCCCACCGACAGCAGGCGTATGGCTTGAAGTACAGCCCAAGACACAGGTAGTCGCGACCGAGACCTTCTGTGACCGGCAGGGCTGCTTCGAGGTCCGCATCGAACAGGCTTGGTATTCCAGAAAATCCGTGGCTCGCCAGTTGGGCGGCGGCGAGCCCGACCGTGCCAGCCCAGCCGATGCCGTCCTTGAGCATGCTCGGGTTGTCGACAGACCGCATCTCAGGCGTCATCGGTGCGTGGAACTCAGCGATACCCAGGGCGTGCCAGGTCTGAGCCGGCGTGCAGCCGAGCAGTCGGGCGGCGGCGGCCGCCGCACCTACGGGGGCCCACGCGCCGGTTCCGTGATAGAAGCCATACAGCGGGTGCAGAATCAGGCCAGCCCGAATAGCGATCTCATAACCGATGACGAGTGCCGTAAGGAACTCGTCGCCGCTCGCAGCAACGTGCTCCGCGGCGGCCAGCACAGCCGGGAAGACCGCCGCGCCCGGGTGGCCTTTGAGAGTGCGGTACCCGTCGTCGAGGTCGAGGGCAGAGGTTGCGAAGCTGTTGGCTACAGCGGCGCCAGCGGGCGTCGTGCCGGACGTGTGACCGATGATCGAGGCCCGCCCCTCCCCGTACGCGTCGACTGCGTACCGGGCGGCTATCTGGGCCACCCTGGTGCGACTTCCGGCTACTGCGGTACCGCACAGGTCCAGAGCACAGCGAATACTCTGCTCCTGGACACGCGTAGGGAGATCCGCCCAGACGAGGCTCGTCGCGAAGTCGGCCACCTGGTGGCTTCGTGACCCGACCATCGATCGAAGTGCGCTCACAATGTCAGGACGTATCGTACAAGCCGCATATCGCCGGCGGCAGATTGGATACTTCAATCAAACATGGAACGGACCGAGGTCGTAGTGATCGGCGGCGCCCACCTAAGCAGCGTGGCATCCATGTCATGTTCAAAACCAACGACATTATCTGGACCAGAACCCCGCCGCTGAGTTGGGAAAGTGGTGTTTTCGCATGCTATATTGGTTTTCAGAGTGATGTCGTTGTCAGAGCCCGCGTCGACCGTGCTGCGCCTCGCCGACGACCAGGCCGAGTTTCAGCCGGACGCGCCTCAGCACGAGCTCGCCGTCGTCGAACGCATCTCGCTCGATCGCCACCCCGTCGCCGTCTACCTCGCCCGCCTGGCGCCGTCGTCGCGGCGCACCATGCGCGCCGCGCTGGATGCCATCGCCCGTCTGCTGATCGACGACGACCGCGACGCCCTCTCACTGGACTGGACGCAGCTGCGCTACCGCCACACCACCGCCGTGCGCGCCCTGCTGGCCGATGGGCGCTACGCGCCGTCAACCGCCAATCGTCATCTTGCCGCCCTGCGTGGCGTGCTCAAAGAGTGCTGGCGGCTGGGGTATGTTAGCGCCGAGGATTTTCAGAGGGCTTCGGATCTGGAGCCGGTGCGCGGCTCGCGTGTGCCGCGCGGCCGAGCCCTGCAGCCAGGTGAGGTGCGCGCGCTGTTCGCCGCGTGCGACGATTTTGAGTCTGAGAACAAGCCGGCGATGGCGGCGCGCGACGCGGCCATCCTGGCGCTACTGTACGGCTCGGGGCTGCGCCGCGCCGAGGCCGTCGACCTGGAGCTCGCCGACTACGATCTCGACGCGGGCACGTTAAAGGTCAGGGGCAAGGGCAACAAGGAGCGGCTGGCGCATCTTGGCGGCCCCAGCCAGGCTGCCCTCGACGCCTGGCTGGTTGTCCGCGGCGCCTGGCCGGGGCCGTTGTTCGTCGCCATCAATAAAGGAGGGAGGCTGGGAAGGGTGGGGATGTCTGGTCAGGCCATGCTGTACACCGCCCGCGCCGAACCGTGCAGGCGTCTGTAGCAGCGTTTACGCCGCACGACCTACGGCGTACGTTCATCGGCGATCTGCTCGACGCGGGCGCCGATCTCAGTACAGTGCAGCAACTCGCCGGCCACGCCCAGATCCAGACCACCGCGCGCTACGACGCCGCGGCGAAGCCACCAAGAAGCGCGCGGCCAAGCTCCTCCACGTGCCCTACCGTGGCCGATAGTCGCCGAATGAATGAATGCGCCTGGTGATCCACGCCCATATGCCGTTCCCTCTGGCGCGTTGTCGGAGCTAACCCTGCCTCCGCGACTGGCCAGTTGGATGAGCAAGGATCATCCCGATCACTTACACCTCAAGACTTACCTGGCTTCCCTGGAGCCTGTCGTCCGTCCCGTCTCGAAACAGAGACCAGGCCTCTGTCCATGGAGCTCAGCGTAGGACTCTCCAACGCCCAGGACCTCCTGACCGGCGGCCGAGATCTCGGCAACTTCCTGTTCCCTATCGTCCATCGGTTCGGGCCGAGGCACTTTGTGGCGGCGTTTGGTCACAAGGTTCGCCGTTTGAGGAGCACCCTGCGACTCGGTGTGGCGGTGCCGGCCGACGCGAGCTTGGTCGCCGGATGGCACCATGCCGCTGTCTCCACCAGGTTCAACGACGAGACCGCGGCGTGGAAGCACGAGGTCGCCGCGGCTCTTCCACTTGACGCGGCCGAGTTGCCGCCGGGCGCAGTTGACCTGCAGGTGAGACTGCAGGGCGGCCGGCGAAAACTGCTGACGGGCAACTGGCAGGAGTACTGGAAGCCGACCATCGACGCGCTCGGTCGGATACTCGGTGAGGAGAATCCCATGCGACCCTACCATCCGCGTGATGACCGCATCACCAACCTCGGCTTTCACCGGTTCATCGAGGGCAGCGGCACACAGATCCAGTTGACCTCTGGTGGCGGTCTGCGCCTTCGAGGGAGACAGCAGGTTGCTGATCACGTCGTGATGGCCTGGAGAAGCAT
>JAABUQ010007849.1_pt1 | contig 15237 bp, 11 predicted proteins | sample 5560001 | NCBI WGS metagenome assembly JAABUQ01 (sample SAMN10711888, study PRJNA513371) | rock metagenome | isolation source: Antarctica rocks | place: Antarctica: Victoria Land, Finger Mt nord | collected 2015-12-18 | reverse complement strand
CCTCTCGGGACCCGAGCAAGATCCCGCACTGGGGGCCGCCGAGGAGCTTGTCGCCCGAGAACAGGACGAGGTCGGCGCCGGCGGCCAGCCCTTCGAGCGCGGTCGGCTCGTCGCGGACGTGGGGGGGCCGGCCGGGGTCGAGGGCGCCCGAGCCGATGTCGTCGATCGTCCAGAGGTCGCGCTCCCGGCCGAGCCGGGCGAGGTCGGCGATCGGCACGTCCTCGGTGAAGCCGACGACCCGGTAGTTGCTCGGGTGGACCCGGAGCAGGGCGGCCGTGTCGGGGCCGATTGCCCGGGCGTAATCGGACAGGCGGGTCTTGTTGGTCGTGCCGACCTCCTTGAGCCGGGCGCCGGAGACCTCGATGATCTCGGGCAGGCGGAAGCTCCCGCCGATCTCGACGAGCTGGCCCCGGGAGACGATCACCTCGCGGCCTTCGGCCAGGGCCCGGACCGCGAGGATCGTGGCCGCCGCGTTGTTGTTGACCACGGCGGCGGCCTCGGCCCCGGTCAGGCGGCGGAGGAGCCCCTCGACCCCGTCGGCCCGCCGCCCGCGCTCGCCGCGGTCGAGGTCGAATTCGAGGTTGCAGTAGCCCCGGGCGACCCGGGCGACCGCCTCGATCGCCTCGGCCGCCAGCGGGGCCCGGCCCAGGCCGGTGTTGAGCAGGATGCCGGTGGCGTTGAGGACCGGCCGGAGCGCGGGGCGCCCGCCGGCGATCAGGGCCTCGGCCCGGCGGCCGAGCGTGGCCGGGTCGACCGCGACCCCCTCGCCGGCCCCAAGGGCGCGCCGGGCCTCCTCCAGCGCGGCCCGGACCGCCCCGAGGGCCGCCTCGCGCCCCTTCGCCTCGATCCAGGGGGTCAGGCCGGGCCAGCCGAGGACGGCGTTGACCGGCGGGAGCCCTCGGCGCGTCGGGTCGCTCACGGCGAGGCCCCCTCGGCGGTCGAGGCGTGCTCGCCGGGGAACCGGAGGTCCCCCTCGCGGCGGGTCAGGCCGACCCGGTCGAGGTACTCGCCGATCGGCACGGCGAACTTGCGGGTCGTCCCGAGCAGGTCGCGCAGCTCGGCCATCGTCAGCCCGAGCCCCGAGGCCAGCCGCTCGCGGACCCGCCGGCGCATCTCGGCCTCGGCCTCGCGGTCGAGGAACAGCCCCGGGCCCAATTCGACCAGCCGCTCCTCGTCGCGGAGCAGGGCCAGCAGCTCGGGCACGGTGGCCGCCTTCGGCCCCACCTTGGTGGACCAGTCCGAGGGGTCGGGCGGGGTGAAGCCGCCGAGCCGGTACGCCTCGGCGATCTCCTTCTTGAGCTTCCGCTCCCCCTGGCTGAGCTTCGGCTCGTGGCCGACCAGGGCCACCGTCCGGGCGTCGGCGACGACCCGGCCCTCCCCCTTGAGCCGGTCGATCACCCCGGCGACGAGGGCGTCGTTCTCCAGGTCCGCCAGGGCCGAGGCCACCCGGGCCCGCGCGATCATCGAAGCCCGGGGGCTGGCCTGGTGGAGCCGGCCCAACGCCTTGAGGACGCGGTCCTCCAGCATCGCGGCGACCTCCGCCAGGACCCGGGCCGACCGCCTCGGGCCCAGGGGCAATGTCACCAACGCCCCCGACTCGGCCAATGCGGCGAGGGCCGGCCCGACGGCGGCGAACGGGAGCCCGGAGTCGCGGGCCAAGGCTGCCTCGGTCCAGCTCGCGAGCCCCTGGTTGGCCAGGCTCGCGGCCAGGCGGACGGCCGGGTCGGGCGAGGCCAGCCGGGCCAGGCGGTCGATCGCCGCCCCGTCGCGGCGCCTGATCCGGGGGCCGACGGGCCGGAGCACCCGGCCGCCGCCCAGGGTGCTCGGCGGGCTCTCGGCCCGGATCACGAACGGCTGGCCGTGGACCACGGCCGACGGCTCGGCCAGGAATAGCTGGGCCAGGCCACGGCCCGAGGGTCCGAGCGTGTTCCCCTCCAGGAGCGAGAGCGTGGCCGAGACCTCGGCCGTCCCCAGGTGGACCCGGTAGCGGCCCCGGTGCTTCAGGCCCCGGGCGGCGTCGGGCGACTGGCGGACCTCGACGCCGACGATCCGCGAGCCCGCGAGGTAGCCGGGCGAGGCCAATTCGTCCCCCCGGCGGATCTCGGCGTGGTGGACCCCGCCGAGGTTGATCGCCGCCCGCGCCCCCCGGCCCACGCGGTCGACCGCGCGGTCGTGCCGGTGCAGGCCCCGGACCCGGACCGCTCGGCCCGAGGGGAGCCATTCGAGGTCGTCCCCCACCGCCACCGCGCCCGAGGCGACCGTCCCGGTGACGATCGTGCCGTGGCCCGAGGCCGTGAACGACCGGTCGATCGCCATCCGGAACAGCCCCGGGTCGGGCCGGTCGGGGCTGGCCTCGCACAGCTCGCGGAGCCTGGCCTTGAGGGCGTCGATCCCCACGCCCGAGGTCGCCGCCGTGCGGACGACGGCGGCCCCTTCGAGGAACGTGCCGGCGACCAGGCCTCGGACGTCCTCCTCGACGAGGTCGAGCCAGGTCGGGTCGGCCAGGTCGCACTTGGTCAGCACGACCAGCCCGCCGCTGAGGCCGAGCAGGCGGAGGATCTCCAGGTGCTCGCGGGTCTGGGGCATCACCGAGTCGTCGGCGGCCACCACCAGCATCGCCAGGTCGAGGCCCGAGGCCCCGGCGAGCATGTTGCGGATGAACCGCTCGTGCCCCGGGACGTCGACCAGCGCGACGACCCGGCCGTCGAGGTCGAGCGAGGCGAAGCCCAGGTCGATCGTGATCCCGCGCGCCTTCTCGGCCGGGAGCCGGTCGGTGTCCACGCCGGTCAGGGCCCGGACCAGGGCGGTCTTGCCGTGGTCGATGTGCCCGGCGGTCCCGATCACGAGGTCGCGTCGCCCGGTCATGGAACCTCGGATCGAGTCCGAAAGAGGGGAGCTGATCCCGACCCCCCGATTGTAGGCCAAGGCCGCCCGGGCCGCGAGAGGGCTGGATGGCCGAGGCCGCCCCCCGCTATGATCGATCGACCCGTGCGGCGACCCCTCCCCGAAGCCCGGACCCCTCGAATCGAAGGCGGCCGATGATGGACTGGCACGCGACGACGATCCTCTCGGTCCGGCGCGGCGACCGGGTCGCGGTCGGGGGCGACGGCCAGGTGACGCTCGGCACGACCGTCATGAAGGCCGACGCGGTCAAGGTCCGCAAGCTCCTCGACGGCCAGGTCCTCGTCGGCTTCGCGGGCAGCGCGGCCGACGGCTTCGCCCTGCTCGAACGCTTCGAGGCCAAGCTCCGCGACCACCCCGACAACCTGCTCCGGGCCGCCACCGAATTGGCCAAGCTCTGGCGGACCGACCGCCTCCTCCGCCGCCTCGAAGCGATGCTCGTCGCCGCCGACAAGCGCCACAGCCTGCTCCTGAGCGGCTCCGGCGACGTGATCCAGCCGACCGACGGCATCCTCTGCGCCGGCTCCGGCGGGGGCTACGCCCTGGCCGCCGCCCGGGCCCTGATCGCCCACACCGACCTCGGCGCCGGCGCCATCGTCCGCTCCGCCCTCGGGATCGCCGGGGGGATCGACATCTACACCAACGGCCACCTGACGGTGGAGGAACTGCCCAGCGTCGGCTAACGTCGCTTTCGCCAATCGCCTTCCACCTCGGGGCTGAGCATGGCCGAGAAATCGAACCACTCCTTTCGGATTGATAAAGTCGCGGGGGAATTTCAGGTCTGGTTGGACGACTCTTTCCCCTTCGCCAAGATGAAGGTGAAAGTCCTCGAACGTTCTTCGGGAGATTTCCTGGCCGTCCCGAACTTGTTCGTGCTTGATCCTCTATCGCAGGAGCCGGTTTATATCTCGGGGCTCGCCGGTTCGGCCTCGGAAGCACTCGACGACTTGTTGACGAGGTTCGTCGCAAATGTCCGGGAAAATACTCCGCCCGGTGGGTTGACGGAAACGAGCTTCGTATGGTCCGCCCATGAGGATTTTTGAAGTACATCTACTTGTCGAGATATTGCAAGTGTTGCCTGAGCCTCTCGCGAGGTTCGCTCAACAACGGGAGATCCCGGGCCGATGGCTTTCGAGCAGGTCGAGCACGACATCGAGACGATCCGGGCCGAGATCGCCCGGGTCGCGCCGCGATTCGAGGGCCTGCCGGTCGTCCGGCTCGGCGAGGGGATGGACAGCCTGGCGGTCCTGCTCGGGGACGATTACGTCTTCGGCTTCGCCAAGCACGCCGACGCGGCGCTCGGGCTGGAGCGGCAGGCGGCGATCCTGCCCCACCTCGCCCCGACGCTTCCGCTCGAAGTCCCCCGGCTCGAGTATTCCGGCCGGACCCTGGCCAACGGCCTGCCGTTCGTCGGCTACCCCCTGATCCGGGGCGAGCCGCTCGACCGGGCCTCGTTCGAGGGGCTCGGGCCGGCGGCCCGGGAGGGTGTGTTTCGGGACCTCGCCGGGTTCCTCGGGGCGCTCCACGCCTTCCCGGTCGAGCGGGCCTTGGCCCTGGGCGCGGCCCCGCCGGGGTCGGAGGCGGGGTCGCTGGGCGTGGCCCCGTTCGGGTCCCGGGCGGATTACGGCGAAGCCCTCCTCAGGGCCCGGGGCGAGGTCTTCCCGCTCCTGGGCGGCGAGGCCCGACGCGAGGTCGACTCACGCCTCTCGGCCTTCCTGGAGGACGACGGCCACTTCGCCCGCCCGCCGGTGCTCCTGCACGCCGACCTCTGGCCCGAGCACGTCCTTTACTCGACGGACCTCGGGCGGATCACCGGCGTGATCGACTTCGCCGACGTCTCGATCGGCGACGCCGACTACGACCTCGCGTTCCTGGCCACGAGGCTCGGGCCCGGATTCCTCGACGGCCTGCTCCGCCACCTCGACCACCCCGACCCGGCGCGGTTGCCGGCCAAGCTCGACGCCCTCGCCCTCTTCAACGCCATCGACGACGCCACGATCGGGCTGGAGCGGGGGGATCGGGACTTGACCGGATCGGCCCTGGCCTACATCGCCGATCGGTGCGTCGCCTCGTGGCCGGCGGGGCGGGGTCTCCGGTAGGATTGGGGGTCAAGGCTCGCCTTCCGTCCGGACCGAGGAGTTCCCCATCATGCCCGACCTAACCCCCCGCCAGATCGTCGCCGAGCTGGACCGCGACATCGTGGGCCAGGCCGAGGCCAAGCGGGCCGTGGCCGTGGCCTTGCGGAATCGGTGGCGGCGGAAGCGGCTTCCGGCCGACTTGCAGGCCCAGGTGATGCCCAAGAATATCCTCCTGATCGGCCCGACCGGCGTCGGCAAGACCGAGATCGCCCGGCGGCTGGCGAAGCTCGTCGGGGCGCCGTTCGTGAAGGTCGAGGCGACCAAGTACACCGAAGTCGGCTACTACGGCCGGGACGTCGAGAGCCTGGTCCGCGACCTCGTCGAGGCCTCGATCGCGCTGGTCAAGGCGACCGAGCGGGCCAAGGTCGCCTCCTCGGCCACCGAGCGGGCCGAAGCTCGGCTGCTCGACCTGCTCCTGCCGGCGTCCCCGCCGCCGACCTCGTGGAAGTCGGAGTCCACGCTGGACGAGGCGGCCGAGCGGCGGCAGCGGTCGCGGGAGAAGCTCAAAGGCCGGCTCGACGCGGGCGAGCTGGAGGACCGCGAGGTCGAGATCACCGTGCCGGGCCGGGCCGGCCCGCCGATCTCGATCCTGGGCGCCGCCAACGCCGAGCAGATGGAGATGGACCTCCAGGGGATGTTCGACAAGATGATGCCCAAGCCCCCCAAGGCCCGGACCCTGACCGTGGCCGAGGCCCGGCCGATCCTCCTGGCCCAGGAGTCCGAAGCCCTGCTCGACCCCGAGAAGATCAACGCCTCGGCCGTGAGCCTGGCCGAGGAATCCGGGATCATCTTCCTCGACGAGATCGACAAGATCGCCGGCGGCTCCGAGGACGGGGGCGGCGGACGGGGGCCCGACGTGTCCCGCCAGGGGGTCCAGCGCGACCTGCTGCCGATCGTCGAGGGGACCACGGTCAACACCAAATACGGGCCGGTCCGGACCGACCACGTCCTCTTCATCGCCGCCGGGGCCTTCCACCGGGCCAAGCCCTCCGACCTGATGCCCGAGTTGCAAGGCCGCTTCCCGATCCGTGTCGAATTGCAGGACCTCACCCGCGACGACTTCGCCCGGATCTTGCGCGAGCCCCGGGCCTCGCTCATCCACCAGTACCGGGCCCTCCTCGCCACCGAGGGGATTGAGGTCGAGTTCACGCCCGACGCCATCGACGCGATGGCCGACCTCGCCCATCAGGTCAACCGGACCACCCAGAACATCGGCGCCCGGCGCTTGCACACGATCCTCGAACGGGTCGTCGAGGACCTGTCCTTCGACGCCCCCGACCGCGAGGAGAAGCAGGTCCGGATCGACGCCGCCTACGTCCGCGACCGGCTCGAAAAGCTCGCCGGGGACGAGGATTTGAGCCGGTTTATCCTCTGATCGGTCAGGCCGACTCGCCCGCCAGCCAGCCCATGCTCCAGGCCCCCTGGAAGTTGTAGCCGCCGATCAGGCCGTCGAGGTCGAGCACCTCGCCGGCGAAGTGGAGGCCGGGCCTGAGCCGGGATTCCAGGGTCTTCGGCTCGACCTCGTCCAGGGCGACGCCGCCGCTGGTGACCTCGGCCTTGGCGAAGCCGAGGGTGCCGCTGACCGGGAGCCGCAAGCCCTTGATCCCGGCGACGAGCCGCTTCCGCTCCTCGCGCGACAGGTCGGGCCCGACCCGGTCGACGGGGACGCCGGAGTGGACCATCACCGCCTCGGCCAGCCGACGGGGGAGGGCCTCGGGCATCATCCCGGCGACGAGCCGCCGGCCCGACCGGCCGGCGGCCTGGAAGTAGCCGTCCAGCTCCTCGGCCCTGGTGTCGGGGGCGAGGTCGAGCGCCAGGTCGAGCTTGTCGGCCCCGTCGTGGCGGGCCACCGCGCGGCTCACGTCGAGGATCGCCGGGCCGGTCAGGCCGAAGTGGGCGAACAGCATCGCCTCGCGCCGTTCGAGCAGCGGCGGGCCGCCGTTGGACCGGATGCTCGCCACGAGGTCGGTCACGGTCAACCCTCGCAGCTCGGGCACCCAGGCGGCGTCGACCCGGAGCGGCACCAGCGCCGGGCGGGGCTCGACGATGGTGTGGCCGAAGGCCCGGGCGATCGAGTAGCCGTCGCCCGCCGTCCCGCATCCGGGATAGGACTGGCCCCCGACGGCGACGACCACCCGCTTCGCCCGGATCGTCGCGTCCGCCAGGCGGACGGCGAAGGCTCCATCGGCTTCCGCGACGTCCAGGGCCGGGGCGTTCGTCCGCAGCTCGGCCCCCGAGCGATGGAGCCGACGGACCAGCGCATCCACGACGTCGGACGCCTTATCGGACAGGGGGAAGACCTTGCCGTTCCCCTCGACCTTGGTGGCCACGCCTTCGGCCTCGAACAGCTCGACGGTCCGCTCGACGGACAGGGCCCGGAGCGACGGCCCGAGGAACTTCCCGCCGGCGCCGAAGGCCTGCTGGATGCTCCGCGACCCCTGGGCCTCGCGGGGGTCGTAGAGCGGGTCGATCGGCCCGGAGATGACGCGGAGGTCGCGGAGGCCCCGGGCGTTGGTGAGGTTGCAGCGGGTCCCGCCCGACATCAGGATCTTCACCCCGGGCCGGCGGTTCTTCTCCAGGAGGATGACCGACTTGCCCAGCTCGGCCGCCCGGATCGACGCGCAGAGGCCCGCGGCCCCGGCGCCCAGGATCGCCACGTCGTGGATCATCGCCCCGGCATCCATCAATGGACCGCCGAGAGCCGGCTGACCTCGCGGGCGATCATCAGCTCTTCCTCGGTGTGGATCACGAGGACCCGGGCGGGCGACCCGGCCGGGGCGATGTCGGCGTCCTTCGGCTGGGCCTGGTTTTTGGTTGGGTCGAGGCGGACGCCGAGGAAGTCCAAGCCTTCGCAGGCCGCGGCCCGGAGCGTCGCGCTGTGCTCGCCGACGCCGGCGGCGAAGACGAGGGCGTCGAGCCCGCCGAGCGTTGCGGCGAAGGCGCCGATGGTCGAGCGGACCCGGCCCGCGTAGATCTCCAGGGCGAGTTTGGCCCGCTCGTCGCCCGACCCGGCGGCCTCCTCGACCTTGCGGTAATCGCCCGAGACGCCCGAGACGCCGAGCAGGCCCGACTCGTGGTTGAGGGCCCGGTCGACCTGGTCCGCGGACAGTCCGCGATGGCCGATGACGTGGGTCAGGACGCCGGGGTCGACGGTTCCAGACCGGGTGCCCATCATCAGGCCATCCACCGGCGTGTATCCCATCGTGGTGTCGATCGCCACGCCCCCGCGGATCGCCGAGGCGGAGCAGCCGTTGCCGAGGTGGCAGACGATCAGGCGGAGCGCCTTCGGGTCGCGCCCGAGGATCTCGCCGGCTCGGCCCAGGCAGTAGGAATGGCTGATCCCGTGGAAGCCGAACTTGCGGATGCCCCAGTCGTCGGTCCATGCGTGGGGAATCGCATAAGTCGCGACCGATCGGGGGAGGTTGGCGAAGAACGAGGTGTCGAAGGCGGCGAACTGGGGGACGCCCGGCAGGGCCCGCTTCGCCGCGTCGATCCCGGCGATGGCCGGCGGGTTGTGCAGGGGGGCAAGTTCGGCGAGGTGGTCGAGGTCGGCCTCGATCGAGTCGTCGATCCGGATCGACTCGCGGAACTTCAGGCCGCCGTGGACGACCCGGTGGCCGACGGCCTTGATGGCCGAAGGGTCGCCGACGGCCTCGATCGCCAGCCTGGCGGCCGAGGCGGGGTCGGAGGCGTCGCAATCTTGCTCCCGCCCCGGCCCGTCGCCTTCGCGGAGGGTCAAGCTGGCGGGCTTCCCCTGGCCCTTCCAGTCGACCTCGCCCGAGCTGGACGCCTTGCCGGCGTCGTCGTCGAAGAGGGCGAACTTGAGGCTGCTGGAGCCGGCGTTGAGGACGAGGATGGCCAACGGTAAGCTCCGATTCGATCAGGCGCCGCCGCGGCGATGGACCAGGACCGAGCCGTCGGCTCCCTGGATCAGGACGACCTCGGCCATGCCGAGGAACAGGCCGGTGCCGACCACGCCGGGGATGGCGTCGATGGCGCGGTCCAGGGCTTCGGGGTCGGCGATCGGGCCGGTCCGGCAGTCGAGGATCGCGTTGCCGTTGTCGGTCAGGAACGGCACGCCGTTGGGGTCCAGCCGGAGCGTCGGCGGCAGGCCCAGGGCCATCAGGCGGCGGCTGGCCAGGGTGACGCCGAAGGGGACGACCTCGACCGGCAGCTTGCCCCGAGTCCCGAGCGCGGGGACTTCCTTCCCCTCGCCGACGAGGATGATCAGCCGGCGCGACGAGGCGGCGACGATCTTCTCGCGGACCAGGGCCCCGCCGTACCCCTTGATCAGGTCGAGGTTGGGGGCGACCTCGTCGGCCCCGTCGAAGGTGGCGTCGAGCTGGCCGACCTCCTCGAGGCTGATCAGGGGGATGCCCAGCTCGCGGGCGAGGCCGGCGGTCGCGCCCGAGGTCGGGACCGCCCGGACCCTCAGCCCGGCCCGGATCGCCGGGCCGAGGGCCTTGACGAACTCGGTGGCCGCCCGGCCCGTCCCCAGGCCGATCGCCTGGCCGTCCTCGATCATTGCCAGGGCCTGTTCCGCGGCGGTCATGGGGCGAACCTCGGGCGGCGATCCGATGCGACGGGGGAGAAGAGGGGTCGTTTACTTCGAGGCCGAGGCGACCGAGTCGCCCTTGACCCGCTCGACCTGGGCCCTGGCCGCCTCGGCCACCTTCTCGGGGGTGAAGCCGAACTTGGTCAGGAGCGACTTGAGCGGCGCCGAGGCGCCGAAGGAGTTCATGCCGATCTTGGCCCCTCGGATGCCGACGTACTTCTCCCAGCCGAAGGTCGAGGCCTGCTCGACGTAGACCCGGGCGTGGACGTCGGGGGGGATGACGCTCTCGCGGTAGGCCTCGTCCTGCTTCTCGAAGATGTCCCAGGAGGGCATGCTGATGACCCGGGACTTGATCCCGTCGGCGGCGAGGGCGTCGTGGGCGGCGACGCAGTGCTGGACCTCGGAGCCCGAGGCCATCAGGAGGACCTCGGGCTTGCCCCCCTCGCAGTCGGCCAGGACGTAGGCCCCCCGGGCCAGGCCGGAGGCGGGGGCGTACCTGGACCGGTCGAAGGTGGGCAGGTCCTGCCGGGTGAGGACCAGGGCGACCGGCTCGTGCTTCTGCCTCATGATCACCCGCCAGGCCTCGGTGACCTCGTTGGCGTCGGCGGGCCGGATCAGCATCAGCCCGGGCACGGCGCGGAGGTTGGCCAATTGCTCGACCGGCTGGTGGGTCGGGCCGTCCTCGCCGACGCCGATCGAGTCGTGGGTGAAGACGTGGATCGTCGGGATCTCCATGATCGCCGAGAGGCGGATCGCGGGCCGGGCGTAGTCGCTGAAGATGAAGAAGCCCGAGCCGAACGGGCGGACCTTGACCAGCGCCATCCCGTTGAGGAAGGCCGCCATCTCGTGCTCGCGGATGCCGAAGTGGAAGTTCCGGCCGCCGTAGTGGCCCGGCTCGAAGCTGCCGGCCCCCTCGTCGGTGATCTCGGTGAGGGTCGACTCGTTGAGGTCGGCCGCCCCGCCGATCAGCCAGGGGACCGACTTGGCGACGACGTTGATGATCTTGGCCGAGGCCTTGCGGCCGGCCATCCCCTTCGGGTCGGCCGGGAACGTGGGCAGGTCCTTGTCCCAGCCCTCGGGCAGCTCGCGCCGCTCGATCAGGTCGACCTGCTCGGCTTCCTTGGGGAACTGCTTCTTGTAGTCGGCGAGCTTGGCCATCCAGGCGTCGCGGAGCCCTTTGCCCCGCTTGCCGACCAGCTCGGCGAAGCGGCCGTAGACGCCGTCGGGGACGAAGAACTTCTCGGGCGAGACGCCGAACTTCTCCTTCCAGGCCTTGATCACGTCGTCGCCCAGCGGCGAGCCGTGGGCCTTGTTCGTGTCCTGCTTCGACGAGCCGTAGCCGATGTGGCTGTGGACCAGGATGAAGGTGGGGCGGTCCTTCTCGGCGAGGAACGACTCATACGCCTTGGCGATGGCGTCGGTGTCGTTGGCGTCGGCCACGGTGAGGACGTTCCAGCCGTAGGCCCGGAACCGGGCGGCGGTGTCCTCGGTGAAGGTGAGGTCGGTCGAGCCGTCGATGGTGATCCGGTTGCTGTCGTAGATCCAGCAGAGGTTGCGGAGCTTGAGGTGGCCGGCGAGGCTGGCGGCCTCGGAGGAGACCCCCTCCATCATGTCGCCGTCGCCGCAGACCGAGTAGACGTTGAAGTCGAAGAGGTCGAAGCCGGGCTTGTTGTAGTGGGTCGCCATCCAGAGCCCGGCGGCGGCCATGCCGACGCTGGTGGCCACCCCCTGGCCGAGCGGGCCGGTGGTGGTCTCGACGCCGGTGGTCCAGCGGTATTCGGGGTGGCCCGGGGTGCTGGAGTCGAGCTGGCGGAACTTCTTGAGGTCTTCGAGCGAGACGGCCACCTCGCCGGTGGGCTGGTAGTCCTTGCCGACCGACTTGACCTTGCTCAGGTGGAGGATCGAGTAGAGGAGCATCGAGGCGTGGCCGACCGAGAGGACGAAGCGGTCGCGGTTCGGCCAGACCGCGTCCTCGGGGTCGAACCGGAGGAACTTGGTCCAGAGGGTATAGGCCACCGGGGCCAGGGCCATCGGCGTGCCCGGGTGGCCCGAGTTGGCCGCCTGGACCGCGTCCATCGACAGGGTCCGGATCGTGTTGATGCAGCTCATGTCGATGTCGTCGTGGGCGGGCATGACCATCGGGCTCCGGGGTCGTCGGATGCGAAGATTCCCGCCCGGGTCGCCTCGGGCGGCGACCGGCGGGTCGGACGGGGGCGAGGCGCGGGGCACGCCTCGCGAGGGGGCCGATTATAACCCGACGGCGGGGCCGAGGGGCAGGGGGCTGGGGCCGGCAAGGCGGCGGCTTCCCGAAAACCTCATCCGGCCGGGGCTCAGGCGCCCGGCCGGACGGCCCACTTCCAGTCGCGGATCTCGGGCATGTCCTCGCCGTGGGCCCGGATGTAGCGGTCGTGCTCGGCCAGCTTGTCGCCGACGAGCTGGCGGACGTGGGCCTCCTTCGGCCCGAGCTTGGGCACCCGGTCGACCACGTCCTGGAAGAGGTGGAAGCGGTCGATCTGGTTGCGGACGCACATGTCGAAGGGGGTGGTCGTGGTCCCCTCCTCCTTATATCCGCGGACGTGGATGTTGTCGTGGTTGGTCCGGCGGTAGGTCAGGCGGTGGATCAGCCAGGGGTAGCCGTGGTAGTTGAAGATGACCGGCTTGTCCCGGGTGAAGAGGGCGTCGAAGTCGAAGTCGCTCAGGCCGTGGGGGTGCTCGGACTCGGGCTGGAGCTTCATCAGGTCGACGACGTTGATCACCCGGACCTTGAGGTCGGGCAGGTGCTGGCGGAGCAGGTCGACCGCCGCCAGGGTCTCCAGCGTCGGCACGTCGCCGGCGCAGGCCATGACGACGTCGGGCTCGCCCCCTTGGTCGTTGCCGGCCCACTCCCAGATCCCGATCCCGGCCGAGCAGTGCTTGATGGCCGAGTCCATGTCGAGCCACTGCGGCTCGGGCTGCTTGCCGGCGACGACCACGTTGACGTAGTGCCGGCTCCGCAGGCAGTGGTCGGTGACCGAGAGCAGCGTGTTGGCGTCGGGCGGCAGGTAGACCCGGACGACGCTGGGCTTCTTGTTCATCACCACGTCGATGAAGCCGGGGTCCTGGTGGCTGAATCCGTTGTGGTCCTGCCGCCAGACGTGCGAGGTGAGCAGGTAGTTCAGGGACGCGATCGGCCGCCGCCAGGGGACCTTGGCCGCCGACTCCAGCCACTTCGCGTGCTGGTTGAACATGGCGTCGACGATGTGGATGAACGCCTCGTAGCACGAGAAGAAGCCGTGCCGGCCGGTCAGGAGGTAGCCTTCGAGCCACCCCTGGCACTGGTGCTCGCTGAGCATCTCCATCACCCGGCCGTCGACGGCGACGTCCTCGTCGCCCGGGACGATCTCGGCCACCGAGTCGCGCTTGGTCTGCTCGAAGACGGGATTCCAGCGGTTCGAGGCGGTCTCGTCGGGGCTGAAGACGCGGAAGTTGGCCGCCCCGGCGTTGAGCTTGAGGACGTCGCGGATCATCGCCCCCTGGACCCGGGTCGCCTCCCCCTCGACGGCACCCGGCGCGGGGACGGCGACGGCGTAGTCGCGGAAGTCGGGCAGGACCAGCTCGCGGAGCAGCAGGCCGCCGTTGGCCTGGGGGTTGGCCCCCATCCGCCGATCCCCCTCGGGCGCGAGGGCCGCGAACTCGGCCCGGAACGTCCCGGCCTCGTCGAACAGCTCCTCGGGCTTGTACGACTTCATCCACTTTTCGAGGAGCTCCAGGTGCCCCGGGGTCTTGCCGATCCCGGAGAGGGGGACCTGGTGGGCCCGGAAGGTCCCCTCGATTTGCTTGCCGTCGACCACCTTGGGGCCGGTCCACCCCTTGGGCGATCGGAGCACGATCATCGGCCAGCGGGGGCGGTCCTCGAAGGTGAAGCCTTCGGCGCGGGCCTTCTGCTGGATGGCCTTGACCTCCTCGACGATCCGGTCGAGGGTGGCGGCCATCAATTGGTGCATCGCCTCGGGGTCGTCCCCCTCGACGAAGTAGGGGGTGTAGCCGTACCCCTTGAGCAGGTCGTCGAGCTCCTCGTGGGAGATCCGGGCGAGGACGGTCGGGCCGGCGATCTTGTAGCCGTTGAGGTGGAGGATCGGCAGGACCGCGCCGTCGCGGGCGGGGTTGAGGAACTTGTTCGAGTGCCAGCTCGTGGCCAGCGGGCCGGTCTCGGCCTCGCCGTCGCCGACGACGGCGCAGACGAAGAGGTCGGGGTTGTCGAAGGCCGCCCCGAAGGCGTGCGACAGGGCGTAGCCCAGCTCGCCCCCTTCGTGGATCGAGCCGGGGGTCTCGGGCGCGGCGTGGCTGGGGATGCCGCCGGGGAAGGAGAACTGCCTGAACAGCTTCTGCATCCCCTCGGCGTCGGGCGTGATCGTGCCGAAGAACTCGCTGTACGTCCCTTCGAGGTACGTGTTGGCCACCATCCCGGGGCCGCCGTGGCCGGGGCCGGCGACGTAGATCGCGTCGAGGTCGTACCGCTTGATCGCCCGGTTCATGTGGGCGTAGACGAAGTTCAGGCCCGGGGTCGTCCCCCAGTGCCCGAGCAGCCTGGGCTTGACGTGCTCCAGCTTCAACGGCTCGCGGAGGAGCGGGTTGGCCATCAGGTAGATCTGGCCGACGGACAGATAATTCGCGGCCCGCCAGTAAGCGTCGATCTTCCGCAACTCGTCGGCCGTCAAGGGAGCGGTCGCTGTGGATGTCGCGGTAGCCAAGGGGATGCCTCATCGTCGGATTTCGATTGGTCCGGCACGATCCTCGATCAACCGAGCCGCTAAAGCAAGGCAATCCGCGGTCCGCCCGCGGCTCGACCAAGGGGGGGAGGGTCGTGGGCTCGCTGTCCTATGCCCTGGGCCGGGCGGATTACCGGTCGGGCGGGACCGGGCGATAAGCCCTGACCCAGCCGCCTTTCTGGAGCGAGTCCATCCGGAGGACCCACTCCTGGACGTTCCCCTTGGTGTCCTCCGCCTGGCCGTCGCGGGCGACGTTCTGGTGGTGGATCGTGACGAGCTTGCCGTCGGCCGAGACCTTGGCCACGACCGCCGTGTGGTGGGCATACTCGTCGTGCCAGGTGGTCCACCGCCCCCGGCCGAGCGACCGCTTGCCCTGGAAGACGGCGTCGCGGAACTGGAGGATGTCGCCGGGCAGGGCGTCCTTGATCGAGGCGACGGGGTCGCCCCAGGTGTAGTCGCCGTTGGGCTCGTCGAACGAAGGGCCTCGGGCGCCCGCGTCGCGGAGCGCCTCGACGGCCAGGGTGACGCAGATCCCGTCGCCGACCGGCCGGCCCAGGTGCGACCGGGTGAACGCCTCGACCTTCGCGTTGAGCGGGGGCAAAGGGGGGCTCGGCCCGCCCGCGATCGCGAGCAGGACCGGGAGCAGCAGCGCGGCGAGCACGGGCCCGGCGGATCGTCGCATCGGCAAATCCCCTCGCGAGCGGCCGGCGTCCATCGGGCGCCTCGAAGGCCCCATGATCGCCGCCGCCCGGGGGAATCGCAAGCCGGCTCAGAGACTGTCCCATAAGGGTCGGGGTGCGTATAATCCTATATGAGAACGCACCACTACCCCAGCGACGTCACCGACGAGCAATGGGCTCTGATCGAGCCACACATCCCGGTCCATCCCGGCGGA